>Ga0207421_10001970_pt1 | contig 25923 bp, 22 predicted proteins | sample SodLakKL_010_SED_4_FD_187542 | JGI IMG/M metagenome (GOLD analysis project Ga0207421, IMG submission 187542) | Alkaline sediment microbial communities from Lake Tanatar, Kulunda Steppe, Russia - 8KL_010_SED (SPAdes) (version 2) | ecosystem: Environmental > Aquatic > Non-marine Saline and... | reverse complement strand
CCTGGTAACCGGCAGCGCCGAAGTAGAAGAAGCCTTCAACTTAGAAGTCCTGCCGCCGGGGCCTGATGCGGTGCCGCTCGAGTGGTACGAGCTGTTCTAACATCACTGATTAACAAACGAACTTTTTAAGGCAAAGCCCTCTTTTAAAAGAGGGCTTTTTACATTTAATAATTTATGCTGATTAGTCTGTTTAAATGACCATACTTGGCACAAAAGCTACGTTAACATATTTAATAATATCTCGCACTAATACTTTCAGGACAAGCAACTAATGAAAACACTGATTTAGCAGATAGTCAAACCTGGTATTGCCTATTATATGCCAGCAAATTGGCGTTTGTTGTTTTGTAAAATTAATGAATAGCATGAGAAAATTATTTGACTTTGTGATATTAAATTGTTGACTTTGTGTTAAGGGTGTAATATAATTCTTAATAGGCGAGGTGTATGCTAAATACATCTAGTACTTTTAAAAATTTAATAAGGAGATGTTGGAAAAATGAAAAAAAGAGGTTTGGTTGCAGCCGCATTGACTGTAGTGTTTGTGCTGGCTCTTGCAACTCCGGTATTTGCGATGACCCACAGCGCAACTTACGAGTGGGACGGCACCGTTGATATGGAAAGGCAAGTGGGTCACCTCTGCAACACCGGTGCAGAACAGAAAGTAGCGATTTACGGGGACGGCAAAATGGAGAGAACTTCAACAGCGACTCTTTCCAGGCACAAAATAACCGTTGACGAAGAAAGCGACTTTGTCACCGCAGAAGACGCTGCAACCAACTTAAGCGTAACCAGCGTAATTGAACTTTGCGCACCGCCAAAGACAACTTTCTCCACTTCCGAATATGTCTACAGCAACGATGCTGGATGGCAGGATCGAGTAATTGCCAGCGGCGTAACAGATGTCCGCGATCTTTATGATCGCGCATATGATACCCGTAGCTTAAGGGATCAACTTCTTGATGCAGCAGTGACACCTGCTGAAAGGGCAGATATCCTGGCGATGACCGATGAGGAATTGACAGTAGCAGCAAGGCCTTGGGAACAATTTGAAGTCACCGAGCTCACCGAACTTACCCAGCAACTCTGGGCAGTCCAGGTAGAAGCAAATCCCGGATACTCGGGCAATGTGCACCAGGAATTTGAAGCTGCTTACGGAAACACCTATGGCGGCACCGTTGATGAGCAAGCAGACCTCTTCAGCGACCAGTGGGGCTTCACCCCTGCATTAAACCATGACGGCTATGCAACTGTAAGGGGCACTGACTATGTAGGAAACTACTTCAACATAGATCAAATGGCCCGCACTTCCGACGGTGAACTGCGCCGTTTCATCGACATCAGCGAACCGTTTGACGGAACTTACCTGATGGAAGACTTTGAAGTTATTGGTGAATCTGATGTTCAGGAAGCTTTCAATATGACTAATATTCCTCCGGGAGTAGATATTGAAGTGCTTTGGTATGACCTTTTCTAAAAGAAAAACATTTTTAGAATAACACCTCGCTAAACGAGATGCTTTAAAAAACAGGGGAGTTTATTAAAAGCTCCCCTGTTTTCTTATATTTTGACTCACTAATTAATCTCATTTTTAGTCGTACTTGTAAAAACCCTTGCCGGTTTTACGACCCAGGTGTCCGGCGCGGACCATTTTACGGATCAGCGGGCAGGGACGGTACTTGGAATCCCCTGTTTCCTTGTAGAGGGTATCCTGCACAGCAAGTAGAACATCAATCCCGACCAAGTCTCCCAGCGCCAGGGGACCAATGGGGTGGTTTGCTCCCAGGGCCATCCCCTTGTCAATATCTTCTGCACTGGCAACCCCTTCCATCAAAACATAAGCCGCTTCGTTAATCATCGGCACCAGGATACGGTTTACCACGAAAAGGGGCGCTTCATTAACGGCAATCGGTTCTTTGCCCATCTTGCGGGCAAGATCCATGATCAACTGGAATGTCTCCTTGGAGGTTTCTGCCCCGTTCACTACTTCCACCAGCTTCATTACCGGGGCCGGGTTGAAAAAGTGCATGCCAATTACATTACCGGCGCGGTTTGTAGCTGAAGCCATCTCGGTAATGCTGAGCCCGGAGGTATTGGAAGCAAGGACCGCTTCCGATTTGCAGATCCGGTCAAGATCCCTGTATATTTCTTTTTTCAAGTCAATGTTCTCTATTACCGCTTCGATAACCAGCTCGGCGTCTGCTAAATCTTCTAAGTTGGTGGTGCCGCGGATCCGTCCCACTATTTCCTCCGCTTCTTCCTTGCTCTTCTTGCCTTTATCTACAGCACGACCCAGGTTCTTATTGATCGCGCTCATGCCCTTGTGAACAAAACTGTCCTCGATGTCACGCATGATTACCTCGAAGCCTGCTTCAGAAGCAACCTGGGCAATACCGCTGCCCATAGTTCCCGCTCCCAGTACACCGATTGTTTTAACCTCCATACCCTTACACTCCTTTCATTATATATTCAATTTTCCAAAGGGACGGTTCCAACGTCTTTACTTCGTCCTTTCACTTCGTTGCAGGGACAACCGAACCGCCCCTAATGGTCGTCCCTGATGGCCTTTCGTTACTTACCCTTGAACTCAGGTTTGCGCTTCTCTAAGAAGGCCTTGGCACCTTCTTTTTGATCTTCGGTATCGCAGAGATCGGCAAAGAAGGAAGCCTCCAATTTTTGTCCTTCTTCCAAAGTCTTATCAAGCCCCTGGTCGACTGCTTTTTTCGCCATGCTCACACCGATAGGGCCGGCTTTTATAACTTTCCCGGCAATTTCGCGGGCCTTCTCCATCGCCTGGCCCGCTTCCGTTTTGTGATCGGCCAGCCCGATGCGGTAGGCTTCTGCAGCATCGATCATTTCACCGGTAAAAATCAGTTCCTTGGCCTTGCCGGTAGCAATGGTGCGCGGCAGGCGTTGAGTTCCGGCATAGCCGGGGAAAATACCTAAGGTCACTTCCGGCAGGCCCACCTTGGCATTTTCAGCAACCACCCGGATGTCGCAGGCTAAAGCCAGTTCCAGGCCGCCGCCTAAGGCAAATCCGTTGACCGCTGCAATCACCGGGGCCGGAAATTCGGCTATCTTCTGAAATACTTCCTGGCCACGGCGGCTCATTTTCTCGCCGTTTTCTTTATTCAACCTGGGAAACTCTCCAATGTCAGCGCCGGCCACAAAAGCCTTTTCACCTGCACCGGTGATGATTACCGCCCTGACGGAGTTATCTTTTGACAGCTCTTCAAAGGTTTTTTCCAGCTCGTCCATAACCTCCTGGTTCAAGGCGTTAACCGGCGGGCGGTTAATCGTTACAACCACCAGGTGGTCCTCGCGGGCAACTTGAATCATTTCAGACATAAACATTTCCTCCTATTAAAGTAATCTTTAAATTATGATGGACGCTCCAAAATCATGGCCATACCCATTCCTCCGCCTACGCACAGGGTAGCCAGACCTAAGCGGTTATTCCTTCTTTTCATCTCATGCAGCAGGGTAACCGTGATGCGCGCCCCGGTGCAGCCTACCGGGTGGCCGAGGCCAATCCCGCTGCCATTTACATTGACAATATCCCGGTTAAGTTCGAGCAGCTTTTCGCAAGATAAGTACTGCGCGGCAAAGGCCTCGTTCAACTCTATTAGTTCAATTTCTTCAATGCTTATTCCTGCTTTTACAAGCGCTTTGTTGGTAGCAGGCACCGGCCCGTAGCCCATCAAGTCCGGTTCCACCCCGGCCCAGGCGTAAGAAACAATCCTGGCCATCGGGGTTAGGCCCATTTTCTCTGCTTTTTCTGCACTCATCAACACAACCGCGGCAGCCCCGTCGTTCAAACCGGACGAGTTGCCGGCGGTGACAGTGCCTTCCATCCGGAATGCCGGCTTCAACTTGCTCAGCTTTTCTAAGTCAATATCGCGGCGGGGATGTTCATCGGTATCGACTATGGTTTCTTTTTTGCGGCTTTTCACGGTCACGGGAACAATTTCTTCTTTGAACTTTCCCGTATCGATAGCATTGATTGCGTTTAAATGGCTGCGGGCAGCTACCTCGTCTTGCTCTTCGCGGGTGATGTTATACTTATCTGCCAGTCGTTCGGCGGTTTCTCCCATCATGATCTTATGTACCGGGTCGGTTAGCATTTCCCACAGAGCATCGGTCATTTCGCCGTGCTGCAGGCGCTGTCCCCAGCGGGCTCCTTTTAAAACGTAAGGCGCCGCACTCATCGATTCCACGCCGCCGGCTATGGCTACCTCAGTATCGCCGAGCATAATCTCCTGGGCGGCTGACACGATCGCCTGCATGGCCGAACTGCACTGGCGCTGGATTGTAAAGCCGGTTGTTTCCACGGGAAAGCCGCATTCTAAAGCGATACAGCGGGCAATATTCGGCTCATCGCTGCGCTGGCTGCAGTTTCCGTAAACTATTTCTTCCACCTGTTCTTTTTCCAGGTCGGGCACCCTCTGGAATGCTTTTTCTACAGCCGTACTACCCAGTTGCAAAGCTGAAACATCGCGGAAAGCCCCACCAAAATCGCCAATGGGGGTGCGCACAGCGCTGACAATAACCACATCGTTTAATTTGGACATTAATTATCACCTCCGAAAAAAAGACAGGCCGGTGAAGGCCTGCCTTGATCTTGATTTATTTAAAAAGTTTAAAGAGTATCTCCCGAATCATTTTATAAATTCGGCCGGGGGTATAAACCGGACCGTTCGACGATTTCCGGGACGACCTCTTCCCAGGCGATGGCCATAATATGGACTCCGGCCACCCCTTCGATTTCCTGCAGCCTTTGGATGGTCTCGATGCACATATTCAGGCCTTCTTTCTTTCTCTCTTCCTTTTCCACGCCTCGAAGCCTTTCGATTACCGCATCGGGAATGGTAATCCCGGATACGTTGTTTTTCATGTACTTGGCCGCCCCGAGCGATTTGATCGGGGTAACCCCGCCCATGATGGCAGCTCTTTCGTGCAGGCCGCGTTCGCGGACCATCTCCATCCACCGCTCAAAGCGTTCCATATCGTAAATACACTGGGTCTGGATGAATTTGGCCCCGGCTTCGATCTTTTTCTCGAGCCTGTCCACGCGGTACTCGAAAGGATCGGCAAAGGGATTGGCTACGGCGCCTAAGTAGTACTCGATCGGCGCCTCCAGTTCGTCTCCGCCGACGAAGCGGTTTTGATCACGCATATCCTTTAAGCCTTTGAGCAGCTGCATGGAGTCGAGATCGTAGACTCCCTTGGAGGAGCCCTCGTTGCCGAAGTTCTGGTGGTCACCAGACAGGCAGAGGATGTTTTTGATCCCTAAGGCATGCGCCCCCAGAACATCGCTCTGGATGCAGATCCGGTTGCGGTCGCGCACGGTGATCTGGATAATCGGCTCCAGGCCCATCTGGACCAGGGTCGCTCCACAGGCGATACTGGAAGTGCGCACGATAGCGGTCTGGTTATCGGTGATATTGTAGGCATCGACGTGATCTTTCATCTCTTCGGCATGATGTTTTAACTGGGTGATATCGGAGCTTTTAGGCGGTCCGAGCTCACCGGTTACAACAAAGTTCCCACTGTTGATTACTTTTTCCAGGTTACTCCCCGCGATCAATTCTAACATCCTCCCTTACTGTGGTTCTAGGGCCCCCGTGGTGCGATGTCGACCAGTCCTTGGGAGGCTGAATTTCTTTCATATCATCCAGGCGGTCAAAACTGGAGAGCCGGTCATGGATTAATTGCCAGGCGCAATCAATTTCGTCGCCCAGTTCGCACTTGCCGTCCGCCGACCCCCCGCAGGGACCGTTGAGGATGCTCTTAGCACAGCGGGTAATTGGGCAGATGCCCATGGTTTTGTGAAGTACACAGTCCCCACAGCCCAGGCAGCGCTCTGCCCAGACCCCCTGTTCGGTCGGATAACCCATGGAGGTTGTATTCAGGCCGGGCACAACCCGGAGTGACTGCACATGCTCAATCATGGTCTGCACGCCGACACCGCAGGCAAGCGAGATGATCAGGTCATAACCTTTTAATCTTTCCAAAACCTCGTCGATAAATTCATACTCGCACTGCCTTTCGATTGAAAATACGTCAATTTCACCGCTTTTGTTTTCATTTTTGCGGTGGATGCGCAAAAGCGCCGCTGTTTCTTCCGCTTCTTTCTCGCCGCCGGCCATACAAACACCCACACAGGTATTGCACCCGAGAACACAGATGTTCTCGTACGGGGCCGCCATAGCCGCGATTTCTTCCAGCGGCTTTCTTTCAGCGATTATCATACACTCACCTTCCCTTCAGCAAACAAGATCTGCTTCTTTTTTTATAGCTTAACGATTGCGCTGTTTAAATACATCGACAAATGAGTCACAGTAAATATCCATGTCGAGTATAATGCGCGCAGCCGCTACTGCTGCCATTAATTCATCGTCGCTGGCATCGGCAATGGCGGAATCAAGGCCGTTGGCCATGGCCATTACTGCAAAGGTGCGGTTGATCAGCTCGCGGTTTTTGGTCCCTTGCGAAACGTTGCTTAACCCCACGGTAGTTTTCGGCGGTGGGTCTGAAATAACCTTGACTTCCCGCAAAGTCCTTAGCACTTCAGGACCGTGGGTCTGGGCCACGTTACAGGGCAAAACCAGTGGGTCGACATAAAGCATATCCGGGCTGATCCCGAAGGCATCAGCGGTGGCCACCAGTTCAGCAGCCAAGCCGACCCTGGCATCAGCATCCTTGGGGATACCCTCTTCGTTCATCGCCAGGCCGATCACTTCAGCGTTATGCTCGGCAGCCATGGCAAATACCCGCTCCATTTTGGGCATTTCCGCAGGTACCGAGTTAATCATCGCCGGTTGCTTACATATTTTCAAGCCTTCTTCGATAGCATCGTACTTGGTGGAGTCCAGGCACAGCGGCAAATCGCTTGCTTCCTGGGTTACTTCCACCAGCCATTTCATCGCTTCCACCGGTTCGGTGGAGCTGGGACCGACGTTTATGTCGAGGTAGTGCGCCCCGTTTTGTTCCTGTTTGCGGGCCCACTCCTGGACCGGTTCCGGGTTACGGTCTTCAAGCGCCTTGGCAATATCTTTAAACATACCGTTAATGCGTTCGCCGATAATAATCATGAAAGTGCCTCCTTCACAGAAATTAATAGCTGTTATCTTTCATCAAGTCATCAATGTTATTTTTAATCACCTTCAGGGCCTCGGGGTGGCGCATAACCAAAAGGTCAATCCCCGACTGCAGGTAAGCCATGGCAGTGGTTGCCTCCCAAAGGATGCCCCGTTCTTCCTGTTCGCCCCAACCGGGCTGCTCATCTTCAGAAATATTCGCTTCCTTGATTCGCCATGATTCGAAACCGGCATTGCCGATCATCGGCATGGCAAGCATTTTGTCACCCTGCAGAGCGCCGTTGCGAGCCCTTTCCATGATCGAGTAGGAATACTCGATCCCGTAACCGAGCGCTGCCACCGTCGGATCGATTACAATCCGGGAGGACATTGCCGGGCTCATTTCGGAAATCAGGATGTTCAGCTGTTTACAGATGTTAATGTCAATCGGCGATTGGGCAATAACGTTGTGGTTATTGGCCATGCAGGCGCTGGTTACCGGCTTGTAATCTTCAAGCTCGGCTACGCCCATCAAAAGGTTTTCGCCTGCCGCCGCTTCGGCAATGGGCGTATAGATTTGCGCGTCTTTCTCCGACTTACCGCAACCTACAACGATAATCGGTACTTCCACTGCTTCGAGCACTTTCTTGACCGTGGCGGCGCAATCTTCCGGAGAAGCATCCCCTAAGTCGGGGTCGGCACCTTTTAAGCGAATCTGGATCAGATCCGCTCCGTATTCATCGACGCATTTTTTCGCCCATGCTGCCGGATCGTCGTAAACATCGCCGAAATACTGGTCGAAGCAAGGGTTCCATTCAGGCTTAATATCCCAGATTTCCAGCGCCACTACCGGGCGGTTGGGGATTTCCCCTTCAAAATGCAAAAAGGGCAGCGCCGCCTCCCCGCCGATGGTAATTGTATGACTGCGAGTACCGCCCTCGTCCTTAGTGGCACCGAGGACTACCTCGCCTACTTTACTCCTATATTTTTCTTTAAGAATTTCTACAGCCATTTAAATACTCCTTTCATTAAATGGTTAACCGGGTGTGTTTTTGCCGGTTATCGCCAGACTTGCTGTATCATTAAATAATCCCTTTTGTTCAGCTATTTCATTGCAACCCCGGGTTTAGCCAAAGTTTTCCTTGGCAAACTTGGTGATGCCGTTAGCTTCACGCGGGCCAACTATAACTTCCCAGCCCGACTCTTCTTCGAGCATACCCTTAAGCACGGCCACATGGCCCGGGATAACCAATTTGCGGTGCTTGACCTTGTCCTCTAAGCCCGATTTCTTGATCGCCTCAGCAATAGTCTCGGCATCGAACTTGTTATCCGCGTAAGCGGTGAGCACGGAAACTCCGCCGGTATCAACCGATAGGATGCGGCTGGGAATCCGGGAACTTTCCACTTCCCCTTCGACAATAAAATAGGTGAGAGAGAAGTTGGTGGTTATGTAGACAGGGGAGTTTTCATCGGGATCGCCGATTTCATACAGTCCCGCTTCAACCGCGATCGGCTTTTGCGGGTCGGTGTAGAGGTTTTGCCTCCAGCTCAACAGCGGTAATAGCTGCTGTTTTTCACAAGCCTTAAGAACCACCACATCGGCGTACTTGCTCACGTAAACCCCGGCTTGAACAATTTCCTCTTTAGGATCTTCCTTGCTTGTCAGGGCAATAGCCGGGTAACCGAAGGGACGGAACTTCTTACGCACCGCTAAGCGGCGGAACTGGGTCATGTCAGCCAACACCTGGCTGGTTTCACGAGCCCCACTATCAAGGACCAGTTCCTTGTGATCAAGACCGACTACTTTTTCAACCAGTTCGGCTAAATGATTGAGATCATTACCCCTGACTGCCAGCGGGCACCCCTTGCCCTTGGCCAGTTCGGTCATTTTTTCGTAGTTTTCCTCAGTAGCGGCGTAAACCAGGGGCTTCTTGTCGCCGACAACTTCTAAGGCTTGCTCGATAGCTGCCGGGTCATCAGACATTAAAACCATCGCCTTTTCAGTTTTACCGGCTACCGCTTCAACGGCTTCCTTAAACTTGCCGGCATCGCCGGAATCGCACTTAACGGCCACCATATCAGTAACATAATGCATCCCCACGCGGTCAAATTCAAGCCCGTCAAAGGCTTCCGCTTTGGCTGCGACGTCTTCTGTATCGCTGATCAAAACTGCAATCCCGGTGGGATGGAAAAAGCGCTTGTCGTGGCGGAATATTTCTGTCTCCTCACCGAGCTCCACAGCATTGTCGCCAACCCCGACGGTCACCAGCTTGATCGGCGGTGCCGCCGCTGAATCAAGGGCCTCCTTGGCCTCATCAGTTACGTACGGGCAGTCCTCGAGTTGGGCTTTGCCGCCGGCTAAAGCCATGGCAAAAGCCAAACAGGTCGGTGAACCGCATTCTTTACAGTTAGTCTTAGGTAAGTGTTTATATATTTCTAATCCGGTTAAACCCATTAATTCTCTACTCCTTTCTTTTCTTCGTAAGGTTAAACGGGAAAAAGGGGGCTTTGTGCTTTTATTAACGCGCCCCTTCGTATCATTGATACAGGAAAAGGCTCCGGCTTCATCGTCTGTCTCCACCGGAGCGCTTTTTCCTTGTAGATGTTACATCAGCGGCTCCATGGAAAGAGCCGGATGCTCTTTTTCTTCTAAGAAAGGCAGGATCTCGTCCACTGTAGTGCCGACACTTTCATCGGCAATTTTGTCGACAAATTCCTTGCCAAGCCCATCTTCTTCAGCACGCTGGTACAATTCATCACCGAGTGAGTCTTTTAGCTCTTTGGGCATCCAGACTACGCGGCCGAGGCCGCCGTCTGCGCTGATGAACTTGCGGCTGAGGACGTAGGCGCGACCGTGCCCCATAAAGCCGGGTGTCTGCACCCCGCCGCCAACTTGACCGGCCAGGGTGGAGAAGGTCATGCCTACGGGAGTGTCACCGCCGTATTCACGGGTAGTGATCATTACCCCGTTTGCCTCCGGCACGATTGCCATGATGCACTCAAAACAACCGCAAGAGGTCATCGGACGATCCATGAAGCTGTACATGGAGCACTCTTCGATAGAGCGATTAGTATTTAAATAAACGTACTCGTTAACCGATTCCCAGATGCCTTTTTCCTCGTCGATGAGGCCTTCTTTTTTAATCGGCCGGTTCGGGCCGGTGGGATCGATTTCATATGCCGCCTTGCCGTCCAGCCAGCTGACGGCCCCGCAGAGCCCGAGACGTTCCGGGGTGACCACGCAGCAGTGGTTGGGAGCAAAGGACTGGCAGAGAATGCAGGAATAGAATTCCTCGACCGATTCGTCGGTAAGGCCACGCAGGCGCTCATCACGAGCTTCGTAGAACTTTTGCGCCCGCTCGATCTCTTCTTCGACCTTTTCCTGATCGGTAAGCAGGGTTACCTGGACCCGGTCGACGATGGAGGGGAATTCGTCCTTGAACTTGGCAATTAAAAGCTCGCCAAAGTCCCTGATCTTAAAGCCCTTGGCCACGGCGTCCTTGCTGACCCGCATCCAGACCGTATCACGCTGGGCCATGTGCCACAGGCCTTCACCGTAGTTGATCAGGTAGTGAATCCGCCGTTCGAGCACACTTTCGAAGTCTTCCTGCATCTTACGGCCAAAAATCTTAACTCCGATACCGAGCGGCATGGCGCTGCCTTCTTCGACCTCGTCTAACTCGGGGCCGACCACATCGATCCGCCCGTCCTCGATTTCATCTTCTTCGACGGACTCCACCAGCTCGAAGGCGGTAGTCTTGGTGCCCCCGAACTCGACATGCATATCTCCTTTACGGATTACCTCGCCTTCGAAGGCGGGGCCGACTGTAATCGGCACAGGGATATCGACAATTTTCAGCTTGATACCCCTGATTTCCATGGCCACCTGGAGGAGATCCGAGTAATCGGTGTGTGAGACATACCAGTTGGGAACCTGCTCGTCTTCCGGCAGTTCCTGGTCCGTAATAACCGGGAAGCCGAGGAAGATGGCCGCAAAGTGAGCGGCAACCTGCACTTCGTCGATCTCGCCGAGCTGAAGCACAAATGCACGCACCCTCCGGCGCTGGTAATCACGGGTATTATCCCGCTCTCCCGGCGGGATCCCGCCAAAGGCAATACCTGCCCTGAGCGCGTAGTTAACAGCGTGAATTACCTGGGTAAAGTTCCCGATCGGGAAGGCAATAAAGTCAACCCCGAGCTTGCAGCCGGCCTCAATGGCCTGCTCGACCACCTGGTTGCAGAGGAAAATCATGAACCCTTTGGCCTGCAGGTCCATCACCAGTTTGCCTACATCTTCTGAAGATTTGCCTTTCCCCATAATTACCGCCTGACCCGGGATAGTCCAGTCCACCAGCAAAATTCCGTAACGGCGGACAATCGGGTCACCTAAGAACCCGGTCCAGGGTTCCACGTGCGGCTGGGTCCCGTCTAAGTAGCGCAGAGCCTCGATGATTTCAGCCGAGTAAGCGGCTGCTTCCCCGCACAGGCGGGCATTGTGGAAGTTTAGATCCTCGTTGATCTGGTTGCGCATGCGGTTAAGGATCGGGGGCAGGTCGCCTAATTTCTCGACTGCCTCCCCGCTTAATGCCCGGATTACGGGCAGGTAATAGCCGGTATCGGGATAGCCGACCGGCTTGTCCGGACCATGGCGTTTAATCGCCTGGTTAAGTAGTATCTCAGCGTAGCTTGTGGCGATAACCGCACCGTCATATGCTTTTTCAAACAACTTTGTCGGTGGGTTGGATTCGTCCACTGCTCCCTCAAATATCTCATCAAATGATTCTTCCCATTCTTGGGAGAGAACACCTTCAGTCATTATGCTTGCCTCCTTTTAAGCAGTATCTTTACCATCCGGTGGATAGTTCAGTCTCGTATTTTTCTGCAGTTTCTTTATGCACTCTGAGTTTCCAGGTGCGCTCATCCAAAGCGGCAAGAATCCTGCCTACCGCTTTCTCCGGGTCTTCTTCCCACATGAAGTAACCGCCGTAAACGTCTTCGGCAATCTGCAGGGCAATACCGTCAACTAAAGCGCTGCCGGTAACTTCGGGTACAACCCCGACATGAGTCGGCACGCCTAAAGTTACACACCAGCTACCGATGGAAATGGCCTTTTCACTCATTGCTTCCGGTGCGGAGGCAACGAAAGGCACTTTCGGTACATCAACGCCCCACTGACGGGCCAGCGCGGTAGTTAAGTCGTAAGAACGGGAATTATCCACGCAGGAACCCATGTGGAAGACCAGGGGCAGCTCTTCATTCAGCTTGTCCTTGTTGGCATCGTTGAGGGTCTTGTAGAACGCTTTAAGCCCCTCGCCGGCGTACTTCTCAACCGCCTCGGCGTTCATCAGGCCCATCTTGGCGGCGGTCCCGGCAGCACAGCCGGTAGCGACGATGAGAACGTCATTTTTAGCCAGTTCCTTGATCAGGTGGTCGCCGCTTTTATCGTGCGGCACGCGCAGGTTGTTACAACCGGCAAAAAGGACTACTCCGCGGAGCTGTCCTGAATCGACAGCATCGGTGATTACCTTGATCGGCTCATCCGGGTTTACCGCTGAGAGCACTTCTTCCATCGATTCCATACTGAAACCGGCTGTCAGCTTGTGCTTGACATCGGGGATATCGACTTCTTTATCCTTGCGCTCTTTGAAAGCCTCGATGGCAAGGTTGACTACTTCGCGGGCTTTTTCAACCGCCCGGTCCTCGGTAAACTCTACGTGGTAGGCCCCGGGGATCTTGGAATGAGTCATGGTAGTCACAATCCGGGTATCGAAGCAGTCTGCCACGGTTTTTACGCCGGGCATAATACACTGCACGTCTACGACCATCAGGTCGAGGGCGCCGGTCATAATCGGCAGTTCCTGGGAAAGGAAGTTGGTAAGTACCGGCACACCCTGGCGCATGAGCACCTCATTACCGGTACAGCAAATTCCCATGCACTTTACTCCTTTGGCCCCGGCAGCTTCGGCTTCCGCGGTCATTTCCCGGGCCTGACGGACGATCATTTCGCTAAGGAGCGGGTTGTGTCCGTGCACGGCAATGTTGACCATTTCAGGATCGATTACCCCCATGTTCGCTTCCGTGGTTACCGGCTTGGGGGTCCCGAAGAGGATATCTGAAAGGTCGGTTGCAATGTGCATCCCGATATAGTCGGCCAGGGCTGTTTTAAGTCCCTGGAAGATCAGGTTCACGGGGTCGTGGTCCACGCCCATATGGGTGGATCCCATGATCTCTGAAATTGAGGTGTGCACACTGCGGGGCTGGATATTGCACTTGTTAAAGACTTCCATTCTTTCCGGAACCACCGTGGTTTCCAGCCACTTGCAGGGCTCATCACTGAGCTTGGTAAAATCGGATTCAGCGGCCGCGAGAACTTCTTTTAACAGTTCCCGGTCGTCTTTCCCGTCAGCGCTGAGACCGAGTCTTTCGGCTACCCGGTGCAGCTTATCTGCATCTTCAATCGAGTAGTCCGGCGCTTTGTCTTCGAGCAGTTCATGAATGGTGTAGATCATGTGCCGGCTGTGGTCGGCGTGAGCGCCGCAGCCGCCGGCAATAGCCCGAATCAGGTTGCGGGCCACTATGGTATAGCCGTGGGCACCGCAAACACCCTTAGACGATTTCTTGGTTATCCGGCAGGGCCCCTGCAGGCAAATCCGGCAGCATACACCGGTGCGCCCGAAATTACACTGGGGCTGCATGTTTACGTAACGTTCGTAGGCAGTTTCAATTTGACCGTTAGCAGTATTTTTGTCGATAACGGACAAAGCTGCCGGATCAATCGTCCTTCTGTTGTCTACTTTTTTCTTTCCTTCGGACATTATCTGGTCTAACCTCCTTGTAGGGTTCTGAGATAAGAATGTTGCTTTTTAAGAAATTTACCTGTCCCCTTGATACACTTTTATTTTACTTATAGATCAATTGTAGTACAGCAGTTTATAAAGCGGGTTAAATCACCTCCTGCAAACCTGTTCATAAATTTTTTCTAAGCCGGGCAAAAGATCCCCTTGATCTTTAACCAGGGGTTCGCCGCGGCGGGCTCTTTCCAGAACCTGCTCTGAAAAGGCAATCATCCCGGCAAAGCGTTCCGGGGGGAGTGAAGATTCAAGGTACTCCCGGTCGGCTTCGTTCCGGATCTTGTTACCGACAAATAAAACCTGCTCTATTTCTAAGTCGCCGGCTAAACAGTCGACGGCCAGGGCCGTAGTTAAACCGGCCCGGGTAGGCTCGACCACCACCAGCATCATCTTGATCCCCCGCGAGGTGCCGCGGGTAAGATGTTCAACACCGGCGCTCATATCCATAACTACCGCTTCCTGCCGTTCAAGCAGCATGGTAGTCAATACAGCGTTTAAAAATGAATTTTCTTTGCAGTAGCATGCGGACCCACCCTGCTTGATTGCCCCCATTTTAAGGAAACGGAGGTAATCCTCCTGCAGAGTGTAGTTTTCAAAAACATCATCCACATTTGGGTTGAGGTCAACCAACGCTCCGCCCCCAAAGTTTTTGGCTTCAATAACATCCTGCAGTTCAATCAGGGGGCGTAAGCGTTCCAATTTATCCGGGTCAAGGCCCAAAACCAGGCCCAGGTTAGCGTCCGGGTCGGCATCGACTGCAAAAACCGACATTTGCTGGAGGGTAAAACAGCGCACCAACTGGGCGGCCACCGTGGATTTACCGGCTCCGCCCTTGCCGGACACAGCAATTTTCAAATTTGACACTCCTTATTAGGGCAAAAAAATATACCCTCATCAAGTTTACATAGCACTATTCGACGAAACTGGGGAAAATTCCTTTATCAAACTCAAAGTTGGTACATTCATAATATTAACACAAAAAAGCAGGGGTTTAAGAACATTAAAAGGGGGGAGCAAAGCTTGTAATACTCCCCCTCTTCTCGTTTACTTTTTCTGAAAGGCAAAGCTTTCTTCATCGTCGACAACAACTTCGACAGTGTCGCCGGGTTCTATCTTGCCCTGCAGTAGCTCCTCGGAGATGCCGTCTTCAAGGCGGCGCTGAATTACCCGCTTAAGCGGCCTTGCTCCGAAAGTGGGGTCGTAACCTTCTTTAAGAAGCATCCCCTTCACTTGATCGGAGACCTCTACCTGCAAGTTATATTCTTCGATCCTGCGGTTTAGCTCATCAAGCATTAAATCGACAATCTGGCGGATGTGTTCTTCGCTTAAAGCATGGAAGACAATCTGGTCGTCAACCCGGTTTAAGAACTCGGGCCGGAAGGTTTTCTTCAATTCTTCCATGATCCGCTCTTTCATCTCTTCATAATCGTCTTCTTCACTTTGCGACCCGAAGCCGACTGTGGTTTTCTTCATAAAGGTAGCTCCCACGTTGGAGGTCATGATTACCACCGTGTTGCGGAAGTCGATGGTCCGTCCCTTACCGTCGGTCAGGCGCCCGTCTTCCAAAATCTGCAGGAGGATGTTAAATACATCCGGGTGGGCTTTTTCAATCTCGTCAAGCAAGATCACCGAGTAAGGGTTGCGGCGCACTTTTTCGGTCAGCTGACCGCCTTCTTCATAGCCCACGTATCCCGGCGGTGCCCCGATCAAGCGAGCTGCGGTATGTTTTTCCATGTACTCAGACATGTCGAGACGAATAATCGCATTTTCATCCCCGAACAAGGCTTCCGCTAATGCGCGGGCCAGTTCAGTTTTACCGACCCCGGTAGGCCCGAGGAAAATGAAGGAACCGATCGGCCGTTTGGGGTCTTTTAAGCCTGCCCGGCCTCGACGCACGGCGCGCGCAACTGAATTTACAGCTTCATCCTGCCCGATTACCCGCTTATGCAGGGTTTCTTCCAGCTTCATCAGGCGGGTTGATTCTTCCTCGGTCAGGCGTTTTACCGGCACGCCGGTCCAGCTGGAAATGATGTAGGCCACATCCTCTTCGTTGACCAGCGACATGTCGGAAGCGCCCACCTGTTTCTCCCACTCTTTTTTCTGCTCGTCAAGCTCTTCTTTCAGTTTGTGTTCGTCATCGCGAAGCTTGGCCGCCTTTTCAAACTCCTGGTTGCGCACCGAAGCCTCTTTTTCCGCACGAAGATCGTTAAGCTTATCCTCGACTTCTTTTAAGTCTGGCGGAGCCGTGTAATTGCGGATGCGAACCCTGGACGCGGCTTCGTCGATCAAATCGATTGCCTTATCCGGCAGATAGCGATCGGAGATGTAGCGATCGCCGAGCCGGACCGCCGCTTCTACCGCCTCATCGGTAATTTTCACCTTGTGGTGGGCCTCGTAACGATCGCGCAGGCCTTTTAAGATTTCAATGCTTTCTTCCCGGCTGGGTTCCCCGACATTGATCGGTTGGAACCTCCTTTCTAAGGCCGGGTCCTTTTCAATGTGCTTGCGGTATTCATCTAAGGTGGTGGCTCCGATGCACTGCAGCTCACCCCTGGCCAGAGCCGGTTTCAAGATGTTCGAAGCATCGATCGCTCCTTCCGCCGCCCCGGCGCCAATCAGGGTATGCAGTTCGTCAATGAATACCAGCACGTTACCCGCCTGACGCAGTTCGTTGACCAGCTTGCGCAGGCGCTCTTCGAATTCTCCGCGATACTTGGTGCCTGCAACCACGGCGGCAAGCTCTAAGGTTACCACTCGCTTGTCGCGAAGAATCTCCGGCACCTTGCCCTCAATGATGTGATAGGCCAACCCCTCGGCGATAGCCGTCTTGCCAACGCCCGGTTCGCCAATCAAACAGGGGTTGTTTTTGGTTCGCCGGCTTAAGATTTGGATTACCCGTTCAATTTCTTTTTCCCGGCCAACCACCGGGTCAAGCTTGCCGTCCTTGGCCAGCCTGGTCAAGTCCCGGCCAAAGGTATCGACTGTGGGCGTCTGTGGGCCGCCCGAGGCTTTTTCGCCTTCAGGCATTTTACCGCTGGCATCTTCACCCCCTAAGAGCTGGATCACTTCCTTGCGGGCCCGTTTCAGGTCGATTCCCATATTGGAAAGGACCTGGGCGGCAATCCCTTCACCTTCCCGCACGAGGCCCAGCATCAGGTGCTCGGTGCCCACATAATTATGGCCCAAATTCTGGCTTTCTTCGATAGCCAGCTCGACAACCCGCTTAGCTCGCGGAGTATAGCTGATCCCCTGCTGGATGACCTTTTCACCTTTTGGGGTTATTCTTTCTACTTCCTGGCGTACACTGTTTAAGTCTACAGTCATGTTCTGCAGCGCCCGGGCAGCTATGCCGGAGCCTTCGCGAACCAGTCCTAAAAGCAGGTGCTCAGTTCCTATGAAGTTGTGATTCAACCTTTTGGCCTCTTCCTGGGCCAACACTAAAACCTGCTGTGCTCTCTCTGTAAACCTTCCAAACATGAACATATTAATTGTTCACCTCTTTTTTGCCTAATTTGCAACTCTTAATTCTAACTCCATCCTGTTTCCCTTTTAACCCGGAAACGGGGAAACCGTCAACCCTTGGGACTGCCGGTAATTTCTTAATAACACTTTCTTCGCCCGGTCAAGAAATTGGCAGCTCCCCCGTGTCCAGGTCCTGGCTTAATTGTCCTGCTCCCGGGAATGCTCTAAAGTTTTCTTAATATATACCGGGCGTTCCAGGTTTCTTTCATTATGTTCCAGTTCTCTCCCGGCTAAAAGCTGGAGACAGCCGGGACGAATCAAGACCAGCAGTTCATTTAAAAGCTTGTGGTTGACCCCATTAATCAAACCTAAATCATAACCAAGGCGTAAATCTGAAATTAACTGGATCGCTTCTTGTGAGCTAATCACCTGGGCATATTCCAAAGTGCCCAGGGCCCGCCAGGCTTTATCGGCCAGGTCCGCTCTTTTTTTGTCGAGCAAAGCTTGCCGGGCACCCTGTTCCTGTTCGATTACCTGGCCGATGACACCGGCCAAATTTCCGATAATCTCTTCCTCTTTCTGTCCCAGGGTAACCTGGTTAGAAACCTGGACTAAATTGCCGATGATCTCAGTTCCTTCTCCGTAAAGGCCGCGCACGGTCAAACCCACCTGGGAGAGCGCCCCTAAAATCCGGTTGATCTGCCGGGTCATGATCAACGCCGGCAGGTGCAGCATTACCGATGCCCGCAAACCGGTGCCTACATTTGTGGGGCAAGCAGTTAAATAACCGTAATTCTCATCGAAAACGTAGTCCAGTTCACTTTCTAAAATATCATCATAGCGCCCGGTTTCCGCCCAGGCCTCCTCGAGGCGCAAACCAGGCAAGATCGTCTGGATGCGAAGATGGTCTTCTTCGTTGATCATAATACTCACCGCTTCGTCCTCTAACATCATTAAAGCGCCACAGCTTGCCTCGTAAGCGAGGAAGGGACTAATCAGGTGCTTTTCCACCAAAGCCTGCTTTTCAAGCTCAGTAATATCCTTCATCATAAGGAAGCTGAAATCGGCAAACTCTTTTTTACCGGTTGTCCCCTGCCTGATTTTATCCAGGGCTTCTTCGTTCTCCTGTTCCGAGGCCAGGCAGGAAAAGGGGTGTCCCTCTAAATTCCTGGCCGCCCGAACCCGGGAACTGATCACTATTTCCGATTCCGGTCCGCCGCCTTCCATCCAGCGGCTCCTGTTGTATTCTACCTTGCTCAAGCCTGTATTCTCCTTTTAGCTGTTTTCATCCTCTTGATCTTGATCACGATTGTCGTTGTCATCGCTATCCTCGTCGGCGTCGCTTTGTTCGCTGCCCGGTTTTTTCTCATCCCTTTCATCTTCGAACCTTTCTTCTGTTTCTTCATCCGGTAATTCACCGGCAAGGCTTTTTTCCATAGCCCTGATTTTATCCCTTAAAACAGCCGCTTCTTCAAATTCCTCGTTTTGCACCTTCGACTGCAGCTGCTCCTTTAGTTCGTCGAGCTCTCGCATATATTTCACCCGGCGCCGGGCACGCGCGGGGATCTTTCCGTTGTGCTCAGAACTGGCGTGAATCCGCCGCAAAAGAGGCTTTAAGTTTTCATCAAAAGTGTTGAAACATTCCCTGCAACCGAGCCTGCCTACCTGGCTGAACTGGGCAAAAGAAAGGCCGCATTCGGGACACTGCGATCTCGAAGCAAGCATGGATTCCCGGCTGCCAAGCAAATCCTGGTTCAGCATGCTGGAAAAGAGCTTGTGCAGTGAAAATTGCGGCTCAAAGGAAAAATCAAGCTCTTCTTTTTCCTGGGCACACTGTTCGCACAAAAATTCTTCGGTTTGCTTGCCGTCTATATTTTTGATTATCTGGATATTTGCTTCATTTGTCCGGCATTCCTGACAAAGCATTGCTTGCACTCCCACTCGGTCAATAAAATTTAATAGCCTACTTTTAGCAGCTCTTCCAGGGCGGCACCAAGCAGCATCCGCTGCAATTTCCTGGCCTTTTCCCTGCCAATATCGCTTTGCTCATAAACCCGGTCCCTGATTACCGTTTCTAAGAGGCGGGCTTCTCGCATTGAAATCACTTTTTCGTCCCGCATCCGCTTCAGGGTTTCCCTGGCTTTAACCGGGTCAAACTCTTCCCTGCTGAGATTGGCAATCACTTCCCGCCAGGGACGGGCATGGGCGGGCTCAATACGGTATATGCGGATACAACCACCGCCGCCCCGCCTGCTTTCAACTAAGAACCCTCTTTCCATGGTGAAGCGCCGCTCTAAAACATAATTAATCTGCGAAGGGACACAATTAAACTTGCCGGCCAGTTCGCGGCGCTGCACTTCAATATACTGTTCTTGACTCAAAGACAACAGCTTTTTTAAATACTCTTCTATGTAGTCGGTTAAATTCGGCATCTCGCTTGGCCCTTCCCTGAATTTAGCAGTTGATCAAGCAGCCCGGTCAAGCAAAATGGGGTCGCGTATCTTGTCTGACCATCTCTGACCTTGGCTAAATGGTATCTCTTTTTAGGGATAAGGGCAAATGTCATAAGAGAGCTTTAGTCGGCTTTTGAGCTACTGGCGGTTATTTTTGCGCCATTTTCTCGTTCTTGCTGTTATTTGCTTATTTATTTGTAGTCATCTGATTTTGAGCCTTAAAAACCGCTATTTTATTCAAACTCGGGCATACAGTCTTTCCGGTTTATCACTTCGCCCTGCCACTGCACCTCGATGACGCCGTCGAGGCAGTAAAGCCGGTAAAAGAGGGTTTTTAAGTTTATTTCCAGCGGCGTTTCCACTAAAAACTCAATATCGATTACTTCAATGCCCGTGTCTGCTTCTTCTTCGGGTTCGCCAAGGTTGCTTTTGCGGATATTGACTGCCATTTCACCAAGCACATCAGCGATTCTTCCCAGTAAACCTGGCTGGTCGACCGCCTTAACCAGTAAACTTTTAAGGCGCCGCCGGGAGAAAAACCTGTGTTCAAAGCGCCTCAGGGTCAACAGGCTGGCAAGGACAAAAACTGTGGTGGCCACCGCGCCCAAGTAAAAACCGATCCCTACAGCCAAACCAACCCCGGAGACCACCCAGATCGTGGCGGCGGTGGTTAGTCCCCTGATACTGCCTCTTTGCTGCAGGATCGTGCCGGCACCGATAAAACCAATGCCGGTAACCACCCCGGCGGCGATCCGGCTGGGATCAACATCAAAGCCTGCGCTGAGTTGTTCGGTAAAACCGTATGCCGAGAGCATCATGATCAAGGCAGAACCGGCGCAGACTAAAATATGGGTCCTGAAACCGGCCGGGCGATTATGGCTTTCTCTTTCAAACCCGATCATGCCACCTAAAATAATGGACAAAAGAAGCCTGACCAGGATATCTAAATAATCTATCATCTTTTATAAGTGCCCCCTCAGGCAAATAGTTTTTGGGCAACCGCGCTGGCGGCGATGGCGCCGTCCGATGCTGCGGTAATCACCTGGCGCAGGAATTTCTTGCGGATATCACCAGCCGCATAAACACCGGGCAGGGAAGTTTCCATTTTCTCAGATGTTTCAATAAAGCCGTTTTTGCTCGTCTCGATCGGCACCCCTTCTAAAAATGGCGCATTAGTCTGCCGCCCGGCATAGATAAACACTCCGCTTACCTCCAGGAACCGGTCTTCTCCCTCCTGTTTCAGGTGAAGGCCGCTAACCTTGTTTTCCCCTTCAATCTTGCTGACCGTGGTGTTCCAGAGAACCTCCACGTTGGGCAACTCAAGCACCTTGTCCTGCAAACCTTTTACCCCGCGGAACTGGTCCCGGCGGTGAATCAGGTAAATTTTTGAGACAAACCGGTGGAGAAAAATAGTTTCTTCTAAAGCGGCATTTCCCCCGCCGACTACAGCCACCTCTTTACCCCTAAAAAAAGCAGCATCACAGGTGGCGCAGTAAGAAACGCCGCGCCCGACAAATTCCTGTTCTCCTTCTGCCCCGAGCAGGTTCGGCACGGTGCCTGTAGCAATTAAAACCGCTTTGCCGTTAAACTCTCCCGCAGAAGTGCTAATTTTTTTTAGTTCGCCTTCAAGCGAGACCTTTTCAACATCCGCGGTGTAAACGGGCACGCTCAGATTATCTAACTGCTGCTGTAAAAGCATCCCGAACTCGGCCCCGGAAATACCTTCCGGGAAAGCGGGAAAATTATCAAGACGGTCGGTGGAAACTATCTCACCGCCCAGGGTCATTTTCTCCAACACTACTACCGAAAGCCCGGCTCGCACGCCGTAGAGCGCTGCGGTAACTCCGGCCGGACCGCCGCCAAGGATGATCAAATCATGGGTTTGTTTTCCTGTCATCATGTTTTCCTCCCTTAAACTCTGTAACTTGCCTTGTTTGTGCCATATAAACATTATGATTGATTTACCCGGAGGTGTCAATTTAGCCAGAGGGATAATAACATCAGCTTGAGTTAGGCAGGACAGGTTGTGTTATAATATGTTTATAGCAATACGACCATTGCAGAATGGCAGATTTGCTGATATTTGGACTTTTAGAAGGTGAAGGAGGCATAAAAATGCAGGAACAGGTAGAAAAAGCTCTCGATAAGATCCGCCCGGCTTTGCAGCGGGACGGAGGCGATGTCGAACTGGTCGAAGTAGGCGACGATGGGGTCGTAAAAGTGCGGCTTACCGGAGCCTGCGGGGGCTGCCCGATGGCAACAGTTACCCTTAAGCAGGGGATTGAAAAAGTCTTGATGCAGGAAGTTGCAAACGTTAAAGAAGTAGTTGCCGTTTAAGTTGCCCTAAGCCTGTAAAAAACCCGGGGCAACCCGGGTTTTTTTATGGTTAGGAGGAATGATTAATTGCCTGAAATATATTTAGATAACAGCGCCACTACCCGCCCTTACCCCGAAGTGGTCGATTTTACCGGGAAAGTAGCAGGTCAGTCGTATGGAAACCCCTCCTCGATGCATGAAAAGGGCTTAGAGGCAGAGAGATTCTCTGAAGAGGCCAGGCGGCAGGTAGCCCTCTTCTTCGGCGGGAAAGAAAAGGAGATCATTTTTACCTCCGGGGGCACCGAGTCAAATAACCTGGCCATCAAAGGAGCGGCTCTGCGTAATCGCCGGCGGGGCAGCCACTTGATCACCAGTCAGGTGGAACATCCCTCGGTATTAAACTGCTTTCGCTTTTTGGAAGAAGAAGCGGGTTTTGCGGTAACCTACCTGCCGGTAAACGAACAGGGCTTAATCGACCCGGAAGAACTGAGAGAAGCGGCCGGCCCGGAGACAATTCTTGTCAGTATCATGCATGTGAACAATGAAATCGGCACCATCCAACCCCTGGAAAAAATCGGGCCTTTGCTCAAGAAGAATAATCCTAACCTGCTTTTCCACGTCGACGCCGTGCAGTCATTTGCCCGCCTGCCCATCAAAGTGAAAAACTGGCAGGCCGACATGGTTAGCTGCAGCTCCCACAAGGTGCACGGTCCCCGGGGAACCGGGAGCCTGTGGGTTAAAGAAGGAACCCTTTTACAGCCGCTTTTCCACGGTGGCGGCCAGGAATATGAAATGCGCCCTGGAACGGAGAATGTCTCTGCGATTGCCGGCTTTGGCATGGCTGCCCGTATAACCGGGGAAAACCAGGGGCAAAAAGCTGAAGCGCTTAAAAACACCAAGTTGCATTTTTATCGTAAACTTATGGAGAGCGGTATCGAAGCTTATGTCAACGGGCCGGAACCGGAAGAAAGCGCCTGTCACATAATTAACCTTTCCTTCCCGGGGCTGCCATCTGAAATGCTGCTTCACTCTCTTGAAGCAAAAGGGGTTTATGCTTCCGCCGGTTCCGCCTGCCACTCTCGCAAACCGGAACCGAGCCATATTCTGCAGGCCTTAGGCCTAAAAAAAGACCGCCTCGACAGCGCTTTACGCTTCAGTTTTTCATGTTATAATAACGAGCGGGATGCTGAAGAAGCAGCTCGAATCACCGCCGAAACAGTAAAAGAACTTCACAGGATTGTGAAATAATATTGTATTTTTTACCGCTCAGCCGCGGCTGAGCAAACAAGATTATTTATAATGATAACCTGGACATGAGCCTACAGGGGAGGTAGCAAATGCCGGTAAAATTTTTAGTCCGCTATGGTGAAATTGCTTTAAAAGGCAAAAACCGCTACCAGTTCGAACAAAAATTGCAGCACAACCTCGAGGCAGCGATTGAAGATTTGGGCGCGGAAGTTAAAAGAATGCGCGGACGTTTCATGGTCAGCGGAACCGAAGAAAACAGCGATTTGATCGCCGAGAGACTGAAAAACGTTTTCGGGGTAGTTTCTTTAAGCCCGGTGGAAGAAGCTGACCTGGACCTGGAACAGATCAAGGAACTGGCCCTGGAAATTGCCAGCAGAAGAGCGCCAGAAAAAACCAGGTTCAAAGTGGAAACCCGCAGGCCGAATAAGGGTTTCCCCCACACTTCCCCGGAAGTCAACCACCTTTTGGGCGCGCACCTGCAAGAACACTTGCCCCATCTGGAAGTCGATCTAAACAACCCTGAGTTTACCCTGGCGGTGGAAATCAGCCGTGATCGGGCTTACCTTTACTCTGAGACCTTTGCAGGCCCGGGCGGCCTACCCGTGGGCATCACCGGCCGTTCACTGCTTCTGCTCTCGGGAGGCATTGACAGCCCGGTAGCCGGGTGGCTGACTATGAAACGAGGTCTCGCTATAGAAGCGCTTCATTTCCACAGTTTTCCTTTTACCAGCCGACATTCCCAGGAAAAAGCAGTTGACCTGTGCCGCAAGCTGGCCGCCGGGTGTGATAAAGTAACCCTGCACATGATCAGCGTAGCAAATATTCAAAAGGAATTACGCGCCAGCTGCCCTGATGAACTGGGGATCATTTTGTTGCGGCGAATGATGATGCGCCTGGCCGAACGGTTAAGTATACAGCAGAACCTGCAAGCCCTGATCACCGGGGAAAGCCTGGGCCAGGTGGCCAGTCAGACCTTAGAGAGTATCTCTGTCGTCGAAAAAGCTACCGGCATGCTCACCTTAAGGCCATTGTTGGGGATGGATAAAAAAGAAATTGTCGATAAAAGCATCAATATCGATACTTACGATGTTTCAATCCGCCCTTACGAGGACTGTTGTACAGTCTTTCTCCCGGAAAGCCCGGTAACCAAACCTAAGCTTGAAACAATCGAAAATCACGAGGCAAAACTTGATCTAAACGGTCTGTTCGATGAAGCTTTTCAAACTTTAGAAACCAGAATCGTCAAAAGACAGGGAAAAGAATAGTTTCTGCTCAGCCATCACTAAAGAAGGGCTATAACTTTACTTCTGCTTAAGCTGCCTGGCCAACTCGTCCTGCATAGCCGCCTCTAAAAGCGCTTCCGGCCCGGGGAAACGCGCTTTCCCGTTGGTCAAACCGGAGAAATAAAGAGCGTCTGTTGGACACCAGTTCAGGCATCGCAGGCAGTACATGCAGTGGTAAAGGCGGGTAGGGTAATCTTCCTTGTCGAGCTCGATTAACCCCTGCGGGCACTGCTTTACACAGGTCATACACTGGATACACTTGTCCTTATGAATACCGAACCCGAAAAGGAAGTAATTGAGCAGAGAATCAATTCCGTAGGAATAAATAAAGCGGTAGGGTAAACCGAAAAATAAGCTTAAGAGGTTGCTTCCCCTGTACCAGAAGGGAATCTCACTACGAAAAAGCGATTGCACGTAACTTAAAAATATATTAATTTCTCGCCTGGCTTGCCGGCTTTTTTTGAGCAGCAACCGGCCCGCGCTGAGATGGTCGAACTTGGGACGGACCACAGCGCTGGCCGAATAAACAAACGTGTGATCAAGATGACCGATATAGTTAAGCCCTTTCATGGTCAAAACCTGCTTCATAAACGCTTCAAAATCACCCTGGGCCCCGTCATGAGTGGCAAAAGAAAAAGTTCTGACCGATCTTTTAAACACAGGAAGATCAAGCAGAAAACGGATCATCACCGGGGCGGGACGAAAACCATAAACCGGGGAACCAAAACCGATCAGGTTATAGCCGGCCCATTGCTGCCTGAGGTTTTTCAACACGGGATTTTCCTTGGAATACTGCAGGGCATTATCCAACCGCTGAAAAGGCCAGGGATAATTACTCAAAGGACGCTTTTCCTCGGCTCTGATCGTATATGGTAAAGCGATCGGGCTCCTTTGCCATAGTTCTGCAGTATCGGTTATATCCTCCAAGTTGAGACAGTCACAACTATAACCTTGTTTTTCAAGCTCTTCTTTGATCAAAGTGGCAAAATAGCGGGTAATACCGGTACCAGAAAAATATACTAAAAGTGCCTTAATCATTGCTTCCACCTTCTTTGTTGCTTATATTATAGCCCAAACAAGGCTTTGACACAAAACCCGCTTACATCTCCAGGGAAAGCTTTATCCCTGAAAGCAACTGTATTTATCTCCTTATATAACGGCATATTAAATATTTCAGGCCTGTTGACCCATATGTCATATATGCCAAGGGGACGGGGTTGTTGACACTTTT
>Ga0207421_10001969_pt1 | contig 25942 bp, 23 predicted proteins | sample SodLakKL_010_SED_4_FD_187542 | JGI IMG/M metagenome (GOLD analysis project Ga0207421, IMG submission 187542) | Alkaline sediment microbial communities from Lake Tanatar, Kulunda Steppe, Russia - 8KL_010_SED (SPAdes) (version 2) | ecosystem: Environmental > Aquatic > Non-marine Saline and... | reverse complement strand
CTTCGGCCTTGCGCAGAAACAGCGCTCCCGCGATCACGCTCGCCCCGGCTACTACTAAGAACGGAACCCGCCAATCTCCGAATCGGAGTGCAAGGTTCGCCAACACCGGAGCCCCGAAGAAACCGAGGATAGGGCCCATCTCATGGAGAGCCAGCGCCCTTCCCCAATGCTGCGACTGCGCCACTCCGGTCAGCATTGCGATTCCGGAAGGACCGTAGAGCCCGGCACCAACCCCCGCGAGCGCAATCCCCACCAGAAACAGCGCGAATGGTGGTCCGGTCCCGATCAGGGCAAGCGCACCGGCTACCACAAAGGCAGAAGCAAGCACAGTGCCGCGGTGGTGCAACCGCTCGGCTACGAACCCGGAGAGCAGGACACTCACGCTGTAGCCGACCGACAGCACCAGGAATAGGCTACCTCCTTCCGCATGCGTCAAACCATAGTGTGCCCGTATCTGAAGCAAGAGCGGAGAGAGCAGCATCCGAGCGAGGAAGGTGATCGTGACTACCGTCACCAACAGGAGTACAGGCTTCGCGTCGAAACGCTCGGTTCGTACGTCGTTCATAGAGTCATCCGCGCCCGCCGCGCCGGCCCGCCTCGCCGGGGCCAACGGGCGCCGTCAGGGCCCTCCTTCCCGGTAAGTCCACACCCGATCGCCGATACCGGCTTCCTGCACAAGATGGCGATAGAGCTTGCCCTCAGCGTCATACCACCGAATCTTCTCCCGTGGGATCCCCTCCGGGAAGTACGTCTTCAGCAATAGTGACCCATCCCGAATCAGCTCGATGCGATTGAGCACCTCGATCTCTACCAGAGAGTTCGTCTCTTCATCCCATGCAAGCACCACATGCTCCACGTCATAGATCGTTCCGCTGACGCGCATCTCGAGATACTCGCCTTCTTCAGGACCTGCTAGAAGCGCCACCGCATCATCTTCCACCGGCCCATAGACCCGCGGTGCGGCAGTTCGCTCGAGATCCTCGTCCGGGGCTTCTTCCTGCTCCGCGTCGTTCTCCGCATCTCTTACATCAAGCCGATCTACGGTATCGGCTTCCCGTAGCCAATCGGCATCCCCAAACGGCTCCGGCACGCCTACGACATGCAACCCGTCAGCCTCACGGATCCACTCAGGGACGTCAGCGTGGCCGACGATGCGGACGTCGAAACCCTCGGCGGGCGACATAACGGTCGCGCCCGCCAACAATACGCATATGGAGAGAACTGCCCTTTTCCGAGTTCTGATGTTCTTCGTCATCCATACCCCTCCTGCGCAATCGAACTGCCGGAGGAGTTCCGGCAGTGCCGGAGTACAACAGCGCCGTAGCCCGCAGTCGCCGGGACGCGGGCCCTACATCGGTGCGCCCCCCAATCAGCCGCAGCAATGGCTTCCATCGACACGCAGCTCGATTGCGATGTGGGTATCGTACTATACACCAAGCTGCGCCTTCCGCTCTACCACGGTGGCTGCTATACTTCGCCGAATGACGCGTACCAAGGAACGAACGACGGTCCACCTTGCTCCGGGGGTAGTCACCGGCCGGAAACTAAAACGCCGGGAGCTCGCTATCATCCGTGCCGCGCAGGCCTTCAGGACTCATGCCGACAAGCACGGAATCATCAGAAGAGCCCTGTTCCGGCTGGTTCTGGTAGCGATCGTCTTCACAGGCATTGTCGCAGCTTCGAACGCCCAGCTCTTGGATCCGGCGCTCGTGACGCAGTTCGTACTCGGTTTCGGGCCCTTTTCGCCGCTCATATGGATCGCACTCTACCTAGGTGCGGTGTTCGTCCCGTACGCAGCGTCCGTCATGACCATCGCGGCCGGTCTTGCCTTCGGGACCGTGCCCGGTCTTCTCATGGCGTACTTCACCACGATCTTCGCCAGCCTCATTCCGTTTTCCGTATCTCGCCGTCTCGGCCGGAAATGGGTCGAGTCGAGGGTCGGCAATACCAGAGTGCAACGATACGTGAACCTGATCAATCGCCATGCCTTCCTTGTGTTCTTCTATCTGCGCCTGTTGCCCAGCCTCCCATACGAGTTGCAGAACTACGTCGCCGGCGTTACTCGGATTACTCGCACGCAGTTCTTCCTGGCCTCCGTGCTGGGCAATGGTCCGGTGCTTCTCGTTATGGTCTTCCTTGGTTCAAGCCTAACCGAGCCGGGATCCGCGCAATTCTGGATCGCCGCCGGACTCTATAGCATCGTACTCCTTACGCCGCTCGTTCTTCTTCTCATTCGAAAGCGCACCGGCCGTAGCCTTTTTCTGCAGGGCTTGTCGAGCTGAGCTCCGCCGATCCCGAGGCGTCGCCAGGGCGGCCTACAGGGCGCAGGTGCACGGCCCACCGGCACCTGCCAACCCGCAGACAGCCGGCTTCCGCGTGCCCCAGCCCTCGGCGACGGTAACCGGCCGCGTCGGCCGCCGGTGCGCCGTACGTCGGCAAGCGAACGCATCCGTCTTGACTTCTGACCGCGAACGCTTCGCCCTCCGGCAGAACGGCAGTATAATAGGGTGGCTACGCGAAGTGGCTACGCGCTATGGCGCGGGCCGAAGACCCGTTGGGGTCGCCCTTCCGGGGCGACGCGTACCGTCCGGTCGCTGTAACTCGGGATCCTTGACTCCGATCAAGCTGACGGAGTCCGACCCGGGACGGCCGTAGGAGGATCTCGATGAAGGGCATTATACTCGCCGGGGGGCACGGGACTCGTCTCTATCCGGCAACCCAAGTAGTCTGCAAGCAGCTTCTTCCGGTCTACGACAAACCGATGATCTACTACCCGCTGTCGAACCTCATGTTGGCGGGTATTCGTGAGATCCTCGTCATTTCCACGCCCACGGAACTCCCCCGCTTCAGGGAGCTCCTGGGAACGGGCTCCCGCTTCGGCATCTCGATCGAGTACGCCGAGCAACCGGAACCGCGAGGTTTGGCCGAGGCTTTTATAATCGGTGAGGACTTCATCGGTCTCGACAGCGTCTGCCTCGTGCTTGGAGACAACATCTTCTACGGACACGCGCTTCCGGAGCTGCTCCAGGAGGCAGCTCGACTGGAAACCGGAGCACGCGTATTCGGGTACTACGTCCGAGACCCCGAACGCTACGGTGTCGTAGAATTCGACGACCACGGGACCGTACTCTCGCTCGAAGAGAAGCCGCGCGTCCCGAAGTCCTCGTACGCGGTGGTCGGCATATACTTCTACGACAACTCCGTGATAGAGGTGGCAAAAGCCCTCAACCCCTCGGAGCGCGGAGAGCTGGAGATAACTGACGTAAACCGGCACTATCTCCGCAACGGATCCTTGACCGTCCAGCTCATGGGCCGGGGTTTCGCCTGGCTTGACACCGGCACCCACGACTCGCTGGTCGACGCGACGCTGTTCGTCAAGACGATCGAAGACCGGCAGGGGCTCAAAGTGTCGTGCCCGGAAGAGATCGCGTATGTTATGGGCTACCTGAGCCGCGACGGCCTCCGAGCAGCCGCAGAGCCGCTCAGAAACTCCGGTTACGGGGAATACCTGTTAGGATTGCTAAGGTAAAAGGTTCCCCGTAGACCGTGAGGCCCGGTCGCGACACGCATCGATCCGGCACCGCCCTGGCCGCGGCCGAGCATTGCATTGATACTGTCACCCGAAGACTACCCGACCCGCGTGCCGGCGCGGCTACCGTCACCCCTCCCATTGCACGTACCATCCGGTTTCCGGTATGGCGTCGTCTGCCATTGAGCTGTGGAGATCCGATTCCGATCCGTCATCGTGCTGCGAGGCGACGGCAAACTCCCAAGCCCCGTAGTCGAGCATCTCCTGAGTTATCGTCAGGCCCGGCGAGGGGTCCGCCGATACGACCTCGAGCGGGTTCCACTCGTATTCGCCTCGCTCTCGAACGTAGACTTGATACGAGTCGGGCGTACTCTCGGCCGGCGGGTTCCAGGCGATCATAAACGCCTCGCCAGTGACCTCGATCCGCTCTCCGACCTTGTTCAGAGCGTCAAAGTCGATTCGGATCTCGGAACTCAGGTCTGCAACGATTCGCATCGCTTCCACAGCACCGGCAACCTCGTCGTCGCCGTCGTAGAGCCGAACCTGAACGCGATAGTAGCCCGAATCGAGCTCAGACACCGAAAGCGTCGCCATTCCGGGCTCCACATAAGGCGCATGGCTCGTCTGTTGATCGCTTGAGTCCGTAATGACGATCTCTACGGATGGATCGATCACCTGATCGGTGTTCCACTCTGCCTGGAGTTCCAGTGACCCCGTTCCTGCCACCGGCTCAAGCTCAACGTCCACCTCAGCCGTGCTTCCGGATTCGATTTCAACAAGCTCTTCGCCGATGAGAATAACCTCATCGTCGCTATTCAAGCCCTGAACCTCAATTACCCATTCTCCGGCGACTAAGCCACTTATGGTGGCATCCTCGTCGCCGGTCGCGGTGGAGAATGTCTCTCCGCCGGGGCCAACCCCGGAGTACAGGAACGTTGCCGGTTCGGCGACCTCTTCACCCTGGACGCTGCCGAGAAGCTCCTCGCTCGCGGTGATGTGAAGGCTCCCGCCCTGTTCCGATAGGCCCGTCCCCACGAGCGGCCCGCAGGCCGCCGCCAGCAGAAGCACTGCCGGCGGCAACCAGGCCTTGGTTATGCGAATACCCATAGACTACCTGACCTCGAAACTGTGCGTAGCCGATCCCGATCGTGCACCATCGGCAGTGGTCGCCACAACGTCCAACCGGTAGTTTCCGGGAGCCAGCCCGTCGCCAACGGTGATGGACGCCCCGCTCCCCGCCGAAGCTCCATTCAGGTACCAGTCGTATTCAATTTCCTTGCCGTCGCCATTCTCGACAGTAGCCGAAACGGTCATGGTTGTCTCGTATTCGATCTCGGAGCTCGCCCCCTCGATACTAACCTCGAGCGGCTCATTCAGATCCACAACAACGGTAACCTCGATCGTTCCGGTCGGCTTAGAGAGATCGTCGAAGCTCAAATGCCCCTCCGTATGCTGATCGTAGAGAATCCGCACCGTTTCGGCGATCCCGGCGACAGTGTCAGAACCGTCGAGTAGCTGAACCAGAAGCGTGTAGTAGCCTCCATCAACTTCAGGGGCGTAGTATTCGGCGCTTCCCGGCTCGACAATCTCAAAGTCCAGCGGCTCCGAATTCCCGTCCGGATCGGTAAGGGTTGCTTCGAGTGCCGGGTCGTCGACCTCCTCATCAGGCCAGCTTGCCGTAAGTGAAAGAGATCCGGTACCCGCCAAAGGCACGACCTCGACCTCGGCTGTAGCAACCTCGCCGCTCTCCACGACGGTCTGGTCCACTCCATAACCGACTTCCTCGTGCTCCGAATTGAGCGCGGAAACTTCGACGCTCCATTCACCTATTACTACGTGCTCGATTTCGACGATCTCTTCGGACGTAGTAATATCGAATCCGTCGCCGTTTGGACCGTCGCCGACAATACGGTACTCCTCCGGTTCCAGCGGGGTTCCCGGCATAATGGAAAACGTCGCCTCGGGTTCAGATACTCCGACCGCAACCCGCAGCGTTCCAACATCCTCCGGGGACCTAACGAAGCCAATGTCGCAGGCAACGATAGCGAACACGGAAGCAACGCACCCCAACCCGACACATGCGGAGCGCACGCGCGACCCAGTCGCCGCCCTCCTCGTAGCCGAATCACGGGAGACCAAAACTGCTGACTTTTTTAGCTTGGATGTGACACCCGTCATAGTCTCCTCCGTTGGTGTATGATACCTAAGAAGAAGCAATGATCATGCCAAGAGGGGGGGACCACTTGATGCCGGTACAATCCTAGCTTATGGAAGGACTTACGTACTCTCCGGCTTCGAGGCTTCGTCTTGACCTTCTTCCTTCGTACACTAATGTTGCAATCATGAAATGCCCAATTACAGATATGTAACTTGGAAACCAAAAAAAGGCGGGCCCCCGCCCGCCTGTTCCATCACACCTTCTCTTGCTCATCACGAGCCCGCCAAGACTCCCTCACCGCACCAGACGAGTCACCCGTTCTTGCGCCACCCTGAGTGACGTATACCGAGCTTTCCGATCTTGTGGTTCAGCACTCGAGTCGATACCCCCAGCAACACCGCCGCCCGTTTCTGAACCCATCCGCTTCGCTCCAGTGCCTGAACGATTACGCTCCGCTCGACTTCCTTCAGGTTCATCGAGCCTGCCGGCTGCTCCCGACTCTCTTCACTCTCACGCCCCGACGCCCCCTGCGGGAGCCCTAGGTCGCCAACTCTGATCATGTCTCCTTCAGCCAGCAGAACCGCCCGCTCGATGACATTCTTCAACTCCCGGATATTCCCAGGCCACGTATACGAGAGGAGCGCCTCGATCGCATCAGGACTGAAGCTCCGTCTCTCCCTCTTGAGGTCCGCCGCCAGCTTTCCGGAAAAACGTTCGACCAGCGGGAGAATGTCTTCGCGACGCCGCCGAAGCGGCGGAATCTCAAGGCGAATGACGTTCAACCGGTAGTAGAGGTCGTCCCGAAACTCACCGGCCCGCACCTGATCCTCCAAGTGCTTGTTGGTTGCCGCGATGATCCGCACATCCGTTCGAGTAGTCCGAGTCCCCCCCAACCGTTGGAACTCGCGTTCCTGCAGCACGCGTAGTACCTTGGCCTGAACTTCCAGGTTCATGTCGCCGATCTCGTCAAAGAATATCGTTCCGGTGTTCGCTTGTTCGAAGCGGCCGGGCCGGGGACGATCCGCGCCGGTGAACGCGCCTTTCTCATGGCCGAAGAGCTCGTCCTCCAAGAGCTGTCCGGGAAGGGCCGCACAGTTCACCTTGACGAACGGGCCTTCAGCCCGAGGGCTGCCGTAGTGAACCGCGCCGGCAACAAGCTCCTTGCCGGTGCCCGTCTCACCGGTGAGGAGAACCGTCGAATCGCTCCTCGCAACTTTGCGAGCAAGTGCCAGTAACTCGCGCGTCTTCTTGCTGGCAGCGACAAATCCTTCGGTGTCGTAGATAACGTCGCGTTCGTGGCGAAGGCTCTGAGCTTCATAGCGTAACCGCCTGACGTGCAGTGTCCGAGCCAGGTGCATACGCAACCGTTCCAAGGAGTATGGTCGCGTAATCACGTCAAACTCTGCGTACTCGTCGATCTCGGACCGGCTCGCCGAAAGCGCGCCGGTTACGATCACCACGAGCTCGCTCTCAGCTTCCATGTCGGCATGGACTTCCCGAACTCGTTTCAGAAGCTCCCTGGAGTCCCTCACGTCGGCAAGAAAGACATCGAATCTGAACCGTTCCGCCAAGCGAACAACACGCTCAATCCCATCGGCCGTTCGTACCTGATATCCAAACCGAGAGAGATACTCTCCGGTTTCCCGACGTGTCCCGGAATCCACGGAGAAGAGTAATACTGTTCCCATTATATGTGCCATTTCGCTCGATACGGAGGTCCAACCAACGGGTGTCGACAAGCGGTGCAGCGTCTGAAGCACTCATGGGCACTCATGGACACCTTCGGAGCCACCGTCGGAAACGCTCAATACAGCAAACGCAATCGCATACTCTCCGCTGTGAGCAATCGAGATGAGAAAGTTTGGAACGGTAGCGCCCCATGCGGAGCTCAGTTGCCCATGCAGGAGGACCCAGGGACCAGCCCCTGCCTCCGCCGCAATTTCGATCTCGCGCCAGCTTCCAAACCGGCGTTGAACTCTCTGTGGCAACGCCTTGTAAACGGCCTCTTTGGCCGCGAATCGACCGGCAAAATGCTCCTCCGGCCGAAGCTTATCTCTGCAGTAGTCAATCTCTTGGCCGGTGAATATGCGTTCAACAAACCGTTCGCCCCACCGATTGATCGCCCGGCGGAAGCGCAGGACTGAGACGCAGTCGGTTCCGATGCCCGTTATCGCTGCTCCGGTGCAGGGAGCACGCCCTGTCTGTAGAGAGGTCTTGGGGCGCATCCGGCTACTGTCCACATCCATGCGGTGAAGACTCCATCATATCGCTGAAGCGCATTGTTTCCACAAATCACCTCTGGTATACTAGTGCCGTACACTACGATTAGCAATCTATTCTGATACTGTCGAGCTTGAGAGGAGACCATTGTGAAACGCGTTGCTGTCAGTGGCTACTTTCTCTACCCTCACGTCGGCCACATTCGCCTGATCACAGCCGCCCGTGCTTTGGGCGATCAGGTGGTCGTCATCGTCAACAACGATCATCAGCAGGTGCTGAAGTACGGGAGAGTCATCGTTCCGCAGGACGCTCGCATGGAGGTGATGCGCGCATTACGGCTTGTCGACGATGTGTTCCTTTCGATCGACGAAGACCGGACGGTGCGAGCTTCCCTTGGGCAACTCAGGCCCGACATCTTTGCAAACGGCGGGGATCGGGACGAAGGGAATATCCCCGAAGTCTCGGTGTGCCGGAGATACGGCATCGAGATGGTATTCAGCGTAGGGGGTGAGAAAGCCGATTCCAGCTCGCGCATCCTGCAGGAGCTCGGCTAGGCTCCGAATCGATCTCCGAACGGATCAATGAACGCCGGTCACTGAATCCTCTAGGGCTACACCGTCCGGAATCTGCGGCCGGGCATGGAGATATGCGGTCGTCCGCCGTTTCTGGTCGATGTCGGCAAACACGTGCTCCACTTGCTCACGCGTGAATCCCACCGCCTCCGCGACAGCTCCGGCCCCTATTCCATTATCTCGGGCGTAGATACAGAGATCCATCTTATCGTATGGGAGTGAGAAGTAGAACTCTTCCTGACTCTGAGGCAACGAGTAGGTGTCCGTCGTAGGCGGGCGGCTCCGAATCTCCGGCGGTACTCCTAGGTGTTCGGCAAGCCCGTAGACTTGCGTCTTGTATAGGTGCGCAATCGGCTTGAGGTCCGCGGATCCGTCGCCGTTCTTCACGAAGAAACCCTGATCGTACTCCAGTCGGTTTGGCGTTCCGGCAACGGCGAAATTCAATCTGTCAGCGTGGTAGTATTCGAGAGTCTTCCGAACCCGCTGTTTAAAATTCGACGCAGCGACAATCGCCAGATACGCCTGCGTGGACAGCCTGGCCTCACGCTGCACTCCGTCAGGGCTCCGGGTAACAACTGAGAAGAACCGGAGCCGGTTTCCGCTGAGAACACTCGACAACACGATCTTCACGGCGTGGTCCGGGCCGTATTCCGGAATCGCCGAACGGATCGCTTCGTCCCTTTTGCGATAGCACCCGTACGCACGTAGCACCTCGGTGATATCCTCCTCCACTGTCTCCACACCGTAGGAACCCGCGACAAGCCGGCTGAGCTCGAGAGTTTCGGGCGAAGAGTCATGCTCAGGCATGAGGAGCGCAAGAACCCGCGAAGCGCCGATCGCCGCGACGGAAAGCGCCAACACCACGGAACTATCGATCCCACCGGAAACAGCTACGACCACACCCCGACGCTTGAAACGCTTGAGGGTTTCGCGGATGAAGGAGGCAATTCGTCCCGTTTCACCCGCGGGATCGATGTGAAGAACGGCCGGGGAGAAGTTGTGTGCTTCAGTCCAACCGGGACGGTTCGCGAGCCCGGACACCGGTCCTGACTCCGTTCTACTCAGTTCATGCATGATAGATTACCAGCTCCTTTCGGTCGACTTTCCCGCTCGGATTCCGAGGCAACGCCTCCGCAAATACGACTTGCTGAGGAACCATGAACGCCTCGAGCCGGGCCGTGCAGTGACGGCGCACCTGTTGCTCGGTGAGTGCGGCACCCCCTGCAGGCACGACATACGCCACAATCGATTCACCGAGGACCTCGTCCGGAACGCCGACTACGGCGACTTCGACCACTCCGTCGAGCTCATAGATCGCCGTCTCCACCTCTTTAGGCGCTACCTTCTCTCCACGTGACTTGATGATATCGTCCTTGCGCGAAACGAAGTAGAGAAACCCTTCCTCGTCCATTCGGAACAGATCGCCGGTTCGCAGAACTCGCTCCCCCGGCGTCGGTCCGGGACGGTAGACGCGCTCGGTGAGCTCACGATCAGCCCAATAGCCGCGCATAACGTGGGATCCGCGTACGAAGAGCTCTCCCGTCTCACCCGGGCCCACGCGAGCACCCATCTCATCCTCCAGCCATACTTCGGTTCCGGGGATCGCTATGCCGACGGAAGCCGACTTGTCGGTAAGACGCTCCGGAGGTAGATAGAGAGCACGCTTGCACTCGGTCAGCCCGTACATGGAGTAGATCCGAACACTCGGCAAGCGATCACGAAGCAGCCGGATGTGCGCCGGAGGCAACGCTGCCGCGGTATTGGTTATGTAGCGGACGGACCGAAGATCGAACCGGCCGAGATCGAGCTTGAGCAGCATTGCGACCAGCGTGGGGACGCAAGGAAAGCCGGTCACGCGCTCTCGCTCGATCGTACGAAGAATCGCAGCCGGGTACGCAAAGGCGTTCTCGATAACGAGCGTCCCGCCGAAACGGAACACCATCAGCAGCTGATATAGCCCGTAATCGAAGGAGAACGGAAGAACACTGATTACCGTATCGTCGGGGGTATTCTCTAGGTACTCGACAATCGAGCCGGAAGCGAAGACCACGTTGTTGTGGCCGCACACGACCCCTTTCGGCTCTCCGGTGCTGCCGGACGTGTAGATAAGGCACGCCAGATCCTGATCGATTGCGCCGTCCGGTAGGGGCGTGCAGCCGGTGCCGGTCTCATCGCCCGGTACCTCGTCGGGCGAGCCGGTATTCACAAGGAGGGGCAAGACCGTCAAAGCTTCATCGCACGTACCGTGGTCGCGTCCGTTCCCCTCGCCGGTCGGCATGCTCACGGTTGTGGAAGGATCCGGCGCCGAGGGTGAGGTTACGAAGACGAGCGCTTCCGCGTTCGCCAGTGCGGTCCGAACGGTCCCAAACCCCGTTCCGTCGGTCACTACGGCGTTCGCGCCGGAGTTCTCAAAGATGTAACCGAGCTTCCCCGCCTTCATGCCGGTATTCAGAGGCACGAATACCGCACCGGCTTTGAGTACGGCGAAGATCGCCACCACAGCCTCTAGAGAGTTCGGCAGGAAGACTATCACACGATCACCACGCCGTACTCCGGCCTCGATAAGCACCCGCGCCGCTCGGCTCGTCATGCGGTCGATCGCACCGTACGTAGCTCGCCGCGTTCCGTGCACGACCGCGGTCTTCTCAGAGAACCGTTGTGCACAGCGAGTCAGATAGTCATGAACCAGCATTTGCTCACCTCCGGATCGCCCCTACACGTCGATACTTCAATGTCCCGCTACCTAACCCCCCGGCGCGGGCTGACTGCTTCAATGCCCCGCGGGCGTATCGCTGATCTGAGCCGCGCCTTGCATAGGGCGACTCCGGCCGTCCCGCGTGGGAGAGTGTCCGGCTTCGCCCGAAACTCGCCCATTGCCGGAGAACGTTTCGCACGATCCGCCGTCTCCCTCGATGAACTGCCGGTGCAGGAGCATCGTTGAGATAACTCCCACCAGCCGCATGTTGTCGGTATTGCTCATCCCGCTTCCACCCACGGCGCGACACTTCGCGACCAGTCCTTCCACCGCTTCAGGGCGAAACAAACCGGCGCGCCGAACCGACTCCGGCCGGAGCAACTCCGTCACCCATTCGACTCGGCCGCCGCCGAAGAAGCTTGCTGCATCAGGAGAACGATACGGCTGCTTGGGCCGCCGCAGAATCTCCGCCGGAACCAGGTCGCCAAACGCTTCCTTGAGCACATGCTTCTCCTCCAAACCGAAGAGCTTGAAGTGCATCGGTATCCGGTTGGCCAACTCCACGACCTCGTGGTCCAGAAAGGGAAAGCGCCCCTCTACCGAATGCGCCATGAGCATGCGGTCACCTTGGGATGAGAGGATGTAGCCCGGCAGCAGCGCAGTCATCTCGAGCCACTGCGCTCGCGCGACAGGGTCCCAGCTCGTGTGCTCGGCGGGCAGGCGCGCAATTAGCTCCTCCTCGACAGGGAACCCGGCAACCTCCTCGCGAACTCCCGGAGTGAGAAGGGAAAGGAGAGACCGGGTAGTCGTCCATCGCGGGCGATGACTGACAGCCGGGTCCGTCGGATCGAGCTCCTTGGAGAAGAACGCCCGAGCAAACGCCGGAGTGCTCGACGGTCCCCGAGCCATCCAAGGATAGAGGCGAGCAAGGATCGCGGGACGCTTCCCGGAATCAGGAGCGCGCGCAAGAAACAAGCGGACCTTCAGCTCTCGAAAGATGTCATATCCGGCAAGCACTTCGTCGGCTCCCTCTCCCGTAACGACCACTTTGTAGCCGCGACTGCGTACCAGACGCGACAGCAGATAGAGAGGCGCCGGAGCGGCCCGAAGGATCGGTCGCTCCGTATGGCGGACTACCTCCGGAAAGACCGCGCCGATTTCGTCGCATCCGGCAAGAACCTCGTGGTGCTCGGTGCCGATTCGCTCGATCACGCGCTTCTGGTAACGCCCTTCGTCGAGCTCGCCCTCCGTGAAACGAATAGAGAAGGTGACCGGCGGTCTGCCCGATTCACGCGCAACCAGAGCTGCGATTACGGACGAATCGAGCCCGCCGGAGACGTAAGCCCCCACAGGCACGTCACTCCGGGTGAAGCGGAGTCGCGTAGCTTCCGAGAGCCGCGCCCGAAGGGATTCTGCGGCATCTCGAAGCGATCGATCCGAGCCGGCCCCTCGGAGAGGGAAATCGAGCGCCCAGTAGCACCGCTCCTCCAGCTCAAAGCTCTTTCCTCCCACTTCTATCAGATGCCCCGGTTTTACCTCCCGAACTCCCTCGAACACCGTGCGCGGTGCCACCGGACACCAGAACGTGAAGAACTCCGCCAAACCGGCGGGGTCGAGGGAGCGATTCACCGCAGGGTCGGCAAAGAGAGCTTTCACTTCCGAAGCGAAGAGAAGCCGCTCGCGCGTAGTTACATAGTACAGGGGGCGAATCCCAAGCCGATCCCGCGAAAGCACCAACCGACGTCGCGAGCTATCCCACAGCGCAAGCGCCCACTGCCCGTTGAAACGAGTGAAGCAGTCCCTGCCCCACTCCTCCCATGCGTGCACGATTACCTCGGCGTCGCTGTGAGTTCGCAGCCGATGTCCCCGCGCAGCGAGCTCCCGGCCAAGCTCCAGGTAGTTGAAGATCTCGCCGTTGTGGATAACCCACACGCTTCCATCCTCGTTCGAAATCGGCTGCGCCCCGCCTTCAGGATCTATGATCGCGAGACGGCTATGCCCCAACGCGACGTTGGAGTCGTGGAAACGGCCGACCGCCTCCGGCCCACGATGAGCAAGTCTGGCGGTCATTCGCGCAAGCAGCTCGAGATCACTCCGCCTACCGGGAATACGTTGTAGAAAGCCGCACATCCCACACATCGGTGTTACTCCTGTGGTCCCTGTCCGAGGGACAAGCTCACCGACCTCGGCTCACGGATCGGCGAAACGGCCGCACCTTGCACCCCCCGGTACCGGCGCAGAAAGTACCGTTCGAACGCTTCGGCACTCCCGAGGTTCGCCTCCGAGAGATCGTGATCGGGACACGTAACTCCCAGAAGCTCCTCGGTGACGAGCGCCGCCTCCATCATGGTGGGAGGATCGTACGGGCCGCTCCCGCGAAGGGCCACGAAGTATGCAGGCAGCGCTCGGACTCCCTCAGATAGGTTGCTGAGCACGCTTGGCCACCACATACCGCTCGATATTGTCGAGCGAATCGAGGTTCTCCGGGATCATCTCCTCATCGGCAACGATCACGCTATAGGTCTCCTCGATGAACTGTACGAGCTCGAGAATCCCGGTCGAGTCGATCAAATTGCTCTGAAGCAATGATGCCGAATCCGCGAACTGCGTTGACTCGTCTCCAAAGAGAAAACTCCGAACGATGAACTGACGTACATCCGACTTGATCGTCGCCGTACCGCTCGTGATTCGCACGTCTTGCATAGTCGATACTCCTCGCTGCAAAGGGTTTGTGGTCGGTATAACCTTGGTATAACCGGTCTGCTCATGGGGCGTGCACTCCCCGGCTCACCATGCCCGGCGCACGCACGTCCGGGCTGCGAATCGAGTTACCGGGCCATCTCGATCATTGGGTGACCTGGAATGCACCGAGGTCGTAGCTGCCGGCAGGTCGCTGGTTGCCGTCGAAGTCGTCATATACCGGCACGTCACCGCCGGCCTCAACGGCCGGGGAATCATCCTGTAAACGGAAACCGCGAGCAAGCGGGTCGGGGTTGTCGGGGTCGGTGAAACGTGCATCGTCGGTCAAGAGATTGTCGGAAGCTACGAGGTCCGAGCTGTCGTCGACCACTGCATACGTCGTCCCCGTAGCGTACGGGAACGAAACGAGGTTGTTCCGCACGATTGCCCCGCTTACCGCAGAATCCACCTCGATGCCGCGGGATTCCCCGCTTGGAGCATCCCCACGGTATATCGTGTTGCTGTAGATCTCACTTCCCTCGGGCGGCGGTTCGATGCCACGCCTGGTCAACCATATACCTGTGAAGTGATCACCAGCTCCGGTGCCGTCTAAAACGTTGTTACGCACGGTGAAGTCACGGCCGGCCAGATGCAGGGCCACTTGGACGAGTCTCTGACTGCCGGTGCCGTGATCGGCGATCACTCGATTGCGCTCGAAGAGTATGTCGGAGAGCAAGTCGTCCTCCCAAGCGTCGGGCGGGCCAATCGCTACAGGCCACGGCCCGGAAGACCCGAAGACGTTGTCGGACACGACGTTGTACTGCGTGCGGTTTTCCACTTCATCGGTGTTCGCGCTCGCGCTTCCGTCGTCGGCCACTGCGTTGGGTCCGTGCATCTTCAACGCGTGGCGCCCGGTTTGGCTTGCGGTACTTGCGTCCTTGAAGTCGTTGTGAGCCACGACACCGCGGTAGGCGTGCCAGATTCTGACGACGTGGGTGTCTTCGGAGTCGGCTACGACGTTTCCGAGCATGACCAGGCGCTCGCCGGAAACGAATACCGTCATGCCGGTACTCTCCGAAAGATCACACTCGACGATCGCCAAATCACGCTTCATGGCTAGGTCCGATTCAGTGAAGACCCAGTGCGACCACCCAATTGCCGTTCGGAACCCTTCCGCGCCGACCCTCAGAAACAAAAGACGTTGCATGTCACGATTCCCGCCCAACGATTCTCCACCGGCCCCACGCAGCACGATGTCCATGATGCGCCAGTCCTGCTTCTGATCGAGTTCGAGGAAGTGCCCGCCGGTTACCGTGATTTCGGGGCGAGCTCCGGAGCCGTATGCTCCAATCGTTACCGGCCCGCCGTTCCGCGGCCATGTAAGACCATCCGTGCTCCATGAAGATCCGCGACGGAGAAGAATCCTCCGGCCGGCCTGAGCGTACTGCGTGATCTCGGATAGATCGTCGGTCGCGATCAGTCTCGCGCCCGCAGGAGCGCCGGCGAAATCGCTACTGCCGGCGTGCGTTACGCAGATCGTATTCTCACCCGCGTAGTACAGGTCGGGATCAATCACCTCGATTGTGTAGCTCTCGCTGGTAACGACGCCGGCCCCTTGACTCACTTCGAGAGTTACGTTGTACACGCCGGGCCGCTCGAAGACATGTGCCGCGACCGGCCCTCGAGCCACGCCCTTCTCCTTTCCGCTCGTGTTCCACGTGCCGCTCTCTGGGTCATCGAAGTCCCATAGGTAGTGGTAGTTGCGAAATCGGTCCGTCATGTCACCTTGGGTAGCGAAATCCGCAGTGAAATGAACGCTGAGCGGGGCTACCCCTCGGCCGGTGCTTATCGGACTATCAAGCGGCAACCCGCCGTCGGGCTCCGAGATAACCCGGAGCCCGCTCGGCCGGTCCTCAGCGAGCCCTCGGCCGGAGACCAAGAACGCAATCACCGCCACCAAAACGAACTGCCAAAATCGAAACGTCGGTCGCATCATTGTACCTTCCTGTTCGCATCGAAAAAGCGGCCGGCCGACGGCCCAAGCGAGCGGCCCACCACCACCGCTTTCCCCATGGCGTGTTTCTTTCCACGTATGAGGGCGAGTTTGTGGTACGCACGCAAGAATGCCCGAAACTCGAGATCCGAGTATCGCGGACGGCGTTCGAGCGCACTCCGCACCCATCCCCACACCATTGCAAGACTCCCGACCACATACGGCTTCTGATTCACCCGGTACAACGCACTCGCGCACATGAAGAGGAAGCCGGTCCCCATGAAATACTGTCCCTGTCCATGACGCATCCGCCCTACGAAGATGCTCTGCTGGCTCGAACCCATCGGCCGCAGATGGACGAACCGAAGCGCAGGCTCGTCCCAACTGCATGCTATCCACCCGTACATCCGACACCTGTGGCAATCGATACCATCCCACATGAGGCTCCGGACAAAACCACCTATAGTCTTGAAGCACGATGTCCGGTAGAGCTTCGTGGCCCCGATCGATGTGTCGTCGCCATGCCGCTCACAGACGAGTCTTCCGCCCTCTATAATATACGCCTTACCGCTGCACGTAGCGATTGCCGGATCGGACTCCATGCGTGTCATCAAGATCTCGAAGTAGCGCGGCGGCAACCGGAGGTCCAGATCGAGTTTGCATAGGTAATCGTAGTCGTCCGGATTGATCGCAGCGTACCCGTCGTAGAAGGCGTCTACGACACCGGCTCCCACCGACCGCCCTCCTCGATCGGGTCGGTGGACGATGGTGATCCACTGGTATCGCGCGGCATACCGTGCAAGAATGCTCGGCGTCTCATCGGTTGAACCGTCGTCAACCACCACCCACCGAGCCGGCCGAACCGACTGCGACAGCACGCTCGCAAAGGTCTCTTCCATGTAGGCGGCTTCGTTCCGGCACGGCGAGATGAGTACGTAGCGCCGGCCCTTCTCGGGCGTCTTTCTCGTCAATACGAAGGGCGCCTCCGCTCCCCTGGAGACTATCCGGTCGTCTGTTGGATTACGCACCCCACCTCCTTGCGTGTCGTTCAAGACCTACCGTTCAAGACCTACCGTTCAAGCCAAGATGCATCCTACAGGCCTCCGAGAGCTTTCGCTCACGGAGATCCCGTACCATGCAAAAGCTTCCAAGAGGCCACGCCGGCTTCGAAACCCAGCGCGGAAGCGTGAAGGCGGTGGCGCCGGGTTCGCTGCCGGGTACCAGACCTGCTTTCCAAATAGGCATTGGCCGATTCCCGGCCGCAGATCACCGTTTCCTATGGACTTCAAGTCGAACGACGTCCACACCCCCATCGTTTTGGGCCCGTGATACCCTGAAAGAACAAGGCAGTCCGAAATCGAGCGGAGAAACCCCATGTGGGATCCCTGCAGAACCGCGGCCCGCTCCCAGAGGCTTCGCTGAAAGTCGGCGATCGCCCATCGAGCGAAGACCCGATCGAGCGTAGAAGGTAGATATTCAGCCAGCTTGCCGTAACAACGCCGCATATACGCGTGGAACGTCTGTTTGCGATAGGTATAGTAACGCCAATAGCCGGTAAGGAAGGCGTCGGCAACCTGCCCTTTCCAGATGATAAGCTGCCCGCCCGCCTCTTCAGCAATCTTGCGCAGGTGAGCGGTCCATTTCCAGTTCTCCAGGCTCACAAGCCCAAAGGACTCGGCGATCTCTCTCCGCCGGAGACAGGCATCTTCGGTGTCGAAGAGCTCAAGGACTTCAATGTCGAGCCCGTTTCTCCTGACGAACTCTCTCACCAGAGGAAGGTTCGGCATCGCGCTGTAGGCTACCACCGGATTCCTCCAGCTCAGTAGGAGAAGATTGCAACTGTCGGCTCCTCCGCATAAGACGACATTCGTCTTACCGGGGTTCCTCCTCTCCACCTCGGCTACGTCGTGTTGCATGGACTCCGCCATGCGACGACAGAACGAATCCACGCTCTCGGACTCAAGAGTCAAGCAAGCGGGCCCCCCAATACGCTCAATCTCCCGGTCGATAAGGGGAGTGGGCCGCGCCACCTCTCGCGCAAGGGTCCGGTCGTGTCGAAGGAAAGCATCAGTCGGGCAAAAGCGCCCTTTCTTGAGGAGGAGCAGGAACGGAGAGTACGAGTAGTACCGGTCCCACCGGTACACCGGGTAGAATAGCGGGGTACCCGAGAAGCCGTCTGCCTTGAACACTGAATTCTGATGACTTGACCAGAGGTCGGACTCAGTCAACGTGACGAGGCTTCTAACTCTGCCGACCCTCTTGCGAAGCTCAGCCCTTTCATCCGCGAACAACGCGTCTTCCATCCGGTATCTCCGATCCTTTGGCTTGCGCGTCGGGCTCCGGTTCCGGGACGGTACCCTTGTTGCGGTCGACGACGGCACGCTCATCTCCGTCATCCGCACGCTGCCGCTTCACCGCCGAGTACCCCCAAACCCTTGCCGGCACGCCGATTGCCGTGCTTCGAGGAGGAACGTCGCTAATCACCAGTGAATTAGCGGCGATCACAGCTCCATCGCCTACCGAGACTCTCCCAAGCACCTTGGCACCGGCACCGATATACACATCGTCTCCTATGACCGGTACCCCGGGGCCCATGCTCATACCAATCGTGACATCCTGCTGTATACCACATCGATCGCCGATCACCGCGTCCGGATGGATCGAGATGTTGCCCGAATGGATCAGATGGAAATCGCTCCCGATCTTCGTCTCACGATACAGACGGATCCCACTGGTAATAAGAATGAGAAACAGATTGAGCCCGTAGATCTTCCCTCCAAGCCACCGCAGCGGTTGAAGCCGAAGCCTAAGGACCCTAACACCGAACCGGTAGTTGACAACGGCCCAGAGAGCCGGATTGAGAATCGAACTGCCGTGTCGTCGATAGTCGGCCCGGATTTCCCGAAACATGCGTCACCTCCCGACCGGTTCTCTAAAGGCGGCCGGTTCGTCCGCCGGCACCGGGCTCTCTGCCGCCGCGGTTGCCTTGTTATTCCACTGCTGCTTACGAGTGGCCTTGCTCGCCGAGTCGATGATGCCGGACCGGGCCAGGGGAAAAGACCGGCTTTCCTTCGGGACACACCACATTCGATAGAAGATGGGGAGTATCGCCGAGTCCCGAATCAGATATCGATCGGCAAGTCGTCGCGGCTCTTGGCAGAGCCGGAAGAGCCATTCCAGTCCGGCTTCTGAGATCCATCGCGGCGCCCTCGCTACTTTCCCGGCGATGAAATCCAACCCTGCTCCGATCCCCAGCATTACCGGAGTAATCCCGGCACCGAACCAGCGGTGCATGAGGAGCTCCTGTTTCGGCGCGCCCAAAGCGAGCAGGACCAGATCGGGCCGCAAGGCCAGCATCCGGGAAAGCGCTTCCGCCGCTTCCCTTCCGTCACCGCCGAGGGCGATTGTCGGCGCATCCACCCCCACAATACGGAGCTCCGGAATCTCTCCGGTGAGAACTCGAGCTGCGCGAAGCGCGATCCCCGGGGCCCCGCCCAGTAGGTACACCCGCATTCCGCGGGCCGCCGCACGCCTCAAGACCGGTCGAATAAGATCGGCCCCCGATATCTTCTCGGGAAGCGGCACTCCAAGGAGCCGAGTTACCCACAGCAACGGCATCCCGTCGACCAGTGAAAGCGAAGCGGCACCGTATGCCGCCCGAAGCTCGACGTTCCGTTCAGCCATCACGACGTGGTCTACGTTCGGCGTTACGACAAACCCCCCGGCTCCCGCCCATACCAGCTCTTCGATCGCATCCAAGGCTTCACCGAATGTGACAAGATCGGCGTAGATTTCGCCTAGGCGCACGCGGCGCCGTTCCGGTATTCCCATGTTTCTTCGGCTACCTCAAGCCGTTTGCCTTCGGAGAAGGCCTCAGTGAACCTCGCTCGGGACACGCTTTCAAACCGCAACGCCGTGAAGACGCATCGTATGCAAGAGAGCCCGCGCGTTCGTACCGGTATCGAACTCGGTCTCGATCTTCATGCGGGCACGCGCTCCAATGGCCTCCATGAGCGCGCCGTCCGTAGCCAAACGCTCCAGCGCCTCCGAGAGAGCTCGCGCATCGTCCGTAGGTACGAGGATTCCGGTCTCGCCGTGCGTGACGAGTTCCCGTACCGTCACCAGATCACCGCACACCACGCAACGGCCGTGCGCCATTGCTTCCATCAAGACAACCGGGATTCCGTCCCGGTCTCCGCCGGACGCCACGCGCATCGGAAGCGCGAACACGTTGCTCTCCGCCATCAACCGCATCACAGCCCTGTTGGAGACCTCCCCCAGCAGCTCGACGCCGGCTCCCGGTGCTAACTCCGCGGCAAGGCGCCTGAGCTTTCCCGCTTCCGGCCCGTCTCCCGCGATCACCACCGAGAGTCGAGCCTTTCCCCGTCGAGCGATCATTCCCGCCGCTCGGATCAGCGTGTCAAACCCCTTCTTCTCGACCAGCCTCCCGACGCTCAGCACCCGAAGGTGCGGTCCACGACAGGCGGCCACTGGTCGAACGCGGGTCGTATCTACTCCACACCGCACAATCGGCAGCGAAACGCACTGCTTGGGATGAATCGATCGGTAGAACTCACGATGCCATCGAGAGATACACGACACGAAGAGCGACCTCCGCACCTTCTCCCCGAGAAGGCAGCGAGTCGGAAAGAGGTCGTTCGCGTGGCCGGTGAAACTGAAGGTGATATCCAACTGCCGAGCGGCGTACATAGCGATCGTAGTCGGTACGTGTGCCATGTGCGCGTGAATATGAACGACCCGCTCGCTGTTGCACCGCCTTCCGACCCGACGCGCAAGCGCGAGCGCAGCAACCGCATGCCAGAGTACTTTGAGCCGGCCGCCGACGGCGTGGATATCGCCCGCCGTCACAGCGTCTCGAGCCGAAAGCAGAAGCGTACCCGCGGATCGAATCGGCCGGGTGGCAACCTCTCGCGCGGCGTCCTGAAACAGCTTCAGCATACCCGGCCCGTAGACCGACATGGTGGATCGTGCCAAGTCGGAGAGATGCGGATCGTCGAATCTGTCCTTGGAGAGATGGACCGAGACGGTACGCACCGCGATACCGATCAACCGCAGGGCGAGTAACTCGCGGTATACGAACGTCTCCGAGAGGGCCGGTAGCACCGCCGATATGTACAATAGACAATTGCCCTTCATAGACCTACACGAGTTCGACTCGAGTCCTCGTCACTTGTACTCGATGATTTCCGGTCTGGCACCGGCAATCCTGCGGTAGACGAACATCAACTGCCCTGCCAGTTGAGGCCACTTGGCTAATACCTCGAAGAACGCATAGACCACCGATCGATACGACTGACTCGTTCTCCGCCGGTAATCGACCGAGATACGAGCTACCTGTACCGGGTAGGCAAGAAGAACCAACAAGGCACTCGCGCCCACAACGCCCAGTGCCGCCAACGTGCCGCAAGGGAGCACCACCGCCCAAAACCATATACGCATGAGCTCCCTGCGTCGGTACCCTTCACGGTCGCTTCGGTGGAGCGCATGCTCATGGGCCCAGGCAAATCCGCCGCGAACCGTGCGCTTCCACCACTGGCCGAAGCGTACGATTCCCGCGTCATGCACAGCCATTGGAGCGCTCAAGACGTATATCCTCCAGCCTAGCCGTCGCAGTCGATAGCAGAGCTCCGGCTCCTCGCCTCCAACCATCTCGGGGTTAAACCCGCCGACCTCCATGAAGGCGGTCGCTCGCGTCATGAAGATCCCTCCGCAGGACCGAGCCTCACCGGGAGGGCGATTCCATTCGATATCACAGAGCTGATTGTATATGCTGTAGCGCGGGTTACGCTCCGTGACACGTCCAGCGACCACGGCGTACGAGGCGTTCTCACACAGATACCTTCGCGCCCGGGCGATCCACCCGGCTGCTAGCTCACAGTCGCCGTCGATGAACTGGACGTACCGAAACGGGCCGTGGCGCTCTCGGAGCCGGGCGAATCCGCGATTTCTCGCTCTCCCGGCGCTGAATGGAGCCCGTGAGTCCAGCTCTACGACATCGGCATCGAACGATCGCGCTAACTCGACGCTCCCGTCGGTGGATCCCGAATCTACGTACACGACGACGTCGACCTGGGCCCGAACCGATTCCAGGCACCGGCGCAGCCGCGCTCCTTCATTTCGACCGATCACCACAACCGCGATGTCGTTGTGTGCTCCCGTATCATTCGCTTCTGTACGCATAACTCCGCGCCCGTAAGATGAGCGACCTGCGCGGTGGCGGCAGGTCGGCGATGACTGTGCCGAGATCACCACCCTGATTACCGCGACGGTGCATGAGGTGGTAGCTCACCAGGGCCCCCGCAGCAAGCACGTAAACCGGGTTCAGGATAGCGTTCATGAGTGAATCCAACATGAAGAAAGTCACAATCAGACTGAGAATGACGGGGTAAACCGAGGCTTCATCACTACTCGACTCCACCCGACCACCGTAAGGCTCCTCGGACGCGATGGCTTCAGCGGGCAATCTCGACTCGCTACCAACTAACCCACCGGATCGCCGCAATACGCACCACGGTCCGATGCCCAGCGACAGGTATATGCTGGTCAGGCCCAAGAACCCGTACCCGCTGAATGCGATCACCCAAAGGGCGTCGACCATTCCGATCAAACGAGCTCCCGTCTCCGGGTTAACCGGCCAGTTGCGACCGTGACCACCCCAGCCGAACCACGGGCGATTCAGAGCATGCACACCGAACAGGTCTTCCTGCCGGAGACGAATCGCGAGTGAAGCCGTTCGTTCCTCGTCGAGCACCAGGCGGGCCGACGATTCAATGTGTTCGAGTGGCATAACGTTTGTGAGGCGAAGAACCATATATACGGGAATCGCGAGAATCATCAGTCTCAACAGGCGAGTCGAACCGGTCCACTTGAAGTACAGCGCCGCACCGAACCCTGCGGTAACGAAGATCCACCCGTTCGCAGACCTTGACAACACGGTAGCCACAAGGAGCAACATCACGACCACCGCCGCCGGAAGCCTCCAAACGCGCCTCATCCGCCCCGTTCGCCACAGCCAGTAGGCTACGGTCGCGCAGATCGCCATCCAGAGAGCTACCATCAGACCGTGTTGCATGAACACGATCGGTCGAAATCCGCCGTAGCGCCAGTGCTGAGCAAAAGTGTGAGGGAAGAATCCGTACAGAATGTTCGAAAGCTGCGGGCTCATGCGGACCTCAAAGAGGATCAGCGGTACGTACGCGAGCCCCCCGAACACGAACCCCCACGTAAGCGTTCGCAAGCCGGAAGCGTTTCCAAGGTACTTTCTGCCGGCCCAGAAGAATACGCCCCAGCGTGCATAATGCCGCACCGCGGTCGAAACTCCGTCATACCAACCCAAGTCGTTGGTCAGTGCCGTGGCAAACGGTACGGCGAAGCACCACAGCACCATCGGCAGGTCATACCAGTGAGGATATAGGGGATTCTCGAAGGTTCTACCGGAAATCCAACCAGCGAGAAGCACCCCAACGGCGATCGCCATGTACTTGTCGTACGCGGGAAGCCCCGGCAGATTGTAGGACGCCATCGGGAGAAAAAGCACGCCGGCGACGACGGAGAACACAACGGCCCGCTCAGGAGGAACGAGATAGAAGCTCGCCACACTCACCGCGATCCACCCGAACATAGTAATGGGAACGAGCGGGGTCACCGTTTCGGTCTCCTTACACTAAGCCGCATGGATTGCCCTACCAGGCGCCCACAGCACCGGCCCCGACCTCGCTCCACGGAAAGCCGAGTCCCACCCAAGTCCGCAAGAACAGAAATATGCCGACGCATACGAGCAAACTGATCGTTGCCCATCCGTCCTGGGATAACAGTGCGAGCCTTTCCTTCTTCAGGCCGTAGTTAACAACCGCATAGACGGGAATATCGTCCAAAGCGACAGCAAGCACGGCACCGAACACGCCGGCAACACGGTAGGCGAACGGCAATGCGACTACTAGGTATGCGAACTTCGCTAAGTTGCCAATGGCCGGATAGCGCGGCTTCCCGACGGCCAACAGGCTCCCGTCGATCGAGGCGTGGAGAATGAGCGGCCACATTCCCAGCGCCAGCAGGGGGAAGATCCAGGCAGCTGCGGAGTATCGATCGTCGTAAAGCGTCAGGACAAAGAGATCACCGAACGAACCGACGGCGGCAACCGCGACCGACAAGCTCAGGAGCAACGCGCGACGCGGCCTGCGAATCCGCTCCCGGAGATCGGACCTCGGCAACTCCACGAACTTGGCGATCAGAGGGAATATGACTTTAGAGCTCAACCGGCTGATGACCTGCTTCGGCAACTCGGCAAGCATCAGAGCGATGCTGTAGACACCAAGCAGACTCATGGTGAACAACGTCCCAAGGATGAGCCGGTCCGCCTGGGTTGCCAGGAACATCATGGCAGTAGAAACCAGAACCCATTTCCCGAAGGACAGGAGCTCTCGAACCGCCGCTTTCTCCAACTGAAAGCGGTTTGGTTGAGACGTGTTGATCAGGTGACTCCAGACCGTCTTCGCCGTGACGCCAACGAGTTCTCCGATCACCAACGCCCATACATTACGATAAACATACGCCAGTATCGCCATACACCCAAGGCTGATAAGCTGGACGCAGATTTCCATGGACGTCAGCGTCTTCTGCCTCAGTTCCCGGTTCAGGGTTACAATGGCGGTAGACTGCAGCCCTTGCGGTATGGACAGCAGCCCAATCGCCGGTATCACCAGTGCCAGAATCGGCTCTCCGTAGATCGCGGCTGCAGGAAATGCCGCCGCAAACGACAACCCCGCGAGAACTCCACCCCGAATAGTCGTCAGAGTCCATGCGCTGTTGAGCAGAACCGCATCACCGGCACGCTTGCTCCGGATGATGGCGGGCTCCAATCCTATATCGGAAAACAGGCCGATGCCCATCACGACAATACGCGCGATGGCGATGATGCCGAACAGCTCAGGGATCAGAAGCCTGGTCAGGAGGAGGTTGCCGCCCAGACGAATAACCTGGGAGGCTCCGAACCCGAGGAACACGAACGCCGACGCCTGGATCGCCCTTCTTCGATAGTTTCCGGCGCTGGTGCCTATGCCGACTACCCCCGCCGTCTCCAGCCGCGGAACGCTGGAAGGCACGTTGGTCATCGGCGCCATCGTGTTAAGCTCTCAGGCATCGCCGAATCCTTCGACGATTCGCCCCAGGGCGGCAGCCCCGCGAGAAAGAGTACCAGCGTCTCTGCTATGACACGCCGCCCGCGCTCATTCAAGTGTCCGGAGTCGCGAGCATAATCCGGTACCAGCGCCTCATAGTCCCGGCCCTCATGCTCGAAGCTCTCCGTCGTACCGTCGGGGCGTGTCGATTGGAGAGCGGCAAGGTCGAACAACCGGCCCGTGTACCCCTTGGTAAGTCGCAGGAGCTCGTTGAACCGGCAACGCTCGACGTTATCCTCGCGCCCCCACACCGGCAAACCGAGGAGCGCCCGAACCCGGTTCTTTACGCTCGGCTGAGCGGCTGTAAGCGGCATAGTGACATAGACAAACGCAACACTCGGATACTCGACCTCGAGCCGCTCCACCTCTTCGACGTAGGCGCCGAAAATGCCTTCCGCCGACAACGTCCCGGCTGTATCTACGTAGCAGAACTTCATGAACGCGATATCCACGGACTCGCCCATTCCGTCTCGCATGATTCTTGCGAACTCCTTGATCTTCTCCTCCGGATACCCGTTTCGGCCGATCCGCACGTGCGTGATGCCTGGTGTCGTCGTACCCCGGTCCCCCTTCACCTCCGGTGTCTCCTGCCCATCCTGTAACCGCGATTCCCGCTCTCGTATTTCGATCGGTTGTGCGAGATCCTCAGCCAGCTGTGCGATACCATCCAGAATGTCGTATCCCACCGACTGGTGACCGAAGAAAACCCTGCGCTGCACCAACTGCCCAACGGCCGAGCTCAGTTTCTGTTCGCCCAAGTAAGGATCCATCATCGCCTGCTGTTCCTCACGAGCCATCGGCCCGACTCCGATCACGTGGATGCCCAAGGCTACGAGAGCCGCCGCCAGACAGAACAAGCTCGGAAACCAAACGGTCGGTCGCCGCCGAATTCGCTCCCG
>Ga0207421_10001967_pt1 | contig 25957 bp, 37 predicted proteins | sample SodLakKL_010_SED_4_FD_187542 | JGI IMG/M metagenome (GOLD analysis project Ga0207421, IMG submission 187542) | Alkaline sediment microbial communities from Lake Tanatar, Kulunda Steppe, Russia - 8KL_010_SED (SPAdes) (version 2) | ecosystem: Environmental > Aquatic > Non-marine Saline and... | reverse complement strand
TAGTCTATTAAATTATAATATCGGGGCAGAAAAGAGAAAAAGAATAAATACCACATAACACCAACAACACCAACATTAATAATATCATAACCAGCAAGTAATATTAATATATCTTTTATAGTAATCACTCCTTTTTTAGTGAATAAATAATTTATAAAATTTGTTGTTATGATATATATCAGCTTGATAATATTGACTATTATCTATTACATACTTATTACTAACAATAATATTCAATTCCTCTTTAATCTGATTAATAACTTCTTTAATTCTTATGCCTTTAATTATACCTAAACTTAAACTTTTGTTTTCTTTTAATTCTTTTAATTCTTTTTTTGATAACATTTTTATAACCCCCTTGAATTTTTTGTCCCTCTCTCTTACCTTCTCTACTACTATTATAACATAATTTCGGCAAAAAGTCAAAAAACATAGTAAAATAGTGCGAAATAAACCCGGAAATGAAGGGATTTATCCCCTATAAAAATTTTTTTCAACTTTTTTTCGGCATTTTTTAAACTTATTGTTCGATTTCTTCCTGTTTATGACTTTATCTTCCTATTTATTCCTGTTTATTCACCATATTTATAATTATTCATACATCTCTCTTTTCCCTAAAATAAAAAAGACCGGACATTACTGGATAAATGCCCGGTCTCTCTCAAATCCCACTATATCAACTACATTTCGACCATCCACACACACTGCAACTAATGCAACCATCTTTATTTTCAAGATGATTCTCACATTCAGGACAACTAGTAGATGATTGATTTCTCTCTTCTTCTGCTTCTTCCACTGTATGCAAATCCTCTTTTTGATTCACATACTTCTTCAACTTATTGGCAATAGCAGATGCACAATTACTTCCCTGACTGACATCCCCCTTCTTACCTTTCCTATATTGATAACTAGCACAAGCATTAGGAGAATATAATTGGTCAAGAACATCTTCTAAATCTATTCCCCCTCTTAATGCAAGAGAAATTAATCTTGATGTCGCTTCAGTAAAAATTGAACATCCCCCATTACTAGTTGTATTAAAAACTTCAATGATATTACCATTATCATCAAAAACCACATTTAAATATAATGTCCCACAACCAGTTTGGAGTTTAAATCTTTTTGAAAATGCTTCCTCTTGTGCTTCTACGATATATCCTCTTTCCAGTTCTTCAGTACATTCTCCACCAACCACAACATCATCCCGACTTCCTTGTCTATATACTGTTACACATTTAATTCCTTTTTTCCATGCATCCATATATACATTTTTTATATCTTCCACAGTTGCATCTGGTGGAAAATTAATTGTCTTGCTTATACTCAAATCAACATGTGTAGTTGCAATTGCCAATAATTCTAAATGTTCCTGTGGTGTTACTTCTGTCCCTGTTACAAAATGCTCCATACCTAAATCCTTTTTCATATCCTCTGGTATCTTTCCTTGATTCTCTGAAATCTGTTTAATTATCTTTTCTCTATTTAATCCATGATGCTGGATATAAAAATCCAATACTGAATTCACAGAATAGAAAATTTCACCATCTGCCAATTTTCTTGATTGAACCCATGCAAAATTTGGTTCAATTCCACTGCTAGTTTCCCCAATTATGCTGATACTACCAGTGGGAGCAACTGATAATAAATGACTGTTTCTTCTTTTTTTAATTTCTAATCCTGAATAATGAGGATAAGTTCCTTTTTCTGAACCCATTAATTCAGATGTCTGTTCTGCTCTGATTTTCATAGTTCGGAAAATGTCATCTACAAATAAGTTAGATTCTTCATCACCATACCTAACCCCAATCATTGCAAAAAAATCAGCTAATCCCATGATTCCTAATCCAATTGGTCTTGACCCATCTGTTATTTCCTGAATTTTCTCCAGTGGAAGTTCATTGACAGATATCATATCATCCAAAAACCTGACAGCAATAGTAACTACATCCTCAATATTATCATAAAAATAACTACCCATCAAAGAATTAAAATCAAAGTCTCCATTATCCATATATTGCTCTGCTACTGATAAAGCATGCTCCCTATCAAAATCTTTAAAACTTCCCTGCTCTTTATTATGTGCATCCACCACACTTTTCAAGAAAATATTAAATAAATTGATACTCCCTAAATTGCAAGAATTATAAGGAATTGAAGTAAATTCACTGCAGGGATTTGTACTTTTAATTTTTCCTAAATGATGCAAGTTATTGTCTAAATTCATATTATCTTGAAAAGAAATGCCGGGTTCACCTGTTTTATGTGCATGCTCCATAATTTCATTATATAAGTCTCTTGCTGGTATTTCTTTGTAAACTTTTACTTTTCCCCCACTAACTTTCCATGATTCTAAATCTCCATCCCATTCTTCATCATACTTCTCTTTATCCCATTCATAATCTGGAAATTCTAATGAGTATAATTCATCATTTTCTACACATTTCATAAATTCATCTGTAACCATTACTGATATATTCATTCTGGTTAATCTATCAGTATCATCCTTAATACTTATGTATTCTAAAATATCGGGATGCCAAATAGGTAAATCAATTTTTATAGCACTTTTCCGATTATTATTTCTTGTCACCACATCTGCAATTTTATCAAAAATTTCCATAAATCCTGTGACTCCACAAGATTTTCCATCACTGGATAGGAGTTCAGTATCATTTGGTCTCAAAGTTCCCAATGAAAACCCCACCGATAACACCCCTGTTTTCACAGTATTTTTAAAAGGGACTAGACTATATCTTTATCCTTTACAGGATAATCGGCTTTTCAAGCAGAGATAAGCTCTGCCTTACTCCCAAAAGGGATAGTCGTTACACCTTCCTACCAATAGCATATTCTCCTAAATTGTCAAGAGGATTATACCCCAACTCTTTTATTGCATGCTTCATATTCTCTGATATTGTCACCACTTCTAAATTTTCAATCCTATCATCATCTTTAACTCCATTTTTATGATTTACAACTAAATCACTATTTTTCTGTAGCCCTAGATAACAATAGCCCATCAACCTTGCAACTCTAAAATAAATCTGGTCTCCTTCTTTATTATACAGCCCTATTTTTCTGTATCCTTCAGAGCCATAAGTTGGAGTCAGCATTTTATATGGATGCTCCGGATAATTATTTACTCTTCTAAATAAAGTAGTCTGTGATATCCCCAATTTATTGGATATTTGCTTATAAGTCAATCCTCTTCTTCTCAAATCAATTGCTTTTATGTATTTTTCCACATCATATTTCAATCTATAAATATTGCCACTTCTGACTATAAAATAATCATCTTTTATATTTTCAATAAAATCAGATATTCTTCTCATCTTTTCCACCTCCTCTTTTTGCCTGCTATTGATAGGCTCGGCTCGGTATTACCATGCTCTATTATAGAGTTTAGGCTTCCACCGAATTAACCGATTTTCAAGCATCAACATTACTGTTGAAGGGAAGCAATAAATTTACCTCCATTTTTCTGAAAAATCTTTGCACATTCTGAAGCTGTACTCATTATTTCATCCATTGTATCTTCTTCCACATCTACAATAAAGCAACTGGATAATTGATTGATTATCCCGGAGTTCATCAAACATGGACTGCTAGGGATGAAAAATCTGTTTTTTATTATGTTAAAATAATTGCTTTTATAATTTTCATCTAAACATACAAAATTGACAACTCTTTCTACTAATTCTTCCCAACTGGTTTCTTGATTTCTGAAATATCTAGACTCCAATAATTTCTGCACATTTTTGTCCACTATATTATCAGCCCCTTTCAATTATTAAGAAGTTAATGCTGTCACTGCTCTAGCTAAATCTTCTCCAGCAAATTCAAGTTTTTCACCATTATCTAATGTAAAAACAATTATAGAATCATAACCAATTATATCCATATCAATTTTTGTTATCTCCACCACTTTAACATCTGAAGTATCAGATACATTTTTAATCTCAATTTTCAAATCACTAATTTTTCTTCACTCCCTTCCCATATAACTTATACTCACATTTATTATTCAATAGTTCATAAATTCTATTTATCCCACCCTGAATCCTATATTTCACTCCTTCCGGAGTTAATTTATAATCTTCAGCTAACTCTGTCAGCCTGTATTGTTTTATGTAAAAATCAATTAATGCTTCTCTTTGTGTGTCCTGTAAATATTCATGCTCCAGACAACAATTCAAATCCATTATTATGCTATGTGCTACACTATCCCCCCTGTCAACCATGCTTCTCAATCTTGTATAATTGTTCAACAGATATCGTATCACATCTTTTTTTGTATAGTCTGCTAAATTCAATAGTTCATGATTAGACAATACCAATCACCCCCAGACCTAAAACCTTCTCAAATTTGAAATATACATTATAACCCAATTCAGTGCCAACTTTGGTGTTATTTTGCCCCTTTTCATGTCCTTTTCTACTGTACATAAATACAGAAATATCTTTTCCCACTCTTCCATTGAAAATGTTCCAGCCTGTGATTTGAAAATCTTTACCTGATAAGGATGGATACCGAATTTATTTGAAATATTTTCATTAGTTTCATTTATCATGAAATCCTTACAAATCATTATGTTCTTGACCTGCTTTGTCAGCATATACATCAATTTAAAATCTTCATCCTCTAGCTTTTCGTAGATATCAAAAGGAGTTTCACCATCCTCTGTTTTTCCAGTCAGAATAGCATCAATCAAATTAAAAATTAAGTAATCCTCATACACAAATAAACTGTCAATTATACTTTCAACTTCTGCTGGTTCTAGATACTTAAACTGGTCAATCCTACAAAATATATCATTGACCCCTGAACATGCTTCAAATAATTTAATTGCAGATGGTTTAGTTACCTTTAGTTTTTGCTGTATCCTGCCAATCAATAAATCTTTATTGCCATCTGCAGTTGTGTCAATTATGTCATCATCATTAGCATTTTTGAATATTTTCCTTCTCCTGTCATACAAATGTGCTGGAATCTGAATCAAAACTTTACTCCCAAAACTCCCAAAATCCAACTCTGAAAAATCTTCTCCTAATACATCCTGACTTCCCAATATCAACAACCCACTATCAGTGAACCCCTCTCTTTTTGGTATCTCTGTATCATCCAATATCTTGTAATCATCAAAATACATATCCTCTACTATATCAGACAATGGATTTTTTCCGATTAACAAATATTTCTCTTTATACTCATTAAAATCTAATTTTTGAAACTGCTTAAAATTCACCCTACAACCCCCCTTATCTTAATGACCAATTCCTCAAATATGAAATTAAAGTTTTTTATCGCATAATACTCTGATTTTGAAATTAACCGGATTGCTTCAGGATTTTTCCGAAACTGCCATTTTAGTGTTTTCATAACTATTGGTGACTTAACACCATATATAGAGCAAAATTCGCTTATCGAGTCAATTCCCTCAAACATTTGGGATATAGTACCTGATTTAATGCTATGAGCCAATTTTTCTACCATATAGACTAATTCTTCATCATATTGAACCAATAGTCCCGGAGTTCCATAAATACCAATTAATTCTGGTTTATCGGTAAAATTCATCAATTCTTCCTTACTATAGGTATCCATGTGAAAAATTGTTGCTCTTGATAATAATGTGTTTAGGAATTGTTTCTGAAATCTCCCTGTTAAAATGATTCGGGTTTTCTCATTGGGTTCTTCTGTTATTTTCAAAAGAGCATTTTGTGCTTGATATGTCATTTCATTACCATCTAGAAGATATGTCCTCATGTCAACCAAATCCCTAGAATCCTCTATTATCCATCTAACATCATCCACTTTTGAAAATCCCTCTACCAGATTATCAAATTTCTCCCTGACTAAAGTTTTCTTCCCACTCCCTGCTTTCCCAATCAAAATCACAAATTGAGGAAACTCTTTTTTAAGTAATCTTTTCTGACCTATCATCTTATCCCCCAATCTGCAGTAACACTGCTTCTATTAATATTTTCTTATCATTTTCATATCGCAAATCATATCGTAACTGATTCAGTTGATTAAATAACTCCCTTAATTTCACATCATTATTTTTAACAATATCCAGCAACTTCAATAAATCTTCTTCATAAACTGCCGGTATTTTAACATATTCAAAATTCCTGAACATAGCGTATTTAGCTAAATCAGTTGTGAAATAACAACATTGTTCTATAAATTTCTCAAGATTCTTCCCTGCTTCATACATGGATTCAATCAATTGTATTAACTGGTCTGCTTGACCCTCTATTAGAGTTGCCAACAGCTTGAAAACATCCTTGTACTCCACAGCACCGGACAATTCTGTGATGACCTGAACAGTAACACTATCTAACTGTATAGCTTTCTCCAGTAGATTGATTGCAGTCCTAACCCCACCATCTGCCACTTTTGCTATATAATCAAGTATCTCTTCTTCTACTTCAATATTCTCTTCCTCTGCAATTTCTGCCAATCTACCTTTTATGTCTTTCCAGTTCAATCTTGAAAATTTAAAATGCTGGAGTCTGGTCTGAATAGTTTTTGGAATCTTTTCGGGTTCTGTTGTTGCTAGAATGAACATTACATTTTCCGGTGGTTCTTCCAGTGTTTTCAAAAGTGCATTAAATGCCCCTTTAGAAAGCATGTGTGCTTCATCAATGATATACACCTTCCAATCACTGCTTATGGATTTCAGCCTTGTGTCGCTTCTCACCTGCCTTATGTTATCAACACTGTTGTTGCTAGCCCCATCTATCTCCTTTATATCGGCATTTAAACTATCTGCCACAATTCTTGCGACAGTAGTTTTACCAATGCCACTGCTCCCACTAAAAAGATATCCAGATGCCACATCATTATTCTCTAGTTGTTTACTCAAAATCTCCACAATTACATCCTGACCAATCACATCTGAAAATGTTTTTGGTCTATATTTCACAGCTAATGTACTCATTCGCATCTTTTCCCCCTTATATTTCATATATAGATAAAATAGTATCTAATGATTGTATCAAAGTTCGTTTCGCAATGTAATCTTCAAATTGTAAAATAACAAAATCTTCATCAATAAAATAAACCTGAAATAAATCCACCCCTAAAATCCTATTTTTATATCTTATATCAACCGGAGTACATATCTTATTTTCTGATTCCAATTATGTGACTCCCTTCTTTTTCAATAATCTTGTATAATACATCAAACAAGTTCCCAATCAATATTTTCATTTTCATCTATCATTCTTTATCTTCTCCTTTCAAATAAGCATAAAGCATATTTATGAAATCAGTTTCTTCCACAATAAAATATTCCTTCCCGGTCAAATCACCAAAATTAAATGCAAGTGTGGCAATGTCCAGACTATTCCTGAAAACTTCTTCCTCTAATTTTTCTAAATCTTCCTTCTTAATTGTCTGCTGTTTTTGAGGATTTTTCATTGTTTTACACTCTACCAGTCCTGCTTTAAATTTAACATCACCATCATGAAAATCACAAGCCCCACTGCTTTTAACAACATAAGCTGATTCATCCACCATCCGAATAATACTTGCTACCTTCTCTTCATGGGGTTTGCTTATTTCTCTACTCAAACATTCCACTCCTTTCTTAATTTAGAATCATGTTTTATTCTGATAGTTACTCTACCTAATAAATCTAAAAATTCATTCTTTGTTAAATCAATTTCTAAATCATTAGCTTTTCCGGGATTCAAAATTTCGACCTTATAATCTTCTAACCACTCTTGCAGACATTTTTTCTCTTCCTCTTCATTTTCTTCCTCTAATAAATTTTCCTCAACTACCTTGCCCATTTCTTTCATCTGCTCATTAGCTTTTTTCATTGCCCTTGCTCTTTTTTCATCCACTGTTAATTGTTGCTCTTCTATCTTTTTATCCACACTATCACCCCTCATTATAATATACAGCAGAAACCCCTACCATATCAAGCAGGATTCAAGATTTTCTCATTAACTCTATCAGATACCATTTGAAACACATCCTCATTCTCCTTCAGTGCCTGCCTTAAATTTGCCTTCCCTTGATATTTGTACTCTTCCCCATCTGAATCCTGTAAAATCTCCCCTGTGTCCGGGTCAATTATCCTATACCATGCTCCAGCCCTAACAATAATGTCATATTTTTCAGCAGTATCAATTGTATCCTGTATCACATCAATCCCTTCCATAAAATTCAAAGTATAACTTGAAAATGGTCTGTTAGGTTTTGAGACTTTTGTCTTTACAATTTTTATATTGACTAAATGCCCTGCTGGTCTTTCTGCATTTCTTGAAATTTCCTTATTATCAGAGTCTAACATACTGCCCTTTTTTGAAAATAATCTCAATGCTCCATAATGCTGAAAAGCCTTACCACCGGGAGTTCTATATTGATTAAATGGATTATTCATATCTTCTCTAACCTGATTAGTTATGAATAAACTAGTATTATATCGCTGGAGCAACTTTATTATATCCCGGCAAAATTTAGTAAATGGGAGACTCAAACCAGCATATGTATTTTCACTAACACTTTTCGACATTTGATTTGATGGAGTCAGTGCTGGATAACTGTCCAAAACAATCACAGATAATTCTTCTGTAGAAGTTAATTCCATTATGTAATCCATAACATCTTCACCTGAAGTAGTGACTTCCGGTCTCATAAGAAGCAAATTTTCAGTATCAACCCCCAACTTTTCAGCCCAATCCAAATCTAATGTATATTCAGCATCAATAAATAATGCTCTTTTCTCTGGAAACATTTTTTGTGCCTGTCCCACAAATCCTAATGCAGTTGTTGTTTTTCCTGACCCTGCTTCTCCGGCAATCTCTGTTATCCTTTTCAAAGGTAATCCCCCATATAACTGCCAATTTAATTTGGGAGAAGGAAATGGTATTTTCTGAATGTTACTATAATCAAATTTCTCCATTATAAGAGAAGAACCTGACTTTTTATTAATTTTGTTTATTGCCTGCTCAAGTTTTGACATCCATTAACCCCCTTCATTATCTCTGTATCCCACATTATTTTGAGACATCATAGATAATCCCACTTCTCTTGCTCTCTTATCTAAAACTTTTTTAACTCCAGTATATACGCTTTCAGCCTTCTCTATTTTAGACTTCAATTTTTTATATGCTCTTTTGTACGCTTTTTCAATTAAATCCTCTTCCAATGTATCTAATTCTGCTCTGCTTTCCCTCTCTGGAATTGTCCCCTCTGCTGATAGATAAGATTCACCAAATGCTTCACTCTTTACAGCTTCTGCAATATCTCCTTCCAGACCTAAATCCTCTAACCTATCATTAGCAAAATAAATCATTAATGGTAATCGTATTGTTATCTGCTCTAATTCACCATCACTGACTTCTCCATTGTTTACCTTTTGCCGGACTTCTTCTAAATATAAATCCATATCACCAATAAATTCCCCAATAATACCATCAACAAGAGCATGGACTCTTTCTGATTTATTATGTAAATTATTCAATAATCCTCTAATTCTATCAACATTCATCATTATACATATTCCCCCTTATTTTAACACCCTTAAATCCCAACCATATCCCTCTTCTAATTCTAGCTTTGGTAATTCAAGAGTGTTTTGTTGAAAATAATCCAGTGGTATAGATTGTCTATCTAAAGCATGCTCAAGATACAAAAACTCTAATATATCTATGCAAAATACCTTGCCCTTGCACTTTCCTGACCCCATCCACCTGAAATTAAACAACAGAAGCCCCTTTCCCCCACAATCATTTATTCTTTTCAACCCCTCTACCTGATTTTCACTGATTTTATCAAAGGGGAAACTTTTACTTCCATCTGTAATCATTTTACATTCAACCCCCATCAACAATCCATAATTCAACACCAAAAAATCACAAGCAGATGGTTTCTTCCCATAAGAACTATCAGGAATCCTCATTCCCCACATCACATCTTCCAACCTAGTGAGACTATCACTTATATCTCTTTCAAAAAGATTAATTATTATCACCTTCCTTTGGATTATAATTTTCCTTACATTTAATCTTATAATCACAAAACATGCATTTACTTATATCTTTCGGTGGTAATTCTTCATTTTGTATGTAATCCTCTGTCTTATTTATTTTCTCCACAACTTTCTGCTTCTCTTCTTCAGAAACTTTCTTAACCAATGGTTGTTTTTGAAAATCTTTCCTTTCTTCATACAGATAAATAATAGTATCCAACTGGAGACTCAATGCATAACAATACCCTTGCATATTATGCCACTTTGAAACATAGGTTCTTCTCTGCCAGAAATCAGGATTATCAGTTTTTATCTCAATTATGTAATATCTCCCTTTTATTTTCACCAACCCATCAATCCTAAATCTTAAATCAAATCTATTATCTAGCAAAAGAACTTCATATTCATCTTTAAAAACTACTTCTAGATAATCCAAACCCCTACGCTTAATAAATTTCTCCACATCTACCCACACAATATCAAAATCATATTTATCAGAAGCTAATACTATCTTCTGTTGAATCCTTTCATGCCTATCTTCCCCTGATTCTGCTTTTTCACAATTCTTAACTTCAATATCAGGATTCGGGTCAATATCTACTCCCAATCTTTTATAATACAAACTTCTTAAACATTTATCCAATCCTGAAGGGGAGTAATATGTTGATGGTTTTCTGCCACCAAACTCCTGCACTGTAACTTCATTAATCGCATTAACTAAATACTCTTCATCTGGTATATCTTTACTCCTTGTTGCTAATTTTTCCACTAATGTGTCTAAACTCATTTTATCTTCCCCCTTTGTCTCTTATGATTGCACTATAATAATTTGTTTCAATATGCTCATTAGTCATATTCAATGCTCTACCCCCATCAAATTTCAAAATAACATTCTTTGCCCCAATATTTTTCAAAAATAGCTGTAAATCTGTTAAAGATGCAGTACAATCAAAAGTTCCTTCACTCTCTAGACAATCTACTTCTTCCAGAGACTGATTTTTTGTGTCCCACACACTTAAAACACCATCTTTTAACATAACATTAACCCCAAATTCATCTTCCTCTATTACAAAAAGCCCCACTCTCTTCAAACTTTTCTTGAGTAACTCCACTTCCACTTTAGCAAAATTTTCAAATTCCATTGATTTATATGAAGATATATCAGGATACTCTTCAATACCATATAATTGTCCACCAAAAACTGATAAACTATTGTCTGAAAATAGAACTTTCTGACCATCTACCATCAACTTTATTTGACTGCTTTTATCAAATAGCTGGACAAACTCCATTAATTCTGCTGGTATCAGTAATTCCACATCTTCATCAAATAAACTCATTTGAGTCAATGCCATTTTATTATTATCAAGAGTGACAATATCCTGATTTGTGATATAAAAACCACCTAATACTCCCATCTTTTCATAGACAGTGCCTTCATGTCTGCTTATAATCTTCAATAACTGCTCACCATCAAGTTCAAACACATACTCTGGACTTACATCATATTCAAAAAACCTACTATTGAAATACTTTATTTTATAATTTCCATTACCAACAAATTTTAAGTGATAATCCTCTGGAGTGACCTTAATTGTATCTACAGTGCTATTTTTAACTAAATCACAAAATTTCTTACCCTCTACCACAACTTCAAAATCCTCTTCATCCTGCTCTTCAATATCCACTACAACAGTAATTGCCATTGTCTTATCAGTGGCAGTCATCACCAACTGATTTTCCAAATATATAATTTCTAAATAATTACATATTTCCATAACAGAATTACTACCAATCATCTTACCTACTTTTTCAACAGCATCCTTCAATTTTCTAGTAGGTATTTTTAGCATCTTACTCCCCCTCTGGTTTCAATTTTTTCCCATTCCATCTAAACTGAACTTCATGGTCAACTTTCATTGGAACAGTTACAGGTTCTCCTGCTCTGACCATTATATCAGTGATAATTGTCTTTGCCTTTTCTATCTTATCCCATTCAAAAGGTATCTGTCCGATAACTTCATCATGCACTGTCAACAATAATTCATATCCTAGATTTTTCAAATCTTGATTATCCTCAATCATGACTATAGACTTCTTAATCATATCTGCACTACTGCCCTGAATGATGCTGTTAATAGCCTGTCTTTTTGCTTTAGCTATAAAACCTGTGTTATCTTTTATGTGGATTCCCTCTGCTTTTGCCTGATTCTTCAATCTCTGTATCTCTTTAAAACTATTTGTATTCCATAGTTTTGTAAGATACTCCTGCCTTTTACCTTCATCCTTTGCAAATACTTCAAATTTTGGTAAATGAATATCCGGTAATCTTCTCTTCCGACCATGTATAGTCTGCACAAATCCTTTATCCTCACAAAATCTTGTTGCTCCACGAATAGCTGATTCTATACCGGGAAATCTTCTATTTATTTCATCCAATAATTTCTTTGTATCCTTGTAACTTTTTCCTAATGATTCAGCTACACTCCCGATTGACCTTCCATACATTATCCCCAACAAAATTGCCTTACATAGTGTCCTAAATTTCTCATTCTCTGCCCCTTTTAGACAGCTATTATAGGGAACTTCAAAAATGATACTAGCAACCAAACTGTATAAATCCAAATTTCTGTCTTGCTGGTATCTTTCAATCATCTTTTCATCCCCAGAAATATATGCAAGAACTCTAGGTTCTTGTTGAGAATAATCACTACAAATTAGAACCTTACCTTTTTCTGCAGTAAACATTCTTCTGATTTCCTTATTTTTCTTTGGGATATTTTGAAGATTCGGGTCACTGCTTGAAAATCTACCAGTCCTTGCCCCCATTTGATGTAATCTGGTGTGTATTTTCCCATCCTCATGAACTAATTCTGGTAGATTATCAATATATGTACTAATTAGCTTACTTACTGTTCTATACTCAAGCATATCTTCAAAAAATTTCTTTTTATCCCCATGCAATTTTCCAGCAAAATGTTTTAAGCAATCTACATCTGTAGTTCTGCTTTCATAATCAAGACCTAAAACATCATATAATATAATAGATATCTGTTGGGGACTTGCTATATTAACTGGTTCACCCAATTTATCTTTTTTCTCTCTAGGTAATTTTGAAAAATCTAATTTATCAAAAAAGTCATGAATCCTTTTTTCAATTGTATTTAATTTTTCAACATATTTTTCCTTCAATTTCTGCGAATACTCATAATCAAAATTCATCCCTCTTTCTTCCATCATTGCCACTGGTTTAATCAGAGGAACTTCCCAATTAACAAAGAAATGACCTGCATCTTTCAACTCATGCTCTTCTGTATATTTCCCTTCTGGATGCAAATGCTCCAGTTGAAAATAGTAAAGTTCCAGTGTCATCACTGCATCCTTACCAGCATATAACTTTGCCAAATCAAGAGGAACTATGCTGAAATCTAAATCCTCAAAAAGTTCTTTGAATCCTAATGATTCCTTGCCCGACCCCTTAACATACTTATCATATAGTGCCTTCAATCCATGTTTTTCAAGTTCATTTAAATATATAGATGCTAAAAACACATCCCAAATTATGGAATCAAAATTAAAATAACCAGTTGAATTAAGGAATACCCGGCTATCATAAGTGGCAGTATGAAGAACAAATTTAGAATCAACTTCCTGCATAACTTCTTTTACTTCTTCTTCTGACAACTGTTTTGAATAATCGTACTTATAATCATGAGTTATCAAGTGGGTTTTCTTATGCTTTGTCGGAACATATATAGCTTTTTCATTTTCTCTAGAATATGCAGAAAACCCAACCATTGTGTCAACCAATGGATTAGGTTCATTTATCGTATCGGATTCTGTGTCAAGACCATAAATTTCTCCCTTTGTCAAATAGTCGTATAATTCCTGACTGTCCATAATAATGTCATATTCATAATCTTCATCAAAATATTCATCAATCTTACTATGTAATTTATCAAGTTGAAATTTTAATTTATTTGTACTTACTGTCTTTTTTGCCTTTTTCTTATTCTTTAATTTCTGGATTAATCTCTTATTTCGTTTTTTAGAGTCATCTAACAAACTGTGTCTCACTACTTGTCCCCCTTCCTCACAAATAGATTATGGGGGAGATTTCTCTCCCCCAACCACCAAAACCATAACCCCCTCATATATGCAAACCTAAAAATAACTTGCAGGATTTCTACTACTAGTCTTTTCAGTGTCTGATTGACCATCATTTGTTCCATTATTAAAAGTAAATGTTCCTTCAGCAATCTTTTTCAAATCTTCCTTATCTCTCTCAATTACCATATTATTTTCTCCAATTATTTCCTCTCTTAATTCTTTCATTTCTTCCCTTGCTTCTTCTGTATCTTCAATAAATGTCTTTTCATCATCCAATTGTGGATATAATCTGTATTGAGTATTTGGGTCATTCTTTTCTCCATGTCTCACAATTTCAGTGGTAAATCTGTAGAGTGGAGCATATCTATTGAGCATATCAATAATGTCCGGTAAAATTCTCTTTCCTCTATCCCAAACCTTCACCTTGCCCCCATCCTTCTTATTACCCTCTTCATCATACTCAATTAACTGCAACAACAGCCTTGCTCTATTCTTAATACCAGCTTCACACAAAGGACAGTTCTGTAATAGACATTTTACCTTCCTATTTTTCCCATCAATCTCAACATCATGAATAACCACACTGCCATGTTTATCAACATCATCCTCTGTTGTATATAGAAATCTGACTATAGCAGTGTCTTTATCATTTGCAAGATGAAAATATTCTGCTCCTGCTCCACCTGAATACTTATCAAATTTGTCTTGTAAACCCATTAAGTAAATACCCCCTTATAATTTTTATGTTCCATACATAATATACAGCACTTACCTTAATTTTATCAACTAGTTTATAAAATTTTCGATAACTCTTTATCCTTTATTTTTTCAAGTTGAACTCTAACCCATTCTCCACTGATATCCAACTCTTCTCCCATTTCACGATAAGTCATAGTGCCATTGCTTTCTAACATCAATTTACAAATTTCCTTCTGTAAATCAGATAGCATTTCTGATTCTTTGATTTTCAACTTCAATAGAGAGTTATTAAAATCAACTGTTCCCATTGTATTTCCACACAAATTATGTTTATATGTAAAACCTAAATCATCTACTGAATCTTCATTCCTAACTGCCTGCTCCTGCAACATATCTGTACTTTCTAAATCCTTACTAGTTTTTCTTTTCTCTCTATTTTGATACTCAATAGTATTTTTCAACTTTCTTTCATAATAAAATCCAATTAATGTAATTAACTTAATATCTCTACCATCATGAGTTTCTAATGCATCATGAATTGATTCTAATGCAAAACTAGCTTTATCTTCCTCTTCTATGGATATGTACTTCTTCCCCCTATTTATCAAATATATATAATTATCACAAAAAATCTTTGCCACAATTTCATCCCTTCTCTTTTCTTTCTTATATAAATCAATTAATACATCATAATCATCTTCATCCAGTAATTGAGAACAGGGAATCAAACTTTGATAAGTAGATTGCATAATTCACCCCCCTATGTCATATATTTCAATGTTACTGGAAATTCATCATAACACATTCTACATTGAGTAAAATCACAATCCTCACATAACTCTGCCGGGTCATCCCCCTTCTCAAAAAATGCTCTTTTTACTAATCTATTTGAAAAAGTTTCTGCTACTTCTTTTGCATATCTATCTCCTGCTTCATCATTATCAAAAGCAATCACAAAAACTCTATAGTCTAATCTACCTATTGCATCTAATTTTGCTTGACTTAATCCCCCCATTATTGCCACTGAATTATAACCAAATTTTTTCAAAATTAATGCATCCAATGCTCCTTCTGCAATCCAAACTTCATCATCTTCTGGGTCTAACCACTGCATACCAAAAAGAGTGTTGACAAAACCAGTGCTATAAATTTCCTTCTTCTCTACTCCCCTTTCTTGATATCCAATTAATTCATGGTCTTTTGAATATATTGGGAAAACAATGGAATTATGCTCTGGATTATACCTTATGTCATACATATATATTAGATTTCCGGACAGTCCTCTTTTTTCCATATAGGGATGATAATGGTCAAAATCATCCAAACTTATTTCTTCTTCATCTTGCCTATCTAGAAAACTTAAATCAATTGTCCTCTTCTTGTATTCCCCCACCACAAAATTTTCAACCAACCACTTATATGCTACATTCCCGGATACCTTTTTCAAGTCCGATATAAAACCGATTAAATCAGAACTATAAGAACAACCAAAACAATTAAAAGTTCCAGCAGGAATTTTTCTTCCAGAGTAGTCAATCATATCCTTTCTAGCAACACCTAAACTGGGGTCATTATCATCATGAAAAGGACAAACCATCATATAGTTATTTCCAGTGGTCTTAATTTTCCCTATGTAGTGACCTTCATCCTCTAACTTTTTCAAAATCTCCTTTATGTCTGCGAATATTGGAACACCATACACTTCAATATATGTTTCTGACATTAACTCACTCCTTTAATAATTCTGGATGTTCAAATTCGTTACCTATTACTTCAATCGTTTCTCCTTTTATACTCAAAGCACTACAAAATTCATAAAGAGAACAGGGTTCACATTTGTATCCAATATACTCAACAATAAAACCATCTAATTTCCTAAACTCTACCTTTCCTTTAATTTTTAATATATCATTCCCCCATTTTTTCTTCTTTAAGAGGATATCTCCCTTATAAATATCTTTCCCTGTTTTATCTTTAACTCCAGTAAAAGGTAGTTTAATATATCTATCATCACACCAAACATTCATATGATTTGTTATTGCTTTCCAACCAGCATAATTTGTAAAGTCTTTTATCATTTTTTCTTCATGTTTATCCCATGCCTTAAATTTAATAATCTTCATTCTACCCTCTCCAGTAGTGCAGGATGTTCAAATTCATTCCCAATTACTTCAATCTCATTATTTTTGTTGCCAATTTCATTACTAAATTTATGTAGAGGACAATTATACTTGCCTATCACAAATCTTCCATGATTATATTTAATTACGCCCTCAACATGCCATAAATCATCATGAAACATCACTACACCTTTTACTATATCTCCCTCATAAATATCTTGACCATTTTTATCTTGCAACCCTGTATATTGCATTGCAGGAGATAAATCAGAAAATCTTCTATTTAATAAATCTTGTACATCTTCTTCACTATTACACATATTATCCCATTCCCACATTTCTTCATATCTATAATCCCATATTCTGAACTTAATTTCTCTCATAATTATTCCCCTTTTTTTTCATTCCCTATTTTATCCTTTAATTTTCTTTTTAAACCCCTCATAGCATCTACATAACCCTGCCAATATCTAGAACCCACATGGTCTGGAATATTCTGCTCAATTTTACCCAATAAATCTGAACTTTCTATTTCATCATCAATTTCTTCTATAACTTTCTCTAAACAATCCCTTTCAGATTTTTCTGGTTCTTCATAACCCGGTATTTGCATGGGATGGATTAATGATAATCTAATTCTTCCAACAGGGTCTTTATACTTAACAAGAATTTTTTTACCTAAATAATCCACACCCTCTTCATCAATAAACATAACTTTTGCTCCTTTTATCCGACCCCAAAATCTCTGACAAAAAGTAATTGTGTCACCAACTTCTATCATTTTTATTACCACTCCCTTCATAGAATTCATAGAAATAAAAATATTTATTTATTTACCCACAATTCTTCATTTTCTCTGTAAGAGTCAACAACTAATTTTATATCCTTCATAACTTCAGGAACAGTAATATTAGATAAATAAAATTCTTCCATAATAATATAACCAGTATCATCATCAACAGCAGATGCATATACTCTTTCTATTCCATCTGAACCCTTGTCCAGAACAGCTTTTAAAGTGCATCCTTTATAGCATCTTTTCATTCATCCTCTTCCCTTCCCCTTAAAACAGATTAATGTCATCCTGATTAACTGGTTTTACTCTCTCTTCTCCTTCACTCTTATCCACTGTTAAATATGGTTTCATTAATCCGATATCCATATCCCACAGCATGAGAATCTCCTGATTATCCTTGCCATAATTATTCTTTTTCAAGACCAGCTTTGTCATCAAATCTACTTTCTTGAATGTTATGATTCTCCGACAATTGTGAGAAATTGCATCACTCCCATAAATTTCACTTATTTTTGGAACTTCAATATCATCAATATCTTCAATATCAGAGTCAGAATCAGCATCCCGATTCGCTTGATGTGGTGCTAATATGGGGACAGCACATTTTTCAGTCAATTGGTAAATATCTTCAGTAATATGTTCATATTTCAGATAAGATGGTTGACCCCTCTCCCCCCTTTCATCTTCCATTAAAGTTATCTGGTCAATCCCCACGATATCGGGTTTATATTTTTCAATTAATCCTTCCACCTTACTAACAGTTAATTTTCCTTTTATATCTCTAGGTTTGATGACCACAAAAGGAGTCTCCATATTTTTCAATTCTTCTATGTAATCCTCATATTTTTGATTGAGGGATTCATCCCCTTTGGTTAATGCTGTATTTGAAAAATGTCGATTTAAAGTATCAAATCTAAATCCTATAACATGATTTGGTAATTCACCATTATACAAAAGAACTCTTTTCCCCTGCTTCCATGCCTGTACTAGAAAAAACATCAATAACCATGTCTTTCCCTGTGATGTTCTTGCTATGATTGAAACAAAATCCTCTGGTTGCCAACCATGAGTTACTTCATCCAATTCTTCTATCCCTGTTTTTATGCCTAACAACCCATCTTCCTTTTGTCTGGATTTAAATTCTTGAAGCCTATCTTCAGAATCTTTGACTAAATCCTGCCCTTCCATATATGTACTAGAAATTTTATTAAATTCATCTATCTTTTGTTTTAGGAATGTATATGCTTCCCGACTATCTTCTTCTGCTAATTCAGCTATTTTCCTGATAGCTGGAGACATTTTCAAAAATAGATACTGCTCTTTAAGTTGCTCAACTAAATACCTTTTGCTCTCTTGAATATCTACTATGTCAAAGTCTGGAAATTTATCAATAAATGTTGTTTTGTCCGGAATACATCCATATTCCCGGTAATGTTCTTCCAAAAACTCAAATTCCTGCTGATAAGCAGTGAAGTGGTCTTTATTGATATCATTCTGTCGAACTAGAGATAGACTTCTGTCATTAAGAATTTGATTAATGAACTGCAATTCTATCAATGTCTATCCCCCCTAATTCTCATGTCCTTCCCGGAAAAAATGACTCCCAGACATTGCCCTCTTATTCTGGAGAAAATTCTCTCTCCTAAAATATTTTCAAGTTCCGAAACTGTTCTGTTAGATGTATAAATCTGTGTCATTTCATTACTGATTCTGTAATTAATAAAGTTATATAATGTTTCACGAACCCATTTTGTGGGAGTCTCTACTCCAATATCATCCCACACAACAATATCTGCTTCCCTGATATGTTTTTTTATCTTATTCATTTCTTTCTGCTCTTTATCAAAATCATCCCTCAATCCCTGCAGAAAATCAGGAACAGAGATGAACTTTCCTCTAACTCTTAAATTATTGGTCAAAGCAATTTCCCGAAAATATGAATTAAGAAAAATACAAGCCCAACTAGTTTTCCCATTCCCCTTATTTTGACTAACCATTATAACTCCTTTGCCCTTTTCCACATTTTCAACTATGTTGTCCCGAAAATTTTCTAATGTACTTTGAATACCTTTATCTGATTTCTGTAAATCTAAATTATGTAGATGCTGATACTTCTTTGGAATCCCACTGGTTTTATAAAGAAATTTTAACTGTTGATATCCTAAACAGTTTTTGTTACAGTTATCTGTCATGTAAGAATTACAATAACTTTTAGCCCAACAATTTTCAATATATTCCATGACATCACTCCCATAGTACCTGACCTATTTTTTGTCTTTCATCTAGTATAACATTCTTTTCTGCTTTTGTCAAAAGTTTTTTTCTATGTTGTGTGTGTTTATCTATGTAGTTCCAATTAAGACCCTGACCATCATCATAACTCTTTTCGTACTCTTTTACAAATTCCACTGCAACAGATAAAAAATGTCTTTTTTCAATATGATTGAAATACTTTTTTATAATCTTTCCAGCCCAATTAGCTTTTTTCAACTGGTAGAAAAACATATCTTTATGTCTTTTCCCTGCTGACATTGCTAATACACAAGCTAAATCCCGATATGTTACCTTATCCCAACTAATCTTCCCAAAAAATGCTTTTATGTACTTCTGCATACCATAATCCATAATAGTTCTTCCTTTATTCCCACTAATCTTGAAGGGATAAGTTAATAAAGGGTTATCATCTAATTCTCTAGTCAAATCCTCTCTGGTTAATCCTGTTATTAATTCCCCTTGTTTTTTCAAGTTCCCTACCACTCCTTTGACTAATGGATTATCTAAATTCACTTCTGCTAAACAAGTTTTGTTTTGTCTGCTAAATTCTCTATGTATATTCAACATATTTTTATTTTGAAGAAATTCTAATGCCTTTTTCTGCTTATACTTACTAATATTCAAATCTGATTCAATCTGTTTATAGCTAAATTCAATCGGACTGTTGGAGTTTTCATATAAATATATTAAAAGAATTAGTGAGAGGGGTTCTTCCTGAAATTCTTTACTAAACAAATACTCCACTCCCTTCTTTTATAAAGTTTTACCAAAATTTTCTCTCTGTCTATTATTATCATTCTTTCATTATTTAAAAATAAATAAAGGTTTATATATAAAGAGAGGCTGGCTTTAGGTGAAAAACCGGGATAATTGCTGTAATATCATACATTAGAAGGACTTTAGTAGAATAAAGCACTATAAAATGATTTTATAGTAAGGGATAAACCCCTTAATATCAACAAAGATAGCAGGTGATATTAAGGGGAAGGAGAGAAAAAACACATTATTTTTTCGTTTTTTCATCCATAGCTTTTTTGGATTCAAATAAATTGGTAACTTTTTCTCCTAATAAACTGTCAACTTCTGCCATTGTTTCTTCTTTAACTTTTTCAAAATCATCCTCTTCATCCAATTCTTTACTTATTTCAGAGTAAAATTTATGCCATGTTCCATCTAATTCAGTAGAAAAACCCCTGCCATATTTAAATTCTTTTATTTTTGCCATTAGTATTCCCCCTTATCCTCTGCAGTGGTCACAGGTAACATCTTTAAAAGTTCCATAAAATAGTTTTCCATTTTTCTGATTAGGTTTAAATCTAAAACAGACAGATTCATAATTTGAAGCATCTTCTCTGTTTAAATCTTCTAACCCTTCCTTATCTGGGTAAGCTAGATGAACCTGTTTAGTTCTGGTATTCATCAATAATAATCTAGTTCTATCATTACCCATTTAATCATCCCCTTTTTCTTTGGTCTTAATATATTCATACTTTGTGACTTTAATACAATCAGAAATTTCCTGTATTACATCCTGTGATAGTTCACCCGATTCCACAATTTTCTCCAATTTTGTCAAATCAGGAGCAGTCTTAACTGCATCTAAATTGTGTTTTTCAATAATCTCCAGTAGTGCTTCTTCATCAACTTTTTTCCTTTCATTTTCAATGATTTTGATATTTATTTCACTATCATCAAATTCCTTTATGCCCTTTTCGGACATTGTGTTTTTTATCACATCCCTGACTTCTTTCCTTTGTTTATCGTATTCTTGTTTTTTCTGATTAAGGTCTTGATATTTAAATGCTAATTCTTTTATGTAATCAGTGTCAGAGATATTTACTGCTTGAATATTCTCCAAATTTCTCCCCCCTTTCTTGAAAATTATGTAAGAAAAAAGTGGGGGATTTTCTCCCCCAATTTCATATCTACCACCCTTTCTGCATTATAATATACAGCATTTACTTCAGTTTTTTCAACTATTTAATTAAATTATCAATTACTTCATCCACTATATTATCTCTAATTTTTTCAGAGTCAACTAGTTCCCCATCTAATGTTTTGTTGACTACTTCTCTTTTACTTTCAATCATATCTAAAATGTATTCATCTATAGTGTCGACACCTGTAAAGTAATATGAATTAATACCATGAGCATCATTTAATCGACCATATGCTCTTCCCTCTGCCTGATTGTGTTCAGTAGGAGTCCAACCATATTCTACGAATACAATATTTTTAGCTTTAGTGAGGGTTAGCCCCTCACTACCAGCCTGTAGGGAAATCACTATTAATCTTTTTTCTGGATTATTTTGAAATTCTTCAACTGCTTTATTTTTCTCTTCAGCAGTAGTGTTTCCTGTTATTTTAAGTGCATCAAATTTTTCAGCTAATTTTTCTGTTATGCTCTTGTGGTGTGCAAATACGATAACTTTTTCCTCACTGGATTCCAGAAAATTAGAAACCCATTTTTCTACTGAAGAGAGTTTTCCTTCTGCAGATAACCTTCTCAACTTTCCTAACCGAACAATCATTTCTGCTTTCATTGCCCGAAGTGCTTCTTTTGTACCAACATTTTCTCTAATCCACCGGATAATATCTCTTTCAGCTTGTTTATAAGTTTCTCTATTATCAATCTCAACAGGAATTGAAGCCCTATTGACTGGTGGAAGTTCTTTCATTACCTGTTCTTTTTGTCTACGAATAAATCCTTCAGTTCGGAGTCTATTATGGAGTTCTTTCATATTCTTTGCTCCATCAAAATCCTGACCCCATTCTGTCTGTTGAATACAATACCTGTTAGCAAATCCCCAAAATCCACCTAAACCTTCTAATTTCCCTAAAACATTAAGTTGGGAAATTAATTCTTTAGGTCTGTTCTTGAGGGGAGTTGCAGACAATAACAGGATATATTCAAAATCCTTTTTGTCTGCAATTTTTTGTATTGCTTTGGTTCTTTTAGCTTTATGGTTCTTTATATAATGAGATTCATCTATAATCAAAGATTTCAAATTGAGGGATAATAATAAGTTCAAATTGTGATGGATAATCATATAATTGATAATATATACATCACAATCAGTTGGGATTTCTTCATTATCCCGACCATCAATTATACAAATATCTAAATCTTCCTCTATCCATTTTTTATACTCTTTTTCCCAATTATACTTCAGAAATGCTGGACAAACCACTAAAGTTGGATAAGATTTATCTTTGTGGATTGTCGCTATTGATTGGGGAGTTTTCCCCAATCCTACTTCATCTGCAATGAACAATTTCTTCTTTTGGGTTGCATACTGTACTCCAGCTTTTTGAAAAGGTTTGAGTTCCAAATTAGGATTTAAACCTTCAATTTCTATTTGTTCTCCATTTTCAACAGCTTTTGATTTTTCCAGAATATTTTCAAGTTCCTGCTTTTTCTCAAAAACTCTCTGGTCAACAGAGAAATCATATTCTTCAGCAATTTTCAAAATTTGATTTAAGTTGGGAAGATTTATACCTGCTTCCCACCTTTTTGCTTGTTTATTCCATCTTCTATCTGGTAGTGACCGGATATTGTCTAGAATGTCCTCATTATATTCAAAATAAATGTAGATTTTTTCGGAATTTAATTCGATTCTTCTACCATTTTTTTCATTTAATTCTGATTCCTCAAAATCATATTTTACTTTAAAATCTTTCAATTCAATTTTTAGTTTTGGAAGTTGATTAATAGGAATGTACCAGTTTTTGTCTTTGGGGTTATACCTTCTCCCTTTGACTTTTTTAACCCTGTTAATTATTTCTTTGTTATAATCGAATTTCACAACCAGTTCTCCACTGCTTTCTTGAACAATAACATCATATTTTGGTTTTTCAAATTCAGTCTCTAGTTTTTCAATCCCTAGCTGATTTTTGTATTTTTCGCAAACTTCCTTCAAAACTTGTTCATTCTGATAATTTTTCTCATATCTTACATATCTATCTACTTTATTTCTGTCAAACTTATTGAATCCCATCCCGTCTTGTGACACTGCTCCGTCACACCGGGACAACAGAACTTCAACTGCTTCATATACTTTCATTGTTGTCATTTCTCTTATTCCCCTTCCTGTTTTTTATTAATTTTGGTCATTCTTCTACCTTCTAATACCATTATATCATATTTTTAAGTAAAAGTCAAAAAACACAGTAAACTAGTATAAAATGAAGCCGGATATGAAGGGACTCATACCCGGCTTCATTTTTTTTTAAGTTAATTCTTTGGATAATGGGTCTTTATTTCTATATCCATTGTAATATAATGCCAAATCCTCTGTCAGCCAGACTTCATAACTTTCTCTCCAGAGATAATCAGATATGTCTGTAATACTTTCAGAGGATTCAACACTGCATACTTTATAACCAATATCATCAGATTCAAAATAAATTGCTAGTTGAATTGCTTGTCTATCGTGTCCATACTTTGATTGCCAATAGTCTGTATTTTCAATTACATCTAACATATCTGGGTCATTCTTTTCCAACCATCCGGCAGTAACAAAAATCTGCCTGCCTTTTAATTTTTCAATTAACCCCTCTCTAAAAGGTAGTTCTTCTATCCTCTCTTGTTCTTCTTGATGAAGCTGTCCATCTAGCAAATCCCAACCTTCAATTATCAGTGACTCAATAATGTTGTATCTTAATGCTTTGAATTTTTCTTTGTTACTCAATTCTGTTGCTGTCTGCTGTATCAATCTCATATAATCCTCATGATTTTTCATTTTAAAACCCCCTGTTTTTTCATTAAATAAGGACATATATCTTTTTTACATTTAACTGGACTACCATTAACAGAAGTCTTGTCACTAAAACACATATCCCCACAATTATGAGGACATCTATCAGCAGTCGTTTTAATAGTCATCTTGACCTTCCAATTTGAGTTATTTTCTATCATTCTTTATTTTCCCCGAATTTGAGTATTTATATTTGCAAAAGATATTATAGAGTCCCTCATGTTTCATATACTTACAATCTCTACATTTAGTATTAGTTACAAATTGTTCATCTTTCGGACACATAACACCTTTACTGACAAATCCCTTTTCCAATTCACTATGCATTATTTATTCCCCTTTCTTTTATACCCATTTCTGGTTTTTCAAAATCCTGACATGCCATATCCCATCCTTCAAGCATTATATCCAAAACAGTACTGAATTTTAACCCTTGATACTTCTTCTTATTATTAACTATGCTAGCTTTTTTATGGAGTTTAATTAAAGTCCTGTTCATTGATTACCCCCCTGAATAATAATCTGAATGTTCTCCAGTTTTTCAACTGCCCTTTCCAATCTATCAACTAAATCAGACAAATTAGATAAGTCAGTTTGTTTTTCCAATATAATCCCGACTTGCTCACTAATTTCATCTGTTAGTGAGCATAATTTACCATGCTCTTCAGGTGATATTTTACCTTCCTTCAATAACTTTGTGTCATAATCACCTAATTCCTTAAATTTGCTCCACAGCTTATCCATTTCTTTCATTGTTATTCCCCTTTCTGATTTTTATTTGGATTATTCATCTTCTGTTACTTCAAATACTTCAAATTCTATATCCTCTTTAATCCCCTCAACAGTGTAATCATCCCCTACTTTTTCAACTTTCAGGGGATATTCTTCTATTCCCAATTCGGACAGCAATTTCATGGTAAAATAGTTCTGTAATTGTTCCTTTACATTATCTTCATCTTCTTCCATTTTTTCACTAAATTTTTCTTCATAAAAATCCAATATACTTTTAACATTATTTCTAGGCACAATTTGAAATGTATTTTCGTCACTATCCTGCTTAACTGTGTGTTTACCTAGATTAAAAGTAGTACCTGCCAAATCTACATTAACTTTATTTTCTTCACCATCTACATCTACATTAGTTATTATTATTTTCAACATTTTTATCTCTCCTTTTTAGGTTTTTACATAAATAAATCGGTAATTTCC
>Ga0207421_10001965_pt1 | contig 25974 bp, 22 predicted proteins | sample SodLakKL_010_SED_4_FD_187542 | JGI IMG/M metagenome (GOLD analysis project Ga0207421, IMG submission 187542) | Alkaline sediment microbial communities from Lake Tanatar, Kulunda Steppe, Russia - 8KL_010_SED (SPAdes) (version 2) | ecosystem: Environmental > Aquatic > Non-marine Saline and... | reverse complement strand
CGCGGTGCGGCACTCACAGGCCTGCCATCGTCGCGTGCCGGTGTGCGGTGTCGTCACCGCGGGCGTTCGCGTGTGTGGCCGTCCGCCTTTGGCGGTCCCGCGGGCACCTTGCTAGCGTCCGGGCCGCTCGGGCGCGGTCGGGGGTCTCCCCACCTGCGCACCCGTCTCCACGACCTTGGATCGATACACCGATGTCGCCCTCCGATGCGCGTTCCCCTGTGCCACCGCGCTCTGCGCGGGGTTCTGGCGAGGCGTCGGAGGCCGCCGCTGCCGACCGCGCGCGCAGCGCGTCGATGTGGCGGGGGCTCGACCACGCCCACATGATGCAGCTCGAGTTGATCGTCGCCGTCGCCCTGTGGGGCGGGGTCGGCTGGTTGGCGGACCGTGCCCTCGGCTCGACCCCGTGGGGCACCGTGCTCGGCGCGCTGGTCGGCTACGCCGCGGGCATGTACCTGGTCTGGCTCCGCAGTCAGCGCATGGACGTCGAGGATGCGGCTGGGCCTGCTCCTGCCGGTCCGGGGCGAGGAGGCGACCTGCGTGGCGCCTGATGCCCTCCGGTCCGCGGCGACCTCGCCCCGCGCCGCCGCCGACACCGTCCGCGATCCCGAGCCAGGGGCCGCCGAGCGGCACCTCGTGCGTGGTGCCGTGCTGACGATCGCCCTGCTCGCACTGCCGGTGTCGGCGGTCGCGTGGGCGCTCGCGGGCCCATCCGGGGCGCTCAGCGCGCTGATCGGGCTCGGCCTCGTGCTCGTGTTGTTCGGGGCGTCGGCCGCTGCACTCGTCCACGTCGCGGTCCGAGCCAAGGGCGCCGGTATCGGTGTGCTGGTCGGTGGCGCGGCGTTGCGCTTGCCGCTCTACATGGTCGTCCTGCTGGCTCTCAGTGGGGTGCCCTGGGTGCACGGTCGAAGCCTGGCCGCCGCGACCGCGGTCGGGGTCGCGGTGACCCTGGCGAGCGAGCTGCGCCTGCTGTCCTCGTTGCCACAACTGTTCTGGATCGACGTCGCGTCGGCACCCTCCGCGCGGCTCGCTCACGACCCACGGAGTTGACCGTCGTGCTCAACGTGCTTGCAGCAGCCGAATGGGGCGGGGAGTTCGAGGGCGTCCTCGATCCGATCAGCGCGCTGTTCGAGTTCCCACCGATCCTCGAGCTCGAGCTGTTCGGTGTCGACCTGTCCATCAACCGCACCATCATCATCGCGTGGCTCGGGACGATCTTCATCGGCGTCCTGTTCACCCTCGGTGCCCGCAAGGCCGAGGTCATCCCGGGGAAGTTCCAGGCGTTCCTCGAGATGATCATCGACCTCAACCGCACGATCGCGCTGGAGATCATCGGGCCCAAGGGGACGAAGTTCGTCCCGTTGCTGACCACGCTGTTCGTGACGATCTTCGTGCTGAACTTCTCGAAGATCTTCCCGCTGTTCATGATGCCGCCGACCTCTCGCGCCGCCTGGCCGCTCTTCCTGGCGCTGACGACCTGGCTGGTCTTCATCGGGGTGGGCATCAAGGAGCAGGGCTTCGCCGGGTACTTCGGCGGGATCCTGTTCCCGCCCGGTGTCCCCAAGGCGCTCTACATCATCCTGACCCCGATCGAGCTGCTCTCCAACCTGGTGCTCCGGCCCTTCACCCTGGCCGTGCGGCTCTTCGCCAACATGGTCGCCGGGCACATCCTCGTGGTCATCACCCTGGTGACGATCCACGTCTTCCTGCCGTCGATGCCGGTGGGCTGGATGGTGGGCGTCTTCGGGTTGATCGCCGCTCCGCTGGTGTTCGCCTTCGAGCTGTTCATCATCGGCCTGCAGGCCTACATCTTCGTGATGCTGTCGGCGGTGTACATCGGCTCCTCGTTGGAGGCGCATCACTGACCTCGTCCGTCGGCCCGCCGACGGTGCACGACCCTCGCTCAACCGAGTCCGACCTGCGGTGCAGCACCGCACCGCTCTCAGGAGGAAACACATGACAGGCTCTCTCAACGTCCTCGGCTACGCCGTGGCGACCATCGGCCCGGCGATCGGCCTGGCCCTGGTGATCTCGAAGGCGATCGAGTCGATGGCCCGCCAGCCCGAAGCCGCCGGCATGGTCCGCACCACGATGTTCATCGGTGTGGCCGTCGTCGAGGCGCTCGCGCTGCTGGCCTTCGTCCTCGCCTTCGCGCTGTAGGACCACCCGCCACCGCGACGCGAGGGACAACCATGCTGCAGGCGATCACCTTCCTGGCCGCCGAGAACGGGGGCATCAACCTCCTGCCGGACGCATCCGAGCTGATCTGGGGCACGGTCGCGTTCGTCATCCTGCTCGCCCTGATGCTCAAGCTCGTCTTCCCGAAGCTGAACGAGACGCTCGAGGAGCGGGGCGCCGCCATCCAGGGTCGGATGGAGGATGCCGAGGCCAAGTACCAGGAGGCCGAGAGGGCCAGGGCGGACTACGAGGAGTCGTTGGCCGAGGCCCGCGGCGAGGCCGACCGCATCATCGAGGAGGCCAAGGCCGCCGCCGACGACCTGCGCAACGAGGCCCGGTCCAGGGCCGAGGCCGAGGCCGCGCAGATCATCGAGCGGGCCCAATCCTCGGTGGCCTCTGAGCGCGACCGCGTGCTCTCCGAGCTGCGCGGCCAGGTCGGGGCGCTGTCGGTCGAGCTGGCGTCGCGCATCGTCGAGCGCGAGCTCGATGCGTCGACCCACGAAGCGCTGGTCGATGAGTACATCGACCAACTGTCGAGCCAGAACTGAGGTCTGACGTGAACGAGGACCCCTACCGCGCCTATGCCAGGGCCGCGCTGACCGTCGCCGAGGGCGAGGGTGCGGTCGAGGTGGTCGAGCGTGAGCTCGCAGCGGTCGCCCACGCGATCGAGACCAACGACGAGCTCCGTACGGTGCTGACCGACCAGCAGCTCCCGCTCGGGCGGCGGCTGGCAGCCGTCGACGGCGGGTTGCTGTCGGCAGCACATCCGGCGACCCGTACCGTGCTCGCGATGGTGTTGGCCGCGGAGCGGGTGGGCGAGCTCAACGACATCGTCGAGGCGATGGCCGAGCTCGTCGCCTCCGGTCGGGTCACCGCGGAGGTCACCTCCGCGGTACCGCTGGACGAGCGCCGGCGTGCCGCGCTCATCGACGCGCTGGAGCGCGCCACCGGGCATGAGCTCGACGTGCGGTTCTCGGTCGACGAGACGGTCGTCGGTGGGGTCCGGGCGACCGTCGGCGACACCGTCATCGACGGGTCCCTGCTGAAGCGCATGTCCGATCTGCGGACCCGGATCGGGTTGTGACCCGGCACGGCATCCTGCACCGTCACATCACGGCCCCACAGGTGGGCGAGGACGAGGAACGAAACGATGGCTGAACTCGAGTTCCGCTCGGAGGACATCTCCGACGCCGTGCGTCGCATGCTCGAGGGCTACGAGCCCGGGCTGAGCGCTGAGCAGGTCGGCCGGGTGATCAACACCGGCGACGGCATCGCCAACATCTCCGGGCTGCCCGGGGCGCTCGCCAACGAGCTGCTGGACTTCGGTGACGGGGTCTTCGGTATGGCGATGAACCTGGACGAGCGCACCATCGGTGCCGCGGTGTTCGCCGGCTCCTCGCGCATCCACGAGGGGCAGACCGTCCGCCGGACCGAGCGGGTCCTCTCGGTGCCCGTCGGTGACGCCCTGCTCGGCCGCGTCGTCGACCCCCTCGGGCGACCGATCGACGGCAAGGGCCCCCTCGAGCAGGGCAAGATCGACGGCCAACGCGCGCTCGAGGTGCAGGCGCCCGGCGTCGTGGATCGCCAGCCCGTCAACGAGCCGATGCAGACGGGCATCAAGGTCATCGACGTCATGACGCCGATCGGTCGCGGGCAGCGCGAGCTGATCATCGGCGACCGCCAGACCGGCAAGACCGCGATCGCGATGGACACGATCATCAACCAGAAGCAGCTCTGGGGTACCGACGAGGCTGTCAGGTGCATCTACGTCGGTATCGGCCAGAAGGGCTCCACGATCGCCCAGGTCGTCGCGACCCTCGAGAAGTACGGCGCGATGGAGTACACCACCGTCGTCTCCGCGCCGGCCTCCGACCCCGCCCCGTTCCAGTACATCGCCCCCTACTCCGGTGCCGCGATCGGCGCGAACTGGATGTACAAGGGCGAGCACGCGCTGATCATCTACGACGACCTCTCCAAGCAGGCCGATGCCTACCGCCAGCTGTCGCTGCTGCTGCGTCGTCCCCCCGGCCGTGAGGCCTACCCCGGTGACGTCTTCTACCTCCACTCCCGTCTGCTGGAGCGGGCCGCCAAGCTCAACGATGAGCTCGGAGGCGGGTCGATGACCGCCCTGCCCATCGTGGAGACCAAGGCCAACGACGTCTCCGCCTTCATCCCCACCAACGTCATCTCCATCACCGACGGACAGATCTTCCTGGAGACCGACCTGTTCTACCAGGGCGTGCGTCCGGCCATGAACGCCGGGATCTCGGTGTCCCGGGTGGGTGGCGCCGCGCAGCGCCCGGCGATGAAGAAGGTGTCGGGGACCGTGCGGCTCGAGCTGGCGCAGTACCGCGAGCTCGAGGCCTTCGCGCAGTTCGGTTCCGATCTCGACAAGGCCTCGCAGCAGCAGATCGCCCGGGGGCAGCGGGTGGTGGAGATCCTCAAGCAGCCGCAGTACGAGCCGCTGCCCGTGGAGCTGCAGGTCGCCTCGGTCGTGGCCGTCACCTCGGGTGTGCTCGACGAGCTGCCGGTGGTGGACGTGGGCCGGTTCGAGTCGGAGCTGCACACCTTCCTCCGTGACCGCCACACCGGCCTGCTGGAGCAGCTGTCGACCGAGAAGCTCTCCGACGAGCTCGACGCGCAACTGCGCTCCGCGATCGACGACTTCGCCGCCGGTTTCGTGCCGTCGGAGGTCGTCGAGGTGGAGGATGAGGACGAGGGCTGGGACGCCATGGCGGCCAGCAGCGAGCGCGTCGAGTGACCGACCGGCACGGGAGCGCCCCGGTGCTCCCCGTGCCCGAGCGGGCGGCCAACGGCTCGCGAGGAGGCTCAGGTGGCAGGTAGCGGCCAGATCCGGCAGCTGAAGCGGCGGATCAAGTCCGTCCAGAGCACGCAGAAGATCACGCGCGCGATGGAGATGATCGCGGCGTCGCGCATCCTGAAGGCCAAGGGCCGGGTGCGGGCTGCCCGCCCCTACGCCGAGGGCATCCACGACATCATCCGTGGTCTGGCCGTCTCCAACGAGGTCCGCTCCCACCCTCTCCTGGTCCAGCGCGACATCCAGCGGGTCGCCGTGCTCGTCAACACCTCCGACCGCGGGCTCGCCGGTGCCTACAACGCCAACGTGCTCAAGGTCGCGGAGCGCACCATCGCCGAGGAGGAGGGCAAGGGCCGCACCGTCGACCTGTACGTGGTCGGCAAGAAGGGGGCCGGCTACTTCGCCTACCGCGGCCGTCGCGCCCTGCAGGTCTGGGAAGGCGTCGCCGACACCCCTCACATCGACGAGGCCGGCGACATCGCCGAGACCATGATGGCGCGGTACCGGCACGCCGAGCTCGACCGGGTGTGGTTGGTCTACACCGACTTCAAGAGCTCACTGACCCAGGTCCCGGTCCGTATGGAGCTGCTGCCGGTCAAGCCCACCGAGTTCGAGGGCGGCCGGGAGATCGACCCGGAGTTCATCTTCGAGCCGGCCCAGGACGAGCTGCTGAACACCCTGATCCCGCGCTACGTGGAGGCGAAGGTCTTCCACGGGCTGCTCGAGTCCTCGGCCTCCGAGCACGCCAACCGACAGCGCGCCATGAAGGCGGCCACCGACAACGCCAAGGAGGTCGCCGCCAACCTGTCGCGCATCATGAACCAGGCCCGCCAGGAGCAGATCACCACCGAGATCTCCGAGATCGTCGGTGGCGCCGAGGCCCTCGGCGACTGAGGCACCCACCGCCTCCACCACCAGCCAACCCCAACCCAGCCCCCCGTACCGCGAGTGCCCGCCGGGTCCAGCACCACCCGCCGAGCCGACGCCCAAGGAGCCGAACATGGCCACCGCATCCGCCGACGGTCGCATCATCCGCGTCATCGGCCCGGTCGTCGACGTGGAGTTCCCCCCGGGGGACCTCCCCGAGATCAACACCGCCCTGACCTTCGAGCGCGAGGAGGAGGGCCAGCGGTACTCCATCACCGCTGAGGTCGCCCAGCACCTCGGTGACCGCCGCGTGCGTGCGGTGTGCATGCAGCCGACCGACGGGGTGGTCCGAGGTGCGGCGGTGGTCGACACCGGCAGCCCGATCACGGTGCCCGTCGGTCCGGGGACGCTCGGGCACATCTACAACGTGCTGGGCGAGCCGCTCGACGTGGACGCGGATGCGATCGAGGCCGACACCCGCTGGCCGATCCACCGCGACCCGCCGCCCTTCGACGAGCTCGAGCCCCAGTCGGTGATGTTCGAGACCGGCATCAAGATCATCGACCTGATCGAGCCCTACGTACAGGGCGGGAAGATCGGCATGTTCGGCGGTGCCGGGGTCGGCAAGACCGTCGTCATCCAGGAGATGATCAACCGCGTCGCCCAGCAGCACGGCGGGGTGTCGGTGTTCGCCGGGGTCGGTGAACGCACCCGTGAGGGCACCGACCTGAAGCTCGAGATGGAGGAGTCGGGGGTCCTGGAGAAGGCCGCCCTGGTCTACGGCCAGATGGACGAGCCACCCGGGGTCCGTCTGCGGGTCGCCCTGTCGGCGCTGACGATGGCCGAGTACTTCCGGGATGAGATGCGGCAGGACGTGCTGCTGTTCATCGACAACGTGTTCCGGTTCGTCCAGGCCGGTTCCGAGGTCTCCACCCTGCTCGGCCGGATGCCCTCTGCCGTGGGCTACCAGCCGACCCTGACCAACGAGATGGGCCAACTGCAGGAACGGATCACCTCGACCAAGGGTCGCTCCATCACCTCTCTGCAGGCCGTCTACGTGCCCGCCGATGACATCACCGACCCGGCGCCCCACACCACCTTCGCCCACCTCGACGCCCAGACGGTGCTCAGCCGCGACATCGCGTCGCTCGGCATCTACCCGGCCGTCGACCCGCTGGACTCCACCTCGCGGATCCTCGACCCGGCGATCGTCGGGCAGGAGCACTACGACGTCGCCACCGGGGTCCAGGAGGTCCTGCAGCGCTACAAGGACCTCCAGGACATCATCGCCATCCTCGGGATCGACGAGCTCAGCGAGGAGGACAAGGTCGTGGTCAGCCGGGCCCGCAAAGCCCAGCGGTTCTTCAGCCAGAACTTCTACGTCGCCGAGCAGTTCACCGGCAACCCCGGGGTCTACGTGCCGGTCAGCGACACGATCACCGGCTTCCGGGCGCTGATCGACGGTGAGCTCGACGAGGTCCCGGAGCAGGCCTTCCTGTATGCCGGCGACGTGGACGACGTGCACCGCAAGGCTGCGGAACTGGCGAAGTGATGTCGGACGCGACCATGACCGTCGAGGTGGTCTCCGCCGAGGCCCACGTGCTCTCCGGCGAGGCCCGCGAGCTGTACGCCCGAGCGGTCGAGGGCGAGATCGGCATCCTGCCCGGTCACGCCCCGGCGCTGGTGGCGCTGGACGTCGGGCCCCTGCGGCTGACGATGGACGACGGCACGAAGGAACGCATCGCCGTGCACAAGGGGGTCCTGTTCGTCGGTGACGACGGCAAGGTGATCGTGCTGGCGGACATCGCCGAGCGGGCCCAGGACATCGACCTCGACCGCGCCAAGGCCAAGGCGCAGCGGGCCCAGGAGCGGCTCGCCAGGGGCACCGACGCCGATCTCGAGGCACGCCTGGTCTCCCTGCGCAAGCAGCAACTGCGGATCCAGGTGGCATCCGGGACGGAGGCCACCCACTCCGGGTGAAGGGCTCTGAAGGTGTCCCGAGGGGCGGTTCGTGCGACGGCCCTGCCGTGTCCGCTGGGTAGCATGCCCGGATGGCACCGACCCCCGCCGCGACCCTGGCCACCGACGCGTTCCGCGTCCGCGGCGGTGCCACCCTCCATGGCACCATCCGGCTGTCAGGGGCGAAGAACTCGGCGCTGAAGCTGATGGCCGCGGCCCTGCTGTCGGAGGAGCCGCTGGATCTCAGCGAGGTCCCGGCCATCGCCGACGTGCCGGTCATGGCCGAGGTGCTGCAGGGTCTCGGGGTCGAGGTGGCGCTCGACCTCGAGCGTCAGACCTGCCGCCTGCAGGCCACCGATCCGAGCTGGCACGCCCCCGCCGATGCGGTGTCGAGGATCCGCGCCTCACTGTCCACCCTCGGGCCGCTGGTGGCCCGCCTGCGCCGCGCAAGGCTCGCGCTCCCCGGCGGTGACCGCATCGGGGCGCGGTCGATCGACCTGCACCTGAGAGGGCTCACGGCGATGGGCGCCGAGGTCCACCAGGACGCGGAGGGCGTCGAGGTGCACGCGCCCGGTCTCCACGGGGCGATGATCACCCTGGACTTCCCGTCGGTCGGGGCCACCGAGAACCTGCTGATGGCGGCGACCCTGGCGCAGGGCACCACCGTGATCGAGAACGCGGCCCGTGAGCCGGAGATCCAGGACCTGTGCCGGATGCTGGTGGCGATGGGGGCACGCATCGACGGCATCGGCGATCCCCGGATCGAGATCGAGGGGGTCGATCGCCTGCGAGGGGTCGCCTGGGAGACCTGTCCCGACCGCATCGAGGCCGGGACCTACGCCATGGCGGCCGCCGCCACCGGCGGGGATGTGGTGATCGAACGGGTGCGGCCGACGGACCTCACGCTGCCACTCCTCAAGCTGCGGGCGAGCGGGATCCTGGTCGAGGAGGGAGCGTCGTCGCTCAGGGTGACCTCGAACGGGCTGGAGGCCGTCGACGTGGTCACACTGCCCTACCCGGGGTTCCCCACCGACCTGCAGCCGCAGCTGATGGTGCTGCTCACCCAGGCCCACGGCACGAGCCGGTGCACGGAGAACGTCTTCGAGTCCCGGTTCTCCTTCGTGGACGAGCTGGCTCGGATGGGCGCCGACGTGGAGATCGATGGGCACCACGCCCTCATCCGTGGCCCCAGCCGGCTCCGGGGCGCGGTCCTGGCAGGACTGGACGTGCGGGCGGGTGCCGCAGGGGTCATGGCCGGCCTCATCGCCGAGGGTGAGACGATCGTGCGGGACGTCCACCACATCGACCGTGGCTACGCGCACTTCGTGCCGCGCCTGCAGGCGCTCGGTGCGGACATCGAGCGGATCCCCGACGCCGATGCCTGAGCCGACGTCGTGGACCCCGTGGTGGCGGTCGTCGTGGAGCGGCTGCGCCGGTCGCGTCGTGATCGCGCATCGCGGCGTGGCCCTCGCCGTGCTGGCCGCGCTGCTGGCGCTGCTGACGGGCATCGGTCCGCAGGGGGGACGTCCGGCCGCCGCGGAGCCCGACGCGGCGCTCCTGGTGGACGGCCCGGTGCGCGTGGTGGGCGGCGAGGACGTCCTCATCGGCGTCGCGGGTGTGCGCTACCACGACACGATCGAGCTGGCTGCTGACGGGCAGGTGATCAACGAGCTGGACACCGAGAGGTACGTGGCCGGGGTCGCGGAGATGCCGGGCCGGTGGCCGCTGGAGGCGCTGAAGGCGCAGGCGGTGGCCGCCCGCACCTACGCGTGGTGGTCCGCCGAGTACGGCGCCCACGCGGGCTTCGATCTCTGCGCCACCACCGCCTGTCAGGTCTTCCGCGGCGCGGAGGTGGTCCTGGACGGCGGGCAGCGCTGGGAGGAGGCCGTGGCCGCCACCGCCGGTGAGGTCCTGGTGGATCCCGAGGGGGATCCGATCCTGTCCCGGTACTTCTCCACCTCCGGTGGGCGGACCTACGCCAACGAGGAGGTCTTCCCGGCCAGCGGACCCCGCGCCTACCTCGTCGGTATCGACGACCCCTACGACGCGGTGTCGCCCTACCACCGGTGGCGGGTCCGGTTCACCCGGGAGGAGTTCGACGAGGTCCTGTCGCGGGGCGAACGGTTGGCCACCACCGTCCCCGTCGCCGTGGTCGAGCGGACCGGCGACGTCGACGACGTGACCGCCCGCTTCCGCGTGACGGGACGGGACGGGAGCGTCGTCGAGGTCGGAGCCGTCGAGCTGCGTGACTTCCTGTCGCTGGTCGCCCCCGACCGCTTCCCCGACCGCTTCCCGACCCGTCGCGCCGACGGGCTGCGGTTGCTGCCCTCCACCGTGCCTTCGTCGCGGTTCACCGTGGACGTCAGCGATGACGAGGTGGTGCTCGAGGGCCGCGGTTGGGGGCACGGCGTGGGCATGGGGCAGTACGGGGCACGGGGCCGGGCGGAGGACGGTGCCGACCATCTCGAGATCCTGGCCGCCTACTACGGCGGGCTGCAGCCGACCCGTTCCCCAGAGCTCCCGGACCGCATCCGCGTCGGTCTCGGGCAGCGCGACGAGCTCACCCTGGCCGCGGACGACCTCGTGACGATCCTCGACGCCCGGGGCGAGGTGGTCGTCGAGCGTGCGCTCGGGCCCTGGACGGCCAGCCGCGCTGACGGTGGCTGGCTGCTGGCGCCGCCGTCCGGTCACGACCGGGAGCTGGAGGTGGGGCCCACCCGGTCGGTGCCCTCCCTGACCCGGGACGGGGAGACCGTCACGGTCGAGGCGGAGGTCAACAAGCACGTCGTGCTCCGTCTCGAGGTGGTGGACGAGGCCGGACTGCCCGTCTCCAAGCGTCACCTCGGTGTCGCCGAACCTGGGCTCCACGCGGCGACCTGGCGCCTGACCGATGACGACGGTGATCCTGTGACGGCCGGCACCTACCGCCTGGTCCTGACCGGAGAGGACGGGGCTGGACGCAGCGCCGGCACCCCCACCGAGGTGGCGGTCGCGCAGCCCGCCCGACCGGCCGATGGGCCGGGTCCGAACCTGCCGCGAGCGATCCCGTCCGGCACCATACTGCTCCCCCTGGCGGCCCTGGGCCTGCTCGCCCTGGTGTCGCTGCTCCTCGTCGCCGTCCTTCGCCCCTCCCGGAGCCGCCCGTGAGCCCCACGCCACCGCCACCGCCCGGAGCCGGTCAGCCGTGGCGTTCTGACGGACCACCCCCGCCCCCTGGCGCGTCGGGCACGCAGCCATCCGGAAGCCCGCCGGTGTCGCCCCCGGTCGCGCCTGCAGCGCGGGGCGGTTCGCAGGGGCCCGGCGCGCAGCGCACCCGCACGCGGACCCCGCTGAGGGAGGTGCCCTCGCCGTACGGGCTGTGGATCGCCGCCTTCTCCGTGCTGATCTTCATCTCCCCGAACCTCGTGCTGCTGGGCATCTCCGGCGTCGACGCCGTGGAGACCGTTGCCTCGGACTCCACGCGGCTGATCGTGCTCAACCTCGTGGTCGGCCTGGTGCTGCAGCTGGTCGTGTTCTGTCTCGCCCTGCTGCCCCTGCTGGCGGCGGGACGGCCCTTCTCCCGCCTGTGGGGACCGACCCGGACCACCGGGGCCATGGTCGCCATCGGCCTGGCCACCGGGTTCGTGGTCGCCTTCGTCTCCTTCACGCTGAACGCGATCGTGGTCCTGCTGGCCGGCGTCGAGGACCCGGTCGAGCAGCAGCTGCTCCAGGACGCCCTGGCGGGTGGCCTGCCCCTGGCCCTGGTGGCGCTGCTCGCGGTGGTGGTCGCACCGCTGGTGGAGGAGGTGATCTTCCGGGGCGTGCTGTTCCGGGCGCTGGCGGACCGGATCAACCTGTCCGTCGGCCTGGTGCTGTCCGCCGCCATCTTCGCCGTGATCCACGTCGAGGTAGTGCTGTCCCAGCCCTTCGCCCTGGTGGGGCTGTTCACCGTCGGCTTCCTGCTGGCGCTCGCCTACCACCTGACCGGCAACCTGATGGTGGCGGTCCTCGGCCACGCGGTCTTCAACGCGATCTCCCTCGGTCTCACGTTGCTGATCGACCGCCTCGACCTCGACGAGTTGCTCGACCTCGAGCTGGCCGTAGCACCGACCCTCGGGTGGCTGCCGCTGGCGGGCCTCGGCTGACGTCAGCCGAGGCGTCCTCCGACCCCGCTCATCCACGGTCCGTGAGGATCGGTGTCGCCACCCGAGGCCGGCAACTAGCGTCGAGTGGTCGGGAGCAGGCGGACGAGGCAGGGGAGGGCGTCGTGAGCGAGCGTGTGCAGGTCGGGGTGCCGTCTGAGGTCAAGGACCGGGAGCGTCGGGTGGCCCTGACCCCGTCGGCGGTGCACCTGCTCATCGAACGTGGGCACGGGGTGGTGGTGCAGCGCGACGCCGGGCAGGGCGCCGGGTTCCCCGACGACGACTACCTCGCGGCCGGTGCGACCCTCGGCGGGGAGGCCGCGGAGGTCTGGGCCAGCGACGTGGTCGTCAAGGTCAAGGAGCCCCAGCCCAGCGAGTTCGGCTTCCTGCGCGAGGACCTCACCCTCTTCGGCTACCTGCACCTGGCGGCCGAGCCGACCCTGACCGAGGCGCTGCAGGCCAGCGGGGTGACGGCCTACGCCTTCGAGACCCTGACCGACGCCCACGGGCTGCCCCTGCTGGCACCGATGTCCGAGGTCGCCGGACGGGCGTCGGTGATCGTCGGTGCCGCCCACCTGTCGGCCGCCCTTGGCGGCAACGGGACGCTCATGGGCGGTGCGGCCGGGGTCCCGCCCGCCAAGGTGGTCGTGATCGGGTTGGGGGTCGCTGGATCGATCGCCGCCCGCGGCGCCCGGGGCCTCGGGGCGCACGTGACCGGCATCGACATCGATCTCGAGCGGCTGTACCGCTTCCGCCTGGACGGCACGCTGGACGCCTCCCAGTCCAGCGAGCCGGCGCTGATCGCGGGCCACGTGCGGGAGGCGGACCTGGTGATCGGGGCGGCGCTGGTCCCCGGGGCCCTGGCGCCGACGTTGGTGACCGAGCAGATGGTCGCGTCCATGCGCCCCGGGTCGGTGATCGTGGACCTGGCGATCGACCAGGGCGGCTGCGTGGCCACTGCACGACCCACCACCCTGTCCGACCCGGTCTATCTGGAGCATGGGGTGGTGCACTACTGCGTGACCAACGTGCCCGGGCAGTTCCCTCGGACCGCGTCCGCGGCGCTGTCCGCGGCGGTGATCGGCAAGCTCGCCACCCTGGTCGAGGACGTGGCCGGCGGTCGGGCGGGCACCGATGCCGAGCATCCCTCGCTGACGGGGGCGCTGAACGTGGCGCGCGGGCACATCGTCCATCCGGCGGTGGCGGAGGCGCTCGGCGGGTAGTGACGGCGCGTGACCGGGCCAGCAGCCGTCCCTGACCCGGCTGAGTTCGCGCGCCAGCGTCCTGCCGATTTGGGGCCGTGGACCGTCCGACCGGTACCGTGTCCGCCCCGCGCGAGCGCTGCGCGGGAGCCATCCGCCTCGGGGTCGCGGCGACCAGCAGCTGCTGGCGACGACGGTCCCCCGGTCGAGGAGCGACGACGTGCGACGCACGCTCATGAAGTCGAAGATCCATCGTGCCCGGGTGACGGCCGCCGACCTCCACTACGTCGGGTCCATCACCATCGACGAGGACCTGATGGTCGCCGCCGACCTGGTGCCCAACGAGAAGGTCCAGGTCGTAGACATCGACAACGGCGCCCGGCTCGAGACCTACGTGATCCCCGGTGCGCCAGGCAGCGGCGACATGTGTCTGAACGGCGCGGCGGCTCGGCTCGTCCAGCCCGGCGATCTCGTGATCGTGGTCAGCTACGCCGAGTTCGAGGACGCGGAGGCGCGAGCGTTCGAACCGACCGTGGTCATGGTCGACGACCAGAACCGCATCACGGAGCTGACCACCACGGAGCCGGCCCACACCCGGCGGTGACGCGCCGGTCCTGACGGTGCGGTCCTGGGGACAGCCTTGCATCCGGATACACTGATGTATCTGGAAGGCTGCCACTCCTGCGGTCGCCCGCCCGTGCAGGGCGGCCGGCCGCGCTCCCGCACCCCGTCGGACCGCCCGTGCCTGCGACCCCAGCTGCTGCGCCCCCCGGACGGGCGCGCCGCGTCGACCACCGGGCTGCCCGCCGCCGTCGCCGCCGACAGCGCACCGGCACCGGGGTGCTGCGCGCCGGTCGGCTGGCGCTGGTGTCCACGGCCACGGCGCTGCTGCTCGGCGCACCGTCGGCGCTGGTACCCGTCGGGTTGGCCTGCCCACCGGTCGGTCCCGACACCTCCGTGCTCACGGTCGGCACCCTGGCCGATGACGGCGAGGTCGAGCAGTTGGAGCAGCGGGTGGTCGGCACCGACGGTGCCACCTGCACCCTCGACGACGAGCGGCCGCTGACCGTCGGGGTCGGGGTCGTCCACGAGGCGGCGAGCGGCCGCTCGCTGGAGGCGACCGAGCTCACCAGCGCCGCAGGGCCGGTGACCACGCGGGTCAGCGTGCGCGACGTCACGGCCCGGAGCCGCCAGGTGGTGGTCAGCGGCCCGCTCGGGAGCCGCACCGTCCAGCGCGATCTCGGCTTGCCGCAACTCGTCCACCTCGAGGTGCGCTATCCGGCGGGCTGGTCGGTGACCGCGCCGGTGGGGGACGGGGTCGGCACCGCGGTCGAGGATGGCGAGGTCGCGGTGCGTCGGACGGGTGTGCTGTTCCCGCCGCTGCTACCCGACGAACTCGTGCTGACCGTGGTCGCCACCCCCGACCGTGGGACGCCGACCATCAGCGTCGACGTCACCCCCCTGGCCGGGGTGGAACCCGTCGTCCTCCCCGACGGGGTGCTGGACCGGGACGCGGCCGCGGTGCTGGGTGCCCTCGGCAGCCTGGCCGCCGATGGTGCGATCGAGCTCGCCGACGGTGCGGGGGCGGTGGCCACGGGGGCTCGAGAGCTCGCGTCGGGGACCGAGGAACTGGCCGACGGCGCGACCGGGCTCGCCGACGGTGCGGGGACGTTGGCCTCGGGAGCGGCCGAGGTCGCCGAGGGGGCCCGCGGCCTGGCCGGGGGCCTGGGCGAGCTCAGCTCTGGCGTGGAGCAGCTCAGCGACGGGGTCGGCGCCAGCGCTGGAGGTGCCCGTGAGCTCGTCGACGGCGCCACCGAGGTGACCGCCGGCACCCGCCAGCTCGCCGGTGCCGCTGCTGAGCTCTCGGCTGGCAGCGCCGAACTGGCCGCCGGCGCCCGGCAGCTGGCCGACGGGCTGGCGGCGGTGACCGACGCTGACCTGCCGGAGGTGGACGTCGCGACGGTGGTCGCCGGGATCGAGGAGGTGGCTGCGGGTATCGCCGAGGTGCGCGACGGCCTGGCCGCCACGGTGCCCGAGGGCACCGACCCGACCGACCCCAGCGATCCCGCCGCGCCGATCGCGATCGCGGTGGTCGCGCTCACCGAGCTCGCTGACGCCACGCTCGCCCTGGCCGGCGAGCTGGGTGCCGCGCTCGCTCCGATCGGCGATGCGCTGAGCGGCGTCGAAGCGGCCGCCGCGGGCGCGGAGGAGCTCGCCGCCGGTGCGGCCGGGATCGGTGAGGGCAACGCGGCCCTGGCGGCGGGACTGGACGAGCTCGCGCGGGGCTCGGCGGCGTTGGCCGGCGGGGCGAGCGAGCTGGCGGATGGGCTCGGGCAGCTCAGCGGTGCCTCCGGGGAGCTGGCGACCGGCAGTGGGCAGCTGGTGGGAGGCTCCAGGGAGCTGGCGGCCGGTACCGGCGGGATCGCCGAAGGCAGCGCCGAGGTGGCCGAGGGCACGGGGGAGCTGGCGGCGGGGAGCGCGGAGCTCGCCGAGGGCAGCGCGCAGCTCGCGTCGGGCAGCGACGAGCTGGCCGAGGGGGCACGGCAGCTCCCCGACGCGCTCGCCGAGGTCGTGGCGATCGCCGACCGTAGCGGTCAGGACACCGCGGTCACCGTCGCGGTGCTGGAGTCGGGCAGCCGCCTGGCGGAGGCCGAGCGGGGCGAGGCCGCACTGGTCGCCACCCAGCTGCGGCACGAGGGGCAGCAGCCCCTGCCGGTGGCGGCCGTCGTCGCCACCGTGGCCGGCGTGCTGGCGCTGCTGCTCGGCGTCCTGGGCCTCCGGTGGCGCCTCGGGCGACGAGCATGAGCGAGCGCCCTCCCCGGCGTACCCGGGCCGAACAGCGCGAGCTGACCCGGTCGGCGTTGTTGGAGGCGGCGGCCGCCGCCTTCGCCGACCACGGCGTCGACGGGGCGTCCATCGACGACATCGCGGCGCGGGCGGGGTTCAGCCGTGGGGCCTTCTACTCCAACTTCGCTGACAAGACCGACCTGCTGATCGCGCTGTGCGACGCCCGGCTGGCGGCGTTCGCCGCCACCGAACTCCCGGCCATCCTGGCTGCACCCCCAGAGCAGCAGCTCGCGGTGGCGGCCCGCTGGCTGGCGGCGGAGCAACCACCACTCGAGGTCCTGCTGGTCGTCGAACTGGCCCGCCAGCTGGCCCGCCATCCCGAGCAGGTGGACGCCCTGACCGCGGCGATCGAGCGGGTGGTCGCCGCGGTCGAGGGCCTGCTGACCACGCCCGAGGGCGAGCTGCCCGCGTTGCCGCCCGCCGAGCGGCGGGCCCGGGCCACGGCGGTGCTCGCCGCGATCCTGGGCGCGGACCTGCTGCGCCACCTCGGGCTCGCCGTCGACGAGCGCGCCATGGAGCTGCTGCTGCGTGGGGTCGCGGGCGAGGAGGGGCAGCGGTGAGCCGGATCCTCGATCTGCTGGCCCGCGGGGTCATCCGGGTGCCGGTGCTCACCCTCGCCGCGCTCACCCTCGTCACGGTGGCCTTCGCAGCGGCGACCACGCTGCTCGAGGTCGACACCAGCGTCGAGAGCTTCGCGCCGTCCGATGGTCGCGCCGCGACCCTCTCCGCGATCGAGGACCGGTTCGAGACCGCGATCTCGGTGCAGGTCGTGGTCGATGCCGGTCCGGGCGGCAACCTGGTGACCACCGGGGCGCTGACCGACGTCCAGCAGTTGGCCGACCGGCTGGAGGCGCACCCCGACATCGCGCCGGTGCTGGCCGAGGAGGGGCTCGACGCGCCGCCGGTCGTCTCCTTCGCGCTGCCCTTCGAGGCCGCGGCCGAGGTGCTCGACCGTGACCTCGACGAGTTGGACGAAGCGAGCTTCACGCCCCTGGCGGCGGCCATCATCGCTGACGGCGGGGACGACGTCGCCGGACTGTTCTCCGACGACCTCACCGACGATCCACCCCGCGCCCGCGCGGGGCTGGTGATCGTGGACCTCGACGCCAGCGCCCCGGCCGAGGACCGCACCCTGGCCCAGCAGGCGATCGACGAGGTGGTCGACGCCACCCCGGTCGGCGACGCCCGGCGCTCCACGCTCAGCCTGCTGGCGATCGAGCAGGGCATCGAGGACGCCCTGGAGCGCGATCTCCCGGTGCTGCTGTCGGTGTCGCTGCTGCTGGTCGTGCTCGTCCTCGCGCTGCTGTTCCGTTCGGCGGTGGACGTGGCCGTCGGCCTGATCGGGCTGCTCGCCAGCATCATCTGGATGACCGGGTTGGCCGGGTTGCTCGGACCGGGAGGCCTCGGGTGGACGGGCCCCTTCAACCAGGTCTCGATCGCCGTCCCGGTGCTGCTGGTGGGGCTCGGCATCGACTACTCGGTGCACCTGACCACCCGGTACCGCGAGCAACGGGTCCTGGGCGATCTCGCCGACCGTGCGGCGCGGGTCGCGGTGTCGACCGTCGGCGTCGCGCTGGTCCTGGCCACGGTCGCCTCGGTGGCGGGGTTCCTCGCCAACGCCGTCACACCGCTGGCCCCGATCCGTGACTTCGGGATCTTCGCCGCGGTGGGCATCGTGGCGGCCTTCGTGATCCTGTCCACCTCGGTGCCGGCGGCCCGGGTGCTGGTCGATCGGCGCGTCGACCGCCGCACCCGGCGGGCCGACGCCGTGGCCTACGGTGGTGGACCCTCCCGGGAGGGGACCCGCCGGCAGCGGGTGCCGCGGTGGGCCACCCCCGCCATCGCGGTGGCGACCAGGGCGCCCGGGGTCGTGCTGACGGTCGCGGTCGTCGTCCTCTCCGGTGCCGCGGTGGCCGCCAGCGGGCTGGCGACCGAGTTCGACGAGCGGGACTTCCTCCCCGAGGGTGAGCCCGTGCTGGCGACCATCGACCGGCTCGACCTGAGCTTCGGCGGCGACGTCAGCGAGCGGACCTACCTGTTGGTCGACGGTGCCCCGGACGAGCCGGCGCTGCTGGCCGCGATCGCCTCGGTCGAGGAGCGCCTCGCGAGCGTGGAGGACGTCCGGGTGGTGGACGGCGTCGCCGAGCTGACCTCACCGATCGAGCTGCGCGACCGTATCGTCGCCGGGGGCGAGGCGGTGCGGACCCGTCTCGCCGCGGACCTGGACACCTGGCAGGATCCGGTCGCCGCGGCCGCCGAGGTGGCGCTGCCGGACCCGATCGACGTGGACGCCGCCTTCGACGACGACGCCAGCCTGGCCGACGAGCTCGACCTGCCAGAGGACCTGCGGCTCGCCCTGCTCACCCGACTCCCCGAGGGTCGCGATCCGCTCCGGGCGCTGGCCGCCACCAGCGACCCCGACGAGCTGGAGGCCACGATCCGCGAGGAGCTGGCGGAGACCCTGGCGGCCGACCGCCCCGAGGCGCTGTCCGATGCGGCTCTCGACGCCCTCGCGGCGCTGGCGCCCGAGGACCTGACCCTGACCCGGCTGACCGCCGAGGGCTTCCCCCCCGACGCCCTGGAGGCCACCGACCGCGAGCGGCTCCAACAGCTGGAGGCCCTGGAGGCCGCCGGTGCGGCCTCGTCGCGGGACGGCGCGGTGCTCCGCGCCCACCTCGCCGTTCTCGCCGACCAGGTGCCCGGGGAGCTGGCGGCGGTCATGGACGCCGAGGGCGTCCTCGTGACCGTGGGCACCAGCGGCGGGCAGGATGGTGCGGCCCCGCTGGCCGAGGAACTGGCGGCGGTCGCCGTCCCGATCACCGGGGCCGGGGGTGAGCTCACGATCGTCAGCGCCCCCCTGGTCAACGCCGAGATCATCGAGGAGCTGTCCGCGGCCCAGCTGCTGGCGATCGCCATCAGCCTGACGGCGGCGGCGGTGTTGCTGGTGGTGGCGACCTACGCCAGTGCCCGGGCGGTGGGGCTCGGCCTGATCGGGATCGTGCCGAGTGTCGTCGCCCTGGTACTCGTACTCGGGAGCATGCGTGGCCTGGGGCTGGCCTTCAACGCGCTGACCGCCACGGTCGCCTCCATCGCCGTCGGTATCGGGGTGCCCTACGGGATCCACCTGACGAACCGCTACCGCGAGGCGTTGGCCCGCGGCCTGGACCCGGACCAGGCCACCGTTGACACCCTCACCAACACCGGACCGGCGCTGATCGGCTCTGCCGCCACCACCGGGCTGGCCTTCGCGGTGCTGCTGCTGTCCAACAGCGTCCCGATCCAGCAGTTCGGGGCGGTGAGCACGATGATGATCGTGTTCGCCCTGCTCGCCTGCCTCCTGGTCCAGCCGGCGCTGCTGGTGCTGTGGGCGCGGCGTCGGGTCGTGGTCGGTGGGCCTCGCGGCCAACGGCGCCGACGGCAGCCAGAACCCGTCGGTGAGGGCCGGTGACGTCTAGCCTCCGGCGACGCCCCTGTCACCCACCGTCGCCGGGCGTGCGGAGCCTGTCGTGAGCGTGCCGAGCTTCCCCCACCTCGATGTCGTCGTCGACGGCCCCGTCGCCACGGTGATCCTCGACCGTCCCGAGGTCCTCAACGCCCTGTCGGTCGAGCTGCTGGAGTCGCTGGTCGACGCCTGTGCCTGGCTGGGGGGGCGGCCCGAGATCCGGGTGGTGGTGCTCACAGGCGCCGGCCGGACCTTCTCCGCCGGTGCGGACCTGTCCACCATGGAGCGTCTGCTGGGTGAGCCGACGGGTGCCCGTGCGGCGGCCGCCGCCGGCGACCGCGCAGCATCGGCGATCGAGGCGCTCGATGCGGTCACGATCGCGGCCGTCCAGGGCCGGTGCGTCGGGGGAGGGGTCGTCCTGGTCCTGGCCTGTGATCTGCGGGTCGCCAGCGACACGACCCGGTTCTCGATCCCCGAGGTGGATCTGGGGATCCCGCTGGCCTGGGGTGGCATCCCCCGGCTGCTCAGGGAGGTGCCGCCCGCGGTGGCCAGGGACCTGGTGCTGACCTGCCGGGAGTTCGACGCGGCCGAGGCCGACCAGCTCGGCCTGCTGTCCCGGGTGTGCCCGCCGGAGGAGCTCACCGACGTCGTCGGGACCCTGGCCGGCCAGCTGGCGGAGAAGGCGCAGCTGCCCGTGCGGGCGACCCTGGACGGGGTGCGGTCCGCTCTCGGGATCGGGGCCCCGCTGGGCTGGTCGGATGCCGACACCCTGCTCGCGGCGGTCCGGGACCCCGAGTGCCGCTCGGCCGCCCAGCAGTACCTGCAGCGGGTCTTCGGGTCACAGGACGAGTGAGCAGGGGGAGGGCGTCACGCGGCGGCGATCAGCCGATCGACAGGATCGTCGTCCCCGAAGGCACCAGGTCGTAGAGCTCGACGACGTCGTCGTTGAACATGCGCACACAGCCGTTGGAGGCGGCCTCGCCGATCGAGTCCTCGTTGGGCGTGCCGTGGAAGCGGATCAGCGTGTCACCGCCGCCGGGACGGTTCCAGTTCAGTGCCCGCAGCCCCAGCGGGTTGTTCGGGCCGGGACCGATCCGCGCCGGGAGGTCGGCACCCCACCGGTCACGCGCGGGGTTGACCCAGGTCGGCTCGAAGCGCTTCGCGCCGACGACGAAGGTGCCCGTCGGGGTCGGTGATCCGCCGGTGCCGACGGCGACCGGCCAGCTGCCGGCGACCTGGCCGCCGCGGTGCAGCTCGAGCACCCGGTCGCTCTGGCGGACCACCAGCACGCGGTCGAAGGAGGCCTGGGTCATCGCGGGCCGCAGCGGGCTCACCGGCAGCGTGACCTCGTCCTCCGCACCGACCAGGGCGGTGGTCAACAGCTGGCGGGCGGTGACCCGGTCGACGGCCTGGCCGTTGCGCTCGGGGGTCACCTCGACCCGACCGCCGCGGTAGCTGGCGGTCGCCGACACCGGGGTGATGTCCACCTCCGCCGCGATCCGGGCGACCGGCTCGATGAGGTCCTCGGCGTCGAGCCCGAGGGGCACCTCCGGGGCCGCCGACGGGTCTGCCAGGCTCGCGCGCACGACGGCCTCGCCATCCACCCGCGCCCCGACCTCGCGCGGACTCAGCTGCCAGCGGCGGTCGCCGAAGCGCAGCACCACCTCGCGGTCGAGGGCGGCGGCCACGGCGGTATCGGTGGTCGCAGCGGCCTGCTCCGCCTGCGCGGTCGTCAGTGCCGGTGGCAGCACGATCGTGGGGATCTCCACCTCGGTGCCGGAGGCGGTGTCCGCGCCGATCAGGGCCGCGGTGAGCGCCGACGCCACGGCCTCGGCGTCGACCTGCCGTCCTTCGGCGTGGGCGGTGACCTCGGCGCCGTCCCCGGTCCAGCTGACGGTGGCGTCGGTCGGGTCGAGGTGGACGGTGTCGACCACCTCGGCGACCAGCGCCTCCTCGGCCGCCGGGTCCCGGTCGATGGTGACGTCCAGGGCCAGCTGGCTGGTGTTGCCGAACCAGCGGGTGGCGACGAGGTCGGGCAGGGTCGCCTCGAGGGTGCCGGAGAAGGCCGCGTCGATCACCGTGTCGAGGTCGGTGGTGGCGCCGAGCTCACGCGGGGAGGTCGTCCAGGTGCCGACGTCGTGGGTCAGCGTGACCTGTCCGTCGAGGTGGCGGGCGAGCTCGGCCTCGACGAGGGCGGCCGCTTCGGTCCGGGTCGCGCCGCCGACGTCGACGCGATCGATGGTGACCCCGGGGAGCAGTTGTTCGCCGTCCCTGAGCTCCTGGCCCCAGGAGGCCGCGGTGATCGACAGCGCCCCGGCGGTCCCCACGACCAGGACGAGCAGGATGGCGCCAGCCTGGAGTAGCCGTCGTGGTACCCGACGCGGCCGGGTACCGGCCGCCCCGGTATCGGCGGCGGAAGCGGTGTCGTCCCGTAGCAGCATGTTGTCCCCGGATGATGCGCGACACCTGCTCTGAGGTGCTTGGTCACTTGATCGGTCACCTGCTTGGTCGCTGTCCGTGAGCCGCGCACGGTACTTCCGTGCGCGCTCCGATGCTGTCGGTGGTCGGTCGGTGCACGCCGACGCGGGTCGCGGTGCCGCTGCGGTCGCGGCCGTGGTCGCCGCCGCGGTCGCGGCCGTGGTCGCCGCGCATCGACCGTTAGGCTCGGGGTGCCCACCGTCGTCGGACAACGAGGTAACAGGTGCGGATCGGGGTCGTGGGAGCTGGGGGCCGTATGGGCGCCGAGGTGTGTCGAGCCGTGGCGGCGACCGACGACCTGCAGCTCGTCGCCGCGGTTGATCCAGGTGCGACGGGCCGGCACCTCGGTGACGTCGCCGGCCTCGATGGACCCGCCGGCGAGGTGGTGGTCGCCGACCACCTCGATGCTCTGACCACCGCGGGGGTGGAGGTGGCCGTGGAGTTCACGGGCCCGGCCACCGTGGGCGACAACCTGGTCTGGCTGCTGGAGCACGACCTCCACGCTGTCGTCGGAGCGACGGGGCTGACCGAGCCGGACCTCGAGCGTGTCCGGGTCGCCGCGGCCGCGTCGGTGGGCAACGCCCTGATCGCCCCGAACTTCGCGATCGGCGCCGTGCTCCTCATGCGCTTCGCCGAGGAGGCCGCACGGCACCTACCGCACGTCGAGGTGGTGGAACTGCACCACGACCGCAAGGTCGACGCCCCCTCGGGTACGGCCCTGCGCACCGCCGAGTTGCTCGCCGCCGCGCGTGCCGAGGTCCCCGACGCGCCCGGCGGCGACGACGCCCACCCGGGTGCCCGAGGCGCGACCCACGAGGGTGTCAGGGTCCACAGCGTGCGGCTCCCCGGGCTGGTCGCCCACCAGGAGGTGATCTTCGGCGGTCAGGGCCAGACGCTGACGATCCGGCACGACTCCCTCGACCGCACCTCCTTCATGCCGGGGGTCCTGCTGGCCTGCCGGAGCGTGGCGGAGCTGGACGGCGTCGTGATCGGCTTGGATGCCCTGTTGTGACCTCGGCCCGCCGGGGCTGCGGTGTCACGGCGGGGCTGCGGTGTCACGGCGGGGCTGCGGTGTCACGGCGGGGCTGCGTGCACGATCGCGCCCGACAGCGGGATCAGGTCCAGGTCGCTGGCCACGTGGAGGTCGAGGCCCGGGGCCGCCCGACGGGCCTCGGCCAGGTGCCCCTCGGTTCCCGGGTAGCGCCGCGACAGGTGGGTCAGGACAGCCCGACGGACGCCGGCGTCGGCCGCGATGCGGGCGGCCTGCGCCGCGGTGAGGTGGCCCGATTCCTCGGCGACATCGCGTTCGCTCTCGAGGAAGGTGGCCTCGATCAGCAGCAGATCAGCCTCGGCGGCCAGCTCCTCAGCACCGTCGCACCTGCGGGTGTCCATGATGTGGGCGATGCTGACCGGTCGGCGCGTCACGCTGACCTCCTCGAGCCGGATCGTTCGCCCGGCGTGCCGGATCGATCCCCGGTCGACCAGCTCGCTGCGGGCCTCGTGGGGGATCCCCAGGGCGTCCAGCTGCTCCGGGAGCAGACGTACGCCCGGTGGCTGGACGAACCGCCACCCCAGGGTGGGGATCGAGTGGGACAGCACCCGGGCGTGGATCTCCAGCGGCGGGTCGGTGCTGACCAGGCCAGGCCCGGTCGGTGAGGAGCGGACGTTGGCTGAGGCGGTGCTGGCGCTGGCGTGACACAGCGCATCGATGTAGGGCGTCGCGTGGTGGGGGTGGTGCACCGTCACGGGCTTGGTCACGCCATCCAGTGCCATCCGCTGCAGGACGCCGGGGAGGCCGAGGCAGTGGTCACCGTGGGCGTGGGTGATGCAGATGCGGTCGATGGCCGAGGCCGGGATCTGGGCCATCGAGAGCTGCCGCTGGGTGCCCTCACCCGGATCGAGCAGGACGCCGTGACCGTCGAACCGGAGCAGCGCGCCGTGGTGCGCACGCTCACGGGTGGGCACCTGGCTCGCCGTGCCCAGCACGACGAGCTCGCGTCCTGACACCTCGTCGCTCCTGGATCGCGGCTCCTCCACCGACCGTAGTCGAGGGAGCTGCAGGCGATGGGGTGGTACCCGGAGGCGTTCGGGCCCGCGTTCGGGCCCTCGGTCGGGCCCGCGTTCGGGCCCGCGTCACCGTCCGGGGACGCCGGGATGCTGGCCGGCCCCGCGTCACGGTGCCAGAGGTCGCTACCTCCTGGGCGGATCGTGCGTGCCACGGCCGTTTCTCGGTCGTCGTCCACGCCGGGCAGGCGCTACGGTCCCTGCCCCGGCCGAGGGTCGGTCGGACACGGGTGCGCGTGGGTGAGCGCATCGGCCTGTGGGGGCCCGGACGCCCGGGCGTGCCGTCGGTCCCCGCCGGGATCCAAGGAGGGCGGCCTCGTGACCGAGCGTGACACCTACCTGGAAGCGCTGCAGCGTTTCGCCGGCGACCTGCGGATGGTGCAGCAGGTCGAAGCGTCGATGGAGAGCCGTGGGGTCTCGTTCACCGCGGACCATTACGAGCTCCTGGTCGCCGCCTACCTCGGTGCTCGCGAGCTGGCCGGTGCGCAGCGGCTGTTCGACCGTATGGCGCAGGAGGGCATCACCCCGCCGGCGTCGGTGCGCTGGGACGTCGCGATGGCCACGGCCCGCGCCGGACGCACCACCGAGGCCCTGGCGCTGCTCGACCAGCTCCACGCCGAGGGTGTGGAACCGGAGCCCAGGAACGCCCACGGGGTGCTGAGCGTCTACCTCGGTGCGGGGCGGTTCCCCGCCGCCCGCGCTGTCCTCCGGCAGATGGCCCAGCGGGGGCAGGCCGCTACCCCGGCGGAGTACGAGCGGTTCCTCCGCGACTGCCTGGACCGTCGCGCCATCAAGGACACGCGAACGATCGTCGACCTGATGCTCCAGGTCGATCAGCGCCCGGCGCCGGGTCTGGCGACCCAGCTCGTCGCGATGATCGCCCGTGCGGGACACACCGATCGGGCGTTGGAGCTGCTGGAGCGGCTCCGGGCGGCTGCCGTCGAGCTCCCCGGGGACGTCCACACCGAGCTGCTGCTGGCCCACGCCAAGGCCGGCGACGCCGAGGCGGCGCAGGCAGCGCTCGGTGCGATGCGTGCCGCTGGTGTCGAGCCCACGAGCTTCCACCGCAACGCGGTGCTGGAGGCCCGCCTCGCCGCGGAGGACGTCGACGGTGCCTGGGAGGACGCCCTCGCGCTGGCCGCTGACGGCCGCATCCCCTCGGGCGCGAACCTGGAGGGACTGATCGACGTCTCGCTGACGAAGGGGCGGCGGGCGGCCGCCAGCGGCGTGCTGGACTGGATGGTGATCCTCGGGGTCCCCGTGCCGCCGGCGAAGGCGGCCGAGATCATGACGCGCCACCTGAAGGCGGGTGAGCTTGACACTGCCTGGGCATTGTTCGAGGAGCTGACCGCGCGGGGCGTGCCGGCCGACCGCCGCGTGGCCCGGGATCTGGTCGAGCGGCTCGTCAGGGCCGGCAGGCTCGACGAAGCGGCGGGGCTGCTCGAGCGGCTCCGCGCCGCAGGAACGCTCACCCACGGGCGGCACTTCGGGCCGCTGCTGCAGGCGCTGGTGGGCGCCAAGCGGGTGGATGAAGCGGTGGCGATGCTCGAGCGCCTGCTGGCTGCCGGGGTCACGCCGACGAGCGCCGACGCCTCGAAGCTGCTCGGTGCCCTGATCAAGGCCAAGGACCACGAGCGCGCCGGCGCGTTGATCGCCAGCCTGCAGGACGCCGGGGTGAGCGTCGACGAGCCGACCTACCGGGAGCTGATGTGGGCGCACGCCCGGGCCGGCGAGCACGAACCGGCGCAGGCGGTGTACGACCGCATGGTCGCCGCCGGGATCACGCCGGACGAGCGGCACCAGAAGGCTCTGGAGTGGGCCTCGGGCGAGACTCGGCGACGGTTGCCCGACGAGCCGGGTGGCGGCGCGGCTGCAGCCGAGGCGGTGCCGGCGCCTGACGTGGCCGAGCCGGCTGCGGTCCCTGCGGCTCAGGAGCCGGCGACGGCGCAGGCCCCCACGCCGGCGCCTGTGGAGCCGCCGGCCACGCCGGCCACGCCGGCC
>Ga0207421_10001964_pt1 | contig 25977 bp, 27 predicted proteins | sample SodLakKL_010_SED_4_FD_187542 | JGI IMG/M metagenome (GOLD analysis project Ga0207421, IMG submission 187542) | Alkaline sediment microbial communities from Lake Tanatar, Kulunda Steppe, Russia - 8KL_010_SED (SPAdes) (version 2) | ecosystem: Environmental > Aquatic > Non-marine Saline and... | reverse complement strand
GGCTGAAGCTGTTATCATTCAAGACAGTGCAGATTATGTTACAATAAAGAATAATTTAGTAAGAGATTTCTCTGAAGATGGTATTGATCAATGGGAAGGCATAGACGGTATAGTGGCATTCGGTGGAGTCGATGATGATCCAGTGAGAAATCCAGTTATAATCGATAATGAAGTCGAAAATTTGGAAGGCCGGGATACAAAAGGTGGAGTTACAGGAATAAGCATCCAAGGAAACGTTGATGGTGCAACTGTAGAAGGCAATGAAGTTCACGATATCGGAGAAGAAGAAACCGCTTGGGCATTCGGCATCGTGGTTAGAGGAACAGATAACCACGATAAAGTGCCCACAGATGTTGAAATATCAGATAATGAAGTTAATACAATCCTTTCAGATCCAGATACCGATACTGTTGGTGTTGGAATAGGACTTGAATCTGGTGATGCTGGTGATGTAGAGTTCGAAGATAATGACATAAGTACTACAGAATTCCTTCTAGAAGACAAGACGGCGACGATGGATTTAAAGGCATTCGCCGATTTAAATACGCTCGATCGAGGTGCACTATTGGAGGAAGCACCGTTTGAGGATACTGACCATCCTAATCGGAATGTAATCTTCGATAGTATTCAAAATGCCATTGATGAAGCTAGCCCGGGAACTACGATCTTCGTTGAACCCGGTACTTACGATGAATCTGAATCTGTAGTTATCGGGACCGACGGATTGACGCTTATAGGCCCGAACGCCGGAATCCACGGTGACAGCGAAGATCGTGGTGACGAAGCGACGGTTACAGGTGGTTTCGGATGGGACGCTACGGACGATATCACCGTTGACGGATTCGAAGTCGAACGAGAAGTCGGTGACGGAAACGGTGTCTTCCTACTTGGAGGTAGCACAGCAGAGATTGGTGATAACGCAGCCATCGAAAACAACGTCATAAACGCCATTCCTGATCCTGACGATACGGGTTATCAGCAAGGTGTGGTGTATGAGGCTGAGCAATCAGATGAACTACGTATCGAGGGCAACCTGATCAAGCAGGAAGATCCTGATGTTGAAAGTGTTATGGCAGTAAATGAATTCGGGACGGCAGACGAGCCCGGAATCGGCGAGGGATTTGAATTCCTAGACAACGTAATTGAAACTGACCGTGGACCTCAGTTGGGTTCTGCTGACACAATTGGGACTGTCGAAGGGAATGAATTTAAGACCGGTAATCTAGATCTCGTGGTGTTTGCCAACGGCGATCTTACAATTGAGAACAACGAGTTCTTTGGTACCGGAGAAGGTGACAGCAGGTACGTCCAGGTCGCAGAAGACAACGACGACGTCGATATTGACGATGTCGAGGTTAACAATGAATTCGATCCAGAAGTCGTTCGAGACGACATAGATGGATGGGAAAGACTTGTTGAGGATGAATTTGAAGACTAAACTATACTGACTTAGAAAATAACATCAAACAAAAACCCCTTCCCTATCTACATATCCCATCCGCGGGAAAACGGGTTGAACTCCCTGCCCCGCGAGGAGATGCAAAACATGTCGATGCTTACCAAAAGGCTGAAAGGAATACCTGTCTGGGTAATCGCTATAGTCTTGGTCAGCGGTACGGTTTTAGGTGCCGGTATATGGTTCCTTAGCGTAGACGGACCAGTAGAGTACGATGAGCCATTACAGGTCTCTTACACAGGTGAAGACGAGATATACGAGGTTGAAGATCTGAATGACGAATGGATAGACATCGGTATAGGTGATTACAGAGATACATACGATAATACAAAACCAGCGATACTGAATTACGGTGAATTCGCACACTATATCAGAGTGGAAAATCCAAGAGAAGATGAAGAGGCAGAGGTACAGATAGAGATATGGAGTGAATATGATGGAGACGAAACTAACGACGATATCCAATTCGTTGTAGAAGAAGGTCTCCACGATCCTTGGGACCTCGATTCTGATTATGAAGATGACGCAGAAGTAGAAGCTACGGAGACTCTAGATATCGGTCCTGAAGATGAAGTCTATCTTACAGTAATGTCAGTTATCGAGGATCCAGAGAATCCACCTTGGGAAGATGATGAAACCGATATCGAGGATTACAATCTTGCTTGGAGATTCACAGAAACCGATCTTGACGGCTGAACTACACAACAAACCCATTTCCCCTCTATCATCTATTGACACGCAACGCCCTGTTAGAGAAGCAAAATCGATCTAGACCGGCAGGTAAATCTAAAGTAGGTCTAGACACCAAAGCCAAATAAAAAACCATGACCGAAGATGACTCGACCGCAAGGAAGACCCGTACCTGGGTCGTCGTAATCGTACTTATAGTTGGGACAGTGGTAGCTGCCGGTATATGGTTAGCTACAGTAGGAAGTCCCGCCACCTACGAACCCTTCGTGGTGGAGTATGCGGACGAAGAAAAGCTGGATAATGGGGAGTGGGAAAGCATCACTGATTTTCCTTACGTTCATGAAAAAGATCCTATAGATCTTACTTACGGAACTTTCCACGAATATATCAGGATCGAACATACGGGAGAAAAACCTGTCAACGTTTCTGTGGAGATAGGACCCGATAATGATGAGAACAACGATCTTTTCCGATTCGTGCTTATAGAGGATTTTGTAGAACCGCAGAGAGTTTCCTGGGATGAGAATAGAAGCGTAGCAATAGTCAACGAAGAAAACTACACGGCCGAAACAGGCGAATATGAAGAGGAATTCAGGCTGGAAGAGGATGACAAGGAATTCACCCTGATCAATATCTACCAACAAAATGAAGAGCCTGAAACCATGGATGTTGATGGAAACGATGTCAACGTAGTCTGGAACTTCCAAAGGCATACCGTAGAGATATACAATTTCACGCCGATAATCCTTATAATTTCTATCATAGTAGCGGGCACGATCGGCTACTCACTTTTCAAATATCTAAAGGGTGGTGAAATTGATGGCTGAAGAAGATATCAAAGAAGTTGAAGGGGATGTAGAAGCAGACTTTGAAGAAGACGTTGAAGAAAAATATCTTACGGAAAAAGAGACTTTACTCCCGCCGGTAATTTCAGCGGCTTTGAGCTTCATATTACCTCTTTTCCTGATACTGTTCGTAGGATTGGAACTGTTCACCACTTTGATAGGATATCCAAACGTTTACCCTTCTATGTCAGTTGTACATCTAAGTCCTTTGACTTTTATCGAAGATTTCTGGCTGCCTACTTTAGCCGGTTCTTTCCTACTGACGTTAGCACTTTTCATATTCACCTTGATAGGCTTCGACTTCCTGCCTAAAGAGAGGATCACAAAAAAAACGAACATCTCTATCAAAAAACTACCGCTAATGATCGCGGCGATCTTCACTTTGATAATATTCGTTTCGCTCATCTCTAACTTGGTCGCTCACTATCAAACCGGTGAGGAACTCACCTTTATACTACTCGGACTGGTCCTCATAACCGGATTTTCACAGGTCGATGTCACTTTCGAACCTAGGTCCTTTTTTGAAAAGAAGATTGAAAAAGAAGAGAAACTCTGTCCTGAATGCGGTGCCGTTATGCCTGCCGAATGGGATCGGTGCCCCGAATGCGGTGAGATGATAGAAGAACCAGTTGAGGAAGTCGTTGAAAGACCAGAGTTAGAAGAACTAGATAAAGAAGTAGAAGAAATTGAACCGGAAGAACCTGAACCAGGGGATGAACTGACAGAAGAACCCGTTAAGGCTCCGGAGATCGTGACCGAAGAACTCGAAGAATGTCCTGTCTGCGGTGCCGAGATCTCACCAGAGGCGGAAACATGCCCGTTGTGCGACGAGCCTTTGACAGAAGAGCCGGAGGAAGAGTTGAACGAATGTCCGATCTGTGGTTCAGAGACCTCGCCTGAAGATGATAGATGTAGTCTCTGCGGCGAACCTCTCACCGAAGAGGCGCAGATCGAAGAGACTGAAGAATTACAGGAATGCGACTTCTGCGGGGCTACCGTACCTCTAGAAGAAGATACCTGTCCTATCTGTGACGAACCTCTCAGCAAAGAAGCTGTAGAAGAACCAGAAGAGGAGTTAGAACCGGAACCAGAGGAACCTGAAGAGGAACCAGAAGAAGAACTTGAAGAGTGTCCGATCTGTGGATCGGAATTCTCACCAGAAGAGGATTTCTGCCCAGTATGCGACGAACCTCTTACAGAGGAGGCCAAGGAAGAGATGGACGAATGTCCGATCTGTGGAGCCAACATATCTCCAGATCAGGAGTACTGTCCGGTATGCGATGAACCTCTTACAGAAGATGTCAAAAAGGCTGAAGAACCTGAACTAACTTCCATCCCTACCGTAGACGAAGATATGGAAGAGATCTTAAAAGAACACGGTCTAGAGACGCCGGCGGACATAAAAGAAGGCGGCTTAGCGGTCTTGGCCGAGATAACGGAATTGGACTTCACTACCGCTAAAGAGATACTCGAAGGGGCCCAAAATCCCGAAAAACTGATTTCTAAAGAAGAGGCGATTGAGCAATTGAGAGAGATAGAAGGGGTGGGTCACTCCACGGCGGAAAATCTTTACGAAGCTGGCTACAGGACGCCCCAGGACCTTAAAGAAGCTGATGTGGAAGATCTAGAACAGATCGATGGTATCGCTTCTCGATTGGCACAGATAATCCTACAAGACGTCCAAGAAGACTGACGAATCACACCACACACAAAGGCACGTACATCTCTTTAGAAGAAACACCACCGTGATTACCTATCATAAAATTATCTTCTTCCCCAACGATCGTATCGTAAAGCACGTGATCTTCTTTCATCACCAACGTGTAATCACCGATCCTGTCGTAAAAGCGCTGATCCCCTTCATAAAAACCGAACCAACCTTCTGAAACTAGCTCTTCACTTTTGTACAACCTGCAAACGTCTTTCAAGTTGTCCTCCCAATAGTTAACGAATTCATCCTCCTTTGAACACTTTACATAACAGAAAACTGTCCTTCGACCACCACATAAAGGCAGTCTCAAACATTCTTCCAGCCCAGGATGATCTTCCAACTTCACCGCTTTCTCTTCCTTAGAATCGATAAACCCATGGTCAGAGGTGACGATCAAGGTGGTATCGGTATCTTTCACTTCCTCTACAAAATCTCTGATCTTTATATCCACCTCTAAAAACTCTTTTGAAGTAGCGACACTGTCCACTCCTTCATCGTGTGCAGCCGAATCAAGCCCGTTCCAGTAAGCTAGAACGAATTTCTTCCCGTCGGAACGAACAACGCCTTCCAACAGATCGAACATCTCATCCAGCGAAGAATAACCGTACGTCTCAAAACCGCTCCCGAAGAGAGAATTGAATTTAGATCCCTTCAACTTGTCCAGTGTCAGATGAAAGCAGTCACGGGTCACCTCTTCAAAAAGAGAATTCCCAGAAAGTACAGATCCGATGTCCACGCCAAAACTATCATCTCCAAAGCGCGGTTTGAAAGGAAGTATCGTGCTCACCGTACCGAGCTCCTTCAACCAAGTGTACCAACCGGTCACCCCATGTTCCCTAGGTGCCAAACCTGTATAGAATGTTGAGATGGCGGAGGGTGTAGAGGAAGGAAATACAGAAGTCAGTTTACCTTCCAAACAGCCGTAAAGAAAATTATCCTTCCCTTTCCCTCTAAGATACTCATAACCAAGCCCGTCTACAACGACCAAAACGACGTTGTCTCCAAGGTCATAACGATCCAAGCTCTCGTATCTTGATCCGACTCCGAAGCTCTCCAACAGAGAACTCATCAGGTTGACCAAACTCCCGCCTTGATAATCCGGTAAGATCATGGTAAAGCTCTCTATATGATCATCTTACAACGTACTTATCTAGATTATTCACGATCGGTTCCACTCCCAATCCAGATCTGGCAGAAGTCCACAGCTTTCCTTCTTCAAAGTAGAAGCCCTTGCAGACATCCTCCGGCAACAGGAAGTGACCGTCCAGGTCCGCATACTTTATCTTGTCGCTCGAGTTGAAGAGGTGTACCGCTGCACTCAACGACTGCTCTATCTCGAGCATACAGCCGACCATCGCTTCCACACCATGATCATCTAACACTTCAACGATCTTCCTTCCTCCGGTCAATCCGCCGCACTTCATCAGCTTTATGTTCACCATGTCCGCCATCCCCTTGGAAGAGATCTTCTCTGCACTGATATGGTCCTTCATGGCTTCGTCGGCAGCGATAGTCTGATCAGTGTACTCCGCAACTTCTTTCATCCCCTCTAGATCCTCTTCAGCAACGGGCTGCTCTATGAACTCGATATTAAGACCATCTATCTCGTCACAGAAATGCTTCGCCTCTTCAACGGTATAACCCTGGTTAGCGTCGACCCATATCAAAACGCGCGGTCCAACGGTCTCCCTGACCGCTCGGATCCTCTCGATGTCCTTTTCCATCTCTAGCCCCACTTTGATCTTTATCGCCTTGAAACCTTCATCGATTATGTCCTCAGCATGCTCTACCGTGTCTTCTTTATCCATGATGCCGATCGTCTTGTCGGTCAACACACCTTCTTCTCTCCCACCGTACATCTCGAAAATCCTTTTACCCTCAAGTTTTCCCTTAAGATCGTGTAGAGCTATGTCCAGTCCGGCCAAAGCCGATGGATCGTCGGGATACTCCTCTCTGAATTCTGACCAGACCTCTTCTATCTCTACCTCTTTACCTACGAGCCTATCTTTGAACTTTTTCAAACACTTCAACATGGACTCGTTGGTCTCTTCCGTGACGCCGTTGGCGGCTCCACTACCCCAACCTACTTTCCCACCACTTTTCACTTTGACGACCAAATTTTCAGTTGTGTAGGAAGTCCCCGTAGCTATCTTGAATTCCTCCACATTTTCTATCTCCACCGGATAAAGCTCCACATCATCGATCAACATTCCCATGCACCGGAAAAAGGGAAGGACTTTAAGCATATTAATTTTTGGATATCGTGACCAAAACCACTAAATCATGGCAATTTATTTATACCACACTCCTTTCGAATTTCGATTGAGGACAGCAGGATAATAGAGGAATAGTTCCGTCGAAATGTCCTCAAAAAAAAAGTAAAGAAGGTAGGGAATCTAGATGAGCGAAAAAAAAGATGATGAGGAAAAAAAGGACGAAAGATGTTTTCCTGTAGAGAGTAAAAACAAGGAGGGCAGTATCTGTGTAGTCGAAGAAAGATGCAAGGGATGCGAATTCTGCATCCAATTCTGCCCCGTGGGAGCACTTGAAACATCAGATGATGTCACGGAAAAAGGATACAGACCTCCTGAAGTGACAGGGGACTGCATACTTTGCGGTAAATGTGAAAAGATATGTCCGGAATTCTCTATTTACCTGAAAGAAAAAGATGAAGATGAAGAAAGAGGTGATTGGATATGATGGAACCAGGTACGTATTTCATGGAGGGCAACACAGCCTGTGCAGAAGGTGCTATAGCCGCAGGATGTAGATTCTTTGCAGGTTATCCCATAACTCCAGCTTCAGAAATACTTGAAAGGATAACCGAAAGATTTCCTGAAGTTCACGGCAGCTTTCTACAGATGGAGGACGAACTGGCGAGCATCGCATCAGTCCTAGGAGCTTCCTGGGCCGGAAAAAAAGCGATGACCGCGACTTCGGGACCGGGATTCAGCCTGATGATGGAGAACTATGGGCTTGGACTTATGACGGAAACACCCTGTGTGATCGTCAACGTCATGAGAGGCGGCCCCTCGACGGGACTCCCGACCATGGTAGCTCAGGGAGATGTGAATCAGACTAGATGGGGTACCCATGGTGATGTGGGAGTTGTTGTATACGCACCTTCTTCACCCCAAGAACTTTTCGATCTCACCATCGATGCATTCAACACCGCGGAAAAATACAGGCTGCCAGTTATCGTGCTTTCAGATGAGATAGTCTCTCATATGACGGAAAAAGTTGAAGTTCCGCCTGAGAGTGAGATCGATATAGTGGATAGGAAGAAGCCTGAAGATTCCCCTGAAGATCACTTACCTTTCTGCCCCGATGAGGATCTGGTTCCCCCTATGGCCAACGCAGGCGAAGGATATTCCGTTCACGTGACAGGTTTGACGCACGATGAAAAGGGGCATCCTTCGGTTGATGAAAGTACTCAGAACCAACTGGTACCGAGGCTCATAGACAAGATAAGGAAGAACGCTGATGACATACTCGATTATGAAGAGTACAGACTCGAAGATGCGGACAAAGCTATCATAGCCTACGGCAGCGTTTACAGGGCGGCTATAGAAGCTGTAGACATGGCTAGAGAGAAAGGTTACAAGGTCGGCTTACTGCGCCCAAAAACTATATGGCCTTTCCCGGAAGAGAGGATCTACGATCTAGCTTCAAAGCAGATCGATGATTTCCTCGTAGCGGAGATAAACTTCGGGCAGATAGTTTATGAGGTTGAGAGATGTACCGCCCATGGAGCACAAACTTATCTAGCCCCGAGGATGGGCGGCAACATACACACGCCGGAAGAGTTAGTGGAAAGGATAGAAGCGATAGATAAAGGGATGATACCCGCTTTCAAGGAGTGATATATATGAGCATAAGAAAGAGTAGAGATTGGTTCTCACCTGATTATATGGATGAAAAATCGAAGAAAAAATCCGCCTACGGAATGCATCCTTTAGACGAATATCTGAGGAAAGACCGTATACCTCACATATGGTGTCCTGGATGCGGTCTTGGTATAATATTGAATTCATACCTGAGAGCTCTAAAGAACTCTCACATCTCACCCGAAGAGACCGCCGTTATCTCAGGCATAGGCTGCAGCGGTAGAGCCGCCGGTTACGTTGACGTGGACTCTTTCCACGTTACCCACGGTAGAGCGATACCTTTCGCTACGGGCCTTAAGATAGGCAACAGAGATCTGGTCACTACAGTTTTCAGCGGCGACGGCGATCTTTTCGCAATCGGCGGGAATCACTTCATACACGCTGCTAGAAGGAACGTCGATTTCAACGTTATCTGTATAAACAACTTCAATTACGGCATGACCGGAGGTCAGGCCGGACCGACAACACCAAAGGATGCTGAAACCTCGACCACACCGATGGGAGGCTTTGAACAGCCTTTCAACCTGCCTGGAGTGGCTGCTGGAGCTGGCGCCGTCTACGTGGCAAGATGGACCGCTTACCATGTAGAACAACTGATAGATTCATTTGAAGAAGCTCTAAACAAGAAAGGATTCTGCTTCATAGAGGTGCTTTCCCCCTGCCCGACCGGATATGGAAGAAAAGTCGGATTGAAGACTGGAAAAGAAACTATGAAACACTATAAAGAAAATAGCGAGATCAAGAACGGAGCTGATCCTTCTGAAGTCGCTTTAGATCCTGAAGATCCAGATACCAACATCATAGTGGGCAAGTTCGTAGATAGGGAAGCTCCTACATACCAGGACGAGAGAGGCGAGGTCTTTGAAAAGGCTAGGAAAAAGATGGAGGTGGAATGATGAGAAAAGAGATACGCTTCTCAGGCTTCGGCGGCCAAGGCGTCATCCTCATGGGGCACATCTTCGGTGAAGCAGGTGTATTGGATGGTAAAGACGCGACTCTCACCAAAAGCTACGGCCCTGAAGCCAGAGGTGGTGCCTGCAGCTCTGACGTGATAATAAGCGACGATAGAGTGCGTTATCCTCAGGTGAGAGATCCCGACGTATTGATCTCCATGTCACAGGAATCATTGAACACCTACTCTCCAGAATTAGATCCTGAAGGCACTCTAATAATAGATACAAGTCTCGTTGATGAGCCGGAGCGGGAATGCTTTGGCGTCCCTGCAACACAGATAGCCGAAGAAGAGATAGGTATCAGGCAGACAGCTAACATAGTCATGTTGGGTTACTTCACCGCTACTTGCGCCTTCGTTTCTAAAAGCTCTATGAAAGAGGCCGTGGAAAAACTGGTCCCTGAAGGTACTGAGGAGAAGAACTTGGAAGCTTTCGATCTAGGCTACGAGGAAGGTAAAGAGTAACGCTTGGGAGAAATAGTTATATAGGAAAAATAAGTGTAAGGGACGCTTTTATCAGCTCCCGTAGTGTAGTCCGGCCAACCATCTTGGCCTCTCGAGCCAAAGACACGGGTTCAAATCCCGTCGGGAGCATACCCTTTCGCTTTCATGTTCTCCTATCTGTAATATAAATGTGTCCATCTGCCCTTTACTGTTTAATGTGAACTGAAAAGTGAAGATTTATACACTACCCTCTTTGGTAAAATTCAACATTTTAGTTCCATCTAGATGGCTAGTATCATATGGACTCAGGCCAGTTTTCATATGATTTCCTCTAAAATTGGGCCATGGATCTACTGCAAATTCTGCTTTTATGGAGTAGCTGTCGTTCATCTCCATAGTGGTCCTATTTAATCTACTATCTTCCATCGTATTGACATCCCCAGACCAAAAAAGAAATGTGCTAAAAATAAATTATAAACACAAATCTTATATCATAAAGGAAGGATTAAATGATTTGCTAGTGATTTGAGTATAGGATATATGAATATGACTTTGAAAAAGACAGAAAAAGAATATGACGTCGTGATCATCGGAGGCGGACCTTCAGGAGCTACAACTGGTTATTTACTCAGCGAGAAAGGTTACGATGTTCTGTTGATCGATAAGGAAACGTTTCCTAGAGAAAAGCCGTGTGGGGGGCTGTTGACCAAAAAAACGATCTGTTTTTTGAAACGCATATTCAATGAGAATCCAGTGTCTTTGATGGAAAAAAAAGTTATAGACTACGTATCGAGCAATTGGCGGATGTACCATGATCTCAAAAAAGTCGATGAAGGAGTACTTCAATATCCTTTCTATTATGTTAAAAGACGGAGATATGATGCATATTTGTTGAATATAGCAGATAGGAAGGGTGTTGAAGTGATAGAAGGTGAAAAAGTAACTAACATAGACCTTTCAAAGGATGAAGTGTTCACGGAAAGCGGAAGACACTTCAGAGCGAGACATATCATCGGTGCGGATGGTGTGAATAGTATTCTCAGACGGAGTCTTGTAGACGATGGATCGATAGAAGTCGATTATTGGACGGAAGACCTCGGTGTAGGATTGCAACAGGGGATAAATAGAGAGGACATAACTCTCGAGATCGACGGATTCAATATCGATCTCGGTATATTGAAGAGTGGATACGGGTGGGTATTTCCGAACAAAGATCATATCTTGGTCGGTATAGGTGGAGTTCCTGGTCAAGATGAAGATATGATGAAGATCTTTGAGCGCTTTGCTGAGAGGTTAGGAGTCCAGATTGAGAAGGAAAAGATGGTTTCTCATCCCGTGACGCTCGGGAATTTCATCCGAAAGCCGATACATGAAAATAAGTTTTTGGTAGGCGATGCCGCCGGACTTATGGATCCTATCAGTGGCGAGGGTATCTATTATGCCCATAAGAGTGCTGAGATCGTTTCTTCAATTATACAAAGTAAAGATGAATATCCGGACTTAGATGCTCGAAAGATGTATGCTTCGAAATTGAACAGTGAGATCATCAATAGATTGTCTACGTCTCTGTTATTGAGAGATATATGGGCTGATGTTCCAGAAGCTTTAGAATATGGGATTCTGAAGTTTGGAGTTAAACTTTTCGGCAATAAAGCATTCAGGTTCATCCATGGTACAGATACCGGCGAAGCCTGAAAAGTCGGTCGAAATTTATTAGAAGCCGCTCAAATCACACATGTGCCAAAACTTTTTTTATACCACTTGACTTAAAACTAAGATACTCATTCTTGATTTTAACAAAAAAAGGAGGAGAAACTGTGGAAAGAAAGGTGCTTATTACAACCCCTTACAGGGCCGAAGGTGAAAGGTATGAATACTGGGGAAGCAACATTGATAGATTTGCTTCGTATAAATATGAGAAGAAAAACGCAAATGGTCTGAGATTCCTGAAAAAAAATATACCACAAATCGATATTTTGGAGTTTCCCACTTGGAAGGAATATGAAAGGGTATTGAAAGAAAAAGATTACGACGTTGTCGGATTTTCTTTTTTCACATATGAATGGCCCAGGACCAAACTGATGGTCAAAAAGGCTGAAGATATGGGTGTTCCTGAGATCTGGGCGGGTTTTTACGGAGCACTAACACCAGGGATAGATGATTTTTTCGACCGAAAATTTGTAGGCTATTCTGAGAAACGACTTGCCCAAGAATTTGATGATGTCAAAATCGACAGAGTCAAACATCCAATGATAGTTGATTACATAGGCACTGTAGGAGGGATCAGAGGTTTTCCTTTAGGAGTTGTATTCACAAGCAGAGGATGTGCAGTCGGATGTGATTTCTGTCAGACACCCAAGTTCTGCTCTAAGCCCTATAAAATACCATTATCTTCGATCGAAAAGGTGTTGAAAAAATACAAGGAAGCCTTTATAAATGAAATAGTCATTTTGGATGAGAATTTTGGACAATTCAAAAAACATACTGAGAAGGTAATCTCTTTATTCGAAAAGTATGATATGAACTGGTACCCTATGACTAGGGTGGATATTCTCGATAAGAACTTGGAGGAGTGGTATGAAAGAGGTTTTTCCGGAACTTTGATAGGGGTTGAAAGCCTTAAACAGGATAGTTTGGACAATGTAGGGAAGGATATAGAAGTCGCCCAGACTTTGAATCTATTGGAAAGACTGTATGAAAAAAATGCTTTCGTTATAGCTTATTATATTCTTGGATTTGAGGAGGATACTGTCAAATCGATGAAAGAGAGCATCAAAAAACTGAGTCAACATGAGATAGACTTCATACAGCTGACCGTTCTTACACCTTTTCCAAAAACACCTCTCTGGCGAGAGATAGAGGAAGAATATGGGATCATCGCAAATGACTGGAGCAAATGGGATACTAAACATCTTGTATGGAATCATCCAAATGTGGATCCAGATGAGATGAGAGAAGTTTTAGAGTGGGGCTTCAAAAATGCCTATTCTCCGTTAAAGTTCCTCAAATCCCCTGTCAAATATTACAATAGACACAAATATAAATGGAATCATTTCAGGACTCAAACCAAAATGCTCAAGGACATAATAATATCTAATTCAGACATAGAAACTGATGTTAAGGATGTTACTTGAGATCATATGCCTAAAAATCTTATCAGTATGTAGAGTAGAATAAGGAAATACAGACCGAGAACAAATTTGTAGTTCTCAAATTTGTAAAATACTATAGAGGAGATCAGAGCAGAGGGTCCAATTATCATAATATCTGTAATACCTCTAAAAATTAGCAGAGGAGTCATAAATAAGAAAATAATCAAGACCGAAACTATCTTTTTTCCTTTTTTAAACCCGTATACCGTATAGACATTATTTACTCCCGCCTTCTTATCCCCTTCATAATCATCTATAGCATTGATCAGAGGAGATAGAGAAAAAACAAACAATATCAATATGGAAAATGAGATGATGTTAGGGTAAAAAGCTACACTAGAAGGCGAACCGATAAGTAACAATTCTACTTCGTGTAAAGAGAAGGTTCCGTAAACGCCAAATAGAAAAGCGGTCATACTAGCATAACCGATGCATATATGCCCGTATATTCTATTCTTTAACTTAATCGGCGGGACGGAATACACAAAACCCGCTGAAACGAATAACACGTTTATAAAGAAAAGTTCGATGCTCAAACTCAAAGATAACAGCAGAGATATGAGGCCGCACAATATCCCGATGTTTTTGAAAATCTCTGGATCTATCCTTCCTTTGACCAGTGGCCTATCCGGATGGACCATCTCGTCGGTTTCGACATCATAAACGTCATTTATCATCGTCGAGAGCTGCCACGTCAGGACCATGGATACAATTGGTATGACGATCCCTATATCCAGAATCTCTATACCTTCCTCGATGCTGTTCGCGACGATCAACCCGATAAGTGTTAGTCCCATAAAATGTAAAGTTCTGAACGGTTTGATGCTCTGGCGTAGAGATCTGAACATCCTATCGCTGTATAGATAAACTACCGCTGAAAATATCAGAAAAACCTCTAAAAGTAGTATGATTATCCACTTAGCTTGAAGAGATGCGTATAGATGACCGAAAAAAGTCGTAGGAAGTCTCGAAATTATCTCGCCCTGATTCAAAACTAATAATGATATAAATGTCAGAAAGATAAAGAATATTGAGAGCGTTACAGGACGAGGAAAAGCAGTTGACATCTTCTTCTCCCGGATATCTCTATTCAAAAAAGCAGTGATCAAGATCGCAAAGGCCAAAACTCCGATACCTTCGATAATGAGTCCATGATAAGTTATGACAGACGATATCAGTTCAGATAACACTGGTATTAATATCAAGATCCAAAAAACATCTAGATAAAATCTTCTAGTTTCTTTAAATCTGAAATTAGGCACTAATATCTTCGCTATAAGAAAGACAGTTAAAAATATTAGAGATATCGTGAAGAACTCTATATTCAATATATGGAGATGAAATAGATTTTGACTGGAGTTGAAGATGGTCTTAATGAGAGTACTGCCTGCAGCTAGAACTAAAATATAGGTGAAGATGAACATCGATTTTTTCCTTTGAAATACGGAGGTAAGCAACCTCATGCGGTTCTAGAAATAATATTAGGGTAAATATATTTTACGGATCCTTTCCCTTCTATAAAATCATTTTAGAAAACAGGGTATTTAAAAGAGAGGGATTTCGGGTGGATTTTAAACACCTTCCTATAAATAATAGAACTTCACTAGTTATTGTTAGAGAATCTAAATCTAGAAAATCCTCAGAAATATAGTGAGAGATAAGATGGTTGAAGAATCAAAAATTAAGATGGGAAAAATAGGGGAAAGCGAAGAAGTGATTTCAGATCAGATGAAGGGTATCCACTCCGTACTTTTGAGGGAGATGGAACTTCAGTGTGATCTTGCCCTGACTAGTTACGAGGAGTTGGAAGAATCTATAAAGGGTTTCGAAAATGATAAGCTATGGCATTCTATCCATGCCTTCTTAGATACAACATCTAAAATATCGGAACTGGTAGCTTTATGTAAAAAAGCTATCAATGATCACGGAGGTGGAGAAGAGCTGAGGATGATCCTGGATAGTACGAGAAATTCCAAATTGTCTGACCCTGCCTTGAAGAGGTTCTCTATCAGTTACAGAGATAGGCTTGAAGAATGGGCTAAACAGACAGAGAAAATAGTTGAAAAGAACGTTATCGAAAAAGGATGTATATCTGGAATAGATGAAAAAGATATGCTAAGACATTTTGATCCTGAAACTTATGAATTGACTATTCGGGGCCAAAGCTATGATCTCAAGGGTTATTATCAAGAGATATCGGTGATGAAAGACAAAATAAACGATGTATCGGAGGAATGTTTTTGGAGGATGTGATGAGATTGTCTACACTTATGGGATTTGTTTTAAACACAGGATTTATATATGATGAGTTATAATCCACTTGTCAAGAGGCTCCTATATTTGGAGGTTGAAGAGATATGGCAGACGAAAAAGGATTTAACAAAGGTTGGGCCATCGCTGCATTAGGGATAATTATATTGATAGCAGTGATAGTATTGAAGTTTGCAGGTCCAGGTGAATTACCTTTAATAGGCGAGTATCCATCTGAAATAAATCCCAACGGTCACATATCCTACCACTTTTTCATAGGTATAGCCGTTGGACTTATCGTTATGGTGATCGGGGGAGCTATGGCAATGACCAAAGGAGAACCCGCCGTGGAAGAGGAGATTGAAGATAAACTAGAAGAAGCCGAAGAGGGTATCTGCCCCACTTGTGGTGCTGTCATCCCCATAGACTCTGAAGAGTGCCCAGAGTGTGGGGAGGAACTAGAACCACCTGAAGAAGAATTTGAAGAAGAGGAAGAAGAACTAGAAGAACAGGAATGCCCGATCTGTGGTGCAGAAGTACCAGGAGATGCCGAAGAATGTCCCGAATGCGGTGAACCCCTGGGCATAGAAGAGGACGTTTTTGAAGACCTATAAAAAACCCAACCAAAAACTTTTTTTTCTATTTTCGATCCCATTTATAGTTTTTCTGTCAAAGGCGATAGATACTTAACAAAACTAACAATAATAAAAGAGAGAATAAGATGCTGAAGAGATTGAAAAACAAATTGAAAAATGAGTTCGCGGTCAAGGATTTCGTTCTAGAGGGAAAGAATTTCAGGAATGGTAGGATTTCTGGCCAAGAGTATTTTGACTTGTTGATCGGTAAAAAAGATAAGGAAAGGCTTATGCGAATCAGCCTGTATCACGGTGATCTCCCGAATTACCAACCCTGGGTCGAACTATTCAGTATCGTTCCAGTGATAAAATCAGACGGTAAAAGTATCGATTACTTCGGTTCCGATTTGGAATATTACCTACTAGATCTTATCTCGGCTGAACTCAATGAAGGAGGAAGGATATTCGTAGAATATTATGAGGATCAAGAAACCATGGATATGCTATCAAGAGGTGTGCCAGAACCTTGTACTAGGCTGGGTAATCAGCTCTTCAGGAGAGGTTTCACATGGTTCAAAGACTGGTATTTTGCAGAAGGATTCAACGAAGGAGGACAGAAATTACAGGCGGAAAAACCAATCGATGAAGAACATGAAACTAAGCACTTAGAAGGGATAAAAGAAGAGGCTGAAAAGTTTCTTGAAAATGAGGATGAATACGAAAAGACAGGATATACTGAAAGAGCTTTTGAAAGGGCTAGGGAGATCTTAAAAGATTTCGATTCAACCGACCAACCTTGAGCTTCTTACTTCACCACCACATCTAGGACATTCATCCTTCGGCTCTTTCAACCATCTCCTGCAATCCACACACCTGTATTCCCATTCCCATTCTTCGTCGATCTCTTCTTGTGCGATACCTTTAAAATCTAAATCCATAGATTTAGCTAAATTCTGTATGGAATAGTCATCAGTTATGATAGTACCTTCTACATAGATAGCTAGAGCTACCACTTCCATATCTGTATCAGAGAGTCTTATATCGTCTCCCGTTTTACTCGCCTGACGTCTTACCGTATCCATCACGTTGCCTGGCGGCTCGATTTCAGTGAGCCCAGCGGCTCTCATCATCTCCAATTTTCTATACCATCTTCCTCCTTTTTTGATCTCAGAGAGCACTCCTGTCGGAACGTAAAGGTCCTCGTCGAGTGGGATATCTTTTCCAGATAGTATAGCGGAAGTGTCTAATACGTACTTCATAGTTTACCTCATCCTAAAGGTCGATAATATCATTTTGCCCGTAGGAAGGATTTTTAATTTTGCTCTGTTATGAGGAAGCATGACAATATACGAGTTCGAAGGAAGAAGACCTAAGGTTTCAAACAGCAGTTACGTTGCAGATAGCGCTACAGTGATAGGCGATGTATCTATAGGAGAGAACTGTTATGTCGCCCCGGGTGCCAGGATAAAAGGGGATTACAGCACTATAGTTATAGGAGACAATTCAAACGTCCAGGAGAACTGTGTGATACACGCTAGACCCGATAAAAAGACGGAGATAGGAGGATGGGTTACAATAGGACACGGAGCTATAATCCACGGCGCCAGCATAGATGACTATGCGGTGATAGGTATGGGGGCGATAATAAGTGATGAAGCGAAGATAGGCAGGTGGAGCGTTGTCGGTGAAGGTGCCGTTGTAACTAATGGACAAACTATCGAAGATGAAGAAGTAGCGGTGGGGCTTCCCGCTAAAACCGTAAAACAAATATCGGAAGAATACAAGGATACATGGAAAAAGATCAAAGAAGAGTACGCATCCTTCTCTGACCGATATAAAGAAAATTTGAATAAGATAGATTGATCACTCTTCGATCCGTTCGGCTAAAGGGTCCTCTCCTTCTAGGAATTCGCTGTAAGTCAAAACTTCTTTTCTCTCCCTTTCCGCTACATCCCAGATATCTTCAGTTTTCTCTCGAAATCCGTTCTCTCTAGTTAGATGGTGATCATAGAGCAATGTTTCAAAATCACACTTTTCGATGATCCTTTCTGCATTTTTTATAGATCGATCCAGATTGAACTGATTCAGCATATACCCTAAAAGGTACGTAGCGGGTCCGTCCATTATCAGAAAATCTGGGTCCTCGTCTATCAACCATGCCCCATAATCTTCTATCGTCGGACCCTGAATGTCTGAAGTGTAGATGAACTTCTCATCTCCCTTTTCGATCACCACTGCTAACACCCAACCCGTTTTGGAATATTCGATGCCGTGAAAAAGAGGGTCAGTGAATCGTATCTTGGTATTTCCCTCTTCAAAAGTCCGGCCGTCTGCAAAATGTAAGTTGGAAAGGGGTTCCTTAACATGTTCTTCCTCGTTCCACATATCTGTTCTTCTGAAAAATTGCTCTCTCCATTTTTCATGGAGTTCTCGACGCCGTTCAGCATATCCTTCTTCCTCTATCTCATGCAGAAGCTCCATCTCATTCAAAGGATCGCGGTAATCGACTTTTTCAGGTTCCTGTTTAAAATCATCTAGACCTTTATCTCCATCAAGTTCTAATAGAGAACTCAAAAACTTCCTGCTCCTTCTCCATTGGGAACGGTTTATCCATCTGTTCGGGTCCTTCATCCAAATCTCCTTTCCTGAGAAAATTTTCTCAAAATCTATCCCCTGTGTATCGGGAAGGAAATGATGGTCGTAGTGATAATGAGAAACAAAGATATGTTCAACATCTTTAGATGCCTTTTCGATCTCACCTCTTGCTTCGTCAAGAAGGGAGTACTTTTTCTCCGTTTTAAGAGGAAAGCTCTTCTGCATCACAGCCGCAGATGGGTCGATAAGCAGAGAAGTATCGGAAGTTTCCACCTTAACGCACATGCTTTTAGCGCCCATGCTGTCTGCCCATATCGGAAGGACATCGATCTCTTCCATCACGGCACCTCATCTTTCGTTTTTAAATATCACAAAACCTAAAACCGTCTCTAAAACCTCCTCATCATCGATTATCTCTTTAAGCTCTGTTCTATTTTCAGGCCTTTTTCGGAATATCGTGGCGGCCCTTTTCTTTCCCACCCCAGGGATCTCCTTCAACTGCTTGAAAGCTGCTTCATCTAAATAAAAGGGTTGATGCACTCCTGTAACGCTCCGATAGCCGTAGTCGGTGACCTTCACATCATAGTACTCTCCAAGTTCGAGTTCGTAGTCGATACCGACAAGCAAAGGATACGTCCCCACCTGCCGACCGAAGGTTGTGCTGCCGTCCATCTTTTCCATGTAAACATCCTTCAATAAGGTGCCCTTCGGAAGCATCTTTTTCAGCAGTGGCCTATCTATCTCCTCCCTGACTCTCTTCTTGAACATTTTGAATTCCCTTTTATATCTCAGATCGAACTCCTTAGAATGAGAGAGCACCTGCCGTATGTTTATCCTTCTTAGGAGCAGGTCCTCCTCGAAAATCTCTTTCAAAAACTGAAAGTTCTTCTCGTAGGTTTCTCTGGTTTCGGCCTTCAATCCGCCCAGAAAATTTATGCCCGGTAAAAGTTTGGGCATACCGTTTACCCCTCTTTCTCGACCTATCCTATTTACTATCTTAACTGCTTCTTTCGCCTGATCAGGCGTACAGTTTAGGTTGTTCTTTTGGATCACCTCTTCGTCGGCTGATTCAAGTCCAAAAGCTAAGACGTTTCCAGGGGTCGTGTATTCCACTATAGTTTTCAATATCTTTTTGCCCTTTTTTGGATACTCTGATATCACAGCGGGGTTAGCGTTATCTAGATGAAAAACTTTTAATTCTGGACACTTATCATCTATGCCTTGAAACAGTTTTTTGATCTCATCAGGCCGAGGTTCAGGTACCTCTTTTTCTCCTATTCCTTTTGCCTTATAACTGATAGTGCAGGACTGTCCACCTAATCTAAAATTTCTTACGCCCTTCTCATACAGGAGTTCCATCTCTTCTATTATGTCTTCCTGCTCTCTGAATTGTGGCTTACCGTAATCCGGTTCAGAACAAAACGAACAACCCCCGGTAAAATATCTTGGACATCCGCGGTAGGCGCTCATCTCTATGATCAATGGATCTGGATGGAGAGGGTGCCTTTCAACGACTTTATGACCGTATTTCAGCCAATCCTCCATCTCCAAGGGTTCAGACCATCTATCTTCGCCCTTACCATAAAGCGAGTCGTAAAAGTATGCTGATAGATCTTTCAAAGCGTAATGATCGAACCCATCCACATGTTCGTACCTTGCAAGAGGCCCTCCAAGAAAAGTTTCTCCCGGCTCTTCAGCTATCTCTTCAGCTTCCTCAGCACTCAAAGGTGTGCCCATAAGATACTTACCCGGAACAGTTACTCCTCCATGAACTAAAACGATATCACCAAGAGGTAGACCGTTCCGTCTGTACTCGTCCGCTGTTACGTATTCCCATGTTAAACCTGCTTCTCTCGCGACGCCCACCAGCTTTCTAGGTTCTGTAGAGAGGTATGGAGGAACTCCAAGAAGGCTAGGCTCGTCTATGTAACCGTCCACGACAAGGACGTCAACTTTCTCTCTCCTTTCTACGTCCTTCTGCCATCTTTCTTCATCCATGATCGAACAACCTTTCTTTAGCTTTCTTTATAGTTCCGCTCGTGGTTATAGTCTGGACCCTACCACCTCCAACTTTGATCCTGTTCAAAATATCTATCGCTCTCTCTTTACCGGTATGTTTGCATCTAACGATACCTTTATCGCCTTCGAATACAGTCAACCAGGGCTTTATCTCTTCGTATTCTTCCCTGCTAAATTCAGATCTGATGGCCCCTATCATCTCTCTCCTGTCCGTTTCTCCTTCTTCTATAACGAAGGCTATATAGCGTTTCCTTTTTTCCCCAACTACCATATCCTTCAGTATCAACTCGTTTTTTATAAATTGATTGGTCAGTTTTGCAGCAAAAACCTAAATCTTAATTATCACTTCGAATCCTAGGTCAGTGATGAAAAAATTCTACTTCCCGGGAGAAAAGTTTCCGAGCGTTTCTATAACTGGGGAAAACTGCGCACTTTCCTGCCCTCACTGCAGAGGAAGATTTTTACAGGGGATGAAAGCAGTCGCTAATCCAGAAGATCTTTACGAGTTTGCATTGAATCATGAAGAGGAAGGAGGTGAAGGTTTTCTCCTTAGTGGAGGTTTCACCAAAAAGGGCAGACTACCTCTTCAGGATCACATCGAAGTCCTCTCTGAGATCAAAGAAACCACTTCGCTGGAAATAAACGTTCACACAGGCGTTCCTGATGAGGATACGATCGAAAAACTAGCTAGTACAGATATTGATACCGTTTCATATGATATGATTGGAGATAAGTCCACGATCGAAACGGTGTACGGTTTACAGCTCACCCCAGAAGATTATAAAAAAGGATATGAGAGTTTAAAGGAAAAGGGGATGAAAGTGATCCCACACGTGACTGTTGGCTTGAATAAAGGTGAATTGAAGGGTGAATTCAAAGCTATAGAGCTTCTTGATGAGCCTCCGGTGGTGGTGTTGAATTCTCTTATCCCACAAAATTTTGGAAAAACGGTAAGGAAAGATGATTTTTTTTCTGTGATGGATCACATACCCTCAAAAACTGATATAATCTTAGGATGCATGAGAGAGCGCGGAAGATACGAATTCGAGATAAAGGCGCTAAAAAAAGGAGCTGAAGGTATCGTCATACCTTCCAAGAAGACGATATCGTGGGCAGAAAAAAGATACGAAGTTGAGAGGATCGAAAAGTGCTGCGTCCTATGAGTCAATGATAGATCCCAGCACCGCTGTATTTTTTCTTGAAGGGATAAAAGACAGCGGTCCACTCCGTGAAAGTAGCAAGATAAAGAAAACCTAGCAAGGAAAGCCAATGAAGCTTGCCATCTTCTATCTCCATCTCTAAAGTGAACTCTACGTCGATTTGATTTTCGCTAGTATCTACCTCGTTTTCGCTTTCACTAGGATAGTTGAAGAAGAATGTAAGCTCTTTGAACTCCCTTTTCGGTATCTCTTCTAGGACCTCATCACTGATATCTTCTTCCCGGGATACAGTTTCATTATAAAGTCTCGTTCGATCGTAGTCTCTCAGCTCTATTTCGATCGATCCTTCGTCAATTTCCAAAACCAGGTCACTGATACTTAAAAACCCGAACCTTCCTATAGATGTAGTATCTATCTCTTTTTCATCGCCCTGGTTTAACCCGAATCCTTCCTTAATAGAAGAACGTTCACTGATCTCCTCAGAAAGATATGGGGTGTAGAACAAACCAAAGATCAGTAGTGCCACAATGATGACGGGGACGGCTTTTTTCATGGACTTCCTCGCCATCAGACATTTGACGCTCTTGCTAGGATGATTCTTTATCTCCAAAATTCTGAATCCAAAGGCTTCTATGCAGAGGATCAATAACCAGAAGAAGAGCATCAAGAGAGGATAAAAAAGGGGTAGATATAGAGGCGATAAAGAAGCCCCGTCTAATATCATAAGTAGAGGGAAAAGTACCAGGATAACTCCGAACTGGGGCATCAAGATCTTTTTCTTGATATTTTTCAACCGTTCTATCTTGTGAGATTCCTCCAGCTTCTTCTGGAGTTCCTGAAGTCTTTTAACCCTCCTGATCTGTGTATGATCTTCTACTTTGCTTTCAACCTGTTCAAGCTTTTTCTTGAGCTCGGGGCTCAATCCATCTGCCTTTTTAGGGATCTTAGCCATAAGGTTTTCTCCTGGACTCCATTAATGACTTCTGATTGTTTTAGAATCATCCGGAACTTGATTTGAAACCTATCAATTTTCTGACATCATATAATTATATTTTCCTTTATAGGAGTTTCGCCCCTAATTTCGATATCATGAAGGGGGCGGCGTATTCAGGTACCTCCATCTTCCCCTCTATATCAAATGTGGTATCTTTTATACGTACAGAGTTCAGATCAGGCAGCTGTTCGAATTCGATCGTATAGGATTTATCGGAGAGGAAATCTGGCAATGCATCATTCAACGGTTCAAAACTTTCGATCTCATCGGGAGCGATATCTTCCACCGTCAGGAAAGAGCCTCCGTGGATAGAAAACGGTAGTCTTATCAACCTTTTCGTATCTCCGGTTACGGGCTCGTCTGTAGCTCCGATTATCTGAGAACCTATCTCCTGAATATTTTCTTCTTTCAACACGCCATTTATTATCTTCTTGAATGATTTGACATTGACCATCCTTTTATCCTCCGAAAAAACATTGAGAACTCCCTTCTCTATTATGTTTCTCCATTTACCCTCCTCATAAAGATCCTGGTAAAGACCTTCCGCCGTCTTTGAACCCACTCCGTGCTTCTCTTTCATCTCATCTATCACCTCAAGTTCCTCCATTCCATCCCACCTCTGGAGAAGCTCTTTGGTCAAACGCCTGGTCTTGTTTCTCCAACCACCTTCCTCTTCAGGTGGCAGCTTTGGACTCTCCTTGGTTATATCCCTATCTTGGAATTCATCAACTTTTATCCTCTCTTTTGGGAGTATAGTATCCAGATCCAAACCTACACCGGTTATGTAATCAACTATCTCCCTTCTAGCCTGAGCAGAAAGATGTAAGACGTCATCATCTCTAACGTGGATATGGTAGCCTCGATGTCCTGAAAAGTATAACTCCATGTCCTCTTCCTGAAAACCAAAGTCATCCTTCAAAAAATCATCTAATAATAAAAGGCATTTTTCTTTCACCCTCTTCAGTTGTTCTATGTAATCTAAACCTTCGCTCCCCGGGATATGATCGGCATCTAGATCGAAGACCAGGTCCGCTCCTAACCACTCTTTCTCTGCCATCGGCGCCTCTGGATTGGAATAATAAGCTGTGGAATAATATGAGTGCAGGGGGTTTCTTTTTCTCAGAAAAGCATTTATTTTGCTCTTCGATCGAAAAGCTACTGGTCTGTGCATACCTTCATTATCAAAATAGACAAAGGCAAATTCCCGTCTAGTATACCTGTAAGGTAACTTCGGCAGCCCCATGGAGTAATGATCTCTCAGAACGCGTGAGAGGAATCGGCGTGACTTGCTTATTTCGCTCACGATACCCGATTCACTTCGTGCAGTAAAATATTTTTCGAAGGACATCCCCATCAAAGTTTTATAGGAGTAGGGTGTAATAAGACAAAAATACATCGGAGTGTCAAGATATGGCAGAGTTTGAAGTCGTGATCTCAGATCCAAAGGAAGGAAATAGTTATCAAAGTAAAGTGGACGGTCAGCACGCCAACAGGTTGATCGGTAAGAAGATCGGTGGAGAAGTAGACGGTATATTCGTTGGACTGCCAGGTTATAAGCTGGAAGTGACCGGAGGCAGTGACATCGATGGCTTTCCCATGAAAAAGAACATACCTGGAACCGGTAGGAAAAAGATCCTTGCTAAAGGCGGTGTCGGTTTCAAGTCTAAAAAAGGTGGCAAGAAAAAGAAAAAAACTTTCAGAGCAAACACCGTATCTGATGATATAAATCAGATCAATTTGAAGGTAATAGAACACGGGCCGAAAAAGATACCAGAACTCCTGGAAGAAGAGGGAGAGAATCAATGAAAGTTCCGGAACAACCTGAGATAAACATAGGGATGGTCGGGCACGTTGACCATGGAAAAACTACTTTAACTGAAGCTCTCAGCGGGGAGTGGACAGACCGTCATTCAGAAGAGACGAAAAGAGGTATAAGTATAAGGTTAGGATATGCAGATACAGCGTTTTACAAATGCCCCGATTGCGAAGGCAGTGAAGCTTATACCACGGAGCCTACATGTTCTAAATGCGGAGGTGAAGCCGAATTCCAAAGAGCCATATCTTTTGTGGATTCACCAGGCCATGAGACTCTCATGGCGACCATGCTGACGGGTGCCTCAGTGATGGACGGAGCCGTTCTTGTAATAGCTGCTAATGAAAAGTGTCCCCAACCTCAGACACAAGAACATCTTATGGGTTTGGACATCTCGGGCGTAGAAAACATAGTGATAGTTCAAAATAAAGTAGATCTAGTAACGGAAAAAAGAGCAAAAGAGAATTTCCAACAGATAAAGGAATTCATCAAAGGCACCGTGGCTGAAGAAGCACCCATCATACCTGTATCCGCTCACCACGACGTAAATGTAGACATACTTATCGAGGCTATAGAGAAGGAGATACAGACTCCTGAACGCGATCCTAACGAATCTCCAAGGTTACCTATAGCCCGTTCATTCGATATAAACAAGCCAGGAACTCCGATAAGTGAATTAAAAGGAGCAGTCATCGGAGGATCGTTGATCAGAGGAAGGTTAAAGGTCGAAGATGAGATTGAGATCAAACCTGGTATAGAAATAGAGGAAGGGGGCGAAAAGAAATGGGAGACCCTGACCACGACCATCGGAACATTGAACTCTGGTTCTATCCAGATGGAGGAAGTCGAGCCGGGTGGATTGATCGGTGTTGGGACCAGATTGGATCCCAGCCTTTCAAAATCGGATTCCTTGGCAGGAAGAGTAGCCGGCTATCCCGGAGAGTTACCCCCGATAAAAGATGATTTCTTGATGGAAGTGAGTCTCTTCGATAAAGTCGTTGGTATGGAAAAAGAGATCGACGTAGAGAATATAAAGACTAGAGAACCGCTGATGCTCACTGTCGGTTCATCTACAACTGTAGGCGTGGTGACTTCTGCCCGAGGTAACGAAGCCGAAGTCAAATTAAAAAGATCGGTTTGTGCAGATGAAGGAGAACGTATCGCGATAAGCAGAAGGATAAAAGGTAAATGGCATCTCATCGGACACGGAGTTATAAAAAGCTGAGAAACAATATTTGACGTTTATTTTTAACAACACCTTATACCCACTCAATAAGAAAAATCATTATTCTTTATTTTTAGTATTAGAAGCACTGATAAAAAAAGAGCGATTATTATAAGGTGAGCAACTGACAGCGGGCCGGGGAACGGTGACCTTCAAACAGCCAGGTTTATCTTCCTCCCCGAAGGGAGCAAGACTCCTGACCTAAGCCG
>Ga0207421_10001963_pt1 | contig 25981 bp, 22 predicted proteins | sample SodLakKL_010_SED_4_FD_187542 | JGI IMG/M metagenome (GOLD analysis project Ga0207421, IMG submission 187542) | Alkaline sediment microbial communities from Lake Tanatar, Kulunda Steppe, Russia - 8KL_010_SED (SPAdes) (version 2) | ecosystem: Environmental > Aquatic > Non-marine Saline and... | reverse complement strand
TCCCCTCCATAGAGAACCGGTATTTCTAAAGTTTCAGGATTTGGAATTGCAACATCTTTTAAATGTTCCCCTATATTAAGCAAAATCTCTTTTAAATCTACATAATTCCAAACATCCGGATCATAATAAACCAGTAATGAGCGGTAGGTTGGGACGGTTTCCAAAAGACCTTCCAGTTTACTTTCCCTCGTTAAATAGTAGTCTGCAGCCCGGACTTTGGAATTTATCTCGGGATCGATTCGGTTCTCAAATTCTAGCGCCAGGGCCTGATCACCTGCCGGCACTACGTTAATTTCCGGCATACATATCCTCCCCCAGTTAAATAATACTCCGTTGATTGGCTTATTTTGTCAGTAGAAAATATCTCGAACCATACCACAGGCCATTGACCTGCTGCAATTTTAAATTACACAGACAGCGGCTTGCTTTTAATACCCTCTTCATTCAACCTGGCTTTTAACTGCCTGGTAAGCTCAACCGCTTCAGGGTTATCGCCATGGACACATATAGTGTCCGGATTAATATCGATATCTTCACCTGAGACAGTACGGACCTTGCCTTCTTGAACCATTCGCAATACCCTTTCAACAACCATCTCAGGATCGTGAATTACCGCTCCCGGTTGCTTTCTTGAAACCAACATTCCTTCAGAATCATAAGCCCGATCGGCAAAGCCCTCCCGGGCCACGTTCAACCCCTCTTCCTTACCTGCTTTTTCCATTTCAGAAAAAGCAAGAGCAACAAATATTAACCTGGGATCTACCGCTTTAATAGACCGGGCAATAGTAAATGCCAGCTCCTTGTTTACGCTGGCTATATTATTTAATGCACCATGGGCTTTTACATGAACCATTTTTACCCCGTTGGTTTTACAAAAACCTTGCATGGCTCCTATTTGATAAATCAATTCCTTTTCCAGTTCTTCAGGAGCAATATCAATCCTTCGGCGGCCAAACCCGTTAAGATCGGCAAAACCGAGGTGGGCGCCAACAGCTACTCCATGCTTTTTGGCTAGCTTTACAGTGTAATCCATAATCTGGGGATCTCCTGCGTGAAAGCCGCAGGCAATGTTAGCTGAAGAAATATTTTGGATAACCTCGTCATCAGAACCCAATTTGTATACTCCAAAACTTTCCCCCATGTCGCAGTTCAAATCAATTGTCCTCATATCTGATCTCCCATCTCCTTCCTTAGTATTGATTCGCCGCAGCCTGAATTAATCCCTGCCCAAAAGCTCCTTATGCCCACATGTCCTTAACAGCCCTGGTACACTAAAATAAAAAACCGCTACTATTTACCGTTAAAGATATATCATATTATCCTGGGCCCCGGATAAAAACTCTGCCTTCAGGTCAATCCGACTGAAATCCAGACCTGATCCATGGCAATATATAATATAATAAGCAGATTAATATTGAATGAACCATAAATGAGATTGTAATCCAAGCAGAAAAGTATAGAGTGTAAGAACCCCCAAGGGATTAAATTATAACGTGATGTTTTAATTTCCCTTGTTGAGGTAAGCCAAGCATAAAAGTGGTTAAAAATTCCTCTATAATTAGTTATTTCTTGATTTTGATTGGACTATGTTGCCAATTTTTGATTGTTGCAGTGTTTCTTCAGATAAAAAGTACTTGCCATCTTCAGTCATCTGTATTACATCCAGCTGGAAAAGAGAATCGAAAACGTAGGGTTTATAGTCGCGCGGCTTAAACATACCGTCGGTTAACTTGGTTTCAGAAGAAGCCTTCAGGCTCAGTTCATTACCGGTTTTGGCACTTTCCGGATCCAGAGCCTCTTTTTCCCTGAAAATCCTGATAACCTGCTTTAAGGCCCGGCCCATCATAAAGCGAAGCAAAAGTACTCCCAATCCGATCAGAGCCACAATGATCAACAGTAAAATTACATAAGCCACAGGCTTAAATCACCTTCCTTATTAAAAATCATCTAGATCATTTTATAACCATTTATGCGATACAGGCAGGGCTGACTGCTTTGAACCTTTATAAAAAAGCCACCAGGCGAGATTTATGGAAAAGCTCATCGAGAACCCGAAAGTTACGATGAGCCTTTTCTTGCAAAAAAATAATGCCGTATACAAGTCCCAAAATACATATTCCGGGCCATTATTGCTGCAATAATACCGGGGCCGCCTAAACCTCTTATTGAGGAGTTTGCGCTGATTGATTGGTATCCTGTCCCGAACCCTGCTCATATAGAGAATAGCCTATGTCAAACGCCTTTTGATTGATCTCGCCGCTGCCTTTGGGGGCCAGTTCAAAAATACTTTCCCGGAAAATGTCCCGATCCAACAACCCGGCGGCGGCATTCACCACGCCCAGGGCCAGCATATTGGCAACCACTTCTTTGCCCACTTTTTCTTTGGCCACCTTGGTGATCGGATAACTCTGTACTTTATACTCTTCCCGGAAGGGTCCGCTGACAAAGGTCGAGTCGACAATGACAATGCACTCCCCGACTCTCTTAAGCTTGGGCAGGTATTTGTTAAAAGAAGCCTGGTTCATGCAAAGCAGGACTGTTGGATTAACCACCTTGGGGTATTCAATTGTATCAATGTCGATTATCACGCCGGCCATGCTGGCTCCGCCCCGGGCTTCCGGACCGTAAGATTGGGTTTGAACCACGTTTTTGTTGTCGTTTACCGCAGCATGGGCAAGGATAATCGAGGCCAGGATCAAACCCTGTCCCCCGGCTCCGGTCAGTAAAATTTCCTGCCTGTTACCCAAAAGAACTCCCTCCGCTTTTAACCGCTCGATTTTACCGGGATATCTTTACCAATTGAATGGTAATACTCAGCGGCGTATTCAGGTTCATCATAGTTAAAAATAACCCCGGTGATTTTTTTGCCTTTCAGTTCCGATTCTTCTTTGCCGGCAGCCCGCTCGGTTGAAATGCTGTTTTTTTTCAGTTCCTTCATCATATCAACCGGCCCCCCAAGCTTGTTTCTTCTGCCATAAGCAATGGGGCAGGGCGATAATGCTTCCACTATCGAAAACCCTTTATGGTTTGCCCCCCTGGTAATAAGCTGTTCAAGCTGGCGGGGTTGAGCGGCATTGCCCCTGGCCCCAAAAGTTGCACCGGCACCCCTGGCCAGTTCCAGCAGGTTAAATTCCCGCTCCAAAGTCCCGCGGGGAGCTGTGGTCGCCTTTTTCCCGATTGGTGTCAGCGGTGAATGCTGTCCGCCGGTCATGCCATAGATGTGATTATTGACCACGATAGCATTCAAGTCAATATTCCTCCTGGCCGAATGAATAAAGTGGTTGCCTCCGATGGCACTGCAATCACCGTCACCCATGATCACAAACAGTTTTAATTCCGGCCTGGCCATTTTCAAACCGGTGGCAAAAGCCAGGGCCCGGCCGTGAGTAGTGTGCAGGGTGTTGAAGTTTAAATACCCTGCCGCCCTGGAAGAACAGCCTATACCTGAAACAATTACTACATCGCGCTGGTCATAATCAGCCCTTTCAATGGCCCTGACCAGGGCGGCGGTCACGATCCCGTTCCCACATCCGGGGCACCAGATATGGGGCAACTTCTTCGTCCTTAAAAAATCCTGTGTTAACTGTTCTATGATAGCCACCTCCCCATAATATCTGAAATCTGCTCAGGACTGATCATTTCACCGTCATAGCGGTTCAAAGGAATAACTTCTGCTTCGCCTTTGACATGGCGTTCCACTTCGCCGATAATCTGGCCCATATTCATTTCCGGTACTATGACCACATCGGCCTTTTTGGCTATTTCCTGGACTTCTTTATCTGGAAACGGCCACAGGGTCTGCAGGCTCAGCAGTCCCACCGGCTGGCGATTATTCCAGTACGCTTTTTTAACAACGGCCCGGGCCGAACGCACTGTGCAACCGTAAGTCACGATTACTACTCGCGGTTCCTTGTGCCCAATATAGTTTGTGAGGGCCACTTCGTCCCGGTACTTCTCCAATTTTTCATGGATCCGATCCAGGGACCGTTCAACCTGCTGAGGATCCCCGGTGGGGAACCCGTACTGGTCGTGAAACAGGCCGGTAACATGGTAGTAATGGCCAAAACCAAATGGAACCAGGGGAGTAAGCCCTTTATCATCATAGGGCTTCCAGTCGGCAGGCACCTTGTCGCTCGCTTTTTCCACCATTAATTTGCTGCCCTTAGGGATGGTAACCTTTTCCCTCATGTGGCCGATTACTTCATCAAGGAGCAAAATAATTGGCTGTCTTAATTTTTGGCTTAAATTAACGGCCGCAACAGTCAAGTAATAGGTTTCATAAACTGAAGCGGGAGAAAACACTATAACCGGGTGGTCGCCATGGGTACCCCAGCGGGCCTGCATAACATCTCCCTGGGAAGGCGCGGTGGGGACACCCGTGCTGGGCCCCATCCGTTGAACATTAACTATGACACAGGGTATTTCGGCCATTATGGCATACCCTATATTTTCCTGCTTAAGTGAAAAACCGGGTCCGCTGGTAGCGGTGAGAGTCCGCATGCCGCCGATGGATGCCCCGATAACGGCAGCCATACTGGCTATTTCATCCTCCATCTGAATAAAAACTCCCCCTATATCAGGCAGCCTGACCGCCATCCGTTCAGCCACCTCTGTAGAAGGAGTTATCGGGTACCCGGCATAAAAACGAACCCCTGCACTGATTGCTCCTTCAGCGCAGGCTTCATTTCCTTGCATCAAGACCGGTTTCGTCTCCGGCATTTGCAAAAAGCCTCCTCTTGATCAGTGAAATCGCAAAGTCCGGACAAAAAGTTTCGCAGATGCCGCATTTAGTGCATTTTTCCATGTCTTTTTGAGCTTTGCTCTGTTCATCCAAAAAAAGAGCCTCCCTGGGACAGAAAGCTACACAAATACCGCATCCTTTACACCATTCTTCTTTGATAATAAGATCTGCAGTAAAATCACCCTGATTAGCCTGCACCAAGAACTTATTTCCTCCTTTTGAATAAAACCTGTCATTTTTCTATTATAACTACTGTTTTAAAGTTTATATCCCTTATGCTGGAAATAACAATAACATGCTACAGATCGCTGTTTATGGTTGATATATGCACATCTAACTTATAATTTTCTGAAATAATTAGCAAATCACCGGTTGAAGCAGAGGCGAGCCCTGAGCCCTCCCCTGCTTCAAAAAACTCTTACTTAATCGCAAATTCTTAGTTATATTCCCCAAAGCTAACATTTTTATGTATACATACCATTATGCAGCCAGCCCCGATATTGCATTGCTTCAGCAAGTCGTTTGATAGAATACATATAAGCGCCGGTCCGCATATCGGAATCGACACATTTTTCACAGAAATAACTGTAAACGCTGTTAAAAGCACTAACCATTTTATCTTCTAAGTGCGTATTAACCGTATTTAGATCCCAGCTAAAACCGTAATTATTCTGGACCCACTCAAAATAGGAAACGGTAACCCCGCCGCTGTTGGAAAGAATATCAGGAACCACCAAAATCTTTTTATCCTTAAGAATCTTGTCTGCTTCCGGGGTTGTCGGCCCGTTTGCCGCTTCCACTATAACTTTTGCCTTGACAGCGTCAGCATTACTGCCGGTAATCTGATTCTCCAGGGCAGCGGGAATAAGAATATCGCAATCCAAGGCCAAAAGATCTTCGTTACTGATTGGTTCGGCACCAGGGAAATCCTTTACATTACCGGTTTCCTTCACATGAGCTGTTAATTTCCCCACATCGATACCGTCTTTGTCGAAGATAGCACCGCTAATATCGCCCACCCCTATGATTGGGCACCCTTCGTCATGAAACATTTTCGCCGCATTGCTGCCTACGTTACCAAAACCTTGAATCACAATCCTGCTCTTCTCAAGGGGAATTCTGTAAGCCCTGGCCGCTTCCCTGGTCACAAAAAAAGCACCTCGCCCGGTTGCTTCATTCCTGCCGACACAACCTCCAACAGCCAAAGGCTTCCCTGTAACCACACCAAATGAAGGTTCACGCACATTAGCGCTGTATTCATCGGCCATCCAGGCCATTACCTGGGCATCGGTAAAAAGATCCGGAGCGGGAATATCGATTTCGGGGCCAAGAATGGTACCTAGAGATCTCACATAACTTCTTGTCAGGCGCTCCCTTTCTCTATCGCTCATTTTCAAAGGATCGCAAACGATTGCTCCTTTACCTCCTCCAAAAGGCACTCCAACCAGGGAACACTTTAAAGTCATCCACATTGAAAGGGCTTTGAGGCTGTCCGCTGTTACATCCCAGTGATAGCGGAGGCCACCTTTAAAAGGGCCGTAAACATTGTTATGCTGCGAACGATAACCGGTAAATACTTTTGTCGAACCATCATCCATTTCTACCGGGATGGCAACTTCAACAAAACGCATTGGAGTTTTTAAGTGTTCATAAACATCGGGAGACAGCTCCGCAAACTCTATAGCCTGCTTCATCATACTAAGGGTGGAATTTAAAATATTATCTTCTTTTTTTGTTTTACTCACTTCTGACAACATTAATTATCCTCCTTGTTGTTGCTGAATTGTTGTTGCTGAATTGTTGTTGCTGAATTAGTGATTAAATAATATTTAAAACCTTATTACTGTAACCTGGAAATACTGACTATATTTTTGCCTCCTTTCAACGCATTAAGCTTTTTTATAAATTTAATTTTTAGCACACCAACTTTCACATTTCTATAGATTATTCCGGCATTAACAGTCTATAAGGCAAAAATTTTTTGCACAAATAACTTGCCTCTTCATTTTTATGCTCCCAAAAGGATCTCTTCCTCGTAAATTACAGTAACTGTAAACAAAAAATAACCTGCCTGTAATATTCCTGTAATGTTCGGCGATTATAATTATAAATGAGTTGACCCCCTCTTTTTATATATATCTTTGAGCGCAGTTAAAACAAACTGCGCTTTTTTTTTGTCCGAATGCCGGGCCTCCCATTCTACATCCCTTCTTCCGCCTTTTTTTGCGGGTGTAACATTAAGCCGTCCGTCATTAATGAACCGGATATTTTCTGCAAAAAAAATTACCTGCCGCCGGTTTAGCCCCCTGCAAAGAGCTGCGGGATATATTGTAAACCTTTTTATCCGGCTCAAGTTGACAATTTCGGCTCAATCCGATACTATTTTAACAAATATTTTCGCCCGGGGATAGTATGAAAAAAAATATTTTGGAGTTCCTACAAAATAAGCAAGACGGTTACATCTCAGGTAGCTATATCAGCAGAGAGCTGGGTATTAGCCGGGCCGCCGTCTGGAAACAAATCCGGGAGCTGCGCCGTAAAGGTTACCAGATCAGCGCCCGCTCAAACTGCGGCTACCGCCTGGAGGAAGAGCCGGACAAGTTAGACAGCGACCTTTTAGAAAAGCACGGCATTAAATATATCCCCTCAGTTGATTCAACTAACCTGGTCGCCCGTCACCTGGCTGAAGAAGGACATCCTTCCTACACCACGATCATTGCCGAGGAACAGCTCCGGGGGCGCGGCCGGCGTGGCCGGGATTGGTATTCTCCTTCGTACAGCGGGCTCTGGTTTTCAGTGATCCTGCGTCCTGAAATGATCAACCCGGCTGCAGCGGCCCCGGTAACCCTCGTTACCGCTGCCTCCCTGGCCTCCAGTTTAAATAAAAACCAGGATCTGCCGGTTAAGATCAAATGGCCGAATGATCTTTTAATCAAGAGCAAAAAATTTGGAGGAATCTTGAGCGAAATAAAAGGGGAACCGGACCGGATCGAATACCTGGTTCTCGGAATCGGCCTCAACATAAACCAGCAAGAAGAAAATTTTCCGGCGGACATAAAAACCAGGGCCACTTCCCTTTTACTTGAAAGCGGCAAGGTATTCGACCGCACCTCGCTTTTTTTAACACTGTGGAAGGATCTATGCCGGGCTTACGAAGTCTTCTTGGAGGAAGGTTTTGCCCCGTTCAGGGATCAACTTTTAACCTACAATTCATTTCTGGGACAGGAAGTCAAGGTTACATGGGCCGGAGGTTCCCTGGAGGGTGTAGCCTGCGACCTTGATCGGGACGGATCCTTGTTAATCATGGACAACAAAGGAGAGCTGCAAAAAATATACTATGGTGAAATCAGCTAAAAATCCTGCTGCAGAAAGCACCGCCAGATCCCTGCCGCTGGGCAGGCTGACCTTAAGTGCCCTGTTTACGGCCCTGACTGCCGTGTTAGCCCAGTTTGCCATCCCTGTGCCTTTCAGCCCGGTCCCATTCACCGGCCAGATCATTGGTGTTTTCCTCGCCGGAAGCCTGCTTGGGAAAAGGGCCGGCCTTTTGTCAATTACCGCCTATTTGCTGCTCGGGGCCGCCGGAGCCCCGGTCTTTTCCCTGGCCCGCGGGGGTCTGCACATTTTAATGGGGCCCAGTGGGGGCTATTTGTGGGGGTTCATACCGGCAGTTTACATCATCGGCCTGATCGCTGAAAGAATTTCCCGGCCCACTATTTTCAGCAGTGCAGGGGCCATGCTTGCGGCCCTGGCCGTAATCTATTTCTGCGGAGCTTTACAGCTCGCCTTTATCATGGGCTATAATATTTACCAGGCTGTGCTGGTGGGAGTGCTGCCGTTTCTTCCTCTCGATCTGGTTAAGGCCTTTTTGGCCGCCTACCTGGGCTTAGAGCTTAAAAAAAAGCTTCTTCTCAACCGTCTGGAGCATAATCTGTCCTAATGATAAAAATGCCGCCGCCGTTCAGGATTTCTGGGCCAACTCATCCCTGGCCAGCAACGCGGCGCCGAGGGCTCCGACAATCTGAGGTTCCCGGGGCACAATCAACTTTTTATTCAGCTTTTCGTTGAGGGCTTTAACTACCGCCTTGTTTTTGGCCACCCCGCCCGTAATCATCACTTTTTCCTCCAGGCCGACCCGGCGCACCAATCCAGCGGTACGATCGGCAATTGCCTGGTGAAGGCCGCGGGCTATATCTTCCCTCGGCAATCCTCTGGCAATTAATGACACTACTTCCGACTCGGCAAAAACCGTGCACATGCTGCTGATCGATACCGTTTCCCTGGCCTGATTGCTTAATTCAGCCAGGTTCTCCAGTTCCACTTCAAGGGCCTGGGCCATTACCTCGAGGAACCTTCCGGTCCCGGCAGCACATTTGTCGTTCATGGCAAAATCAAGGACCCGGCCGCTATCACCCAGCAGGATAACTTTACTATCCTGCCCGCCGATATCAATAACCGTCCTGACGGAAGGATCCAGGAAGTAAGCCCCCCGGCCGTGACAGGTTATCTCGGTAATCCGCTTGTCGGCAAAATCGATACTGATCCGCCCGTAACCGGTAGCGACAACAAATTCCAGGTCGGCCTTTTCAAGGCCGGCTGCACCAAGGGCTTGCTCCATTGCTTTTTCAGCGGCCCCCCTGCTGTTCGCTCCCGTCGGTACAATGACAGACTGAACAATATCCTGCTCAAATATAACAACCTCGGCTGTAAGTGATCCTACATCTATTCCGGCTACCGGCATCTTTTAAACCTCCATTAAGCAGATTATCAATGCGGGAGAAGGGAGCTGATCGCTTTCCAGAGTTCGTCCCGGCCGCTTCCGGTTTGAGCAGAAAATGGAATCAGCAGCTCTTCTTCGAACAGGCCCAGCTGAGATCTGATCACCCTGTTCTGCCTGATCAGGGCCCCCCGGGAAAGCTTGTCCGCCTTGGTAGCCGCGGTGATGCGGGGGATACTGTTCATCCGTAACCAATCTGCCATCAACCGGTCGTCTTCCGTCGGCTCGTGGCGGCAGTCTACCAGGTGGACGCACCCGTAAAGATTACCCCTCGCTTCCAGGTATGCTTCGATAATCGGCGCCCAGCGCTGCCGTTCCTTCTTAGAAATTTTTGCATATCCATAACCGGGAAGGTCGACAAAACATAATTTGCCGTTTAACAGGTAAAAATAAAGGCCCCGCGTTTTCCCGGGTGTTGAACTGGTTCGGGCTAGATTTTTCCGCCCGATCAGCTTATTAATCAAAGATGATTTGCCCACATTGGAGCGGCCCAGAAAGGATATTTCCGGTATGTCCCACTCCGGAAAAGCATCGATGCTGTGGGCGGCGGCTTTCAGCTCTGCCTGCTTGATCTTCACCTTTTCACCTGTTACCCCTTATTTTCAATGGCGGATCGAAGAATCCCGATTTTCTTCAGGCGCGTTTAAATCCTTTTCACCAAGGGCTTTTTCCGGAAGCTTATCCTTGATACCTTCAATCGGTTCGGCCAGGGCCATTTCCAGGATCTCGTCCATGTGTTCCACCAGTTTAGCTTCGACCTTGCGCTTAACATTCGCCGGTATATCGCTCAGATCCCGGCGGTTTTCGGCCGGCATGATCATATGCCTGATTCCGGCCCTGTGGGCGGCAAGCATCTTTTCCTTCACGCCGCCGACCGGCAAAACCCGGCCCCTTAAGGTGATCTCCCCGGTCATAGTGACATCGTTTCGGACCGGGATCCTGGTAAAGGCCGAAGCGAGGGCGGTCGCCATGGAGATACCGGCCGACGGGCCGTCCTTGGGGATGGCTCCCTCGGGGACGTGGATGTGGATATCCACTTTTTCATAGAAATTTTCTTCCAGTCCGAGCTCTTCGGCCCGGGAGCGGATGTAACTCATGGCCGCCTTGGCCGATTCCTGCATTACTTCGCCCAGCTGACCGGTCAGGGTCATTTTCCCCTTGCCCTTCATCAGGCTTACCTCGATCGAGAGCAGATCGCCCCCGCTTTCAGTCCAGGCCAACCCTGTGGCCACCCCAATTTCTTTTTTCTTCTCCGCCACCCCGAAGCGGTAGCGGGGGATACCCAGGTATTTTTGCAGGTTATTGCTGGTCAATCTGACCTTCTTCTTACGATCTTTGACCACTTCACGGGCCACTTTGCGGCAGATTGCGGATATGCTCCTTTCCAGGTTGCGCACCCCCGCTTCCCGGGTATATTCCCGGATAATCCGCCGGATTGCCCCTTCCGAAATCTTGAGCTGGTCCTCACCGAGCCCGTTTTCCCTGAGCTGTTTAGGAATCAGGTACTGCCTGGCAATTTCCACCTTGTCTTCCTCGGTGTAACCGGGAATATGGATCAGTTCCATCCGGTCCAGCAAGGGCTGGGGGATGTTAAAAGAAGTATTCCCGGTGGTAATAAACATCACCTGGGACAGATCAAAAGGAATTTCGATGTAATGATCGCTGAAAACACTATTTTGCTCGGGGTCGAGGACTTCCAGCAGGGCCGAAGAAGGATCCCCCCGGAAATCGGTGGACATCTTGTCTATCTCGTCCATCAGGAAGATGGGGTTTTTTGACTTGGCTTCACGCATGCCCTGGATAATCCTGCCCGGCAGGGCCCCGATGTAAGTGCGGCGGTGGCCCCTGATTTCAGCTTCATCGCGCACTCCGCCCAGGGAAATTCGCACAAAGTTGCGTTCAAGAGCCCTGGCTACGGATTTAGCCAGTGAAGTTTTGCCTACACCGGGAGGACCGATCAGGCACAGGATTGGCCCTTTCAGCTTATCAGCCAGCTGGCGAACCGCCAGGTATTCAATGATCCGCTCTTTAACATTTTGCAGGCCGTAATGATCTTCATCCAGGATCTGTTCGGCCACATCCAGATCAAGGCGATCCGTGGTTTCTCCCGACCAGGGCAGTTCCAGCAGCCAGTCCAGGTAAGTCCTGATTACAATGGCTTCAGCAGCAGCGGGAGGCATTTTCTCCAACCGGTCAACTTCTTTGAGCGCTTTCTCCTCGACTTCTTCGGGGAGGCCGGTCTCGGCAATTTTTTCCCGGTACTCTTCCGCTTCCGCTTCTCTTTCATCTTTTTCGCCCAGTTCTTTCTGGATTGCCTTCATCTGCTCCCGCAGGTAATATTCTTTTTGAGTCTTTTCCATCTGCTTGCGGACCCTTAAATTTATCTTCTGTTCTATTTCCTGGATTTCAATTTCATTGCTCAAGATTTCATTTAATTTTTCCAGGCGCTCTTTGATCTCAATCGCTTCCAGTAACTGCTGCTTTTGCTCAACCTTCATGCTCAGGTGAGAGGCAATAACATCGGCAAACCGGCCCGGTTCTTCTATATCGGAAACCGTGGACAGGGTTTCCGGGGGAACCTTGCGGTTAATCTTGATGTACTGCTCGAACTGGTTGAGCACACTCCTCATCAAGGCTTCCATTTCCTGGGTTTTTTCCGCCTCATCTTCGACAATATCAGCATCCGCTTCAAAAAACAGTTCCTCGGTATGCATTTTCAAAATTTTAGCCCTGTTAAGGCCTTCAACCAGGACGCGGATAGTCCCGCCGGGCAGCTTGATCATTTGCTTAACTGTAGCCAGGGTTCCCACGTCATGAAGATCTTCTTCACCGGGTTCGGACATCTTGGCTTCCTTCTGGGTGATCAAGATGATCCGGTTATCATTCATCATTGAACGTTCCAGAGCCGATACCGATCTTTCCCGCCCGACATCAAGATGCAAAACCATGCTGGGAAATACCAGTACACCCCTTAAAGGCAGAACCGGTAGTTTTTCTTCTTTCGTCATAGTTAAAACCACCTATCTATAATAAAAGTTAAAGCGAGAAGCCTCCGGGTGTTAACTATTCGCTTCCCGCTTTATTTTTACCTGTTCAGGTTCCGGATTATCGCCTGTTCCGGTTAGTTTGTTTATATCACTGTTATTTCAGGCTGATTCCTCTTTCTTATTGCGTTTATCTTTGGTAACTAAAATTGGCGTATCCCCGTTAAGGACCACTTCCCTGGTGATGATACAGCGTTCGATATCCTCCCGGGAGGGCAGCTCATACATCACGTTTAGCAGGGTTTCTTCCAGGATCGCCCTGAGTCCCCTGGCTCCCGTGTTCCTGTTCATCGCTTCTTCGGCTATCGCCCTGAGGCTGTTTTCTTTAAATTCGAGGGTGACACCGTCAAGTTCGAAAATTTTCTGGTACTGTTTGACCAGTGCATTGCGCGGCTCCGTCAGGATGCGCACAAAGGCGTCGACATCTAGCGGATCAAGGGTGGCAATAACCGGAATCCGGCCTACAAATTCAGGAATCAGGCCATACTTGAGCAGGTCCTGTGGAAGGATCTGCTTTAATATAGCTCCCAGGTTTTTATCATCGGGCGTGGTCACTTCAGCTCCAAAACCGATTCCCTTGTTGCCGACCCGGTTCTGGATAAGTTTTTCCAGGCCGTCAAAGGCGCCGCCGCAAATAAACAGGATGTCGGTCGTGTCGATCTGCATGAATTCCTGGTGCGGGTGCTTGCGTCCCCCCTGGGGCGGCACGCTGGCCACGGTCCCTTCCAGGATCTTCAGCAGGGCCTGCTGGACCCCTTCACCGGAAACATCCCGGGTTATGGAAGGGTTGTCCGTTTTGCGGGCTACCTTATCGATTTCATCGATATAGACAATCCCTTTTTCCGCTTTTTCCAGGTCGTAGTCGGCGGCCTGGATCAACTTGAGCAATATATTCTCCACGTCTTCGCCTACATAACCGGCTTCTGTAAGCGAGGTCGCATCAGCAATGGCAAAAGGCACATTCAGGATCCGGGCCAAAGTCTGGGCCAGCAAGGTTTTACCTACCCCGGTCGGCCCGATCAGGACAATATTGCTCTTTTGCAGTTCCACATCTTCCACTTTCTGACCGGCGTTTACCCGCTTGTAGTGGTTATACACGGCAACGGAGAGGCTCCTCTTGGCCGCTTCCTGGCCGATCACATATTGATCAAGGACCTCGTTAATATCCTGCGGTTTGGGAAGTTCCACAAATCCCAGGTCCGATTGTTCCCCCATCTCTTCTTCTATGATTTCGTTGCACAACTCGATACACTCATCGCAGATATAAACGCCGGGCCCGGCAACAAGCTTGCGCACCTGCTCCTGCGTTTTTCCGCAAAATGAGCATTTCAGCTGTCCTTTTTCTTCATTAAATTTAAACATCGGGAGAAATCACCTCATCTCCACTTTAGAGTTGCATTATTAAGTTCTGTTAGCCAGTATATCATCAACAATCCCGTATTGTTGGGAATCCTCAGCCGACATAAAGAAATCACGGTCGGTATCTTTGGCAATGGTTTCCACCGGTTGGCCGGTATGATGGGACAGGATTTCGTTTAATGTCTCCCTGACCTTGATAATTTCCCGGGCATGGATGTCGATATCGACAGCCTGGCCCTGGGCCCCACCGGCCGGCTGGTGCAGCATGATCCTGGAGTGGGGGAGGGCAAACCGTTTGCCTTCTTCTCCAGCTGCCAGCAGCACGGCGCCAAAGCTGGCTGCCAAACCGACACAGATAGTCGATATATTCGGTTTTACATATAACATTGTATCATAAATGGCCATCCCGGCATAAACCGCTCCCCCGGGGGAATTTATGTACAAACTGATATCTTTCTTCGGATCTTCCGATTCCAGGAACAGCATCTGGGCCACAATCAGGTTTGCCACATTGTCATCTATGGGGCTACCCAGGAAAATGATCCGATCCTTGAGCAGACGCGAGTAAATATCATAGGCTCTTTCGCCGCGGCTGGTCTGTTCAACCACCATTGGCACCAATACACTCATTTTTTATGTCCTCCCTATTATTTCTCTTTTGTTATATAATATCATGTTTTATTGATCTTCGGAGTCTTTATTAATTTTCTCTTCACCGCTTTTTTCTTCACCGGCCTCTTCGGCGGCTTCTGCACGGCCGGTTTTTTCCTTTTCCTCTTCTGCTGTCACTTCTTCTCCGCCGCTCTCTTCCTTTTTATCGGACGGTTCTACCATTTTATCGGACGGTTCTACCATCGTGATATTGGCTGTTTCAACAAGCAGATCCACTGCCTTGCGAATTCTTAATTCTTCGCGAATGGAAGGCAGGCGGCCCTGTTTTTCCAGAATTTCCTTGATCCGGTCTACCTGGTCCTCGTAGGCTTCGGCTATTTCAGCAAGCTTAGCATCTATTTCGCTGTCGTCGACCGTAAATCCTTCTTTTTTCGCTATAGCGTCCAGGACCAGGTTGGCCTTGGTCCGTTTTTCCGCCTCCGGCCGGTTCTGCTCGCGTAATTCTTCCCTGGTTTTGCCTGAAAGCTCCAGGAATTGATCGAGTCCCAGTCCCTGCCGACGGAGGTAATTTTCCATCTCGTCGATCATCCGGTCTATCTGTCGATCAACCAGGATTTCCGGCAGTTTGACTTCCGAGGCGTCGGTAACCTTTTCGATTAAAGATTCCTCCAGCTTTGTTTTCGACTGTTCCTCCGCATTCTTAAGCAGTTTTTCTTTTAAATCAGCTTTCATTTCCTCAAAGGTATCAAATTCACTGACTTCCTTGACAAAATCATCATTAAGTTCAGGAAGCTGTTTCTCCTTTACCTGCTTCAGGCTGACCTGGAAAGTGGCTTCTTTGCCGGCCAGATCTTCATTGCTGTAGTCTTCAGGAAATGTTACCTTGATTTCTTTTTCGTCACCCTGCTTTAATCCCACCAACTGTTCTTCAAAACCGGGCACAAAAGAATGTGAGCCCAGCTCCAGGGAATGATCTTCAGCCTCCCCGCCTTCAAAAGGTTCGCCGTCGACAAAACCTTTAAAATCTATGGTTACCAGGTCACCGTCCTGGGCCGGTTGATCTTCTTTTGGAACCAGGCGGGAATTTTGTTCCCGCAGCATGTAGATTTGATGATCCACCTGCAGGTCATCGATATTTACTTCCCCCTGCTCGGCCTCAAGGCCCCTGTATTCGCCCAGTTCAATCTCGGGCAGGACTTCGACCACGGCATTGAACAGGAGGGGTTTGCCTTCTTCGATCTGGACCAGCTCAAATTCGGGCTGGTTTATGGGATCGATATCGGCCTCTTCCAGCGCTTTTTCATAGGCCGGAGGGACCAGTTCTTCCAGGGCTTCCTCGTGCAGGACTTCCGGTCCGAAGTGTGATTCCATCACCCGGCGCGGAACTTTGCCTTTACGGAAACCCGGCAGGCTAACTTTTTTTACAACCTTGCGGTAAGCCTTGTCCAGCGCCGTGTCAACCTCCGGTACATCGACCTCGACTTCTAATTTTACCTTGTTGTCCTCTATTTTTTCATAGCGGTTTAACATATTATACTCCTTTCCTTGCCATCTGTTTCCTTTCAGTTTATAGATATACCATTATATTGAAATATATCTTAACACATCTCCGTGATGTTGGCATCAATTAAAATTCACAATAAAAACGCCCTTGTATGCAGGCGTTAAAAACAACTATATCTTAACATAGAAAAAAAGCGGTTACAACCGATTCAATCAAAGTTCATTTATTATTAGCGGCCAGTGCCAATGCCATCCCGGCGCAGCCGCCCTACTTACCCGCTTGATTATTTTTATCGATTCCACTTTTTAAATAATAGCGACAAATCTTGATTATTATCTCAAAATATTGTACAATACAAAAACGAATGAGCCTTCATTCATTAATCTTTGTAATCAACCGGAGGGCATATGGCCAAAAGAAGCGGCGAAAAACACCAGGTTATCCTTGACGCGGCAGTAAAAACCTTTGCCCGGACCGGTTATCACCGCACCAGGATCTCAGACATTGCCGGCGAAGCCGGTGTAGCAGACGGGACTGTCTACATTTATTTTGACAACAAGGAGGATATTTTAATCTCCCTCTTTCAAAATTTAATGAACCGTTTTGTGGAAGAACTAAGGGCAGAACTCGCCCAATGCCATGACGCCAATGTAAAACTGGAAACTATAATCGATTACCACCTGCGGACCCTGGCCAGCAAACCCGATCAGGCCAGGGTCACCCAGATCGAATTGAGACAGATAGATCAGGATATCAATGAAGGCATATCCAAACCGCTTTTATGTTACTTTCAGCTGATCGAGGAGGTGATTGAAGAAGGCAAAAAGCAGGCCCTTTACAGGCAAGAATTAAACACCAGAACCGCCCGCAAAGTAGTATTCGGCGCTATAGACGAAGTTGTCACCTGCTGGGTCATGTCCAGCAAACCCTATCCGCTGGCCGAACTAAAAAAACCTGTCTTTGACCTGCTGGTAAGAGGGCTGCAGTGATCTTTTCAATAAATCCTTTACTTTAAAGCGTACTCTTTTTTAAAAGCACTATAAGTCCATTAAACATGAAGTTGAAGGAGGTATTTAGATGGCCTTGAAAGAAATTCGAAAGGCTGCTGTTCTCGGCGCCGGAGTAATGGGTGCCACCATTGCTGCTCATCTGGCCAATGTGGGCATCCCGGTTTTACTGCTCGACATTGTCCCCCGTGAGCTGACCCCGAAAGAAGAAAAAAAGGGTCTGACCCTGGAAAGCCCCGAAGTTCGAAACCGCCTGGCCAACAACGGGAAAAATGAATTATTGAAGCAAAAATTAAATCCCTTCTACCGCAAATCCAACATCGACCGCATCACGACCGGCAATTTTGAGGATGACATTGACAAGCTGAAAGATATGGACTGGGTAATAGAAGTTATTGTTGAAAACATGGACATCAAGAAAAAGATGTTCAAGCAAGTCGAGGAAAACTGGATCGAGGGAACTATTGTCTCTTCCAATACATCCGGCCTTTCCATCAATGAAATGGTCAGCGATAGCTCTCAGGAATTTCGCAAGCATTTCCTGGGAACCCACTTTTTTAACCCTCCCCGCTATATGAAACTGCTGGAGTTAATCCCCTGCGAGGACACTTCGAAGGAAGTCCTCGACTACATGCACCGCTTCTGCGAACGGGCCCTTGGCAAGGGGGTAGTATATGCCAAGGATACCCCCAACTTTATCGCCAACCGCATCGGCACCTATGCCATGATGTATACGATCAAACTGATGCAGGAAGAAAACATGAGCATCGAGGAAGTCGATACCATCACCGGGCCGCCGATGGGCCACCCTAAGAGCGCCTCTTTCCGGACCCTCGACATGGTCGGCGCCGACACCTTTTACCATGTAGCCAACACGGTCTATAACCAGTCGGATGACCCGGAAGAGAAACAAGTCTTTAAAATTCCCGACCTGCTGCAAAAAATGGTCGACAACAAAATGCTCGGCGAAAAAACCCAGCAGGGCTTCTACAAAAAAGTCAAGGGCGAAAGCGGTTCCGAAATTTTAGCCCTCGACTATGAAAAGTTCGACTACCGGCCCAAGGAAAAACCTCGTTTTGATATCCTCTCCAAGACCAAGCAGGCCGGCCTTAAGAAAGGCTACAAAATGCTGGTCGAATCCGACGACAAAGCCGGCAAGTTTGCCTGGAACCTGACCAAAAAACTCCTTGTTTACACGGCCAGGCTGATCCCTGAAATTGCCGACGATATCGTCAATGTCGACCGGGCCATGCGCTGGGGCTTTAACTGGAAACTGGGCCCCTTTGAAACCTGGGATACAATCGGGATAAAAGAAAGCGTCGAACGGATGAAAAACGAGGGTGAAGAAATCCCGGCCAACGTGGAGCAAATGCTAGAAAAAGGATACGAAAGCTTTTATAAGGAAGACGAGGAAGGATACCGCTTCTTCTACGACTTTGATACCGGAGCTTACAATCCGGTCCCGATCAGCCCCGAGGTGATCAGCCTGCCCGCCCTGAAAAAGCAGAACAGGCTGATTAAAGGCAACGACGACGGCAGCCTGGTCGATCTGGGCGACGGGATCTGCTGCCTGGAACAGCACAGCCCGCGCCAGGCTTTATCTCCCCAATTCTGGGAATTTATCCACGAAGCGGTTGAAGAAGCCGAGAAAAATTATGTGGGTATGGTCGTCGGCAACCAGGAAACCAACTTCTGCGTCGGGGCAAATGTGGCCCTGATGCTGATGGCGGCCCAGTCCGGCGACTGGGACATGATTGACCAGACCGCCAAAAGGCTCCAGGACGGCCTGATGGCTATGAAATATGCTTCCGTTCCCGTGATTGCCGCCCCCCACCAGATGACCTTAGGCGGCGGGCTGGAAGTGGCCCTGCACGGCGACCGCATGCATGCGGCTGCTGAAACCTACATGGGCCTTGTTGAAGTCGGCATGGGGCTGCTGCCCGGCGGCGGCGGCAACAAAGAATACCTGATCCGCTTTACTGAAAGCCTTAAGGAAGGCGTCAAGGTAGATCGGCTGCCTTTCGTCCAGAAAGCGTTTGAAGCGATCGCCATGGCCACGGTGGCCACCAGCGCCCGCCATGCCCAGGAGCTCGGTTTCATGCGGCCGACGGACAAAATAACTGTCAACCAGGATCACCTCCTCCATGATGCCAAAAATACCGCCCTGGCCATGCACCTGGAAGGTTACGCCCCCCCCGAACTCAAACCGATCAATGTACTCGGGGAATACGGCGTGGCCACCTTCAAAGTAGGCGTCCAGAACATGCTCTGGGGCGGTTACATTACCGAACATGAGCAGAAAATAGCCAATGAGATTGCCTTTGTTCTCTGCGGAGGAAATATAAAACCGGATTCGCTTGTCAGTGAACAGTACCTGCTGGATCTCGAACGGGAAGCCTTCCTGCGCCTGCTCGGCGAAGAAAAGACACAGGAACGGATCAACCACTTCCTGTCCACAGGCAAGCCTTTACGTAACTAATGAAGGAGGTAAATAATATGAGAGAAGCTGTTATCGTTTCCATTGTCAGGACAGCTATCGGCAGGGCCCCCCGGGGCACGCTGCGCAACACCCGGCCTGAACATATGGGCACCACAGCTGTTAAAGAAGCAATTAACCGGGCCAAGGGCCTGGACAGTGCCGAGATAGAAGACGTGATCCTGGGCTGCTCCTTCCCGGAAGGAGAACAGGGAATGAACCTTGGCCGCATCGTGGCCCTCCAGTCCGGCCTGCCCGACAGCGTCCCCGGACAGACCGTAAACCGCTTCTGCTCCTCCGGCCTGCAGTCAATCACCATGGCCGCAGAAAGGATCATGTGCGGTTTTGCCGATGTGATCGTGGCCGGGGGTGTTGAAAGTATGAGCGTGGTTCCCATGGGCGGCAACAAGCTGGCCCCGAGCCCGCAATTGGTAGAAGATCACATCGAAGCCTATATTCCCATGGGCATTACCGCCGAATTTGTCGCCCAGCGCTTTAATATATCCCGTGAAGATCAGGACCAGTTCGGTCTGAAAAGCCACCAGAGGGCTGCAGCGGCCATCGATGAAGGGCGCTTTAAAGACGAAATAGTACCGTTAAAGGTTGTCGAACGCGAAGTGGGGCCCGACAATAAGATCGTGGAAAAAGAAAAAACCTTTGAGGTGGACGAAGGAGTCCGCCCGGATACCACCCTGGAAGCCCTATCCAAACTGCGCCCGGCTTTTCAAGCCGGGGGGGCCGTTACCGCCGGCAATTCATCGCAGACCAGTGACGGGGCTGCAGCATGCGTGGTCATGTCCGCAGAAAAAGCGGAAGCCCTGGGCTTAAAACCGATCGCCGTTTTCAGGGGCTTCAGCGTTGCCGGCTGCCCTCCCGAAATTATGGGCATTGGACCGGCCGTGGCCATCCCGAAGTTGATGCACCAAACCGGGATGAAGCTTGAAGATATTGACCTGTTTGAACTAAACGAAGCCTTCGCTTCCCAGGCCCTCTACTGCATCCGCGAGCTGGGCTTGAATGAAGATATTGTCAACGTCAACGGCGGGGCAATCGCTCTCGGCCACCCGCTGGGATGCACCGGAACCAAGCTGACCGCCACCCTGCTCCATGAAATGGGCAGACGCGATTACCGGTTCGGTGTAGTTTCCATGTGCATCGGTGGAGGCATGGGCGCAGCCGGCCTGTTTGAACGGGTCTAATTAATCAGGCCAACAACGAAAATATGAGCTAAAACGGGCGATAATCAGGACACTGTGCTTAATCATAGCCGGGTTTTATGTTATGATAAGAGCACAGTGTCCTTTTCTATCTACAATTCCCCTCTTACCTGACAGGCAGAGGGACCAGAGGCTTGTGCTTTGGATAGTGCGTTCAGACACGGTCTTGCTGCCTGCTTTTGAACCTGTAATCTTAAAAGGCTGCCTTAAAGGGCCCGCCCCTGTGATTTAAATAGCCCTGTTTAAACTTTTACCGCCGGTACTAAATTATACATACCGCCTGCCAGTAAGTACCGGTCATAAAGGAGGATAATATAGCATCATGACTCCGATTGAAGAGCTGCAAAACAGGATCAAGAAACTGCAGGCCGCCATGCGTGAAAAAGAAATCGGTGGAGCCCTGCTGATCCAGAGGGCCGACCTATTTTACTTCAGCGGCACCGGACAAAACGGGCACCTTTTTATTCCCGCTGAAGGCGAACCGACCCTGATCATAAAAAAGTCGGTGACCCGAGCCCAGCAGGAAAGCTCCCTGGATAAGATTATTCCTTTTTCAGGCTGGGGCGCGCTGGTTGACTTAATTGAAAAAACAGTTTCTCCCTCCTCTGTTTTAGGTCTCGAACTGGATGTCCTGCCGGCCAACCTGTACTTTAGGTACAGGGAAAAACTAAAAAACCACCGGCTCGTTGACATTTCAAACATTATCCGCCAAATCCGGGCTGTCAAATCAGATTATGAAATCGGGCAGATGCGAGAAACTGCCACAATCAGCCAGTCTGTCTTTAACTATGCCAAAAATATTATCAGGGAAGGGATGACCGAGGTGGAGCTGGCCGGACACCTTGAATTCCATGCCCGCACTTTAGGGCACCAGGGAGCGGTGCGCATGCGCGGTTTTAACCAGGAACTCTATTTCGGCCATGTTCTGACCGGCGATAATGCCACCACCATTTCTTTTTTTGACGGGCCGACCGGGGGATCGGGGCTTAACCCATCATTCCCCCAAGGTGCCGGGGCTAATGTAATCAGGGAAAATGAACCGATACTAATCGATTTTGTCAGCGTCCTGAGAGGATACATGGTCGATCAAACCCGAATATTCTGCGTCGGAAAACCGCCCCTCCACCTCCATGAAGCCCACCGCCAGGCGGTTAAAATCAGGGACGCCCTGGCCGAGATGGGAAAACCCGGGGTAAAATGCAGCGCCCTCTATGAAAAAGCCAAGGAGCTGGTAAACGAAGCCGGGTTGAGCAACCATTTCATGGGCTACGTGGAACGAGTCAATTTTATCGGTCACGGGGTGGGCATTGAACTGGATGAGCTGCCTGTGATAGCGCCCGGCTTCGATCTGCCTTTAGAAGAAGGAATGGTCTTTGCCCTGGAACCGAAGTTTATTTTTCCTGCCGAAGGGACCGTGGGTATCGAAGACACCTTCGCGGTTGGTTCTGATCGCCTGGTCCGGCTGACAAACTTTAGCGCCGATCTGCAGATTATTTAAACCATCATAAAAAATCACCCCCGGATACGACTGCCCGTAAGCGCGTATACGGAGGATACTTATTTATTGCCAAAAATTTAAGAGCCGACCGGCTCTTTATTAAAGCCTTTATCAGCCCCCGCCGGTATTGCACCCAAACAGCAGCAGCATACCCATAACAGTTATTGCCAGCAATGCCACTTTGGCCAGGCCCATTTAAGCACCCCCGCTTTAGTATTAATAAAATTAATACCACAACTGCCTATAATTAGCAACTTGTAAATGTTCAAAAAACGCTAGCCCGGGGTTTATTTTTTCACAGGTAACCGTTATGAAAGCTGATTATGAAAATTACTTTATGTTAACAAAAAATAGATTTTAAATTATTATTAGCCGTAAAATCAACTTTTTTTACAGGCAAATACCAGTTCTGTTCACAGTATACACAGAGTTATCCACAGGCTTTAGCCGATATCTCCGTTTGAAGATCATATTATCCACATTATTCGCACCCGGTAACCATAACATACTGCCTGTTTCTGGCAATAAAGATGGCATGTAAATTGAGGTCAAGTTCAAAAATACAACCTTTTTTGGTACCCGTTAACTGTCCTGCGGTTAAATTCAAATTGCAAAAAATAAGCTTTAAAAAAAGGGAAAACGGATTAATTAGCGAATATCATTATGGAAAAACTCTATTACTATTTAAGGAGGCATCAGCATGGAAATCAGAGTAAACGATGATTGCAGCGCCTGCGGTATTTGTGAGGATATTTGCCCTGAAGTTTTTGAATTAGGAGATGAAAAGGCAGAAGTCAAAGTCAATCCAGTGCCTGCAGAACACGAAGACAGCGTTCGTGAAGCAGCTGAAGAATGTCCTACCGAGTCGATTGAAATCTCCTAATAAAACAACATAACCGTCTCAGACAAAGCCCGCTTTATGCGGGTTTTGTTTTTACCTCTAAACACGGACGGTTAATGACCACTACTTTAAGATGGCTTGATTTAACCCGCCGGCCCGGGTCCCGGCCGGTTATAAGTTTCCCGGGGTGAAGGAATTTTTTTCTAACTGCCGAATTGATATAAAGACCATTTGTTGAAAACTCATGAGAGAAGAAGGGGAAAATTTGAAGCTGGATAACTTGTTACAAAGCATCTCGGTCCTTGAAGAACACTCCGGATCCGGCAGCATGCCGGAACCGGATCAAAACATCACGGGCCTGGCCTACCACTCAGGGCAGGTCGAAGAGGAATTCCTTTTTGTCTGCCTCAAAGGTTATAAGACCGACGGGCACCTGTACCTGGAACAGGCCTGTGAAAAAGGAGCGGCGGCGGCTGTAGTCGAGTATTTCCGGGAGGATATTGATCTGCCCCAGTACCGTGTAGCCGACAGCCGGGCCGCCCTGGCGGCCCTGGCCGATCACTTTTATGATCACCCCTCCTCGAAAATCCACGTCACCGGGGTAACTGCAACCAACGGCAAAACCACCACTACCTACATGTTAAACGCAATCCTGGAGGAGCAGGGCCTGAACACCGGACTGGTCGGAACGGTAATTGTTAAAACAGGCCCTGTTGTCCGGCCGGCCGAATTGACCACCCCCGAATCCCTCGATCTGCACCGTATTTTCCACCAGATAGTCGAACAAAATGTTTCCCACGCTGTAATGGAGGTTTCTTCTTCAGGGCTGGAACTAAAACGGGTGGGCCACATCGATTACGATACCGTGGTCCTGAACAACATCAGCCGCGAACATATCGACCTGCACGGGTCCTTCGAAGACTACTTCAAGGCCAAGGCCGGGTTGATCCGGACTGCCAAAAAGGGCAGCCGGGCGGTGCTCAACCTGGATTGCCCCTACAGCTCCTCTTTACAAAACGAAACTGCAGCAGCAGTTTTTACTTACGGCCTGAAAAACAGGGAAGCGGACTGCCTGGTCCATGACCTCGATCTGAGTACCGGCCGGGCTCGCTTTAAGGTTGAAGTACAGAAAAGGGCGCCGGCTGACATATCTGCCGCCTATCCCGAGCCATTCCGGGTAGAGCTTTCGGTGCTGGGCCTGCACAGCGTCTACAATGCCATGGCCGCAATCCTGTCCGCCTTGATCCTGCGCATTCCCGTCCCGGTAATCCAGAAAGCCCTGCAGGAATTTCGCGGGGTGGAAAGGCGGTTTGAACTAATTTTTGAAGATGATTTTAAAGTAATCGACGATCACTTCGCCAATTACGGCAACATCAATGTAACCCTGGAAACCCTGCAAATGATGGACTACAACCGCCTGCACCTGGTCTATGCAATCAGGGGCGGCCGGGGAGTGACCGTCAATCGCGAGAACGCCGAAGCCATCGCCGAATGGGCTCCGCGGCTGGGGCTGGACAAGGTAATCGCCACCACCAGCGGATCCCATGCAGATGAAAAAGATGTGGTCACCGAAGAAGAAAAGGCTGTATATGAAACGGTCATGAAAGAAGCGGGGTTGAAAACAGAAATTTTTGATGAGCTGCCTGATGCCATCGCCCGGGGCCTGGAAAATGCCGGCCCGGACGATGTTGTTTTGCTGGCCGGCTGCCAGGGCATGGATTACGGTGCCGGGATCTGCCTGGAACAAATCCACCGTTTGAAACCGCACCTGGACAAAGAAAAAGTTTTTGCCGCCCTTAAAAACAGGGTGGCCGGGATTTGAGCAAAAGTCAGGCCTTTAAGCTTCCTTAACTTCCACTCCGCCCATGATCGCCCGGGCCTGGATGCGAACGATCTTACTGCTGTCTTCCCGGACATTGCTTTCAATTTTTCGGCCGCCGATAATGCCTCCGTCTTCATGGTCCTTGAAGGTTACCCCGCCAAGGACGGCATTGCCGTCATAAACAACGGCCAGATCCCGCGGTATTTTTACCTCAATTCCGCCCATAATCGCGGTTAAATCGAGGATTGTTTCACCATCCGGTATTTCGGCTGAGCGCAAATCCATTTCAATGCCGCCCATAAAGGCAAAATAGCTCCCGCTTTCAAGCTTCCACGGGTCGGAACCGCCGACATTTGACCCGCCCATGAAAGCAAAACGCCCCCCCTTAGCAGAGCTGAAGGCACGGCCCCGCAGAAGGTTGATCCCGATTAAAATCAGGACCACCGGCCAGAGCAGGTTCCAGAAGATCCGGGTATCCACGTAGAACAGATCGAGGTTTCGTCCCAGGAAAATCACCCCTACCGCTATGGCAATCAGGGCTGTTACAAACTGGCCCCAGGAGAAAAAGGCCTTCTGCCCTTTTTCTTCTGAAGTAAAGCCAAAAGAAGCAGACAGCCAGCTCAAGCCCAGCATCAACGGTATCACCGGCCACAGGTGCAAGATCTGCCTGACATTGATATTGATCCCTTCGACTAAATTGTTTAAAAGCAGGATCACCCCTACGGCCAGAATGATCAAACCCAGCAGGAACCTGCCACTGATAAAACGCATTTAAATCAACCTCCAGACCAAAATATATTAAATAATGTAGCTTAAAATCTCATCCAAGTATAGCACATTAATTCTGATCAGCTGCATCATTAGTTTCGCTTTTAAATTTCCTGGCCGGCAATTATAACTTCAGAGCAGAGGGCAAATTCAAGCCCGGATGCGTTGACTTTTCAGGAAGCGCGTGCTAAAATTAACAGCGCAACAAGATAGCGAAACTATGCGGTGGGTGTAGCTCAGCCGGTTAGAGCGCCAGGTTGTGGCCCTGGAGGCCGTGGGTTCGAGTCCCATCACTCACCCCATTGCTGGGGCGTGGCC
>Ga0207421_10001962_pt1 | contig 25989 bp, 30 predicted proteins | sample SodLakKL_010_SED_4_FD_187542 | JGI IMG/M metagenome (GOLD analysis project Ga0207421, IMG submission 187542) | Alkaline sediment microbial communities from Lake Tanatar, Kulunda Steppe, Russia - 8KL_010_SED (SPAdes) (version 2) | ecosystem: Environmental > Aquatic > Non-marine Saline and... | reverse complement strand
CGGATTGCTTTATGTAGTTTATGAGGAATTGATAGGCACTGGTATAATCCCCTTGATTATATTCCTTGGAATTGGAACTATGACCGATTTTTCTCCTCTATTAGCGAATCCTAAGACTTTTCTCTTGGGAGCAGCAGCCCAGTTGGGAATATTTATGGCTTTAGGGTTGGCTATAATAGTAGGTTTTGATCTTAATGCTGCCGCTTCTATCGGAATCATAGGTGGTGCCGACGGTCCGACGGCAATATATGCAGCTACTCAACTAGTAGGTGAAAGACCAGAAATAATCGCTGCAGTCACAGTTTCAGCTTACTCATACATGGCTTTGGTACCGATAATCCAACCGCCTATAATCAAGGCTTTAACTACTAAAGAACAGCGTACTATCCAAATGGGAAAGATGAGAAAAGTTAGCAAAATTGAAAAGATCGTCTTTCCCATAGGCGTCACAATCATAGTGGGACTTATAGTTCCTTCTGCTCTTCCTTTAGTGGGTATGTTGATGCTTGGTAATCTTTTCCAGACATCTGGAGTTATGGACCGATTATCTGATACAGGTGGAAATGCATTGATGGATATAGCCACCATAATGCTTGGACTCGGTGTTGGTTTTCTTATGACTGGTAATACATTCCTAAGATTTGAAACTATCAAGATACTTCTTTTGGGAGTTTTCGCATTCGCAACAGCTACTGCAGGCGGAACACTATTTGGCCAGATATACTACAAACTATCTAAGGGAAAAATAAATCCGATGATAGGAGCCGCTGGTGTTTCTGCAGTTCCAATGGCTTCAAGAGTTGTACAGAAAATGGGACAAAAAGAAGATGCAGGAAGTCATCTCTTGATGCATGCGATGGGGCCTAACGTCGCAGGTGTAATTGGTTCCGCTACGGCCGCGGGAATCTTGATAGGATTGTTGGCGTGATAATATGGAAAGCGAATTTGTAAAAAAAGGAGAAGAAAAAAAGAGGGAGGAGGTTAACGGCAAATTATTCCGCTTGATGCAGAAATCAAGCGAGATGGAAGCTATAATCGCAGAACTAGAAGTTGAAGCGGAATCGGACGAATACTGCCACGAAGGAGAAGAAATACATTTGGTTCTGAGTGGAAAAATCGAGTATTTTGTGGGTGATGAAGTCTACGAGATGGAGGAAGGAGATACTCTTTGGCACCCTTCAGATATACCTCATCATGCAGAGAACGCCGGTGATGAAAAAGCTTCATACGTTACAGTAAGTTCACCTCCCACCTTTATGTGAGGGAAGACCATAAAGATATACAGGCTTGAAGAAACGTCTTCTACTAATGAAGTAGCGAAGGCTCTGTGTGAAAAAGAAAGTGAGGACTTTGTGGTTCAAGCTGACAAACAGACTTCGGGAAAGGGTAGGAAAAACCGTTCGTGGAAATCCCCTCCTGGAAATCTTTATTTTTCGCTCTGTACAGAGATGACTTCTCTTTTACCATTACGAGCCTCAGTAGCAGTAGCTCAATCGTTAGGGGAAATAGGTATTTCCTCTTCGCTCAAATGGCCTAACGATGTTATCGTGAATGAGAAAAAGATATGCGGTATATTAACAGAAGTTGTAGATGATAGAGGAGTCATAGGGATAGGCTTGAACATCAGGTCAGCTCCTATTGAAGAAAGTATATGCATTTCAGATTTACTAGAAACCAAGGTATCGCTGGATGATATGATGAAAAAGATCATCTCTAATTTTTATGATATAGACGATGTGATAGAAATCTACAGGGATTATTCCTCTACTATAGCAGAGAACGTTAGGATAAAAACCACCAGTGGAGAATTTGAAGGTGTAGTTACCGATATAGATGAAAAAGGTAGACTCGTCCTCGAAAACGGTAAAAAGTTCATCTCTGGAGACGTGATCCATCTCAGAGAAGAGTCCAGTTAAAAATTCAAATCTCTATGTCTTCGACAAAGACATCTCTTTTTTTCTCATCTATATTGATTTGTATATTACCAATATCTTTTCTATCCACGCAGTAACCATCGATGAATTCCTCTAAGGTTAGCTTTTGAGTTTCATAAACAGGAAATAAAGAGGTCTCTAGCGCTTCTTTAATACCATATGGCAGACCATCGGAACCAAAGATAATATCCTCACCAGGAACAAATCCTACTTCATCTATAAGCATCCTGAAGGGATTGTTCTTTTTGAGATACTTTTCTGACAATCTATCGGAGTAATGTTTCGAATCGATGCTAAAGTTGGGCTGCATGCTGAGAGTTATACCTAGACGTTTAGCTTCCATAGCGGTCTCTTTATCTATGAATTGCGCGTGTTCAATACGAGTTTTCGGCATTTTGGAACCGTTCCTCTCTATCTTGCTCAAAGTGTCGATTATCATCTCTATGGCTTTATCACCTATGGCGTGGACAGCGATCTTGTCTTTCTCTAGACTGAGCAAAGTATCTTCAAATTCTTTTTCTCCATAAACCATGACTCCGGTGCCGCCGTCGAGATAATCTTCATTTATAGCAGCGGTCCTAGGCCCTAGTGCTCCGTCTACAAAGAGCTTGATACCTTCAATCTCTTTTTTTGCGCTTTCACTGAGTCCATCGAAACTATCTAGATCTGCCCAGAAGGTCGTTTTATCCGCGAGTTTCAGCTTTTTGAACTTCTGTAGGGTCTCTTCAGAAGGTAGTAGCATGTCATCGGTACTATAGATACCTCTCTTCAGAAGAAAGTCATTTGTCCTCAAGATCTTGTCTTCAGTTACCCCCTCTATCTCGATCATCAATTTCGAGACCTTCAAAAGGTTGCGCTCCACCCAGTCTGGATTTTTCATTTTTTTGATCATGTAAGGGTCGTTGAACTTATCTATTGCTCTTCGTTCTGCTTTTTTATTAAAAACTAGACCGTGTCCAGAAACGTTCCATATGAAGACTGGGGGCATCTTTTCCAGTTCCGAATTACTAAAAGAATAGAATGAATCGTTCCAACCTTGGACAACGTTCATCTCTTCTCTGGAGCAATGGTCCATTATAGATGAAATAGCTTTATTTTTATCTTCGACGCTGGAAATGTCGACACAATCTAAATAAGCCGCTCTACCGCTGAAGTGGGCGTGATGATCATGCAGTAAAGGAATGGTCTCTTTCATAATTTTGACTCCTCTAACGAAGAAAGTTGACAAAGGATATATTAAAGATTTGTTAGATTGAATCAACCATGACGGTAGAACTAAAAACACCCGGTATAGAAGAGTACGAAGATATACTCGAGCTTTGGGACAAGGCTGGACTTCCATACAAGCCTGAGGGCAGAGATACGCGGGAGAATATCGAAAGAGAATTGGAAGAACGGCCAGAGTATTGGATCGGAGCTTATAATGAAGGAGAATTGATAGGCATCGTTTTCGGTACGGATGATGGGAGAAAGGGATGGATAAATCGTTTAGCAGTTGAAGATGAGTACAGAGGACAAGGCATTGGAAGAACTTTGGTCGAGAAATTAGAACATGTTTTCGAGCAGAAAGGTTTCAAGATCTGGGCAGCTCTAATTGAGCCTGATAATCCAAAAGCGATGGATTTTTTTGAACATTTAGGTTTCGAAGACAAGAATATAAAGTACTATTCTAAGAGAGAGAGCGAGAAAGTCTAATCCTCTAACCTGTCCATATCATCTAACTCTTTTAAAGAGGCTTTGTCCGGCTCTTTCACAGTGAAAGCTATGAACATGACTCCACCGAGGCCGACCGCCATAGCCACGAAAAACGGCCATCGTAATCCCATCAGGTCTGCTACGGTCCCTCCTAAGAAGGAACCCGTTGCGAATGCGGCGTTCTGAGCAAAGTTGTATACTCCCATCATTTTTCCTCTATGCTCTATTGAAGATAGAGAAGATACGAAGGCGGGGAAAGAGGGTCTCGCTAGTGCTCTACCTACCGTATACATTCCCACAGCGAACAATAAGAATATGAAGCCTGTAGAAAATCCGATAAAGCCGGAGAACAAGGCAGAAAGACCCACACCTGATATGATCAACTTTTTTCTCCCTATCCTGTCCGAAAGACTGCCAGCAGGGAACATAATCATGACCTGAACAACACCTATCATAGTGAATACCAAAGAGATTTGAAATTCAGTAAGTAGCAGTATCTCGTCTCCGAATAAGGAGAGCATGGACCAAACCATGGCAAGACCGAAAAAAACTGTGAATGAACCTACGGTGAGGCCTACGAAAAGCTTTGGAAAGGGAGTGATCATTTTGATATAGTTCCATATTGCCAATAAAAATTTAGCAGGAGCCTTCAATACGTTCCCTAAACTCAATCTCCACTTCCTATAATCCAAGAATGATGGATATCTACTCTTCTTTTCACTTGTCCCTTTTGCTTTAGAACCTTCGTAAGACTCTTTAACACCTATGAATAGGAGTATTCCGCTCAAAGCGGCTAGACCTGAAGTGAAGAAGAAGGGAACCGAAAGCGAGTAGTAAGTAGCGATCATACCGCCCAATAAAGGACCGAACGCGTTACCGCTGGCGAATGACATAGAATAGAGGCCCATTGCCTTCCCTCTATCTTCCTCTTTGACTATGTCACCGATATAAGTCATCGCGATAGGCCAAACAAGACCTGAAGCAGCGCCCTGACCTCCTCTATAGATGAACAATTCAGGTAAGGTACGAGCTAAACCGAACATTGCCATAACGACCATGTAGGCGAACATCCCTCCGACCATTATCGGTTTCCTGCCGTATGTATCGGCGAGTTTCCCACCCAAAGGGGCTACAAATATTTTAACTATAGAGAATACTCCGAGCATCAGTCCTATCTGTGTCTTCGTAGCGCCGAATTGAGAAGCGTAGATAGGTAGGAAAGGCATCACCAACCCGAACCCGATCATGCTCACGAAGACCGCAAATATCAAGATCAGAAGTTCCTTGTACTTCAACACTATCTTGAGATCGGATAGAACGCTATTGAGACCAAAAGGTTCCTGTTCGTCGTTCGCCATCTTTATTTACGATAAAAATGATTTACTTAAACGTTTGCATTTGCATACAAACAAATTTTTCATACTTCCTCTCATTAGGTTAAGCCATGAGTGAGAAACTCGACATAGTGAACGAAGAAGATGAGATCATAGATGTTAAAACTAGAAAGGAAGCACACGACAAGGGGCTTAGACACAGGAGCGTGATGTTTTTTGTCTTCAACCCTGACGGGAAAATTTTGATGACGCAGAGAAGTGAAGATAAAAGATTCTATCCAGGCCACTGGAGTGTTGTACTGGGAGGACACGTTACCGCAGGTTTGAGTTATCTCGAAGCGTTAGAGAAAGAGATGGAAGAAGAGATAGGTATTGTAGGCGATCACGAAGAAATAGGGTCTTTTACCAAAGAGATAGAAGAAGAGAAAGAGAATGTGAGGTTATACAAAGTAGAAGTAGATCCCGAAGAGATAGAATTATCTCCTATAGAATTTAAAAGAGCCCGATTTATCAGTCCGGAGGAAGTAGAAGAAGAATTGAAGGATAAGGATATAGTTCCAGAGACTGAACAGGTATTAGAACTCTTAAAAAATCACATGGAAAGAAACTAAATGTGTTTTTAAGTGATGTATGTAGAGTTAATGAAAACTAAAGGCGAAAATATATAATACATCTTTCTATCCTCATTTAGCACGATGGCTGAAAGACTTGAGGACGTTAAACCTACTCGGATGGAACTTCTTCGAATCAGGAAGAGGAAGGTCTTAGCTGAGAACGGCCATGATCTTTTAAGTGAGAAAAAAGACGCTCTGATAAATGAATTTTTCAAGATAGTTGATAAGAGGAGAGAACTTAGAGAAAAATTAGAGAACGTTCTTGAAGAGAGCTTTGAGAGCTTGATCGAAGCTCAGATGGTGATGGGCAGCGGTGATATAGAATCGATAGCCGACGGAGCAAAAAAGATGAAAGGATTGGAGATCGATTCCGATAATATCATGGGGGTAAAAGTTCCTAATTTACAGCCAGATATTCCTGAAGAAAAATTTTATGGTTATACCGATACTTCTGTGAGATTGGATGAAGCGGTCGAAAAATTTAGAGAAGCCTTAGAAATAGCGCTTGAATTGGCAGAAGTCGAGGGGAAATTGAACAGATTGTCGGAAGAAATCGAAAAAGCGAAACGTAGAGTTAACGCTCTAGAGTATAATTACATACCTAAACTTGAAGCCACTATAAAGTATATAGAGAGACAGTTAGAGGAAAGGGAGAGGGAAGATTTCTTCCGCAGAAAGAAAATAAAATCTATGATGGAAGAAGAATCTTGAACAGCCGGTGATAGGCTGAAAGAATTGATAGAAAGATATTTCGACACTTCTGAGAAGAAAGCAAAGCTGTATCTCTTGCTCACTATTGGCCAGATATGGGCAACTATAGCGTTGGTTTTAGGTTTTATTGTTTTCGCATACTTTTTATTGAGAAGTTTGGGTATACTAGGAGTGATGATATGACAGAAGTAGATATTGTGATTAAAAACATATCTGAGCTGCATACTCTCCAGGGACCGGATAGACCTAGAATGGGAAAAGAGATGAGGGAGACTGGAAAGATCGAGGATGGTGGTTTAGCTGTTAATGGCGAAGAAATAGCTGCTGTAGGACCATCAGAGGAGATAACAACTGCTTACGAAGGAAAGAAGGAGATCGATGCTTCCGGTAAGACAGTAATCCCTGGATTCGTGGATCCTCATACCCATCTGGTATTTGCCGGTTCTAGAGAGGACGAGTTGGTCATGAAGATCGAAGGGAAGAGTTATATGGAGATATTGGAAGAAGGTGGGGGAATACTCAGTACCGTTAGATCAACAAGAGAAGCTTCTAAGAAAGATCTGAAAGAACAGTCTTTGAAGAGATTAAATAGTATGCTGGAGAACGGGACCACTACCGTAGAGGCAAAGAGCGGTTACGGGCTGGATAAGGAAAACGAGATCAAGTCTCTGGAAGTGATCGGAGAACTAGATTATGAACACCCAATTGATTTAGTCCCTACCTATTTAGGAGCGCACTCCCTTCCTCCCGAATATGATGAATCAGAAGAATATATCGATTTTTGTATAGAGGAAGTCTTACCAGAAATTATAAAGAGAGATCTTGCTGAATACTGTGACGTATTTTGTGAAAAAGGTGTCTTTTCTGCAGAGGAGAGTAGAAGATTGCTAGAAGTCGCTAAAGAAAGCGGATTGAAACCACGTGTTCATGCTGATGAGATAGAAAATATTGGATGCAGTAAGATGGCTTCTGAGATAGGAGCGATTTCTGCAGAACATCTCGTTAAAACAAACGAGAGAGACATAGAGAAGATGGCAGAATCTGGTACTATTGGAATTCTGCTTCCAGGCACTCCCTTCATGTTGATGGATGAAGAGTACTCTCCTGCTAGAAAGATGATAGAAAAAGATATGGCTCTGGCCCTCGCTACCGATCTAAACCCAAACTGTTGGACCGAAAGCATGCAGTCCGTAATCACTTTAGCTTGTTTGCAGATGAAGATGACTCCTAGGGAGGCATTGACCGCGGCGACTTTCAACGCTGCTAGAGCTTTGGACAGAGAAGATGTTGGTATTTTAAAGAAAAGCAAAAAAGCGGATTTCTTGATATTAGATGTACCTAACCATATGCACATCCCTTATCGGTTTGGAGTCAATCTAGTAGAAGAAGTATATAAGTCTGGTAAGAGAGTCGAGCAAAAGAACTGAATTGCCAAAAGATTATTAAGCTCCAAAACGATATTTTAGCGAGTTGGTCAGAGACATGGTAAAAAGTGGAAAAAAATCTATATTGAATGTCATAAACGAAAAAGCGAGAAAAATTAGAAAATCTCGGTTTTCTATTCCAATCTACATTCTTACAGTATTTTTGGCATCGATATGGATGATATTCATCAATCCCTGTTTGATGAATATTTTACTCCCGATTTTAGCTATCCTTATACCTTATAAACTGTATGATGAGAACAATTTAAAGAAACTGTTGGTCGTAGGGGTAGCAGTGATTATCCTTCTAGCTTTTACAATGGGCTTCTATCATGTCGGAATCCTTTACGATCAGCCAGCTAGAAGACTTCGTTCGGGAACTGGGGCCCTAGAGAACGGTACTATTGAACCGATCTATGGGGACTCAGGTACTGAATTTAACTTCACCGTCGAGGTTAATTTTACCATAGCTGGGACTTCTGAGGAAAAGGCAACTCTATATGCAAATATCTCTTTCGCTGAAGCAGAGGGAATTAGACGAGAAGATTATGAAGGATATGAGATGAAGCCTGTTGATGAAAATGATGGTAATAACGAGACTAAGGAGTACTATGTGATAGTTAGTGGTCTTCCAGAGAGACTATTCAATCACTACTTTTCTTTGAGAAAAGATGTACCTATTGAAGAAGGTGATTTTTCGTGGGTGAGAACATCGTTGGGTTTCGGTCCTATAACTCTGCCTCAAACGACGGCACTTGGTATCATAACTCTTCAACAGAGCTTTTCTACTTCTATTATTTTCTTACTTGGAATGGGTCTCTTATGGTTGAAAAAACGGATGGATAGGAGCGTTGTTGAGAGTACTGAGGGGTTGGAAGAGAAAGAGGAGGGATTGGAGGATTACTGTCCTGATTGCGGTCATCTTCTAGAAGGTAAAAAAGAATGTGATAGATGCGGTTGGATAAAAGAACCTGAAGATGAGATGTATGACGATGAGGGAGAGCCAGGTTGAAAAACCTTTGAGAAAAAAGTTAAATCTATTAGAAACATTTCTGATATAAAATAGGAGTTGAAATAATATGGAATTAGAGAGAGTAAAGGTAGAAAAAGATGAAGAAACTAACGTGATAATAGGCCAGAGTCATTTTATAAAGACAGTAGAAGATATATATGAAGCGATGGTGACTTCTGTACCAGATATAAAATTTGGAATTGCTTTTTGCGAAGCATCTGGAGATAGATTTATCAGATACGACGGAACAGATGAAGATCTAGAAGATTTAGCGGTAAAGAACGCTGAAAAGATAAATGCTGGACATTTTTTCATATTGATGATGGAAGGCGCTTTTCCAATAAACGTGATGCAGTCTTTGAAGGAAGTTCCGGAAGTATGTAGGATTTACTGTGCGACCGCTAACCCATTGGAAGTTATAGTGGCTGATGCTGAAAGCGGTAGAGGCATATTAGGAGTGATCGACGGTAAACCTACAGTTCAAGTTGAAAGCGAGGAAGATAAGGAATGGAGGAAGGAATTTTTACAAGAGATCGGTTATAAGCGCTAGGCACCGAACTTCTCAGTACGATCTGCTAGGTCCTTCAAAATATTCAAAAGGTCTTTGCCTTTAATCCTATTTATGCTTCCTCTGCTGCAGGCTCTTTCGTTGAATGCATCGATATCATCGGTTCTGACATCTTCGCCCCAGATGGTAAGAGGCAGTGGATCTCCGCTGTGATCTTTGATAGTTACAGGTGTTGAGTGGTCACCTGTGATAGCTATATAGGTTTCTTCAAGCTCATATAATGGTTCCAAAGAGGAATCTATTTTTTCGATGAAATCTATCTTTTCCTTGGGTAAACCGTCATGACCAGATAGATCACATCCTTTGATATTAACTAGCATAAAATCATGCTCTTCTAAGGCTTCTACAGTAGCATCGATCACGGCTTTAGGATCTGTATCTAAACCACCTGTAGCTTCTTTCACTTGTAAGATATTCATACCCGCTAAAGAGCAAACACCTCTAACTAGAGGTATACCAGAGATCGCCCCAGCTATTAAGCCGTGTTTGGAGTTAATGTTCTCTAGCTTGGGAACTTTACCCCCTCCTCTGGGAAGAATTATATTTGCAGGGAGTTTACCTTTCTCTTTCCTCTCACGATTGACAGGATGGTTTGAAAGAACGTCGATTGATTTCTTCACAAAATCATTCAGTACTTCTGCTGTTTTCTTATTCTCTGCTGAATCTTCCAGCGGTTCTGCTTGATGGAACTTGGTATCTACCTCATGAGGGTCTATATCGCTAACCTTTCCGCCAAGGCCTTCTCCTTTGAGCACTAGAACGGCTCTATGTTCTACGGCTTTTTCAAATTTAAAATCTACTTCGAGATCGATAGTTTGTAGTACCTTAGCTAACTCGTCGGTTTTTTCTTTTATCCTCCCCGCTCGTCTATCAACTATCTTTCCTTCCTCTAAAGTTGCAAAGTTGCACCTGAAAGCTACATCTTCTAGATTGATATCCATACCTATCCCGGCCGCTTCAAACGGACCTCTACCTCTATAGGCCTGATAGGGATCATAACCTAAAAGGGCGAGATGACCAGTATCGCTCCCGGGTCTTATTCCCGGTGCGATTGTATCCATCAAGCCATTCTGACCTTCTTCTGCAAATTTATCTAGGTTTGGAGTTTCAGCAGCTTCGAGCGGAGTTTTTCCTCCCAATTCTTTTACTGACCTATCACCGATACCGTCTAATATCAACATCAACATCTTACCAGACATAGATTACACCTCCGAATATTATTGTAGAGATTGAAATAGCGAAAAAATTAACGAGTGATTTGTTTAGTATACCTTTTCTTTCTAAAGTAGCTCCTAGAACGCTGTCGATCTGACAGCTCAGGAATCCCATGAAAGAACCGAATAAGAGTATTTCAGGTGAAAATGTTATCGTATCTGCAAAATAAAAGATGAGCTGAGCTAAAAGGAAAGTATATAAGGCGCCGATCATCGCCCAAAGTTCTCCAAAGGCCGAAATTCCTCCGTTTGTACCCGGTTTAACCCTTTCGAATGTAGTGATAAGATAGACTTTTTTTGAAGCCATACCTATCTCAGAAGCTAGAGTATCAGAGGCTGCAGCTGCGATAGCTAAAACGAAAAGAGAAATAGCAAAATTCGAGTTCAAAAAGCCAAAATTTATCAGATCACCAGAATTGTAGAGCAAAAGTACAATAGCCGGCACAAAACCGTTAGCGAGTACATTTTTCCATCCCCTTTCGCCTTTAAAACCTTCTTGCATACCTCTCTCCTTCTTATAGTTGAATTTGTACTTTGTAGCGATAAAGGCACTTGCTAGGAATACCAATAAAAGTATTATCAAGGTCAATCCGCCCTGAAGAGCGATAAAAAGTCCCAATAAAAACGCCATTATAGATCCATCTGCGTTTAACAATCCCTTGAGATAAGTTATTAAACCAAGGGCGGAACAGATGATAAATATCAGAATTATCCTGAAAACAACCATTTGAATAAATTAAACTTCCGGAGGATATAAAACTTATGTTTTCCTTCAAGTAGGTGATGAAGGATGTGAGAAGAGTATCTGAAACATTCGATGCTATAGCCGAGCATTTCGATAAGACTAGAAACCGACCTTGGAAGGAGGTCGTAAAATTTTTGGATAACTGCGAAGGATCTCTTCTCGATATGGGATGTGGTAATGGAAGGCATATTTTGGAAGCGCTAGAAAAGGATCTGGAAGTTTATGGTGTAGATGCTTCAATCGAACTTCTAAACATATGTAAACAAAAAGTGAAGGAGAGTGTTGAACTGGTCAGAGCAGACGTTAAGTCCCTTCCTTTTGAACATAATTCCTTTGACAATATAATCTACATTGCGACCATCCACCATCTAAAAGAAGATCGTGTTAAAAGTTTGAATGAGGCTAGGAGAGTTTTACAAGACAGTGGAAAAATCCTCGTCTCAAGTTGGGCTAGAGAACTTGACAGATGGGACCTAGATGAAGAAGAGCAGGACGTTATAGTTCCTTGGCATAGAGAAGATGGGGAGATAATCGACAGATTTTACCACTTATACCGACTAAAAGAACTTCGAAAGGATGTAGAAAAAGCTGGTTTTGAAGTCGTAAAAGCTTTTCATTCTAAAGGCAATAATTACGTTGAAGCAAAGAAAGTTAAGAAATGAACAAAATTTATATCATTTAGCTCACTCCGGAAAGATATGCGTCGAGTAAGATTTAAAGATCCGGCTGGTTCCGTCAGAATTGGCGAAATAAGAGATTTCAAAGTGAAGTTTTGTGGTCGAGAGTACGATCCTGAAAGTGTAGACATATTACCCCCGGTTCAGCCGACGAAGTTGGTATGTATCGGATTGAACTATGAAGATCATGCAGAAGAGACGGGACGGGAGATCCCAGAAAGGCCAAAGTTGTTTTTAAAAACTCCTAACACTCTCGCTGGGCATGAGGATACGATCACTCTTTTCGAGGATAAAGAAAGGATAGATTATGAGGCGGAACTTGGTGTCGTTATCGGAGAACAGTGTAAAAACGTGGAAAAAGAGGATGCAATGGATTATGTGATGGGTTTCACCTGTGCTAACGATCTTTCTAATAGGGACGACCAGAGACAGGAACAGAACTGGGTGAGAGGTAAAGCATTTGATAATGCCGCGCCTGTTGGCCCGGTAGTGGTGAGTCCTGAAGAAGTTCCGGAAGATGCGGAGATAAAGTCAATCGTTAACGACGAGGTAAGACAAAAGTCAACCATAGATCAACTAGCTTTTTCTGTACCTGAATTGATCGAAGAGATCACGAGTTATTTGACTCTAGAGAGAGGAGATATAATCTCTACTGGAACACCGTCAGGAGTAGGTCCGATCGAAGATGGAGATGAAGTCGAGATTGAAATTGAAGGTATAGGTACGCTGCGAAATTATTTCGTGAAACCTTAACTATTAAATATAATCCAAATTTAGTATTGGTTAAAGAATAAGGTGATCAAGTGAAGATAAGGACTCTGGGATTCATAGCGATGATCATGGCTATATTGAGCGTAGGAGTACCCTATACCCTATTAGGAAGTATAGCTAGGTTCTGGGCTAGTTATCTTTATTGGACTCTTTTGACCGTTATCACAATAGTGATAGGTTTTCTTCATTTGAGAGAGTGGGGTGATAGCAAATGAATCCAACCTACATAGCTATAGCGCTGGCTGTCTGGTTTCTAGTCGGAGTAGTTATCGCCTATAAAGCTAGAGAGTACCTTGGAAAAGGTATGCCTGAGTTCTTTCTTGCGAATCGAAAGTTAGGCGGTTTCATTTCCGGGATGACTTACAGCGCGACAACTTTTAGTGCTTTCATGATGGTCGGTTTGGTTGGATTGACGTACAGTACAGGTGTTGGGGCCGTAGGCTTCGAGATGATCTATATCATATTCACGATTTTGCTTTTAATCATATTTGCACCGCGGTTTTGGGTCGCGGGTAAAAAATACGATATAATAACACCTCCCGAATTGCTGGCTAAAAGATATAATAGTAGATGGGTCGGGATCGTTTCATCGGTCATCTGCTTGACAATGTTGATACCGTACGCCTCTGTCCAGATGATGGGCATAGGATTTCTTTTAGAAGGTATGACTTCTGTTTCTCTTCCTGCATTCGAAGTCTTCGGTGTAACTATTTCCACCTTATACCTCATAGGTGTCTTATTAGTAGCGGGTTTTAGCGGAATAAGTGCGTTTTGGGCTGGTATGAGATCGGTTTCCTGGACAGATGCTTTTCAGGCTATAATAATGTTGGCTGCAAGTATTCTATTGGTGATATTCGTTTTCTATCATTTTTTCGGAGGTCCCGCCGGTTTTGTGACAGAGATCACCACTGAACATTCTCAACTGCTTGAATTGAATTGGGATCTGAGTATGTTCATCGGTTTGACCCTTCCATGGGCCTTTTTTGCTCTTACTAACCCACAGGTATCACAGAGGATGTTCGTCTCAGATTCAGTTAAGAGCATAAAGCAGATGATAATATACTTCTCCATATTCGCCTTGATCTATACAGTAATAACGACGCTTTTGGGTCTCTCTATAGCGGGTACTGGTCTTGAGGTAGGAGCTGATGCTGACAACGCCATGCCGGTTCTTCTCGGAAACGTACCAGTTGTTCTTGCTTTGGTAGTTTTCGTAAGCATATTTGCCGCTGCAACTTCAACGTTAAGCTCTGTCACCCTCACTTTGAGTTCTCTAGGTTCTAGAGATCTTGTAAAAAAAGTGAAACCCTCGATTTCAGAAAAACTAGAGGTATATTCTGGTAAGATCATAATTGTATTTATACTTCTTAGCTGCATAGTGTTCGCGAATTTGAGATTAGATATGATAGCAGTATTGTCAAGCATGGCTTCGGGTGGATTGTTAGTCATGGCTCCAACGATCATAGGTTCCTTTTTCTGGAAAAGAGCCACGACTGAAGGCGCTCTATCGAGCATGGCGATCGGTGGTGTGATTACCGCTTCTCTCTATATAGCAGGAGAGGCTTATTACCCCCTTGGATGGTGGCCTTCATTTTGGGGATTATTGATAACCGTTGTGATATTCGTTGGGGTTAGTCTGATCACTGAACCTCCCGAGGGTACAGAGAAATTCCTTAACGAAGTAGAAGAAGGTGTAGAAGAATATGGTATGGTGTGAAACTTCTGATTTCTAGTGGTTTATCTTAATCAGCAGGTCACATGTAGGATCACTAAATTTTTTTTCTCATCTATCTGTTCGCCTACGAGGTCACTGGTCTTTTTTAATTCGTATTCAATATCCTTCTCTTCTAGATATTTTTCAGTTTCGGGAAGTAAACTCAACTTGCCATACTGTCCGGTCCCTACAACAATTTTATCTATTGATTCTGGCCTCATAGTTTCTACGTATTCTTCCATTTCATCTTTAGTAAATTTGTGACTAGTTCCGTACTTCTCTTTCGTGATCCACTTTTTTCTTTCAATTATTTTGTTTGAAAAGATAACTACATCATGATCAAAAGTTTGACCATCCACAGTGACTTCTCCAAAGTCGGTATTCTCTATCTTCAACATGTTAGGTGAAAGCCTCCGGCGATTTTCTTATCGCTTTTGATCAATTTATTATATCTATCAGAGGCCTTTTTAGTTGGATATGATTCCACTCTAAACTCTAACTTTTTAGGTAGCTCAGATGGTACTTTCATTCGGCCTGAGTTACCAGTTCCTATTATCAAGATATCGGGATCATAATCCAAAATTTCCTTGAGATCGTCTTTCACGACTCTATGCCCAGTTTCCCTCCACCAGCCATCTATCACTTTCTCTCCAAGAAGTATGACATCATTGTTGTAATGTTCTCCATCTATCACGATCTTCCCGAAGGAATAATCTTCTATCAAACTCATATTCTATTGTTTATTGGTGGTAGATGACTTAAATATCTTTCCTACGCCTTTTGATTATCTAGTAGGTATATTTCAAGAAGAACTCAAAAAAACGTAATTTTATCGATAAAATTTTAGAAAGATGATTTGTTATAGTATAACAGTGTAATAAATTATAAATAAAGGTTTAGGCGTACCTAAGTATAAGGTGAGAACTTATGCTAAAAAAACCATCTCTTTGGAAGCTAATACCTACTGTAGTTGCATTTGTATTGATTTTTGGTTCCATCAGTATAATCGGAGTAGGCAATATATCCGGCTCAAGAGAAAATGAAATCTCTGGAGGAGGATTTGAATCCAACGAGCTATCAGAGGTTTACGTAGAAGTAGGAGATAACTATTTCGATCCCGACGAGCTTGAAGTAGAACCTGGTCAAACAATCGTATTTGAAAACGTCGGTAACGTAGACCACACGGTTACGATTGAAGGAACTGAATACGATGAAATAATCTCTCCTGGTGAGACTGTCACAGTTGTCATAGAAGAAGAAGGTGTTTATGACCTAGATTGTACATTACATGCAGGTCAAGATGGAACTATAGCAGTAGGGGAAGAATTACCTGAGGACGACGAAATACCTGGATTCACCTTAATAGGGTTTCTTGGTATTATCATAGCATTAACGCTGATACTTTTGATTTACAATAAGAGAGAAAATTAATCAAATCACTGATTACTTCTCAGGTTCCGTTTATTAACAAAAATCCTTTTCTTTACTTTTTTATTTGAATCGGAAAGAAACCGTTAGACTATCTAAGAGTAATCTGTCACTTTTCCTAAATCGATAATCTTTTATTTAGCGTCTTTATAGAGAAAGATGAGGTGTAAAGTATGGGCAAAATAACGTTTAGTATAATAAAAGCGGATGTCGGAGGATATCCCGGTCATTATAGAGTACATGACGAGTTGATGGATGTAGCAGAAAAGAAATTGGGTGAATCAGACGTTCTCGAAGATTACTATGTGACACACTGTGGAGACGATCTCGAACTATTGATGACCCACAGGGAAGGAGAAGATTCGGAAAAGATTCACTCGCTCGCTTGGGATGCTTTTCAAGAGGCCACTGAGAAAGCTGAAGAACTCGGTTTATACGGAGCTGGACAGGACATCCTGTCTGATGCTTTTTCTGGAAATGTAAGAGGGATGGGACCTGGTATAGCTGAAATGGAATTCACAGCAAGGAAGGCCGAACCGGTTGTAGCTTTCTTGATGGATAAGACAGAACCAGGGGCTTTCAACTATCCTATATTCAAGATGTTCGCGGATCCATTCAATACCGCGGGGCTAGTAATCGATCCTTCACTCCATATAGGTTTCAGATTTGAAATATGGGATATAAAAAAGGATGAGAAGATAATAATGAAATCTCCTGAGGAACTTTATGATATACTAGCATTATTAGGCGCTAAAGGTAGATTTGTGATAAAAAGAGTTTATCCCAAAAAAGAAAGCAAACTTCCTGAAGATGAGCCAGTTGCGGTTGTGAGTACAGAAAAACTTTACCAAGTCGCTGGAGAATATGTAGGTAAGGATGATCCCGTAGCTCTCGTGAGATCACAATCTGGACTTCCTGCTCTGGGAGAAGTATTGGAACCGTTTGCACATCCGTACTTAGTTTCTGGTTGGATGAGGGGCAGTCATAATGGACCGATAATGCCTGTTGCTGAGAAAGATTCGCAGTGCACAAGATTTGATGGACCTCCGAGGGTGATGGCTTTGGGCACACAATTGAATAATGGTAAATTCGACGAGCCAGCTGATTTATTCGACGATCCTGCATTCGATACCGTCAGAGAGAAATCTGCCAAGACCGCCGATTACATGAGAAGACATGGCCCCTTCGAACCTCATAGGCTACCTCTTGAAGAGATGGAATATACTACTCTTCCGGATGTAATGGATGAGCTGGAAAACAGGTTCAAGGAAGTTGAAGAATAAATAAAACCCTTTCTTTTTCTTTTTCACAGTATAGACGTCGCCATCTTTTCGAATACAAGGTCATAGGGTTTATCTACAGAACTTATCTCTTCATCAGTTATACCAAAAAATTTGAGTTTTTTTTCTGTAGGTTCAAGAATAGTGTCATCTCGACTCCATCCCATATAATCTAAGAAATTTTTTGGATCTTCGTCTATCATAACAGCCATTTTGTTCACTCCGTCTTCTATACCCATTTTGTCTAATGCATCTTTGATCTGCCACTCGGCAGAAGCCCAAAGAAGGATTTCTATCTCTAAATTATCAGCTCTATTAGTTTTTTGTTCAAAGCTCTCTTTGGCCTTCTGATGAGCCCACATAAGATGTTCTTTTCCCACTACCATAGATTGATCGAAAAGTTGTAGAAACACATCCTGTTCTTTTCTGTAAGATTCCACTCGATCTAGTATTTCCTTTGAATTTTTTGGTTTTTTAGTCCTCGCTCCTATAACTCGCATCATCTATTTTCCTCCGAGATCTTGATCTCTATATTTTTCTCGTCTCCCTCGATGCCTTTCAAGGAACTGAGCATACCTCTTATGGTTTTCACTATCAGTTTAGAAGGAAAGTCCCCTATCGTGATTTCTTCTCCATCAACGATAACTTTGACGATTTTGTTACCTTCCAACTTTTTGCAATCTTCTAGATTATTATTTCCTGCATAGATAGCTTCTGCTAGATCTTCACAGGTCTCATAACCACATCGTCTACAGTCTAAACCGGGTAATTGGTTGATTATTTTGTAAACTCCTATTCTTTTTTCAATCGTATCGATGATCTCATCTATATTATCATCATAGTATATCAAAACATCTTCTTGGAAATCCTTATCGACAGATATTCTTGGGATTTTTTCCTCCTTCATACCCTCGATGAGAACTACGTCAAAGTCTCCTAATTTATCAATTCGTGAGATTAGTCCTTGAAGATCTAAACTTTTATACATTAAAAAGTCGGATTCTTTCGGTGTTGAAAATACGACTAGTTTAGCTCCGGCCTTAGCGTGTCTCCAGGTGTCTTTGCCTTCTGTGTCAAGGCCAAAATCTCCTCTAGTGTGTTTGATAGTGGCTACGTTGTAATTTTTTTCTTGGAGCTTCTTGATAATTTTGCACATCAGATCTGTTTTACCTGAATTAGAAGATCCGATTATACTGAATTGGGGAAATTTTTCTATCATTATATCTGCTTCAATTCGAGCTCAATCTCAATTTTTTTTCCACTTCGCTCAGGTCCACTTCAGTATCCAAACATCCTGCTCTCAGTAAGGGAATCCCTTGAACAGGTATTCCATAAACATGAGAGGCTTCAAATCCCTCAACAAGCTCGGAATGACAGGCTACAGCGATCACAGCACCAGGCTCTTTTTTCTTAAGGAGTTTCTTAGCGATGCTGGAGCCGGGTACGATGAAGAGTGAATCGTAACCCAACTCTTCGCCGATAGATTCAATTTCATCGATCATACATCTGCCGCAGTGGTTACATTTATAGCCGTATTCACCTAGTTCAGCTTCACAATCATGTGGATCTCTCAAACACTGAGGAACTAAAATCATTCGGTCTTCATAATTTACTTTAGCAACTTTTTTCTCTAGAGCATTGTTTTTGATAGCAACGTAGACCCTATCGTAAGTTTCCTCGTCTATCTCCATCTTGTAAAGGAAAGTTTTCAATACTCCTTTTTGTGAAAAATCTAGTCCTGAACTCATCGCTTTAGAAATTATTTCTTTCATGTCTAAACTAACAAAAAGAATAGGTATAATTTAACTTATTGGGTAATGATCCTTATCGTGTCGCCTTCTGCAAGTTCATGGTCCATCCCGACCTTCTGTTTTGGGAATTTAGCGGTAGGGCCCCAAACTCTAGCATATCTGAAATTTTCTATAAAATCACTGTGTAGTTTTTTACACACGTCTTTTACAGTACTTCCTTTCTTCAATACCATTGGCTCATCATCTGCTTTTTCTCCCTGTGGCCTCAAAAATATCCTTATAAAGTTCAGTTCATCGAAGATCCTCTGCTTGACTTTTTTTATCCCATCACCTTCTTCAGCCGAAATCAATAGTGGATCGTACTCTTTGAGTTCGTTTTCAAGTTTTTTCTTTTTTTCTTCATCTATAAGGTCTATCTTGTTTATTATAGGAAAAGCTGGAAGGTAAACTCTGTTTCTGCTTAGAAAATCAATCAAATCTTGGTCGTCGATATCGCTCCTTATAACTACATTAGCGTTGACATAACCGAATTCTCTCAGTATATCCATGACTGTTTCTTTACTGATTTTACTCAATTCTACAGTGGTGTTTATTTTGATACCGTCTTTGTCTTTTTCCTCTATCTTGATATCTGGGGCTTCCTGATTGAGTCTTATCCCATGTGAGCACAACTCTTCGACTACATTTGAAATATCACTCCTATAAATATCTCCTATCATGATTATAAGATCGACATTTCTTATGACTGAAAGGATCTCTCTGCCCCTGCCTTTGCCTTTTGAGGCCCCTTCGACCAATCCTGGTAGATCCAAAAGTTGTATCTCAGCTCCGTTATGTTCCATTATCCCAGGGATCACGTCCAAAGTGGTGAAATGATAATCCGCGACTTCACTTTCCGCGTTGGTCAACTTATTGAGGAGAGTGCTTTTACCGACACTTGGAAGTCCTACGAGAGCTACTGTAGCATCTCCCTCTTTTCTTATATCGTAGCCTCCTCCGCCTTCAGACTTACCTTTTTCTCTCTTCTCCTTTTTCTCTTTTAATTTTGCTATCTTAGCTTTCAAACGGCCTATATGCTGCTCCGTAGATTTGTTGTAAGGAGTATTCCTAATTTCCTCCTCAATCTTTTTTATCTGCTCATCAATGTCCTCTGACATGTCTCAAGGCACCATTCCTATAAGCCTAATAAAAAATTATCGTAGGTAATAACTCTTCATTTCGTTCCATTCCTGGCGAAGCATTCCGTACCTAACACGATTTATCCATTTGCCTTTCCAGTGAATTACCTCTCTATCGACCCCTTCTTCTTTAAAACACAACTTATTTGCAACTTTATTCATCCGGTGGTTAAAAGAGTAAGTCTGCAATCCAATCTTATGCACGTCTGAATTTTCAAAAAGGAAATCTATCCAAAGTTCTAATGCCTCAGTGCCTAAACCTCTATCGAGATAATCGTTTTTACAGATATCTATTCCGATCAGATACAAAGAATAATGTTCGTTATCATGATAACGATTTACCCATCCTATAGGCTTATCTTCTGGTAAAGTTATGATAGCCCTCTTTCTAGGGTCTACTTTCTCTTCTAAAAAAAGTTCTTCGAATCTTTTTCTCGATTCTTTTTCTGATTTTTTATCATAATCTTCCCAAGGTGCATCAAAATCTTTCCATTCACCTTCACGCATCCACTCTATATAGGCTTCACAATCAGATGGACGTGCATCTCTAAGTGAAACGTTTGTTCCGTTTTTCAAAAGATCTTTTCCCATCTATACACCTTCAGCCTGAGGCATATCTATATTCGATGTTGCAAGCGCCTTCTCGACTAACCATACATGGACCTACAGGATTGGATGGGGTACATTCTTCTCCAAATAGTTCGCATTCTTTAGATTCAATGACGCCTCTTAAAACGCCTCCACAGAGACAACCTTCAGGTTCTTCGAACTTTTTATCTTTCAACTCTTTTAGAGAATCAGAAAATTTCTTTCTAGCGGAATAAGACTCATACTTCTCTCTAAGTTTCAATCCGGATTTTGGAATTTTAGGGAAACCTCTCCATTCGATATCTTTAGGTTCGAACACATCCTCTATCACGTTCAAAGCTTTTTTGTTTCCTTCTTCCTTCACAACTCTTCCGTACTCGTTTTCGACTTCACTTCTCCCTTCCTCCACTTGTCTCAAAAGCATGAGAACGGCCATCAAGAGATCAAGCGGTTCGAATCCGGCAACGACTTGTGGTATAGAATATTTTTTTGACAGAGATTCGTAAGGTTTTGTACCTATAATAGTGCTTACATGCCCCGGTTCTATTAGTCCGTCTAAATCTACTTCTCCCATCTCTAATATCGCTTCTAGAGCGGGAGGGATCACTCTATTACAGGCGAGAATACTGAAATTCTCTGGTAGTTCCTCAGCTATGACGTTAGCGGTTGAGGGTACGGTAGTTTCAAATCCGACGGACATAAAGATGATCTCCTCATCTCTTTTTTCAGCTAATTTTACGGCATCATCTACACTATAAACTATCTCTACGGCAGATCCTTCGCTTCTAACTTCAGAAAGTGTTTTTTCAGCCCCTGGTACATTTATCATATCTCCAAAGACCGTTATCGTTTTCCCATCTTCAGCGAGTTTGATCATCTCTTCTATCTCTCTTGGAGTTGTGACGCAGACGGGACATCCAGGTCCTTGAACGATCTCTACACCGACCTTTTCCAACATAGGTTGAAGTCCGTGTTTAACTAGAGTATCTTGATGCGTTCCACACACATGCATCAATTTGATATCGCGGTCGCTTTTTTTGATTTCTTCAATTATTTGTTCCGCTTTCTCTTCATCTCTGAATTTGAATTGATCTAGATTTGGTTTCATCTTATTTCTCCTCCGCGGTAACACCAACAATCTTGGTCTCTTTTCCTTGGACGATACTTGGTTTAGAATCGCATTCTGGACAGGATATTACAGGTACCTGATAATGAACGCTGGCCCTATCGGAGTAATTTACGCCTCCTTCGTACCCGCATTCCTCGCATTTTATACTCGATTTTATCTCTTTGATATCTAGATCAGACCCTTCTAACACAGTATCCTGACTCAAGGTCTTGTAAGCAAATTTTAGTTGATCATGTCCTAGAAAAGTCAGTTCACCTACTTCAATCCTGACCTCGTTGACTCTCTCTATATCTCTTCCGTCCAACTCATCCAACAAAGCAGAGACCAACTGACTCATAACGGAGTATTCATGCATCGGTTCCTAATTCAATTTTAGTGTGATATAAACCCTTGGTCATCGATAGAAGTAGATCAGGTGTTTTAGTAACTCATATAAGGCCAAAACAATAATTAAAGACCTCCAAATAGACCACCATGATTCTGATAGCCCATGGAGGAGTAGGTAATCCTCGTGAGAACGATGGTAAAGTTGCAGAGGCAGTTGAGGAAGGTTTTGAAGAAGGCATGAGCGCCTTTGAGGCCGTTATCGCTGTTGTAGAGGAATTGGAGAATGATCCTCTTTTCAACGCCGGTAAAGGTTCACGATTGAGGTTAGATGGCTCAGTTCAAATGGATGCTGCAGTGCAGTCAGAACAGAATATAGGGTCAATCGCAGCTGTCGAAGAGGTAAAAAATCCGATCCGCGTAGCTGAGATAGTTCATGACTCTCCGTATCTCCTTTTGGTAGGAGATTCTGCAACAAAGTTAGGTAAAAAGAGAGGCTTTGAATATACGGATCTAAAAACTGATGACAGGATAGATGAATTGGAAAAGATGCGAGAGAAATTGGAGGATGAAGAGGAACTGGAAGATTATAAGAAATTTTACGACGAGATGCAGGGAGGAACCGTAGGTTGTGTGGCATATGAAGACGGTAAAGCGGCCGCTGCGGTCTCAACGGGAGGTACTAGCTACTCTATAAGAGGAAGAGTCGGAGATAGTCCATTGATAGGTAGTGGTTTTTACGTTGGAGAAAACGGAGCTGTAGTCGCAACTGGTAAAGGTGAAGAGATAACTAAAAGACTTTCATCAAAAAGATGTCATGATATGATAGGTGAGTACGGCCTTAAAAAAGGATGTAAGATGGTTGTAGAAGAATTCCCTGAAGAGCATACTTTAGGTCTCATCGCAGCTAATCAGAACGGGTGTTTTTCTGCCGAAAATAGAGAGATGGCTCGTGCTTCTCTCAAAGAATGAAATGCTCAGCTAAAATAATTAGGTTTAAATGTAAGAAGTGATTAGAATTTACTGTAGTGAAAGATAGCTTAGAAAATAAAACGGGATAACGTGAAGGACTTCTATCGGCTTCTTGAGGAATATCTCGAGTACGAAGGATACAAAATAATTAGGAGTGAGAAAGGTAAAACTGTCGTGGATACTGGAGAGGAAAAATTGGCTCTTATCATCGCCGGCCCTGTAGTTCACGAAGACGACCTTCTCAAATTAGAAGAGGCGTCTGAGAAGTGTATTCTGATAACAACAGAAGAACTCCCATCTGAGACTAGAGAATCTATTCCTGAAGATACTGTGGTTTGGGATCGAGACGTATTGATAGAGAAGTTTGGAGATATGGTACTTGAGAAGTCGACTCTCGAAGGGTTAGAGGAAGGTGAAGAGGGGATCAAAGGTCCTGAAAAAAAATTTGAATTTGATATCGAACACGATACGAAAGAAGGTGTTCTAGAACCAGTGATCGATTTTGATGATGTCTCTGAACTAGGAGAGAAGCTAGTGGGAGGTTTCAAATACAGGTTGGAAGTTGTTCCTCATTACGTTTTTAAATACCAGATAAAAAATAAGCACGAAGAAAAGGGAAAGGCTTATCTGAATGCTGTTTCAGGCGAGCTAAATTTTTGGAAAAGACCGTTCAAAATGATCTCCGAATTGAAGAGATCTCATGTCAAATTAGAACCGAATATACCGGAAGACAAAAGTGAAGAAATGACTTTAAAATCTTTGAAAGATAAATATACTGAAATGAAAGAGAAAAAATGGGAGGAGAACGGAGCTACGATAGTCGAGAAAAGTCAAGAAGGGCCTTCAGAAGAGGAAATTGAATTAGAATATAAAGGTATGGTATATGTGCCGATGTGGGCCGTGGAGGGAACGGATGGAATCGTCGTGATAAACGCGGCTAGAGGAAAGGTAGAGAGAGAATTATGAGATAGCTCCTTCTAATATACTTATAGCCTCGTCCACTTCGTTTTTACTAAGATTCAAAGAAGGTCTAAATCTGATAGATTTTTCACCAGATATCAATATCAACAAGTTTTTCTTGAAGGCTTTATCCATCACATATCTGGAGGGTTCACATAAAAAAGAGCAAGTAAGCAGCTATCGCAAGAATAATAGGTATGATTATAGCCGGTATCCAATGTTTTAGTTCTCTCTCCTTTTCTTCTATTTGTTCTTCTTCCATCGATATGAGTTCATCTATACTCTTGTATTCTTTTTCTTTTTTTGGGACCTTTTTTACGACCTTTTTCTTCTTGACCTTTTCAGTCTTATCTTGACTTTTTGTTTCCTCTTTCTCCTCTATTTCACTTTCAGGTTGAGTCTCTTCTTTTTCCCTTTTATCACGGAAGATCTCTTCTTCTCTTGTTGGTTTTTGACCTTCTTCTAGTAAAGTTTCTTCTTCATGTTCTTTTTTGATTTCAATTTCCTGGAATAGCGAATTTAGAGCATCGATCAATCTCTTAGCTGTAGACTCTTCTATATCCGCTTCGTTTTGGAGTTTTTCTGATCCAGCTTTATAAGCATCTTCTAATGTCAGAAAACCACTGCCGCATATCTTTTCTCCGGCTCTAGCCCCGACTCCCATCATGTGTCTACTGAATTCCTCGATATTTTCTTCGAGAAGTTCTGAAGTCTCGATATCTTGGTATCTTTTTTCTTTTTCAATATAATCTAAAATTTTTTCAGCTCTATTTATGGCTTCTTCATAATCACCATATCTCATATACTCCCAAGCTAAATCCAGTTCTTCTTTGTAAGTAGAGAGGTTTATCACTTCTTTTTCTTCTAACATTTTTTCTATCTCAGAAAGCTTATCGGAAAGATCCTGAGCATCAGCGAGTTCCTCTTTTGCTGATTCGATTAATTCCTCCCCCTCTTTAAATTTAGATTCAGATAGTTTAGAATCTATTTTCTCTAAAGTCTTTTCTATAGTCCATCTTTTTCCCGAAAAATTATCGTTTTTAAAATACTCTATCTCTTTTCTTATCGGTTCTACTTTATCTTCTAATTCCGATGTACATTTTGTACATCTATCTTCCTCTACGAACTTTTTGCCGCATCTGTCGCATTCTTTTGTGAGCTCTTCAAGACTACTCAAGATCTTTTCGGCCTTGCTACTACCGATACCTTTCACTTCCATTAACTGTTCCTCTGTCAGCTCGCTCAATTGTTCTATAGATTCGATATCTAATGTTTCTTGTATTCTTTCTGCCAGCTTTGGACCGATACCCTTGATATCCTTAATCTCTATTCCTTCTTCAGTCATGGTCAATCGTTCTCCGTTTTATCTATGCATTTACTAAATATAATTTTGGGAGGAAGTTGCATATAAAAAGAGAGAAAGAAGTTTAGATTTGTTTACTCTCTAAGCTCGTCATCGACGACCATCACATTGTTTATGTAGAGACCGCCGAAGTCTTCTTCATTTTCGAAGTTATCGTATTCCCCATCACTGTTAGTTACCACGCGGAAGCGTAGTAAAATTATCTCACCGGCATAATCTGACAGATCGATGTCCAATCTTGTTAGATCCTCTGCGCTGACCCAATGATTAGTACTTTCATCACCTGAAACACCTATAGCTGCACGTCTTCCAAGATTGATAGAAGACCAAGTCCTTCCTTCGTCCTCGCTCACTTCTACTCGGAATCCGTCAGGCGGATCTGCGTTTTCTTCATTAATGTTGAACTTAAATTCTGCTTGTAAGGTAGCTGATTCTGCATGTCTGAGGTCTATAGGATCTGTGATCAGACTATTATCTATACCACCTTTGAACATCTCCTTTTCTTCATCGGATTCCCCGTATATACCGTTCCACCATGCTGTGGTGTCTTCACCATCCATGTCAGTAGTATTCTTCAACTGCCATACGTCATGCATGTCTCCT
>Ga0207421_10001961_pt1 | contig 25990 bp, 25 predicted proteins | sample SodLakKL_010_SED_4_FD_187542 | JGI IMG/M metagenome (GOLD analysis project Ga0207421, IMG submission 187542) | Alkaline sediment microbial communities from Lake Tanatar, Kulunda Steppe, Russia - 8KL_010_SED (SPAdes) (version 2) | ecosystem: Environmental > Aquatic > Non-marine Saline and... | reverse complement strand
GCCCGGCGCCGGGGGGTGGCGTCGGCTGCGCGGTGGGCTCGCGTCGGCCGCGCCGGGGTGGCGCGAGCGCGTAGGCTACGGCCTCGGATCATGCTCGCCGCCGCCATCGCCGTTGCCGGGGCGCTCGTCGCCGGGGCCTTCGCCACCCAGCTCGCGCAGCAGTTCGCCGCGCGCCGGCGCCCGCACGCCCTCGCCTGGTCGGCCTCGCTCGGCCTCTACGCCGTCGGGATGGTCGCCCTCGCCGCCGGCTTCGCCGCCGGCTGGAGCCCCGGCTGGTTCGGGCTGTACTGGCTCGCCGGGGCGCTGCTCAACGTCCCGCTGCTCGCCGTCGGCCAGCTCCACCTGCTCATGCCCCGCCGCGCGCCACTGTGGTGGGCGCTGGGCGCGGTCGCGACGGTCGCCGCCGTCGCCGCCGTCGCGCTCAGCCCCGTCGAGCCCGCGGCGCTGGCCGCCGCCGACGCCCGCGGCGGCATCCCCCTCGGCGCGCAGGCCTACGGCGACGGCCTCGCGTGGACGGTGCTGCGGCCGCTGACCCTCGGCGGCTCGCTCGTCGTGCTCGTCGGCGCGGTGACGAGCGGGGTGCGCCAGCGCCGCCCGGCGGTCCTGCTCATCGCCGCGGGTGTGGCGCTGTCGGCCTCCTCCTCGAGCTTCGTGCGCGCCGGGCAGGACGAGCTCGTCGCCGTCGCGCTCACCGCAGGGGTCAGCGTGATGTACGCCGGCTTCCGGGCGGCGAGCCAGCCCGCGCGGGCGCGAACCGAGGCGGCGGCGGGATGAGCGGTGTCGTCGTCACCGTCTACACCCGGCAGGGCTGCGGGCTCTGCGGGCAGGCCGAGGCGCTCGTCGCCGGCCTCGCCGAGGGGCGCGCAGCCGTCGAGCTCGTCGACGTCGACGCCGAGCCCGCCCTCGCCGAGCGCTACGGCCCGCGCGTGCCGGTCGTCGCCGTCGCGGGCGTCGAGGTCGCCGAGGGCGTCGTCGACGCCGCCACCGTGGCCGAGGCGCTCGAGGCCTCCGGCGGGATCTGAGGCGAGCCGAGCGGGTCGGTACGCTTGCCCTGAGGTGTCGGGAGGGTGCCCATCCCGCGGGAGCGCCTCCGCCGCCGATGATCCAGACGACCGCACGGGAGTTGATGTCGTGACCGCCCGCCGTGTCCCCGAGGCGAGCGTCGCGCGCCTTCCCCTCTACCTCCGGGTGCTCGTCGACCTCGCCGAGGAGGGCGCGCAGACGGTCTCGAGCCAGGCGCTCGCCGAGTCCGCGGGCGTCAACCCCGCGAAGGTCCGCAAGGACCTCTCCTACCTCGGCAGCTACGGCACCCGCGGGGTGGGCTACGACGTCGAGTTCCTCGTGCGCCAGATCTCCCGCGAGCTCGGGCTGAGCCAAGAGTGGGCGACGTGCATCGTCGGGCTCGGCAACCTCGGCCTCGCGCTCGCGCACTACGGCGGCTTCGCTGAGCGCGGCTTCCACCTCGCCGCGCTGCTCGACGACGACCCCGCCAAGGTCGGCACGACCGTCGCCGGCGTCGAGGTCAGCCACGTCGAGGAGACCGAGCGCCTCGTCAAGGAGCACGACATCGCCATCGGCGTCATCGCCGTGCCCGGCCCGGCCGCCCAGGGGGTCGCCGACCGGCTCTGCGACGGCGGGGTCTCCTCGATCCTCAACTTCGCGCCGGTCGTGCTCCAGGTGCCCGACGGGGTGTCGCTGCGCAAGGTCGACCTCTCGGTGGAGCTGCAGATCCTCGCCTTCTACGAGCAGCGCCGGGCCGCCGACGCCGTCGTCGACAGCGCCGCCCGCACGGGCCTCGCCGACGTGCTCGACCACGCCCCGCCGCAGTGACGCGCTGGGTGCCCCTCGCCGTCGACCTCGCGGGTCGTCGCGTCGTCTGCGTCGGCGGTGGGCCGGTGGCCGCGGGCAAGCTCGCCTCGCTCGAGGGCAGCGGCGCGGCGGTCACCCTCGTCGCCCCCGACCTCACCTGCGACCTCGCCGAGCGCGTCGCCGCCGGCGGGATCGCCCACGAGGCGCGCGGCTACGCCGCCGGCGACCTCGACGGGGCGGCGCTCGCGATCGCCGCGACGGCCTCGGCCGAGGTCAACGACGCCGTCGCCGCCGAGGCCGCCGCCGCCGGGGTGCTCTGCGTGCGCGCCGACGCCGCGCCCGACGCCGCCCACCCCGGTGACGCCGGGCTCATGGCCGCGGTGCGCCGAGGGCCGGTGAGCCTCGCGGTGAGCACGAGCGGGACCTCCCCGGCGCTCGCCACGCGGCTGCGCGACGAGCTCGCCGCGCGCTACGACGCCGCCTACGGCGAGCTCGCGGTGCTGCTCGGCGAGCTGCGCGCCGACCCGGCGGTGCGCGCAGCCCTCGACGCCGTGCCCTCGGCCGAGCGGCGGGCGCGTTGGCAGGCGGTCCTCGACGGGGCTACCCTGCCCCTCATCCGCGGCGGCGATCGACAGTCCGCGAGGGAAGAAGCGATCTCTTGTCTGTGCTCGTCTTCGGGCTGAACTACCGCACCGCGCCCGTGGGGCTCCTCGAGCGACTCGCGGTGCCCGACCACCTGCGCGCGAAGGCCTTCGAGGACCTCCTCGGGCGCGAGCACGTGCGCGAGGCGGTCGTGCTGTCGACGTGCAACCGCGTCGAGGTCTACGCGGCGGTGTCGCGCTACCACGGCGGGGTCGCCGACCTGCGCCACTTCGCCGCCGAGTGGGCCGGGGTGCCCATCGACGACCTCGCGCCGCTGGCCTACGACTACTTCGAGGAGCGCGCCGCCGCCCACCTCTTCGCCGTGGCCTCCGGCCTCGACTCGATGGTCGTCGGCGAGCGCCAGATCCACGGTCAGGTGCGCGAGGCCTTCAAGCAGGCCGACGACGCCGGCGCGGTCGGGCGGCTGCTCGGCGCGCTCTTCCGCCAGTCGATGCGCGTGGCCAAGCGCGCCCGGGTCGAGACCGACCTCGACGCCGGCCGCGCGACGATGGTCGACGTCGGGCTGCAGGCCGCCGAGCGCGCCCTCGGCGACCTCCACGGCTGCCGGGCCCTCATCGTCGGCGCCGGGCAGATGGGGGGCATCGCCGCCGAGCGCCTCGCGTCGGTCGCCTCGTCGGTGACGGTGACCAACCGCACCGCTGACCGCGCCGAGGAGCTCGCCGCGAAGGTCGGCGGGGCCGCGCTGCCCTTCACGGCGCTGCGCGAGGCCCTCGCCGAGGCCGACCTCGTGCTCACCTCGACCGGCGCCGGCGAGCCGGTCATCGGCTACGCCGACGTCGAGGCCGCGGTGGCCGGGCGCGCCGGGCGGCGCCTCGCCCTGGTCGACCTCGCCGTGCCCCGCGACGTCGACCAGGCCTGCGCGGGCGTCCCCGGGGTCACCGTCCTCGACATCGACGCGGTGCGCACCCTCACCGACGCCGGCGAGCGCGGCGTCGACGTCCGCAAGGCCCGCGCGATCGTCGAGGAGGCCGCCTCGAGCTACGCCGGCTGGACGCGCACCGTGCAGGTCGAGCCGACGGTGCGGGGGCTGCGCACCCGCGCCGAGGAGATCCGCCAGTCCGAGCTCGCGCGCCTCGAGGGTCGCCTCGGCGAGCTCGACGAGAGCCAGCGCGCCGCCGTCGACACCCTCACGCGTGGGATCATCAACACCCTGCTGCACGAGCCGACGGTCCGGCTCAAGCGCCACGCCGACCACCGCGGCGCCGAGCTCTACGCCACCGCGCTCGCCGAGCTCTTCGACCTGCCCGCCGCCGGCGACCCGACGGTCCTGCCCTCCGACGACGCCGGGCGCGGCGCGGGGTCCGCCGAGGGGTCGCGGGGGCAGGCCGGCGACGCGCCCTCCGGGCCCGACCGGGGCGCGCAGGACCGGGGCGGGCGCGGCACAGGCGCGTCCGGCGAGAGCGCGGCCTGAGGTCGGTGCGGTGAGAGTCGCCACCCGTCGCTCCGACCTCGCGCGCGCGCAGGCGGCCCAGGCCGCCCGCCTCGTCGCCGGCGACGCCTTCGAGCTCGTGGCGCTGGCCTCCACCGGCGACCTCCACCCCGAGCGGGCGATCGCCGACTTCAACGCCAAGGGCCTCTTCGTCGACGCGATCCGCGAGGCGGTCCTCGCCGGCGACTGCGACGTCGCCGTGCACTCCTACAAGGACCTGCCGACCGAGCCCGTCGACGGACTCGTCGTCGGCGCGGTGCCGCCCCGCGAGGACCCCCGCGACCTCCTCGTCACCCGCGACGGCCACCACCTCGCCTCGCTGCCCGACAACGCGATCGTCGGCACCTCCTCGGAGCGCCGCCGGCTCCAGCTGCTGCGCGTCCGGCCCGACCTCCAGGTCCTGCCCGTCCGCGGCAACCTGCCCACGCGCCTCGGCAAGGTCGCCTCCGGCGAGCTCGACGCCGTCGTCGTCGCCCTCGCCGGGCTGCGCCGGCTCTACCGCGACCCCGCCGAGGGCGGCATCGGCGCGCTCGACCTCGCCGTCGCCGGCGCGCCGCTCGAGCCCGGCCAGTGCCTGCCCTCCCCGGCGCAGGGGGCGCTCGCGATCGAGTGCCGCGCCGACGACCGCGCGACCCTCGCCGCGCTCGCCTCAGCCGACGACCCCGACGCGAGGGCGGCGGTCACCGCCGAGCGCGCCTTCCTCGCGACGATCGGCGGGGGCTGTAGCGCCCCCATCGGCGCGCTCGCCTCGAGCCCTGTGCCTGGCGTCCTCGAGATCGCCGGCCTGCTCGCCGACCCCGGCCGGCGCAGGGTCCTGCGCAAGTCCCAGCGGGGCACGCTGCACGACCCCACGGGCCTCGGTCGCGCGCTCGCCGAGGAGATGCTCGAGTCCGGCGGCCGCTCCCTCGTCGAGGCCATCGACGCCCGCCGACGGGACGCCTCGTGAGCCCACCAGCCGACGGCCAGCCCCCCGCTGCGCGGCCGCCTGCGGCGCCTCTCTCCGACGCGCTGCCCTTCGGGGGCCCGCCGGCGCAGGCCGGCACCGTCGCGCTCGTCGGCGGCGGCCCGGGCGACCCCGGCCTGCTCGGGCTGCGCGCCGCGCGGCTGCTCGCCACCGCGACCTACGTCGCCTACGACCGCCTCGCCCCGCTCGAGGCGCTGTCGCTGTGCCGCGACGACGCCGAGCGCGTCTACGTCGGCAAGCTGCCCGACCGCCATGCGATCCCCCAGGAGGAGCTCTCGGCGCTGCTCGCCGAGAAGGCCGGGCAGGGCCACGCCGTCGTGCGCTTCAAGGGCGGCGACCCCTTCGTGCTCGGCCGGGGCTCGGAGGAGGCGCAGGCCTGCGCCGCCGCCGGGGTGCCCTTCGAGGTCGTGCCGGGGGTGACCTCGGCGGTGGCCGCGCCCGCCTACGCCGGCATCCCCGTCACCCACCGCGGCACCGCCCCGGCCTTCGCCGTGGTCACCGGGCACGAGGACCCCACCAAGGGCGCCACCCAGGTCGACTACGACGCGCTCGCGGCCTTCCCCGGCACCCTCGTCCTGCTCATGGGCGTCGGCCGGATCGGCGAGATCGCCTCCGCGCTCATCGCCGCTGGCCGCGACCCCGCCACGCCCGTCGCCCTCGTGCGCTGGGGCTCGACGCCCCGGCAGGTCACGCTGTCGACGACGCTGGCCGACGCCGGCTCGGACGTCGCCGCCGCGGGGCTGACCTCCCCGGCGGTCACCGTCGTCGGCGACGTCGCCGCGCTGCGCGAGGAGATCGCCTGGTACGAGCACCCCGACCTCGCCTGGGTCGCCGCCCGGCGGCCGCTGCACGGCAAGGCCGTGCTCGTGCCGCGCACCCGCCAGCAGGCCAGCGCGCTGTCCGACCGGCTGCGCGCCCTCGGCGCCGAGCCGGTCGAGGCCCCGACGATCGCCGTCGAGCCGACCCGTGACCCCGACGCGCTCGACGTCGCGCTCGCCGACGCCGCCACCTACGACTGGGTCGCGCTCACGAGCGCCAACGGCGTCACCGCGCTCGCCGCCTCGCTCGCCCGCCGGGGCGTCGACGCCCGGGCGCTGGCCGGCGTCCGCCTCGCCGTCGTCGGGCCGGGCACCGCCGAGGCCCTCGCCGGCATCGGGCTGCGCGCCGACCTCGTGCCCGACCGCTACACCACCGCGGGGCTCGTCGAGGCGCTCGCCGCCGGGCCGCCCGGCCGGGCGCTGCTGCCCCGCGCCGACATCGCGACCCCGACGCTGGCGACGGGCCTGGCCGAGGCCGGCTGGGAGGTCACCGAGGTCGAGGCCTACCGCACCGTGCCCGCCACCGCGCTGCCCGAGGGTGTGGCCGACCGGATCTCCGCCGGTGAGGTCGACGTCCTCGCCTTCGCGTCCTCCTCGACGGTGCGCAACTTCGTCGACCTCTACGGCGGGCTGCCGCCCGCCGAGGTCCGCGTCGCCTCGATCGGGCCGGTGACCTCCGAGACCTGCCGCGAGCTCGGGCTGCGCGTCGACGCCGAGGGTGACCCCCACGACCTCGACGGGCTCGTCGCCGCGGTCGTCGACGCCGCGCGCTGAGCCCGCCGCCGGCCCACGGCCCTCGGGCTCCGTGCCCGGGCCCCGTAGCGGCCTCGCGTCCCCGCGGCGGCTACTCCGGGGCGACCATCGCGAGGCGGGCGGGCAGCAGCGTCCGCGTCAGCGCCCGCGTGCCGTCGCAGCGCACGTCGGGGTCGACGCCCTCGAGCTCGGCGATGTCGCGGGCGCCGAGCAGCAGCTCGGCCAGGCGCTCGGGCGGCAGCGTCGTCGCGCCGACCGCGACGTCCTCGACCGGCGTGTCGGGCTCGATCGCGGTGATCGCCCCGTCGCGGGCGTGCAGCGCGACGGCGTGGGTGTAGAGGTTGAGCCGCAGCGTCGCCTCCCCGACGGCGAAGGGCGAGGCGGCGAGGCGGGCCTCGAGCAGCCCTTGGAGGTGGCGCAGCAGCGCGAGCGCGTCGGGCACCCGCGCGTAGGGCGGCTCGCCGGCGTCGAGGTGGAGCCCGGCGTCGACGAGGACGCTGCCGAGCGGCGTGCCCGGCGCGTCGGTGATCGCCAGCGACAGCGGCGCGTCGGCGGCGAGCCCCGCGAGCAGCGCGGTCGCGGCGAGACGGTCGGCCGCGGCGGCCTCGAAGGTCCAGCGGCGCGCCCCGAGGCGCCAGGTGCGCGCGTAGGCGGCGACGCGCCCGTCGCGCTCGGCGACGGCGACGTCCTCCTCGCCCGGCCAGGTCAGCAGCGACGGCCACAGCCGGTCGTCGCGGTCGGTGGTGACCTGCGCGGCGGCCTGCGCCTCGCGGTGCAGCGCGGCGAGCGCGGTGGCGTCGCCCGGCGTCGCGGGGCGGGTCGCCGTGCCCGGCGGGGCGGCGAGGCTCGCCCCGCGACGCAGCTGCAGCCGCGGCTGGCCGCCGGGCGCGCGGCTGTAGCCCAGGCGCCGGTAGAGGTAGGGGATGCCGAAGATGAGCCCGAGGAGGTGGCCCTGCTGCGCCGAGCGCGCGTGGAGGCGCTCGATGAGCGCGCGGGCGAGCCCCCGCCGACGGTAGCCCTCGGCGGTCGCGACGAACTCGACCTGCCCGGTCGGCACGGCGACGCCGTCGAGACGCAAGGTGCGCGACTGCAGCGAGGCGCAGGCCGCGACGTGCCCCGCGCCGTCCTGCGAGGCGCCGTCCTGCCGGGCGCCGCCCTCGTCGGCGACGACGGCGAAGGCCTCGACGCCGTGGATCTCGAGGGCCCGGCGCACCGCCGGCTCCTCGGCGGCGCCGAAGGCCTCCCGGCAGCGCGCGAAGATCGCCTCGGTGTCGGCAGCCGTCGCGTCCCGCACGACGAGGCCGTCGCCGAGGGCGACCGGCTCCGCCGCCCCGCTCACCGTCGCGACTCCTCTCGTCTGCTGCGTACCCTAGAGCCATGTCGCAACCCGCGTTCCCCACCGCCCGCCCGCGCCGTCTGCGCCGCACCGCCGCGCTGCGCCGTGCGGTGCGCGAGACGACCCTGACCCCGGCCGACCTCGTCGCGCCGCTCTTCGTCAAGGAGGGCCTCGCCGGACCCGAGCCGGTCGCGTCGATGCCGGGGGTGGCCCAGCACACCGTGGCGAGCCTGCGCGCCGAGGCCGCCGAGCTCGTCGCCGCCGGCGTGTCGACCCTCCTGCTCTTCGGGGTGCCCGCCCGCAAGGACGCCGAGGGCCGCGAGGCCTGGAACCCCGACGGCATCCTCCAGCAGGCCGTGCGCGCGCTGCGCGAGGACCACGGCGAGGACGTCGTCGTCGTCACCGACACCTGCCTCGACGAGTACACCGACCACGGCCACTGCGGTCCGCTCGATGCCGCCGGGCGGGTGCGCAACGACGAGGCGATCGCCGGCTACGCCCGCGCGGCGGTGAGCCAGGCCGACGCCGGCGCCGACGTCGTGGCGCCCTCGGGGATGATGGACGGCCAGGTCGCGGCGATCCGCTCGGCGCTCGACGAGGCGGGCCACGCCGAGGACACCGCGATCATGAGCTACTGCACGAAGCACGCGAGCGCGTTCTACGGCCCGTTCCGCGACGCCGCGGAGTCCGCGCCGGCCTTCGGCGACCGCCGCAGCTACCAGCTCGACCCCGCCAACGCCGCCGAGGGCCTGCGCGAGGCCCGCGCCGACGTCGCCGAGGGCGCCGACCTCCTGCTCGTCAAGCCCGCCGCGACCTACCTCGACGTCGTCGCGGGCGTGAAGGCCGCCACGGGGATGCCGCTCGCGGCGTACCACGTCAGCGGGGAGTACGCGATGGTCCACGCCGCCGCCGAGCGCGGCTGGCTCGACGGCGACGCGGTCATGGCCGAGACGCTGACGTCGATCCGCCGGGCCGGCGCCGACCTCGTCATCACCTACGCCGCGGGCTGGATGGCCCGCCGCCTGGCAGGCTGAGCCCGGTGGCCGGCGAGGACCGCTCACCGCTGGCGGCCGTCGAGGCCCACCTCGCGGCCTTCAACGCCCGCGACGCCGACGCCGTCGCCGCGACCTTCGCCAGCGACGCGACGTTCGTCGCCGGCGAGCAGCTCGTCATCGGTCGGGCGGCGCTGCGCGCGATGTTCGCCGACGCCTTCGCCGCGCCGATCCGCGCGCACCTCGCGCTGCGCCACGCCGTCGTCGAGGGCGACGTCGCCGCCTGCGAGCTCGTCGAGACGCTGTCGACGCCGGGCGGCTCGCACGAGCTCGACGTCGCGGCGTTCTACGCCGCCCGCGACGGGCGGCTGACCCGTGCGAGGGTCTACCGCGACCTCGGCGAGCCCACCTGAGGCACGCCCCGGCCGCCGGTCGGGACCGCGCGTGCGTCCGGGACCGTCCCGGGGGCGGGGCCCTGCGGCGCGCGGCGGCACGCGCGGCCACCTGCCCCGAGTGCTTTCGTGCTGGCTCACGGTGGCCGATACTCACCCTATGAGGCCCACGCCCGTCGCCTTCGGCGTGATCGGCGGCCTGCTCGTCGTCGGGGTCCTCGTCGCGCCCTCGGGGCCCGCCGCGTGGCTCCGCGTCGCCGTCGTGCTCCTGCCGGCGGTGGCGGTCATCCTCGGCGTGACCCGGCTGCGCCCGCCCCGCCCGCGGCCGTGGTGGCTGCTCGCCGGGGCGATGGCCGCCTTCGTCATCGAGTCGGTGTGGCTCATCCTCGCCGGGCCCGGCCCCGCCGTCGACGTCCTCGCCCTGGCCGGCTACGGGTTCATCGTCGCCGCCGCGGTCGTCTTCACCCGTCGCCTGCGGCCCGAGGGGGGCCGGGAGAGCACGATCGACGGCGCGATCGTCGGCATCGCCGTCGGCTCGGTGCTCTCCGTCGTGCTCTTCACGCCCGGGGTGCCCGGCAGCCCCGACGCCGCGACGGCCCACCTCATCGCCGGGCCGCTCACGATGGCCGCCGTCGCCGGGGTCCTCACGCGCTTCGCCCTCTCGATCCCGCGCGGCTGCCCCGCAGCCTGGCTCATCCTCGCCGCGTCGGGCCTGAGCCTGCTCGGCAACCTCGTGCGCACCGCCGCGGTGAGCCTCGGACCGGGCTACGCGATCGGCGGCGCGACCGACGCGCTCATCGTCGCCGCCTACCCCCTGCTCGCCGTCGCCGCCGTCCACCCCTCGATGACCCAGCTCGCCGGCGCGACCCCGCCGACCCGGCCCGAGCGGGGATCGCTGCGGCTCATCCTCCTCGGCGTCGCGCTGCTCCTGCCGCCGGCGATGCTCGCCCTCGAGCCCCCGGGGCTCGGGCGCTGGGTCGCCGTCGGCGCTGCGGCGCTCGTCAACGTCCTCGTGGTCTGGCGCCTCGCCTGGCTCTTCGCCGAGCGCGAGCGCGCCTCGGCGGCCATGTCGGAGCAGCTCGCCCGCGACCCGCTCACCGGTCTCGCCAACCGGCGGGCCTTCGTCGGCGAGCTCGAGCGGACGCGGGCGCGCTGCCGGCGCGAGGGCACCGGGCTCGCGGTGCTCTTCTGCGACCTCGACGCCTTCAAGCCCGTCAACGACCGTCACGGCCACGCCGTCGGCGACGCCGTGCTCGTCGAGGTCGCGCGCCGCCTCGAGGGCGCCATCCGCGAGGGCGACGTCGTCGCGCGGATCGCCGGCGACGAGTTCGTCGTGCTGCTGCCCGGTGCCGAGGCCGAGGCCGCCGCGGGCGTCGAGGCGCGCATCCGCCGCGCGCTCGCCGAGCCCTTCGACGTCGACGGCCTCGTCGTCGGCGTCGGCGTGAGCGTCGGGGTGGCCCACGTCGAGGGTCGCGCCGACGTCGACCCCGCCCGCGACCTCGTCGCCGAGGCCGACCGCGCGATGTACCGCGACAAGCGCGGCGGCGCCCTCGCCACCTGAGCGTCCCGCCACCCCCGGGACGGGCAGTAGCATCGCGGGTGAGCTCTGAGCCCCACGCCCGAGGCGGAGGAGGACCCCTAGATGCGCTACCGCAGGCTCACCGACGACCTCGTCGTCAGCGAGGTCGGCTTCGGCAACTGGACGGTGACGACCGGCTGGTGGGGGCAGTACACCAAGGCCGAGGCGATCGCGCTGCACCGCGAGGCCTTCGACGCCGGCATCACCTTCTTCGACACCGCCGACGCCTACGCCGAGGGCTACGGCGAGGAGGTGCTCGGCGAGGCGCTCGCCGGGGTCCGCGACGACGTCGTCATCGCGACGAAGTTCGGCTACGACATCTCCGACGAGGCCACGGCGAGCCGGCGCGGCCAGCAGGAGCGCCGCAAGGACTTCGGCCTCGACGCGGTGCGCGGCGCCCTCGACGCCTCGCTGCGCCGGCTCGGCACCGACCGCATCGACTGCTGGCAGCTGCACAACCCCCGCAACGCCCACCTCGACGACGACGCGCTCTTCGGCTTCCTCGACGACGCCGTCGCCGCCGGCAAGATCCGCTCCTACGGCGTCGCGCTCGGGCCGAAGATCGGCTGGCGTGACGAGGGCGTCGCGGCGATGCGCACCCGCGACGTCGCGATGCTCCAGCTCATCCACAACCTCCTCGAGCAGGATCCCGGCCGTGAGCTCCTCGACGTCGCGCGCGAGACCGGCACCACCGCGGTCGTGCGGGTGCCGCACTCCTCGGGGATGCTCGAGGGCAACCTCACCGCCGACACCGTCTTCGACAAGCACGACCACCGCCGCCACCGCCCGCGCAGCTGGCTGCTCGAGGGGCTCGACAAGATCGCCACGCTCGGCTTCCTCACCGAGGGGCGCACCCTCGCGCAGGCGGCGCTGCGCTGGGTGCTCGCCGACGAGGCCGTCGCGAGCACGCTGCCGAACATCTACGGCGCCGAGCAGATCGCGGAGTTCAGCGCCGCGAGCGACGTCGCCGACCTCACCGACGAGGAGCTCGCGCGCGTCGCGGCGCTCTACGCCGAGAACTTCGGCGTGACCCCCCTCGCCGACCAGGAGACGAAGGTGACCTCGGCCTCATGATCGACCCCACCCCCCCGACCGCGTCGTCCGAGGCGCTCTACGAGCGCGCGAAGCAGGTCATCCCCGGCGGGGTGAACTCGCCGGTGCGGGCCTTCGCCTCCGTCGGCGGCACGCCGCGGTTCCTCATCGAGGGCAACGGCAGCCGCGTCACCGACGCCGACGGCCAGCGCTACCTCGACTACGTCGGCAGCTGGGGCCCGCTCATCCTCGGCCACGCCCACCGCGACGTCATCGGCGCGGCCAACGAGGCGCTGCAGCGCGGCTCCTCCTTCGGCGCGCCGACCGGCCGGGAGGTCGCCCTCGCCGAGCTCATCGTCGAGCGCGTCCCCGGCATCGAGCAGGTGCGGATGACCTCCTCGGGCACCGAGGCGGCGATGGGCGCGATCCGCCTCGCCCGTGGGGCGACCGGCCGCGACAAGATCGTGAAGTTCGCCGGGCACTACCACGGCCACGCCGACGCGCTGCTCGCCGCCGCCGGCTCGGGCGTGGCCACCCTCGGCCTGCCCGACTCGCCCGGCGTGACCGCGGGCGCGACCGCCGACACCCTCGTCGTGCCGTGGAACGACCGCGAGGCCGTCGAGGCGGTCTTCGCCGAGCACGGCTCCGACATCGCCGTGCTCGCCTGCGAGCCGGTGGCGGCGAACATGGGCGTCGTGCCACCCGCCGAGGGCTTCCTCGAGCTGCTGCGCGAGCTCGCGACCCGCCACGGCGCGCTGCTGCTCTTCGACGAGGTCATGACCGGCTTCCGCGTCGCCCGCGGCGGCGCCGCGGAGGTCTACGGCGTGACCCCCGACCTCGTCGCCCTCGGCAAGGTCGTCGGCGGCGGCTTCCCGCTCGCGGCCTTCGGCGGCTCGGCGGAGGTCATGGCCCACCTCGCGCCGGAGGGGCCCGTGTACCAGGCCGGGACGCTGTCGGGCAACCCCGTCGCGGTCGCCGCGGGCACCGCGCAGCTCCGGCTGCTCGACGCCTCGGCCTACGACCGCCTCGACGCGCTCGCCGAGCGTCTCATCAGCGGGCTGGGCGAGGTCTTCGCCGAGGCCGGCGTCGCCGTGCAGCTGCCGCGCTGCCGCTCGCTGTTCGGGGTCTTCTTCGCCGAGGAGCCCGTCGTCGACTACGCCGGGGCCAAGGCCGTCGACACCGGACGCTACGCGGCGCTGCACCGCGGCATGCTCGCCCGCGGGCACTACCTGCCGCCGTCGGCCTACGAGGCGATCTTCGTGAGCCTCGCCCACACCGCCGCGGAGGTCGACAGCACCGTCGAGGCGGCCCGCGAGGTCGTCGCCGAGTGGTGAGCGAGCCGCCCCGCACCCCCGAGCCCGACGAGCCCGTCGGCGGCGCCGGCGGCGAGGCGTCGGCCACGCCGACCTCGTCGCTCACCCTCGTCATCGGCCTCGTCGCCACCGCCGTGGTCATCGCCGCCGCGGCCGCGGTGGCCGTGCTCGGCGGCGACGACGAGGTCGACCCCGCGATCGCCGAGCTCGAGCAGCGCCCCACCCTCGGCGAGGCCGCCGGCTCAGAGCTCGACGAGCCGCTGCCCGACGTCGACCTCGAGCCCTTCGCCGACGGCCCCGACGTCGCGCTCGCCGACTACGCCGGCGATCCCCTCGTCCTCAACTTCTGGGCGACGTGGTGCCCACCCTGCGTCGAGGAGATGCCCGACCTCGAGGAGGTCGCCGGCGACCTCGCGGGCGAGGTCGCCTTCCTCGGCGTCAACATCCAGGACGACCCCGACCGCGCCGCCGAGCTCGCCGACGACCTCGGGGTGACCTACGACCTCGCGACCGACCGGCGCGGGGACCTCTTCGAGGCGATCGGCGGCTTCGGGATGCCGACGACGCTCTTCGTCGACCCCGCCGGCGACGTCGTCTACCGCCACACCGGCCCCGTCGACGCCTCCGGGCTGCGCGGGCTCGTCGCCGAGCACCTCGGCGTGGGGTGAGCCGGCTGCCTGTGGCGATGGAGCCGTGCGCGAGACGACCTCGGCAGTCATCGATGCAGGGACAGCCGGATCGCGCCGCAGCCTCACCATCTTGTGGCGGGGACCCGCTGCCGTGTGCGCTTCGACGCCACCGGTCTGACGGTTGGCGAACGCGCCGCATGCGTTCTTCCGGTGGCCGACGTTCCGGCGGGTCGGCTCGGGCAGCGCAGGGATACCCCGCTCTCCGCGTTGAGCGCGGAGGATGGTATGCCTTCTGCCGCGTTCAATGCGGAGGATGGAGCACGGTTCCCCGCGTGGAGACAACCGGGAGGCCGTCCCATCCCACGGTGAGGTCGGACCCGCTCGCCACGCCGGGTCGGCAAGACCGTCGCCGTCAAGCGCAAGATCGCGGATCTCATCGACGCCGGGATTCCCCCGAACTGCATCGTGCGGGCGGCGGTGGACGGGTGGGCCGACAAGGACCTACGGACCTTGGCACAGAACATGGGCAGAGGCGGCTACGGTCAACGCCTCCGAGTGGGACGGGATCATGACGACGCGCAACGTCCTCGACCTCTCCGATGGCAACGCCTGGGCCGTCCCGGCAGGGCTGTTCGCCTACGCCATCGACACCTAGCCCGGCCTCGACGCGGCGGGCAGTCTCGCGTGCCTTGCGGGCGCCGGGACCTTTGTCCCTCGTCGGGTTGGCGATCGACCCCGCCCATCGGTACGATCAGCCCTGCGGTGAGGGTTGGCGCCCCCGCCGGTGGGTGCGGCAGCGCATCGTCGCCGGACCCCGGCCGGCAACAGCGCGACCCCACCGGGCGTGCGTGAGGACGCCGAGACGAGGAGAGGCAGGCGTTGGGCGTGGTGCGCGACTTCTTCGCGGCGCTGCCGGAGGTCTTCCAGGCGCTCTGGGAGTTCGGCGACGCCTGGCAGGGCGTGGCCGTCAGCGTCGGCAGCGTCGTGCTCATCGCGGTGTTCGCCGCGGGGGCCTACCGCCTGCGCGGCGAGGTCGGCTGGGTCGCGGCGTTCCTCGGCGCGTTCGCGGCGTTCGTCGGCGGCTTCTGGCTCTTCGGCATCCTGCCGTCGGCCTGGGTGTTCTTCGTCGACGGCGAGCGCCTCCTGCTCGAGGGGACCGTCATCCCCGGTGAGATCGTCGTCGGCGGCAACGTCGTCGTCGAGGACTTCTACAACGTCTTCCGTGACAGCGTCGTCATGGGCCTGACCTTCGTCACGATCGCCGCGATGGCCTTCCTCGCGGTGTGGATCCAGAAGCGCTTCCCGCGCCAGCTCGTCCCCGGCGAGCCCGAGCGCGCGAGCACGCACTCCAGCCAGTAGCCCCCAGACCCGAGCCCGGACCCCGAGAGCGCAGCCAGAGGAACCATGCCGACGATCCCCTCACCGCCCGAGGCCAAGGCGAAGCTGCAGGACACCGTCGTCTGGAAGTCGATCTTCCGGCCGGGCTCGATCTACCGCAAGGGCTACCGGGACACCTCCCGGGACCGCGCGCTCGCGTCGATGAACAACCTGCTCTACCACCTCCACCCGGTGAAGGTGAAGCGGCACGGGCTCAAGCTCTCCTACACCTACTGCCTCGGTGGCCTGAGCTTCTTCCTCTTCATCATGCTCACGATCACCGGGATCTTCCTCATGTTCTTCTACCGGCCGGCGGCCGGTCCCGGCAACGAGCTCGCCTACCTCGACATGGAGCAGCTGCGGACCTCCGTGCAGTTCGGCGACCTCGTGCGCTCCATGCACCGGTGGAGCGCGCACCTCATGAACTTCACGGTGTTCCTCCACATGGCGCGGGTCTTCTACCACGGCGCCTACAAGCCCCCGCGGGAGTTCAACTGGGTCGTCGGCGTCATCCTGCTCCTGCTCACGCTGCTGCTGTCGTTCTCCGGCTACCTCCTGCCGTGGGACCAGCTCGCGCTGTGGGCCTTCGCCGTCGGCACGAACATGGCGGGCTTCACCCCGGTCTTCGGCCAGCAGGTCGAGTTCCTCGTCCTCGGGGGGGTCGAGATCGGCCCCGAGACGCTCATCCGCTGGTACGTCCTGCACGTCCTGCTCCTGCCGTTCGTCCTCACGATCTTCCTCGCAGTGCACTTCTGGAGGATCCGCAAGGACGGCGGCATCTCCGGCCCCCTCTAGCGACGATGACGACGACCGCCCACCCGACGACGGCGCCCCGCACCGGCGGGCCCGCTGCGACGCGACCCCGCGGTCGCCGAGGAGAAGCAGCGCATGGCTGAGCGCGACGACCTCGACCAGGAGACCTACGACCGTCTCATCGCCGCCGGCAAGCCCGAGCGCATCGCCCGGGCGAAGGCCAAGGCCGCCGCGGTGCGCAAGCAGCGCGAGGTCACCGGCGGGCAGGACGCGGGCGGGCAGGAGGCCGCCACCGGCGACGAGCCGGCCGGCAACGGCGACGGCGCCCCCGCGCCGGCCAAGGAGCCCGCCGGCGTCGGCGCGGCCTCCGGCGGCCCGATGACCGCCGAGGAGCGCAAGGCCCGCGTCGCCGCGGCGCTCGCCCAGCGCGACCGCGGCGAGGAGGCCCACTTCGCGGGGCTCTCGCCGACCCGGCGCCTGGAGATGGCCCAGCCCTCGGGCACCCAGCGCATCGCCGCGCAGCAGGCCGACAAGGTCTACACCTGGCCGCACCTCATCGGCGCGGAGTTCGTCGCGCTGCTCGCGATGCTCACGTTCGTCATGACCTTCAGCGCCTTCGCGCCCGCGCCGCTGCAGGAGCTCGCCAACCCCAACGTCACGCCGAACCCCGCGAAGGCCCCGTGGTACTTCCTCGGCCTGCAGGAGCTGCTCGCCTACTTCCACCCGATGATCGCCGGCGTGACGATCCCCGGTATCGTCGGGCTCATCGGGCTCATCCTCCTGCCCTACCTCGACAAGAACCCGTCGGTGAAGCCCGAGAACCGCAAGACCGCCTATGCGATCTTCACGATCTTCCTCGTCGGCGCGGCGACCCTGACCCTCATCGGCTCCTTCTTCCGGGGGCCCGGGTTCAACTGGACCTGGCCCTGGATCGAGGGCATCTGGTTCGTCCTCTAGGAGGCCCGAGCACCCATGCTGCAGACCCTCGCGATCGTCGTCGCCGGCTTCGGGCTCACGCTCGTGGCCGCGGCGCTGGCAGGCCGCTGGTGGCTGCGACGCCTCGTCACGCGCCCGGTGCCGGCCGCGGCGCTGGCCGGCGGCGGTCCCGGCGACTGCGTCGGCTGTCCGCAGACCGCCCTCATGGCCGCCAAGGGCGGCGGGTCGGCGGGCAAGGGCGCCGCCGCGGGCAAGGGCGCCACCGCGGGGGAGGCCGGCGGCGCCGATGGCGGCACGGGCGAGGGCTCCGGCGGGCGTCGCGGGCCCAGCCGACGGGCATTCCTGCGCGGCGCGCTCGGCGTCTCGGCGCTCGGCGCGGTCGGCGGCTTCGGCACGGCGACGCTGGCCTACCTCTGGCCGGACGTGCGCGGCGGCTTCGGTGCGGTGCTCGAGGTCGACGACGAGGAGGCGATCCTCGAGGAGATCGACGCCAACGACGGCCGCTTCGAGTACCCGCCGGGCCGGGCGCTCTTCGTGCGCTACGACCCCGACGACGACCCCGAGGGCCAGTACGCCGAGATCACCGACGGCGGGCAGGCGCGGGTGCTCGCCCTCTACCAGGTCTGCGTCCACCTCGGCTGCGCCGTGCCGTGGTGCTCCACCTCGCAGTGGTGGGAGTGCCCCTGCCACGGCTCGCAGTACAACCGCTGGGGGGAGTGGATGAGCGGACCGGCCGCCCGCGGCCTCGACCGCTTCCGCGTCGAGGTCGCCGACGACGGCACGCTGGTGCTCGACACCTCCGAGATCATCACCGGGCCCTCCCGCGCCGCGCAGACCCTCGAGCAGCCGCCCGACGGGCCCCACTGCACATGAGCGCCGCGCCCGCCACCCGCCCGCACCGTCCGCCGCGGCCCGCGCCCGCCGGCGCCGACCGTCGCCCGAGCCCAAGGACGCGCCCGTGACCCCTGCGCTACTGCTCATCGGGATCCTGCTGGCCGCGAGCCTGCTCGTCGTCGGCCTGCTCGCCTTCGCCGGCACCCGCGGCAAGCGCCGCTACGAGAACGTCCCCCCGGCGATGCGCCCCGGCTACTCCGACGACGAGCTCGAGAAGACCGTCGTCGAGCGCTACATGGGGTGGGGCCTGGTCTTCGTCGCCTTCTTCGCGGTGTTCGTGCCCGTCTACTGGGTCGCCGAGCAGAACCGCATCCAGGACGCCGAGGCCGGGCAGTTCACCTCCTCGGTGGCCGAGGGCGAGGATCTCTACCAGGCCAACTGCGCGGAGTGCCACGGCTCGGCGGCGCTCGGTGGCGCCGCCCCCCACCCCTACGAGGAGGGCGAGACCTGGCCCTCGCCGAACCTGCGCAACATCGTCACGCGCTACGAGGAGAACGAGAACGTCGACGACGTCCGCGACCTGCTCACGACGACGCTGGAGCGCGGCCGGCCGGGCACCCCGATGCCGGCGTACGGCCGGGCCTACCAGGGGCCCTTCACCGACACCGAGATCCGCGCGGTCGTCGACTGGATCCTCGTCAACCAGGACGAGCCCGACGAGGCCGAGGAGACCGCCCAGGCGGCCACCGACCTCGACGGTGAGGCCCTCTACACCGCGAACTGCGCGATGTGCCACGGCCCCGAGGGCGAGGGGCGGGTCGGCCCGACGCTCATCGGGACCCTCGAGCGCCACGGCGAGGACGGGGTGAAGGGGATCCTGCGCAACGGCATCGTCGTCGGTACCGGCACGACGATGCCGGCGTTCCAGAACGGGTGGTTCTACACCGAGGGCCGTCTCGACGACGACCAGCTCAGCGCGGTCGTCGACCACCTCCGCGCCCTCCAGCCCGATGAGCTCGACGAGGAGTTCGAGCGCTACCCGACCCCGGGGGTCGAGCGCGGGCCCGGCGGGGCGCCCCACGACGACGGCGACGACGCCGACGACGACGAGCAGACCGCAGGCGCGGACACCGCGGGAGGATCCTGATGGCAGAGCTTGCCGGCCTCACCGACCTCCTCGTCCTCGCGAGCGACGAGTTCGTCCCGCCCGACGACTGGCGCAGCCAGATCGCCCTGCCGGTGGGGATCCTCTTCCTCTTCGGCGGCGTGTTCATGCTGCTGCGCTCGAACCTCGGCACGCGCCGCGCCTACCTCGTGCAGGCCACGGCGTTCTTCGGCTTCATGCTCTTCATGAGCCTGTTCTGGGCGTTCGGCGCGCCGGGGGTGCCGCCCTTCAGCGGCCCGCAGAACCTGCCCGGCCAGCCGCTCGACTACTACCAGCCGCAGTGGGTGGCCTTCGCCGAGGACAGCCGCGTGGCCGAGCGCCCCGAGTACGACGTCGCGCTCGACCACCCCGACGGCTGGACGGAGACCCCGCCCGAGGCCGTCGACGAGGACCTCCTCGAGGCGGCCCAGGAGGACATCGTCGACTTCTTCTCCTCCGAGGAGGGCGGTGAGCGCGTCGGCGAGACCTGGGTGCCCAACGTCGAGGAGACCCCGATCCTCTTCGCTGTCGCCGACAACGACCGGCCGATGGTCGCCATCGAGTTCGTCGAGGCCGACGCCGTCGGCGAGGTGGCCGACCCCGACAACACGTTCATGACCTTCGCCTACTACGACGCGGGCTTCCTGCTGCTGCCGAGCCTCGTCTTCGTCATCCTCTCGGCGGCCGGGCTCCTCCTGCACCTGCTCCTGCTGGGCTGGGACGAGCGCCAGGAGCGTCGAGAGATCGAGGAGGACCTCTCCGAGTCTCGGCCCGAGGAGGAGAAGGTCCCCGTCGGCGTGTGAGTCCCGGTCGGCAGGGCCATCGTCGCCGCGGGCGAGGCGGTCAGGTCAGGGGCCCCGACCTAGACTGGCGCGGGTCATGCGACGCGCCCTGTTGCTCCTCGCCCTCGCGCTGCTCGCCGTCGGGTGCGCCGGCGGTACCCAGACGGAGTCCGGCGCCGGGTTCGTCTCGGGCTCGGGCACCGTCGACCTCGCCCCCGAGGACCGCGAGGCCGCGCCGGAGGTGGCCGGGGAGACCCTCGAGGGCGAGGCGCTCGCGCTCGCCGACCTCGACGGGGTCGTGGTCGTGAACTTCTGGGCCTCCTGGTGTGGGCCCTGCGCCGCCGAGGCCCCCGACCTCGTCGCCGTGCACGAGCGCTACGCCGACCGCGGCGCGCAGCTGCTCGGCGTCAACGTCCGCGACTCGGTGACGAACGCGCGCTCCTTCGAGCGTGACTTCGCCAAGCCCTACCCCTCGCTGCACGACGCCGACCAGTCGATCGCCGCGGCCTTCGGCGGCATCGGCGCGAGCGCCCTGCCGACGACGATCATCGTCGACGCCGAGGGCCGCGTCGCCGCGCGGCTCTTCGGCCAGGTCGACGAGACCGCGCTGTCCTCGCGCGTCGAGGCGCTGCTCGAGGAGACCGCCGCGGAGGCCGACCGGTGACGGGCTCGACGGCGGTGCTCGCGCAGGTCTCCTGCTCCGGGGTCGTCTGCGACCTCGTCGCCAACGCCAACGTCCTGCTCGCCCTGCCGGTGGCGTTCGCCGCCGGCATCGTCTCCTTCGCCTCGCCCTGCGTCGTGCCGCTCGTGCCCGGCTACCTCTCGTTCATGACCGGGCTGTCGGGCGCCGAGCTCGCCGCCGGGCGGGCGCGCGGCGGGCGGGCGCGGGTGCTCGCAGGGGGGCTGCTGTTCACCCTCGGCTTCGCCATCCCGTTCACGCTCATCGGCCTGCTCGGCGGCGCGGTGAGCGTCGCGCTCGCCGACTGGCGCTGGCAGGTCGTCCTCGGCCTGCTCGTGGCGTTCTTCGGCCTGGCCTTCACCGGGCTGCTGCCCTTCGACGTCCTGCGGCGCGAGGCGCGGGTCAGCCACCGCGCGGTCGACAAGGGCGTGCTCGGGGCGCTGCCGCTCGGCTTCGTCTTCGGCGTCGGCTGGACGCCGTGCATCGGCCCGGCGCTGTCGGCGATCTTCGCCCTCACCGCCACGCAGGCCGCCGGCAGCGTCGCCCGGGGTGGGCTGCTCGCCTTCGTCTACGCGATCGGCCTCGGGCTGCCCTTCATCGTGCTGGGGCTGGCGTTCCACCGCGCCGGCGGGGCGCTGGCGTTCCTCCAGCGCAACGCCGGGCGCCTCCAGGTCATCGGCGGCTTCTTCCTCGTCGCTGTCGGCCTCGCCATCGCCACGGGGCTGTGGCAGGAGTTCATCAACGCGCTGCGGCCGCTCATCGGCAGCTTCGAGACGGTGCTGTGAGGCCGTGACCCAGACCGCGCCGAGCCGTGAGCCGACCCGCGCGCCCGAGCGCGGCGTCGCGCTGCCCGAGGTGCCCGGCCCGGGGGAGACCGCGCGGCGGGCGTGGCGCTGGCTGCGGCGGATGTCGACGGCGATCTGGCTGCTGTTCGCGCTCGCCGCCGCCTCGGTCGTCGCGACGTTCGTGCCCCAGGAGCCGGTCATCCCCACGACCGTCGAGTCCTGGCGCAGCGGGATCGAGGGCCCGGGCACGGAGGTCTCGGCGGTCTTCGACGCCCTCGGGCTCTACGACGTCTACGGCTCGCCGTGGTTCGCCGCGATCGTCGTCCTGCTCTTCGTGAGCCTCACCGGCTGCCTCGTCCCGCGCTGGCGCGCCTTCCTGCGCGACGCGCGCCGCCCGCCGCCACGCGGGCGCGGCCTCACCGCCCTGCGGCAGTCGACGACGCTGCGCACGAGCCTGCCCCCCGAGGAGGGCCTCGCCGTCGTCGAGGCGAGCCTCGCGCGCCGCCGCTACCGCCGCCGGCGCCTCGCGCAGGAGGAGACCGCCTCGGGCCTCGCGCAGGTCGCCGCCGAGCGGGGGCGCTGGCGGGAGGGCGGCAGCCTGCTCTTCCACGCCTCCTTCTACCTCCTGCTCGTCGGCATCGTCGTCGCGCAGGGCTTCGGCTTCGTCGGGCAGGTCAACGTCGCCGAGGGGCAGGCCTTCACCGACACCCGCATCAGCTACGACGTCGCCGACCCGGGGCGCTTCTTCGACCTCGAGGACCACGCCGGCTTCGCGGTGCGCCTCGACGCCTTCGACCTCGCCTTCTTCGAGGACGGCACCCCGGAGCGCTTCGTCTCGGAGGTCACCGTCCTCGAGGACGGCGAGGAGGTCCGCGTCGGCGAGGCCGTCGCGGTCAACGAGCGGCTCGAGCACGCGGGGATGAACCTCTACCAGATGCGCTTCGGCATGGCCCCGCGCGTCGAGGTGCGCGCCGGCGACAGCGACCTCTTCGCCGACCAGGTCATGCTCGGCCAGGGCGAGGGCAACACCTGGACGGGGGTGGCGAAGGTCTCCGCCGCCGACCCGCAGATCGCCCTCGAGATCCTGCTCGTGCCCGACTTCGCCCGCGACGCCGACGGCGAGCCGATCTCCGCGGGGCCCGCGCCCGGCGACCCGCGGCTCTTCGCCAACCTCTGGGTCGGCGACCTCGGCCTCGAGCGGCCCGTGCCGGCCACGCAGTTCGACCGCGACGGCGGCCAGCGCGTCGACGCCGTCGAGCTCGGCGAGGGCGAGTCCGCCGCCCTGCTCGACGGCGCCCTCGAGGTCGCCTTCCCCGAGCTCACGATGTGGTCGGGCTTCCAGGTCGCCCATCAGCCGGGCCGCGCGATCCTCCTCGCCGCGGGGGTCCTCGTCCTCGTCGGGCTGGTACCCTCGCTCTACGCCTACCGGCGGCGGATCTGGGCCGAGGCGCGCCCGGTCGAGGGCGGCAGCGAGGTCACCGTCGCCGGCGTGGCCCTGCAGCGCGTCGAGGCCTTCGACGACGCCTACGCCGAGCTCGTCGAGGAGCTCGCCGACGCGCTCGACGCGCAGCATCCGACCTCAGGGGAGCCCGGCGAGGAGGAGCGGCAAGGCTGATGGCAGAGCTCTACGACCCCCAGCTCGGGGCGGCCTCCAACGCCCTGTTCAACACCGCCCTCGGCGCCTACCTCCTCGCGATGGTCGGCTACTTCTTCCGCATGGCCTTCACGAAGGTCGCCGAGGGGCAGACCACCGCCACGCGGGCCGGCCGACGCATCGGCGTGGCCTCCACCGTCATCGCCTCGGTCGGGGTCCTCGCCCACACCGCGAGCATCGTCACCCGGGGCCTCGCCGCCGAGCGGGTGCCGTGGGCCAACATGTACGAGTACTCCTCGGCGCTGTCGCTGCTCGCCGTGGCCATCGGCCTCGTCGTGCTCCAGCGCCGGCTCGGCCTCGGCCACCTCATGGGCTTCGTCCTCGCGCTCGCGACGACGACGATGGCGATCGCCCTCATGCTCTACACCGACCCGGGCCCGATCGTCCCGTCGCTGCAGAGCTACTGGATCCGCATCCACGTGACCTCGGCGATGGTCGCCTCGGCGATCTTCATGGTCGCCTTCGCCGCCACCGCGCTCTACCTCGTCAAGGACACCGCCGAGCGGCGCGTCGCCGAGCGCTCCGGTCAGGGCTTCACCGGCTCGACGGTCGGCGCGGCGTCGGTGACCCCCGGCGCTGAGGTCGCCGCCGGTGAGGGCGCCGCGCTCGCCGAGGGCGAGGCCGGCGCTGCGCCGGGCGCGGGCGGCGACCAGCCCGACGACCGCCTCGACGGCGACGCCGTCGAGGGCGCCGGCTACGCGAGCCCCCTCGAGCAGCGCCGGGTGCTCACCGCCTGGCCGTTCGGGGTCGTGCCCGCCGCCGTCGTCGGCCCGTTCACCCTCGTGGTCTACCAGGCGCCGGTCGCCGCGGCGGTCTCGGCCCTCGTCGCCGCAGCGATCGGGCTGCTCTCGCGCTGGTCGGTGCCGCATCTGCCCGACGCCAAGACCCTCGACACGCTGGCCTACCGCACGATCGCCTTCGGCTTCCCGATCTGGACGTTCGCCATCATCGCCGGAGCGGTGTGGGCCGAGGAGGCCTGGGGGCGCTTCTGGGGCTGGGACCCCAAGGAGACCGGCTCGTTCTTCACCTGGGTGCTCTACGCCGCCTACCTCCACGCCCGCTCGACGAGCGGCTGGCGGGGTCGGCGGGCGGCCTGGATCGGCGTCGTGTCCTTCGCCGCGCTCATGGTGACGTACTACGTCGTCAACCTCTTCGTCGTGGGCCTGCACAGCTACGCCGGCGTCTAGGCCGCCAAGGCCCGCCGCGCGTGCCGTCCCGCGCAGGGCAGTGTCGCCGAAGCCGCTCGCAAGGAGTCCGAGCATGCGAGATGCGACAACGATGACGTTTCGGGGCCGGGCCGCGGTCGTCGTCCTCACCCTCGGCGCAGCGCTGACGATCGCGGGGCTTGCCTCGTCGCAGTCGGCGAGCGCCGAGGGGCCGCGCGGGATCAGTCATGCGTGCGAGAGCGTCCCGGAAGATCCACCGTTCAGCGACACCGACGGGCTCGGGGAGCAGACGCGCGCCGCGATCGCCTGCCTGTTCTCCTACGAGCTCACCGTCGGCTACGGCGATGGCACGTACCGACCTGGTGAGGGCGTCCAGCGCTACGAGATGGCGCTCTTCCTGTCGCGCTTGCTCGCCTTCGCCGAGCGCCACGGTGACGTCGCGTTGCCCGACCAACCCCCCGAGCCGGCCTTCCACGACACCGTCATGCTGAGCGAGTCTGCACAGGAGGCGATCGCGCTGCTGAACGAGCTCGGCATCGCCGCCGGCACGAGCGCGGAGACCTTCTCGCCGCACGACCAGGTCACTCGGCGCGACATGACCCGGTTCCTTGCGCGGATGCAAGCGACGGTGCTCGACCCCGACGACGGCTATGCCGTCGAGGGCCTCGACGAGGTCGAGGCGGACTTCCCCGACGTGCCCAAGGACGGCGGCTTCCCAGGAGCCGAGGCGATCTACGCCCTCACCGACGCCGGGATCGCGGGCGGTCACGCCGACGGGACGTTTCGACCCTTCGCTGCGGTCAGCCGCGCGCACATGGCCCTCTTCCTCGTGCGCCAGATCGACGAGAACGTCGAGGCGGGCCGGCTGCCGGCGCGCGCCGAGGTGATCGGACCCGCCCCCGAGCCCCGCCACGAGACCGTCGTCGACGGGCTCGACGGGCCTTGGGGCACGGCGTGGTTGCCCGACGGGCGGCTCGCGGTCACCCAGTCCGAGGGGATGCTCGGTCTCATCGACGTCGAATCCGGGGAGGTCACCGAGGTCGAAGGCGTGCCTGAGGTCGACACCGGTGGGCAGGGAGGCCTGCTCGACCTCGCCGTTGATCCGGATTTCGACGACGTCGGCTGGATCTACCTCACCTACTCGGCCTCGAACGGCGCCGGCGGCCAGGCGACGCACCTCGCCCGCGGGAGGCTGGACCCGGCGGCGGGCCAGCTCACCGATGTCGACGCGATCTTCGTCGCCGAGCCGTTCCGCGCCGGCACGAGCCACTACGGCTCACGGGTCGTCGTCGGCGCCGACGGGATGCTCTACCTCACCGTCGGCGACCGTGGCGACAAGGACTTCGACGACCACGTGTCGCAGGACACGACGAACACGCTCGGCGCCACGGTCCGCCTCGAGCCCGACGGCACCGTGCCTGCGGACAATCCGTTCGTCGATGTCGACGAGGTCCACGACGCGATCTTCTCCTACGGCCACCGCAACGCGCAGGGCATGGCGGTGCGACCCGCGACCGGCGAGCTCTGGCAGAGCGAGCACGGCGAGCGGGACGGCGACGCGCTCAACGTCGTCGCCGCAGGAGGCAACCACGGCTGGCCGGTGGCGCACACCGGCTGCCGCTACGGCACCGACGAGCCGCTGGGCGACGACCCCTTCGAGCGCGACGACATCGTCGATCCGGTGTTCCACTGGCCTTGCGGAACCGGCGGCTTTCCGCCTGCGGGCATCGCCTTCGTCGAGGGCGGCGCATTCGACGACTGGGAAGGTGACCTCCTCGTCGGCGGCCTCGCGAGCCGCTACCTCGCGCGTTTCGCGATCGGCGACGATGGCACCGTCGTCGAGGCCGAGCCGCTCCTGGAGGGCGAGGGCTGGCGGATTCGCGACGTGACCGTCCAGCCCGGCTCCGGGATCATCTACGTCGTCACCGACGAAGGCCGGGTCGTCCGCATCGTCAACGCCGCCGACGAGGTCTAGGGCCGGGGTCGTGCCGGCGCTGCGGCCCATGCGGGCCCTCGCGCCGCCGGTGCAGCCCCACCCCCGGGCGGCTCACGGGCCGGCGTAGAGGTCCTCGGGCGTGGTGACCCCCGTACCTGAGCGGGCGAGCACCTCGATGACGTCGGGTCGGCCGTAGGGGCTCGCGGCGAGCGTCGAGGCCACCCGCCCGCGCAGG
>Ga0207421_10001959_pt1 | contig 26003 bp, 17 predicted proteins | sample SodLakKL_010_SED_4_FD_187542 | JGI IMG/M metagenome (GOLD analysis project Ga0207421, IMG submission 187542) | Alkaline sediment microbial communities from Lake Tanatar, Kulunda Steppe, Russia - 8KL_010_SED (SPAdes) (version 2) | ecosystem: Environmental > Aquatic > Non-marine Saline and... | reverse complement strand
GGAGAAGTTTTTATTTCCAAAAAAGAATTTGAAAGATTAAACAAAGAAAGACAAAAGGAAGATCTTCCTCTTTATGCCAACCCGAGAAATATTGCCGCCGGGTCTATAAGGCAACTCGACCCTAAAGTAGCTGCCTCACGAAATCTTGACTTTTTTGCCTATGACTTGGTAGCGGACACAAAAGAGGGAGAAGTGGTAGAACCTTTCAGGGCAAAAACACACAAAGATAAACATGCTCTTTTAAGAGAAATGGGATTTAAGACGGTAGACAGAGAAAAGGAGTGTAAGAGACTGGCGGAGGTTTTTGAGTTTTATAAGAAAATAGAAAAGGAAAGGGAAAGCTACTCTTACCAAATAGACGGAATAGCGGTTTTTGTAAATGAAAATCGTGTTTTTGAAAATTTGGGAACGGCGGGAAAGGCACCAAGAGGGGGCATTGCTTATAAATTTGCCTTAGAGCAAACCACTACAGTGGTTGAGGATGTGGAGTTTCAGGTGGGAAGAACGGGAGCAATAACGCCCGTTGCTATTTTGGAACCCGTAAACTTAGGAGGGGTAACGGTTTCGCGCGCGACACTCCATAATGAAGACGAGATAAAAAGACTGGGAATAAAAATAAAGGATACCGTTATCGTGGGAAGAGCGGGAGATGTTATTCCCCGTGTGGTAAAGGTGCTTACAGAGCTTCGTAATGGAAGCCGGAAAAATATTAGATTTCCCAAGGAATGTCCATTGTGTAAAAGCAAGCTTGTGAGGCCCGAGGGAGAAGTGCGTTGGTATTGCAAAGATAGAGATTGCCGGGGAACGAGAAAGGAGAGGCTTCGCCACCTTGTTTCCAAAAAAGGGTTTGATATAGATGGGCTTGGCGAAAAAGGAGTAAACAAGCTTCTCGAAGAAGGAATTATTTCCGACCCGGCGGATATTTTTTTCCTGAAAGAGGGCGATCTTCTTCCCCTGGAAAGGTTTGCCGAAAAATCGGTAAATAATTTAATAGAGGCGATAAAAGAGAAAAAAAAGATCCCTCTTTCCAGGTTCTTACAGGCGATATCCATTCCCTTTGTGGGAGAAAGCACTGCGCGGGAACTCTCTTACCACTTTGGCAGCCTAAACCGCATTAAAAAGGCGTCCCTTGAAGAGATTTCCCGGGTTTATGATATTGGGCCTGTTACGGCAAGAAGCCTGTATAATTTTTTCCGTGACAAGAGAAATAAAGAACTCCTGGAAAAATTGGAAAAAACGGGGGTGTCCGTAGAGGGAGAGAAGAGGAACAAGAAACTCGGAGGAAAGGTTTTTGTTGTTACGGGAACACTTGGCAAATTAAAGAGAGAGGAGGCGGAAGAGAAAATTGTCGGTGTCGGGGGAAGGGCCTCTTCTTCTATCTCTCAAAATACTGACTACTTGGTGGCCGGAAAAAACCCGGGAACAAAACTGGAAAAGGCAAAAGACTTAGGAGTAACGGTACTCAGTGAGAAAGAATTTCTAAAGCTTGTAGAGTAAGAATCCTTCGTTCGCCTTAGCGAACTCAGAATAACAAATTATGAGATTACTAACTCGCATAAAAGAATTTGATTTTGTTTTACTTGCCTCCGTTTTTATTATTGCCGGGATAGGAATTCTCTCTATTTACAGCACCAATCCTTCTCTTGTTTCAAGGCAAGTGGGCTTTATCACAGCGGGTATTATTATAATGTTCCTTATTTCTCTTATCGACTGGAGAGCTTTCAGGGAAAACTCTTATTTTGTTCTTTTTCTTTACCTTCTCTCTCTTCTCTCCCTTTACGGACTTTTCTTCTTTGCACCGGTGATAAGAAATGTACGCAGGTGGTATGAGGTGGGCCCCTTTCTTCTTGACCCTGCCGAAATTTTCAAGATAATAATTATTATTCTTCTGGCGAAGTTTTTTTCGACTCGTCACGTGGAAATGTATAAAATCTCTCACATTATCCTTTCGGGAATTTATGTTTTTATTCCGGCATTTCTTATTTTTCGGCAGCCGGATCTCGGGTCAGCTCTTGTGCTTGTTGCCGTATGGATAGGTATCTTGATTATTTCCGGTATTAAAATGAGACATTTCGTCGTCCTTGTTCTTATGGGTCTTATTGTTTTTGGTGCCGGATGGATGTTCTTTCTGGAAGATTATCAAAAAGAGAGAGTGGTGTCGTTTGTTAGTCCCGATCTTGATCCGCAAGGGATAGGATGGGGTCAAGCTCAAGCGCAAATTGCGGTAGGAAGCGGGGGGCTTTTGGGAAAGGGGTTAGAAAGTGGAACACAAACACAGTACGGTTTTCTACCGGAACCCCAAACAGATTTTATTTTTGCCGCCATTGCTGAAGAGTTCGGGTTTGTCGGGGTTGCGGTACTGCTTTCCGCCTTTGTTGTTTTTTTATGGAGAATGACGATTGTTATATTGCGGTCTCACACAAATTTCCCGCGTCTTTTTGTTTCCGGACTTGTTATTCTCATTTTTACGCAGGCTTTTATAAATATAGGGATGAACTTAGGAATTTTGCCGATAATAGGGACCCCTCTTCCTTTGGTAAGTTATGGCGGAAGTAATCTTCTATTTGTCTTTATCGGCCTCGGAATACTTCAGAGTATAAGGAGGGATACCAGGTAATTTGACAAAAAAAATAAATTAAGTACAATTAGGGATGTTTAATACGGTAGGTCCAAAATACGATCCATTTTTTATGGTTTCGTTTTGTAATATTAAGATCTTGTTTGAACTCACTTTCTTATAATTTCATAGAAAGCAAACTCCTAACAGTGTGTGGGGAGTTTTTGTTTTGCTTTCTTTAAAAATATTAATTAGTTAATAGCTCAAAAGCGGTATGCAAAAAGTAAAACACTTCGGCAAGAAGAAGATTTCCCTTCAGTCTCCTTATTTTCTGAGTTTACAGAAGGACGCTTGGGAAAATTTTTGGAATGAAAGAATAAAGGCTCTCTTTTATGAAATATCCCCTATCCGCGATTATGCCGGGAAGGAATGGGAGCTTTATTTTCTTGACCATAAGATTGGGAAATCAAAATACGAAAACGGAAACAGGGCCAAGGAAAATAATGAATCTTACGAAGCTCCTCTCAAAATAGAAGTGGAGCTTCGTAATCTTAAGACGGGTAAATCAAAAAAGCAGGAAGTCTTTCTTTGTGATTTTCCTCTTATGACCGAAAGAGGAACTTTTATTATTAACGGAGTTGAAAGAGTCGCTGTTTCTCAACTTATCCGCTCACCGGGAGCGTTTTTTACGGCGCAGAATATTAAAGGTGAAGACTGCTTTGGAGCAAAGATTATCCCTAACAGAGGAACGTGGCTTGAATTTCAGACTGAACCCTCCGGTCTTATCGGAGTAAAGATTGACAGAAGAAGGAAGGTTCCCGCTACGACACTCCTCAGGGCGATTGGTCTTCCGAATATGAAATACCCGGGATTAAAAGATGCTACCAACGAGGAGATAACGAAAATTTTTAAGGATATAGAGGTTGGGGATAGAAAATATATTGAAAAAACACTGGAGAAGGATGCTTCCAAAGACAGAGAGACCGCGCTGGTGGAAATATATAAAAGAATACGTCCGGGAGATGTGGTTACTCCCGAGACGGCGAGGGAACTTGTAGAGAATACCTTCTTTAATTTTGAACGTTATGACCTTTCCGAAGTGGGAAGATGGAGAATGTGGCAGAGACTTCCGGAGATAAAACAAGAAGAGGATATAGGAATCGATGACAGATTGCTCTATCCGGAAGATATTGTTGCCGTACTAAGGGAAATTATTCGGATGAACAACACTCCGGGAGCAAGCGCGGACGAAATTGACCATCTGGGAAACAGGCGTGTAAGACCCTTTGCGGAACTTTTGGAAAACACGCTGCGTCTTGGTCTTACCAGGATAGAAAGAAATATAAAGGATAAAATATCCACTGCCGACGTCGAAGGAGTCGGGCCGGCAAAGCTTGTTAATTCTCGTCCTTTCGCGGCAGCAGTGCAAAAGTTCTTTTCCTCTTCCCAAATCTCCCAGTTTATGGACTGTAATAATCCCCTTTCTGAAATGGAACACAAAAGGCGTTTTACAGCAACGGGTCCGGGAGGACTTAAAAGAGAAAGAGCCGGATTTGAGGCTAGAGATGTACAGTCTTCTCACTACGGGAGGATTTGCCCCATACAAACTTCCGAAGGGCAAAATGTGGGGCTTGTGAGTCATTTGTCTCTCTACGCGAGAATAAACAGATACGGATTTTTGGAAACACCCTATTTTAAAGTTGAAAAAGGGAAAGTGACGACGGAAAAATTCTATCTTAACGCCCATGAGGAGGAGAAGTATATTATTGCTCACGGAGGAATCGAGACCGACGAAAAAGGAAAGATTATTTCCCCGAAAGTGGAGGCAAGATTTAACGGGAAACCGGGAGTATTTGCGAAGAACGAAGTACAGTTTATCGATGTGGCGGCGGAGCAGCTCCTATCCGTGGCCGCCTCCATGATACCTTTTCTGCAGAACGACGACGCCAACAGGGCGCTTATGGGTTCGAATATGCAAAGACAGTCCGTCCCCCTGCTTAACCCGGAAGCACCGGTTGTTTCTACGGGAACGGAAGAAAGGGTTGCCCAAGATTCGGGTCACGTAATTATTTCTCAGGAGTCCGGAAAAGTAAAAGAGGTTGACGGGAAGCATATAGTAATAAAAACAAATAAAGGGGAACGCAAATACAATCTTGAGATATTTTCGGAAACCAATCAATATACATGTTTCCATCAAAAACCGGTTGTTAAAAAGGGAGAGGATGTTAAGAAAGGACAGTTTTTGACCGACGGAGGCGCTATAGAGAACGGAAGAGTCGCTCTTGGACAAAATGTTCTTGTCGCTTTTATGTCCTGGAGAGGAAGAAATTTTGAAGATGCGGTCATCATTTCCGAAAGACTTGTCAAGGATGATAAATATACATCAATCCATATTGAAAATTTTTCTTGTGATGTAAGAGAGACGAAGCTGGGGTCGGAAGTCACTACCTCTGACATTCCCAATGTCTCGGAGAAAAAACTAAAAGATCTTGATGAGGAAGGTGTCGTCCGGATTGGGGCTGAAGTGGAACCAAATGATATTTTGGTAGGAAAAATATCTCCCAAAGGGAAGACAGACCTTACTGCCGAGGAAAGATTGCTTAAAGCTATCTTCGGGGAGAAAGCAAAGGATGTTAAAGATGCGTCGCTCACGATGGAACACGGGAAAAGAGGAAGGGTTGTTGATGTAAAAGTTTTTTCCCGTGAAGAAGGACACAAACTGGATACGGGAGTTACAAAAAGAGTGGAGGTAAAAGTGGCGCAAATGAGAAAAATTAGAGCGGGAGACAAGCTCGCGGGAAGACACGGTAATAAAGGGGTTATATCTCAGGTACTTCCCGAAGAAGAGATGCCCTTTCTGGAAGACGGAACACCGGTGGACATTATTTTAAATCCTCTTTCCGTAGTATCAAGGATGAACTTGGGTCAGATTTTGGAGACACATTTAGGATTTGCCGCGAAAAAGAGAAATTACATCGCCGTAACGCCTGCCCTTTCCGGCGCTACCGCTGCAGATATAAGAGAGGAACTTAAAAAAGCCGGGCTTCCCGAAGATGGAAGGATGAGGCTTTTTGACGGAAGAACAGGAAAAGAGTTTCCGCAAAAGATAACCGTAGGGTACATTTATATGATGAAACTTGAACATATGGCGGAGGACAAGATACATATGAGGTCTATTGGCCCCTACTCTCTTATAACCCAGCAACCGTTGGGCGGGAGGGCGCAATTCGGAGGACAAAGATTCGGAGAAATGGAAGTGTGGGCCCTTGAAGGATACGGTGCCGCACATACTCTCCAAGAAATGCTTACCATAAAATCCGACGATGTTCCCGGAAGAGCATCCGCGTATGAGTCAATACTCAAAGGAGAGCACATTCAAACACCGAACGTGCCTGCCTCTTTTGATCTTTTGGTTTCGGAAATGAAAGCGATGGGAATCAATGTGGAAGTTAAGAAAAAAGACAAATAACCAATGACAAGTGACAAGAGCCCTTCGGGCTCACATTGACGATAACAATAACTAACAAAGATAGTCGTAGTCATAAGTCATAAATCACAAGTTATAAATTATAAGTTAAAATTATGCGTGTAGAAGATGTTGTCGCTATTAGAATAAAACTTGCTTCCCCCGAGGATATTTTGGAGTGGTCCCACGGAGAAGTGCTGGAAGCGGAAACCATAAACTACCGCAACCAGAAGCCTGAAAAAGAAGGGCTTTTTTGTGAAAAAATATTCGGACCGGAAAAAGATTATAAATGTTATTGCGGGAAGTACAGAAAAGTCCGCTTTAAAGGAGTTGTCTGTGATCGTTGCGGAGTAGAGGTTACCAAAGCATCCGTAAGAAGAGAAAGGATGGGGCATATCAAACTCGCTTGCCCTGTTTCGCATATATGGTTTTTGAGAGGTATTCCTTCCAGAATGGGGCTTGTTTTGGACATCCCAATGAAAAAATTGGAAAATGTAGTTTATTTTTCGGCATATATTGTCACAGAAGTAGAAGAGGAAAAAAAGAAAAAAATATTAAAAGAGATAGATAAAGAATATAAAAAGAAAGTAAAGGAAAAGAAAGCAGAGCTTAAAGGAGAAGCGCTTGAAGAAGAGCTCCAGAAGCTTAACACGCATAGGGAAAGCGCTCGCGAAGAAATAAAGCAGATAAAGCCCATGGAAGTTTTTTCGGAAGTTGAGTATCACAGGCTTTCTGTAAAGTACGGAGAAATATTTGAAGCGGGTACGGGAGCGGAAGTGTTGAAAGATATATTTAAAGAGATTAATCTTGACGAAGAAATTGAAAAGCTGAGCAAAGAAAAAGAAAAAACAACATCGAGCGCGAAAAGAAAAAAAATCTTGCATAGGATGAGAGTATTCAGAAGAATGAAAGCGGCAGGTATAAAGCCGGAATGGATGTTTGTTAATGTTTTACCGGTTTTACCTCCCGATCTTCGGCCGATAATTCAACTTGATGGTGGAAGATACGCTTCCTCCGATTTGAATGATCTTTACAGGAGAGTAATCAATCGCAACGGGCGTCTCAAATATTTACTTGATATTAGCGCTCCGGAGGTCATTGTCAGAAATGAAAAGAGAATGCTTCAGGAAGCTGTTGACGCATTGCTTGATAATCAGATGCGCAAAGGTGTGGTTACGCAAGCTTCTACGGGAGGAAAAAGGCTCTTGAAGTCTCTTGCGGACATGCTGAAAGGAAAACAAGGAAGATTTAGACAAAACCTTCTCGGTAAGAGAGTGGATTACTCCGGAAGGTCTGTTATTGTAATCGGACCGGACCTCAAACTAAACCAGTGTGGGATACCTAAGAAAATGGCTCTGGAGATATTTAAGCCTTTTGTCATTTCTCGTATTTTAGAACAGAAGCTTGCTTATAATGTTCGCGGGGCGTCACGTCTTATCGAAGAAGGAACGGACGAAGTTTGGGCTATTTTAGAGGAAGTGGTAAAGGATAAAATGGTTCTTCTAAATCGTGCTCCCACACTTCATAGGCTTGGGATACAGGCATTTAAACCTGTTCTTATTGAGGGTCTTGCCGTGCGGATTCATCCTTTCGTATGTGAAGCCTTCAACGCCGACTTTGACGGTGATCAAATGGCGGTGCATCTTCCACTCTCGGAAAAAGCACAGGAGGAGGCAAGAAACACGATGATGTCTTCTCTTAATCTTCTAAAGCCCGCAACGGGACAGCCTATAGTGTCTCCTTCGCAGGATATTATTTTAGGGTGTTACTTTTTAACAATGGAAAGAGAAGGGGTGAAAGGAGAGGGCAAAATTTTTGCTTCTCCCGGGGAGGTTGAACTTGCGCTTGAGACGGGAGATGTAGAGTTACACGCAAAGATAAAAGCACGTGTTAAGGGAAGCATTGTGGAGACCACGGCGGGAAGAGTGGTTTTCAATGAAGCTTTGCCGGAGAACATACCCTTTCAGAATAAATTAATGAGATCCCGTGAATTAAAAAAGATAGTGGCGGATATTATTCAAGAACACGAAGGAGAGGACGCACATCTTCTTCTTGACAGAGTCAAGGATTTAGGTTTTGAGTTTGCTACGAGGTCGGGTGTGTCTTGGGGAATGGATGATCTTAACATACCGGAAGATAAAAAAGAGATTATAGAGAGAGGAGAAAAAGAAAGAGAAGAAATAGAGAATTATTTTGAACAAGGATTTTTCTCGGAAGAAGAGAAGAAAGAGAAGATAGTCGAAGCTTGGACAAAGGTGAAGGGAGAGATTGAAGAGAAAGTTCCGCAGGCGCTTCCTAAAAACAGTTCAGCTTTCATTATTACCGATTCCGGATCGAGAGGTTCTTGGTCTCAACCCATACAAATGGCGGGAATGAAAGGAATGGTAGTGAATCCTTCCGGAGAGATAATAGAGCTTCCCATTAAAAGCTCTTACAAAGAAGGGTTTGATGTCCTTGAGTATTTCATTTCTACTCACGGAGCGAGAAAAGGGACCGTGGATACGGCACTCCGTACGGCGCAAGCGGGATATCTTACAAGAAGGCTTATAGATGTAGCTCACGAAGTGAGGGTAACAAAAGAAGATTGCAAGGATACGGAAGGGATTGAGATATTAAGGTCTGAAGCCGACGAGATAGACCAAGACCTTTCTTTTAAAATTAGCGGGAGAGTCGCTCTTGAAGATATAAAAATGAAAGGAAGTGTTTTAGTTAAAAAAGGAGAAATAATTACTACCAAGAAAGCAAAACAAATAGAGAATTCGGATATTTCTTCTATGAAGGTAAGATCGGTCTTGTCTTGCAAGGTTGTCGGAGGTGTTTGCGCTTCCTGTTACGGATGGGATATGGGGTTAAATAGGAAAGTTAAAAAAGGAGATGCGGTGGGAATCGTAGCCGCGCAAGCCATCGGAGAGCCGGGGACGCAACTTACAATGAGAACTTTCCATACAGGGGGTGTCGCCGGAGGTGCTGACATAACTATGGGTCTTCCCCGTATTCAAGAAATTCTTGAAAGAAGAGTTCCCAAGGGTAAAGCCGACATTTCCGATGTGGACGGCAAAGTAGCGGAAATAACGGAAGATAGGGTAGTTAAAATAAAACCCAAAGAAGGAAAGAAAAAGATAATTAATTATAAGATTGAGCCCAAGAAAGCGATATATGTAAATCCGGGAGAAGAAGTTAAAAAGGGAGATTCTTTGTGTGAAGGAAATCTTGATATGAACAAACTGTTTAGATTACAGGGGAAAAAAGCGACACAAAAATATATCTTGAAAGAATCTCAAAAAGTTTATGTTTCCCAGGGAGTGGATATCCATGATAAGCACTTGGAGATTATTGTAAGGCAGATGTTCTCCCGTGTTACCATAGAAGACCCCGGAGATAGTTCATTTACTCCCAAGGAAATGGTGGAAAGGGAGCGTTATCTTTCGATTAAAGAAACAATTGAGAAGAAAAAGGGAAACCCTCCGAAGGCGGAAGATGTTCTTCTGGGTATCTCCAAGATTGCCTTAACAACCGACTCATTCCTTTCGGCCGCTTCTTTTCAGCAAACATCGAAGGTACTCATCGATGCTTGCATGGAAGGGAAAACAGACGGCTTAAAAGGACTCAAAGAAAACGTCATTATTGGAAAACTTATTCCCTCGGGAACCGGTTTTATAGAAAAATAAATGGAAAAAGGGAGAGGCGTATATTTAAAAACAGGGATTTTTCCCTGTTTTTTTTAGTGTGAGAATGTGGTAGAATGTCCTTGCTATGGCCAAGAAAAAAAGAAAAGAGAAAAGTGGAAAAAAAGAAAAGGATAAAGGGGAAAAGCCTCCCCTTCTTCCCGAGAATATCAAAAGAATCATAATCGGAATGATGCTTTTATTGCTTGCTTTGGTTGTGACTCTCGGCTTTTACGATGTTGCCGGGAGAGGAGGAGAAATATCTCGAGGAGCTTTTGACTTTTTGTTCGGAAGATCGGCAGTGTTTGTGCCTCTGCTTATTTTCTTTTCGGCATTGGTATATTTCCGTACGGAGTACGAAAACTTTATTTTACCCCTTTGTATTTCAATGGTCTCCATTATTACGGGTATTTCGGGAATTGTAGCAAGCGTGGGAAACTCGGAGTTAGCAACGGATGCCTTGGGCAAAGCTCCCGGTGGATGGTGGGGAGATGTAATAGGTTCCCCGCTCAACAGTTTTTTGGGATTTTTCGCGACGCAAATAATATTTTTGGTGGCAATTGCTACCGGAATAATTATTTTGGTGAACTTACTCAGTAGGGACTTTTCCATTGTGGAATTTCTAAAGGATTCCTTCTCAAGACAGGATGACATTGAACCTTCTCCCGTTAAAAAAATATTCTTCTCACCCGAGGCGAGTGAAAAGAAAAAAGAGGAAAAAGAAGAGAAGAAGGAACAGCAAAAGGAAAAAAAGAAGGAGGAAACGATTGGAGCGCAAAAGAAAGGAGATACGGCAAAGCTTATTCCGCCTCTTGATCTCCTGTATAACGGTGATGAAAATCCCGATCCGGGGGATACCAGAAGAAATACTTCTATTATCAAAAAGACTTTTGGAGATTTTGATATTTCCGTTACCATGGGAGAAGTAAATGTCGGTCCCGCAGTTACACAATATACATTAAAGCCCGCTGAAGGAGTAAAACTTTCGCGTATTACTTCGCTTGCCGACGATCTTGCTCTTTCTCTTGCAATGCATCCGGTGAGAACCGAAGCGCCTATCCCGGGGAAATCTCTTGTGGGAATTGAAGTACCCAACAGAAAAAGAGCACAAATTACACTTGGTAGCCTTATAAAAAGAAAGGAGTATTTTGATATGAATGCTCTTACTTTTGTGGTTGGAAAAGACGTTTCCGGTAAACCTGTTTGCGCTGATCTTTCAAAAATGCCCCATATGCTTGTTGCCGGCTCTACGGGGAGCGGTAAGACGATTTTTCTCAATACTCTTCTTTTTAGTTTGATATATAAAAATTCTCCCGATGATTTGAGAATTATACTTGTTGATCCCAAGAGAGTAGAATTCTCTCTCTATGCTAATATGCCCCATCTTCTTACGCCGGTAATTTACGATGCCGAAAAAGCGGCAAACGCGTTGCAGTGGCTTATTATGGAAATGGAAAGAAGGTTTAAGGTTTTGTCGGAGGTAGGATCCAGGAATATTACCAGCTACCAAGAGCTTTGCGCAAAAAACGGCGAGATGGAAAAAATGCCTTATATTGCGCTTGTCGTAGATGAGCTTGCGGACCTCATGGCCAACAAAGGAAACGAAATAGAAGCAGGTATTGTTCGTATAGCGCAAATGGCAAGGGCTGTGGGCATTCATCTTGTACTTGCCACCCAAAGGCCCTCCGTGGAAGTAATCACGGGGCTTATTAAGGCTAATATCACTTCCCGTGTGAGTTTTCGGGTTGCTTCTCAAATTGATTCAAGGACGGTGCTTGATATGGCAGGAGCGGAGAAGCTTTTAGGCTCGGGGGATATGCTCTTTCTTTCCGCTGAAAATTCAAAACCAAGACGTGTACAAGCTCCCTACGTATCAGAGAAAGAGGCTAAAGGAATTCTGTCTTGGCTTGAGGAAAATAAGGCAATGGGAGAAGATGACGCCCTTGCGGAGAATCTCGAGGAATCACTCGAAAAAAGTGAGCAAAAGGGTGGCAATCTTGAAGGCGAAGAGGATGACGATGTTCTTTACAAAGAGGCGAAACAAATAGTGATTTCTTCGGGAAAAGCATCGGCATCACTCCTTCAGAGAAGACTCAGAGTCGGCTATGCGAGAGCCGCTCGCCTTCTCGATATACTGGAAAATAAAGGAGTAATCGGTCCCGCCGAGGGGGCAAAACCCAGGGAAATTTATGCAAAACACGATTCACAGGAAAGCGATAACACAGAGGAAGATAAAGAAGTTGAAGGGGAGGGTGATGACGGCAGCTGGAAAAATGTATAATAATTAGGGTAATAATAAAAAGGTTAAATAATGGCTAAAAAAAAGAAAGACAACAAAAAAGACGACTCCCAAAAAAGACTCGATGAAACCATAGAAGAGATAAAGAAGCAATTCGGAGAAGGTTCTTTAATGAAGCTTAACGAAGTAAAGAATGTAGAAGTGGACAGTGTTTCAACCGGGTCGCTTTCACTGGATTTGGCTCTTGGTACGGGAGGGTTGCCGCGCGGAAGAGTTGTAGAGATTTTTGGGAGTGCGGGAACGGGAAAAACTACACTTTCTCTCCATGTACTTGCTCAAGCTCAAAAAGAAGGAGGCGTTGGCGCTTTTATTGATGTCGAAAATGCACTTGACCCCCAGTACGCGAAGAGAATAGGGGTGAATGTGGAAAATCTTCTTATATCTCAACCTGACTCCGGAGAACAAGCTTTGCAAATTGTAGAGACACTCGTCCGGTCGGGAGAAGTCGATGTGATAGCCATCGATTCCGTAGCCGCACTTGCTCCTAAGGCGGAAATTGCGGGTGAAATAGGAGATCCCCATGTTGGCTTACAGGCAAGACTTATGTCGTCCGCCCTAAGGAAGCTTTCCAAATTAATATCGGAAACCGGGACAACGGTTGTCTTTCTTAATCAAACAAGGATGAATATAGGGCAAAGATTTGGAAATCCTCAAACTACTTCCGGGGGATTGGCGCTGAAATTTTATTCCTCGGTAAGAATAAGTCTGTCACAAATTGCGCAAATAAAAAGCAAGGATGAGATTATTGGAGGACGCATAAGAGCAAAGGTGGTTAAAAATAAAGTGGGAGCTCCCTTTCGCAATGGCGAGTTTGATATTTATTATAATGAAGGTATATCTAGGCATGGGGAACTTGTTAATCTCGGTCTGAAAGAAAAAATAGTAGAAAGGAGTGGGGCTTGGTACAACTACGGAGATAAAAAGTTAGGACAAGGAATGGAGCAGTCAAAACAATTCCTAAAAGAAAATCCCGATATCGCAAAGAAGATCGAGAAAGAAATTAAAGAAAAAATGACAAGCAACTAATCCTACAGGTTTGTGTAGGGAACGAGCGCCATATAGCGGGCTCTTTTTATGGCTTTTGCAAGCCTTCTTTGATGACCGGAGCAAACTCCGCTTTTTCTTTTTGGTCTTATTTTATGCATCTCCGACATAAAGCGGGTGAGTACTTCCGTATCCCTGAAATCAATTCTTCTAATATTGTTCTGGCAAAAATAACACTGCATATAGGATAAACTTTTAATCATTGACCATTAACTTTTGACCATTAATTATTGTCAAATGTTAAATGTTAATTGTTAATTATTATTTTAAAATGGTATATCTTCAACATCTATTTCGTCGTCTTCATCAATTACGGGAATATCCTTCCCTTTTTCTTCTTTTTGCGGATTATTGCTTTCTTTTTGGTTGTTAGAACTTTGTCCTTCTCCTCGCGGTCCGAGTTGTAATCTTTCTACAACTATTTCGGTACGTGAGCGTTTATTTCCATCCTTGTCTTCCCAGCTGTTTGTTTGAAGCCTTCCTTCAAAGAGGGCAAGAGCTCCTTTCTTTAGGTATTGACTTGCAATATCCGCCAGATTCCCGAACAGGACCAAATCATGAAACTCCGTTCTTTCTTGGTTTTCTCCCGATTTATTCTTGAAATAAGTGTTCGTGGCAATACTAACGGATGCAACGCTGGTTCCGCTATCCGGAAGAGCTCTTTTTTCGGGATCGCGCGTAAGGCGTCCGACGATGATAGCTTTGTTGAAGTTCATAGGTTGTAATTAATAATCAAAATTAATAATGATAACCGTAACAAAAAGCGGTGGCCGATGACTAATCGCCGATCACAGCATTTCGTCTATTTTTTCGTCAATTTCCTTTAGTTTGGTTTTCTCCGGTTTTAGGGACTTTTTCTTTCGAGAAGTCTTCTTTCTTTCGTTTTGTTTTATAGCTTCCTTTTCCAGAAGCAGATATCTGAGGATTTGGCTTTCCTTGTTTATTTTTTCTGTCAGTTTCTTAACACTCTCTTTATCAATCTCAAAATCAACACAAGCAAGATATCCCTCGGAACAATTTTTTATTAGGTAAGCGAGGTTCTTCTTGGAAGGAAGTTGTTCTTTCCCCGGCACGCCCCCCTCTTTTTCAATGATTTCCTTTATTTTTTTGTGATATTCCTCGGCTTCTTTTGAGGCAAGTGAAGGAATTATCAGATAAGTCAGTTCGTATACTTTCATAATTTTTTTTGAAAATTTAACATCGTAATTATAGCATTCTTTAACGAAAAATCAAATAACGGATTAACCAAGCAGAGCTTTTAAGGAGTGCTTTTTTTTGGTATCATTATTAAATGTCTAAAATAAACGAAAAAATTTTTAAGGCGTATGATATAAGAGGGGTTTACGAGAAAGAGATTAAAGACGAGGACGCTTACAATATAGGAAGAGCTTTTGTTTCTTTTCTGGATAAAGAAGACCCGGTAATTGCCATAGGGAGAGATGGAAGAAGCTCATCTCCGACTCTTTTAGAAAACCTCAAGAAAGGAATTATTGATTCCGGCGGGAAAGTGGTTAACATAGGAGTCTCTAATACTCCTCTTTTAAATTTTACAGTAGCAAGACAAAAGCACGATGGAGGGGTGATGGTTACAGCGTCTCACAACCCGCCAGAGTTTAACGGGCTTAAGATTATAAAAGAAAATGCTTTTCAGGTTTATGGAGAAGACTTACAGAAAATAAAGAAGATTATAGAAGAAGAAGATTTTAAAGAAGGCGAAGGAGAAGAGACAGTGCAGAGCTTCCTACAAGAGTACTTAGCGCACATTCTTTCTTTTACGGAAAAATATGAAGACTTAAAGATTGTTATTGACTGTGGTAACGGAGTAGGAGGGGTTACCGCAAAACCTCTTTTTTCTAAATTAAGCGCAGAGGTAACTTTTCTTTATGATGAAGTTGATGGGTCTTTCCCGAACCATCTTCCGGACCCAAACGACGCACGGTCATCGGAGAGTGTACGTGAAAAGATACTAGAAAAGGAAGCAGACATCGGAGTAATATTTGATGGAGACGCGGACAGAGTTATTTTTCTTGATGAAAGGGGGGAGGTTGTTTCCACAGATCACCTCTTGTCACTCCTTGTAAAAGAAAAAAGAGGAGAGGAGATATACTACGATTTACGTTTCAGCAGAGTTGTAAAAGAAGAGATAGAAAAAGCAGGAAGTGTTCCGGTAATGATGCGCGTAGGTAATCCTTTTTACAAAGAAAAAATTATTAAAGAAGGAGGGGCCATAGGAGCAGAGCTCTCTGGACACATAATGTTTAGAGAAAACTTTGGAATAGATGATGGTCTTTTTGCACTTGTAAAAACTATTAATATGCTAAAAGGAGAAAAGCTTTCCAGTCTTCTTTCTCCTTTTAAAAGATACTATCAGACAAAAGAAATTAATCTTGAAGTAGAGGACAAAAAAGAGGCGCTAGATAAAGTGAAAAACTCCCTTAAAGATGGAAAGAGCCTAAATATAGACGGAGTTTATATAGAATACGAAAAGTGGTGGGTGAGTATCAGAGAATCCAATACGGAAGATCTAATAAGAATTCGTCTTGAGGCAGAGACAGAAAAGCTTTTAGAAGAAAAAAGAGAGCAAATAATCTCCCTTATAAAACCCGCGTAGCTCTTAAATAAACTTGCAGAGGCCCAAGCTTTTTAAAAAATAAGATAAGGGGTTGCAAAACATCAATTTATTTCTTATACTACCTGAAAAGCGGAAGTAAAAGAAATATATGAGATTTTTAGAACTTAAAGAAAAAATTCAAGACCAGTTAATTTTTACTACTAATGATATCAAGAAGTTTGATAGTTCTTTTAGTTTACAAAGATTAACCGAGTGGCAAAAAAGAGGATACATTAAAAAGATTGCTAAGGGTTATTATATTTTTTCAGATTATATAATTAGAGAAGAAGATTTGTTTGTTTTCGCTAATCGAATATATCAACCTTCTTATATTTCTTTAGAATCTGCTCTTAGATATTATAATTTCATTCCCGAAGGAGTTTTTGGCATCACATCAGTCTCTACAAGAAAAACTAACAAGATAATGTCAAGTGCTGCTGAATTTAGTTACAGGGCAGTAAAGCCAACACTTTTCTTTGGATATCAGGTTTTGGGGAGTGGTTTTAAAAAGTTTAAGATGGCAACTCCTGAAAAAGCCGTTATTGACTATTTTTATCTTAATGCCAATCTAAAAACAGAGAATGACTTTAAATCATTAAGAATTAATAAAGATTTGTTCCAAGAAAAAGTAAATTTATCTTCTCTAAAGGAGATGCTTGAGAATACTGATAATAAGAGTCTAGAAAAAAGAGTAAGTGTTTTTCTAAAAACAATAAAAAATGCTTAGTTTATCCAATATCAAAGAGTTTTATCCTCAAAACTTGCAGGCTTTTGAAAGACATATACTAAGAGAGTATCTACAGTATAAAGTGTTGGAGATAATTTATTCTTTAAACTTTGGAGAAAAACTTGTTTTCTTAGGTGGAACGGCTCTCCGCATAGCCTACAACAATCAGAGATTTTCTGAAGATCTAGATTTTGACAATCTTGGCTTAACTACCAAAGATTTTGAAGAAATGATAGAGGTTATTAAAAACAGACTGGAGAAGGAAGGATTAAGGGTGGAAGCAAAAATAACAATAAAAGCCTCAACTAGATGTTATTTAAAGTTCTCCCGCCTTTTATTTGAAAAGAAAATATCTCCCCATGAAGATGAGAATTTGACTATTCAGATAAATACTTTCCCCCAAAACTATACCTTTACTCCTTCTATTTTTAATTTAGATAATTTTGATGTATACACTAAAATAAAAGTAGTCCCAGAAAACCTTTTATTATCTCAGAAAATAGTTTGTGCTTTTGATAGAAAGAGAATGATGGGAAGAGATTTTTTCGATATAAATTATCTTGTAAACAACAGAAAAACAAAGCCTGATTTTGGTTACTTGCTAGAAAAGAAGAATATCGGAGATGAAAAAGAGTTAATCTCTAAAATGAAAGAAGAGTTTGCCGATGTAAATTTTAAGAAGCTGGGAGAAGATGTTAGCTTCCTATTAATAAAAAAGGAACATCAAGAGAGAGTAACGAATTTTTACAAAGATGTTGTTGAATCTTGGAATTTTTAACTTCCGTTGTCATCCTCGCTTAAGCGGGGATCCAGTAAAGATAGATTCCCGATCGAAGTCGGGAATGACAGCATTGACCTAAGTTCGCAGAGGCCGGACATCTGTTTTTTTACAAGATTGTCTCTTGCAAAAATCTTATATATATACTCTTTTAAAAAGAAGAATGTTTAGTGTAATAGTATCAAGAACCCCCATGTACACCCCTGGGGTGTGCATGGGGAGAGCTTTAAATGACAGCAGTTTAATTTTGAGATTATTAAAGGTATCACCTTTGACATTTTAGGATATGCCCATTCTCTTATGGACCTCTTCCATCTTAGACTCGGCAAGTACCCGAGCCTTCTTCTCTCCCTGATTTAGAATTTCTTTTATGTAAACTTCTCGGGACATAAACTCTTCCCTTTTTCTTCTAAAGGGTTCTAATTTTTCTATTATTAAATCCGCGAGCTCCTCTTTAAAAGCGCTGTAGGTCTTTCCCTTTACTTCTTTCTCCACCTCTTTTGCCGTAGTATCGGCAAGCAGAGCATAAATAGTTAGGAGATTAGCCATCCCGGGTCTTTTTTTCGGCTCGTACTTTATTGTTTTGTAGGTATCTGTTACAGCAGACTTTATTTTCTTTCTTATTACTTCCGGCGAATCAAAGAGGGAAATAGAACCTTTTTTATCCGTATCGGATTTAGACATCTTTTTAGTAGGGTCGGCAAGGTTCATAATACGTGCTCCCTGAGTAGGGAGCTTTTCTTGTGGTAAAATAAAGGTTTCTCCGAAGGTGCTATTGAACTTGCGAGCTATTTTTCTGGCGAGCTCTACGTGTTGCCTTTGATCTTCTCCTACGGGCACCATTTGTGTACCGTAAAGAAGGATATCTGCTGCCATCAAGATAGGATAATTCAAAAGTCCTGCGTTTTCTTTGTCTTTATACTTTGTGCTTTTTTCTTTGTACTGGGTCATTCTGTAGAGCTCCCCGAGCGGGGTCACGGTATTTAAGAGCCAGCAAAGCTCTGTGTGTTCCTTTACCGAAGATTGTGTAAAAATAATAACTTTTTCCGGGTCCAATCCCGCTGCCAGATAAATGATGGCTTTTTCCATAATAAGCTCCTGTAATTTTTCGTTATCGTAGGGAGCGGTTATGGCGTGAAGATCTACAATGCAGAAAATGCATTCGTTCTCATATTGAAAATCGAGCCATTGTTTGATTGCTCCGAAGTAATTTCCGATATGTAAGCTTCCTGTTGGTTGTATTCCGCTAAAAACACGCATGCTTTTGACTTATGACCTATAACCTGTGACTTTTGACAAATTCCGATGTCAATTGTCAATGGTCACTTGTTATTTATTATAGTATCATATTTCTATCACCACAGGAAGAACGATAGGCCTTCTTCCTGTCTTGCTAAAAAGAAAACTCTCCGTCTTCGTTTTTATTTCCTGTTTAATAATTTTGGAGTCCTTTTTCTTTTTTCCGGCTTGAGAAATAATTTCTAAGACCTTTTTTCTCGTTTCGGTAAGAAGTGCTTGTGACTCTCGCAGATATACGAAACCTCGCGAAATAATATCCGGAGAATTTTTAATTTTTCTGGTTTTTTTATCAATTACGGTAATAATTACAAAAATTCCACTTTCCGCAAGTTCCATTCGGTCGTGAAGTACTACACCACCAACATCACCTATACCGGAGCCATCGACCATTACCGGACCTACGGAAACAGGTTTTTTGCTAATATGCATCTTTTCCGGAGTAAGTTCAATAATATGGCCGTTATCGGTAAGAGCGATATTGTTCTGCGTAATGCCCTCCCCTTCCGCAATCTTTGCGTGGCTTGCCATCATTGAGTATTGCCCGTGGATAGGCATGAAAAACCTTGGTTTCATTATCCTTATCATCTCCTGTAATTCTTCTTTTTGGGCGTGTCCCTTTGCGTGGATGTCCATCATCTGCGAGTGGAAAATATCCGCTCCTTGCCTCATAATGTCATCTTTGAGACCTTGTACGGCACGCTCGTTTCCGGGGATGACGGAGGAAGAAAGTACTACGGTATCACCTTTTTTAAGATGGAAGTGGCGATGTTGTTTGCTCAGGATACGCATAAGAGCGGCAGCTCCTTCTCCTTGTGCTCCTGTTGAAAGAATGGTTATGCGATTGTCAGGATAGTCCGCAGCTTTCTCTGCGGGAATTATAGTACCTTTTTTTACCTTGAGATATTCAAGGTTTTGGGATATTTCGACATTTGTCTTCATACCGTACCCTTCAATAACTACCTTTCTATTGTATTTTTCCGAAAGTGTAATAATATCCTGCACTCTATTTATAAGAGAAGCGAAGGTTGCGGAAATTATGCGTCCTTTGGATGTTTTAAATATTTTTTCCAAATTTTCTTTTATGAGATTTTCCGACAAGGATTTTCCTTCCGCCTCCGCGCCGGTAGAGTCGGACATGAGCATAAGCACTCCGCCGGAAGCGATATTTTCCAGTTTTTTGAGATTTGTAGCAGGTGTGTTCGTGGGGGTAAAATCAAATTTGAAATCGGAAGTGTGAACAATATTCCCGATAGGAGTTTTAATAAGAAAGCCTTGTCCGTCGGGGATGTTATGGTTTTGGTGGAAAAACTCTATTTCAAAAGGACCCAATTCTATTTTTGAGCCATCTTTTATCTCATTAAGCTGCAGTTTTGGCTGCATGGGAAATTCTTCCTGCCTTTTTTGTGTTATTCCAAGAGTAAGCGGGGAACCGAAAATAGGAGGATTTCCTATTTTTCCCATAATATAAGGTATCGCTCCGATATGATCGTAGTGACCGTGGGTCAACACCAATCCCAGGATATGCTTTTTGTTTTTCTGCAAATAGGAGATGTTGGGAATTATGTAGTCCACTCCGGGAGTTTTTTCTTGGGGAAAGCTTAACCCCATATCAATGATGAGTGCTTTATCTTTCCACTCCAAGAGTGTCATGTTTTTTCCTACTTCTCCAAGTCCTCCCAATGGAATAATTTTCAGTTTTTCTTCTTCCATATTAAATTTTTGAGTAATTAAGGTGAATAAAAATTAGTAAAGACACAAGCAATAATAATTAGAAATTAAAATTTAAAATTAAAAATTGCATTTAGTGCTTAATGTTTGGTGGCGAAGGGGTGGCTTTGTAATTTGTTATTTAGGATTTATCATTTCCGATGCAAGGCATCGGCCTTGTGCCCCTGGCAGGACTCGAACCTGCAACCCTTGCGGGACAGCGTCCTGAACGCTGCGTGTATACCAGTTTCACCACAGGGGCGTTTATTATTTGAGTGTTCTTTTTGTATTTATATACCAGCGGTCGATATATTCAAACCTCCTTGAAGAGTTTGTGATAATGCCCTCCTCTATTCCTTTTACTTTTTCCGAGACGAAATAAATAAAGTAGGGGTTGTAAAGAAATATACCGGGCGAATCTTCCATAATTTCTTTTTGCAAAAGAAGCAGAGATTCAATTTTTTCTTCATCGTCTTTTTCGATGATTGTTTCTAAAAGCTCATCCGCTTTGTCACTCTCATAGCCGGAAAGGTTTAGTCCGGGATCATCTATTTTGGAAGAGTGCCACAAGGGTAACGGATTAAGATGGCCGGTGAGCACTGTTCCAAAAAGTAAGGTATCAAAATCTCGTAAACGAATTACCTTTTCACGTAACTCCGAAATAGATTTTTTCTCTATATTTACCTTTATTCCCAGTTCTTCCCATTGGCTTTTCAAAACACCGGCGGTTTCCGATAACATAGGGTCGCTCAAGGTTGTAATGGAAATTTCCAAAGCAACTGTCTCATCGAAAAGATCTTCGCAAAGCTCGTTCAGCTTCTCTCTTGTGCTTCCCGCGACCATTCCTGTTCCGCTTCCAAATCCGTGAGGATCGAGGATTTCTTCTTTGTATTTCTCTTGGAAATAATTTACAGCTGTTTTCGTTTCTTCATCGAAAAAACCGGTCACGGTTTTTTCCGGATAAAGATTATCATCTTCTTCTTGGAGATAGATAAAACATCTCTGCAGATTTCTTACTTCTTCTCCCTGTGATTCTTCTTTAAGGTCTTTTGTGAATTGGAAAGGATCTTCAATTTCTTTTTTGCCGTTTTCAAACCCGGCGTCCACTAACAGTTCTTTTGCCTTTTCGGGATCATACACATGCTTTGTTTCGAGAGTGTCGAAACCGTAAAATTCGGGGAGGAAGGGGGATGTCACTGAGTCGCCTTTTCCCTTTAATACTTCTTCGATAAGGGCATCTTTATCCGTGGCGTAACGTAATGCTTTACGAACTTCCTTTTCTTGAAAGACTCCTTCTCTTCTTAAATTAAAAAGCAAAGAGAAATAGCGGGGAAGAGTGAGCTCGTATTTTCTAAAATCTTTTGTTTCTGCAGCGGAAAATTCTTTTGCCGTACTATCGGAGAGCGAAAAACCGTCAATTTCTCCTCTTTTTCGGGCTTTTAGCAAGTCGTCTTCGGTTTCAAAAAAGTAAAACACTACTTTATTTATAAAAGGGGTGGACCTGAAGTAATGGGGATTTCTTTCCAGATTTAAGGATCGAATATTTCCTTCGGAGTCTTCCCGTATATCTTCAAAGCGGTAAGGGCCCGAACCCACGGGTTTCATATTATGTATGGAATATCTAAAGTCTCGAGGGGAATAGTCACTGAAGATGTGTTTGGGAATTATTTTCAGTGTAAGATTTTCAGGGAAAATGGCGGAAGCGTTATCCAAAGTAAAACGTACTTCGTTCTCGGATATTTTCTCAACATCAACTCCCGTCCACTGTTGTCTTAATGTGCTTTGAAAGTCGGGACTTAAAATGGTATTTACGGTGAAGACGACATCTTCTGCGGTTATCTCCTCTCCGTCCGACCAGTAGATATCTTCCCTAAGGGTTACATCGAATACTCTTTGATCTTCCGTACTATATTCTTTGGCGAGGCCGGGGACAAGCTTCCCGTTTCTGTCATAACGCATCAGACCGTCAAAGACTACTTCTATAATGTCTCGCTCTACATCGCTTTGGGATGCGTAGAGGGGATTTATAGTAAGCCAACGGTTTGATTGCACAACTCCTTCTCTATAAGTTCCTCCGAAGGTTGGCGTCACCTTTGTTTTTGAATAATAAAAAGAAGAAAGTGCGTAACAAAGTGAGCCTAGCGCCAGAAACACAAGGAAAAGAAGGACGGCTTTTTCCCTTTTATTTAATACTTCCAAAGTTCGTTTCCACTGTTTCTTAGAAGGCCATTTTCTTGGCCAGAAACCCGTTAAGAAATTAGACATATGAATGCAGAGGTACTCTATAGAATAAGATTAAGGAGCGCAAGAACAATAAACACCACGCTCAAAACAATGGTTGAAATAAACAGGGTTTTGTCCGCTCCTCTTCTTTCCGTGTGGAAATCCTCTCCCTGACCAAAAGCGGAACCCATTGCCGCGCCTCCTTTCTGAAGGAGGATAGAGGCGATAAGGAGAACCGAAACAATAATTTGTAAATAAGGCAAAAATTCTTTCATATATTTTTATCTTGAGAAACCGTGGAGTAAAACCTCCAGAATCCAAATAATAAGAGTAGTGTAAATTAAATTGAAAACTCCGTCAATAACTATTTCGGGAAAGATTGCTTGGGCGAACCAAACAATAGCGACATTAATAACAAAAGTGAAAAGACCCAAAGTAAGTATGCGCAAGGGGAGGGTTACGAGGCAAATAACAGGTCTTACAAAAAAATTGATAGTTCCCAGCGCAAAACCGACGTAAAACAGGAAGCGAATGCTCTCTATAGTGATATCCAGAAAATATTCCGCCAGAAAAAACCCGAGCACCCCAACTGCTACATATAAAAGAAATTTCTTAAAGAGAGACATTTCCTGTGTAATATACCATAAAATAGCATTTTTGCAATAACTTACGCTCTTGACACAGGATTTTTCATAAGTAATAATGGTTTTGGCACTCTGACAAGGTGTTTGCTAATTAAAAAGAATGTAAACCGGATTATCCGAAATTGGCACTATTTGCCATATAAGGATAGGTCCTTAATAAAGTGAATATTAGACCTCTTGGAAACAACGTCTTAATCGAGCCGGAGAAGGAAGAAGAAAAAACCAAAGCAGGTATTCTTCTTCCGGATACCGCGGAGAAAGGAAGACCGGAAAAGGGTAAAGTTGTCGCCGTGGGACCGGGAAAAACTAATGCTTCGGGGAAGCTAATTCCTCTCGAAGTGAAAAAAGGAGATAAAGTCCTTTTTGCCAAATACGGTCCAACGGAAACTAAAACGGTCGATGATAAAAAGGAATACTTAATTGCCAAGCAGGAAGACATTCTTGCCGTTATTGACAATTAACAAATGACAAATAACCATTATTATTATGGCTAAAAATATTTACTACAAAGAAGATGCGAGAAAGAGAATGATGGAGGGAGTTAACAAGCTTGCCGATTCCGTAAAGTACACAATAGGCCCAAAAGGCCGTAATGTCGTACTCGGACAGAGCTTCGGCTCTCCCACTATCACTAACGACGGTGTTTCTATTACCGAAGAAATAGAATTGCAAGATAAGACGGAAAATATAGGTGCTTCGGTTGTAAAAGAGGTGGCCTCCAAGGCGAATGATACGGCAGGTGATGGAACTACGACCGCTACCCTTCTTGCAAGAGCAATGATATCCGCGGGACTAAAGAATGTTACCGCGGGGGCGGACCCTCTCTCTCTTAAGAGAGGTATTAACAAAGGAAAAGATATGGTAGTTGAAGCTCTCAAGAAAGAAGCGAAAACCATATCAAAGAGAGAAGAAATAGCTCAAGTTGCTACGATATCCGCCGAGGACGAAGAGCTCGGGGACTTGATGGCGGAGGTTATTGAAGAAGCGGGAAAGGATGGCGTAGTGACGGTGGAAGAATCAAGAACGTTTGGGTTGGAGAAGGAGGTGGTAAAAGGATTACAACTCGAGAGCGGATATGTTTCTCCGTACATGGTAACTGATTCGGAAAGAATGGAAGCTGTCTATAATGATCCTCATATTTTAATTACGGATAAGAAGATTTCTTCGGTCAATGAAATTGTCCCTATTCTGGAAAAACTTTCTCAAGGGGGACAAAAGAATCTGGTTATTATCGCTGAGGAAATAGAAGGAGAAGCTCTTGCCACACTTGTTCTTAATAAATTAAGAGGAGCGTTTAATACTCTTGCCATAAAAGCTCCGGGATTCGGTGATAAAAAGAAGGAAACTCTTAAGGATATTGCTGCGGTTTGCGGAGGACAGGTTATTTCCGACGAGGTTGGTCTTAAGTTGGAAAATGCCGAAGTAGCAATGCTTGGTACGGCTCGTAAAATTACTGCCGGTAAGGACAAGACGGTTATTACCGAAGGGAAAGGGAAGAAGAAAGAGCTTGAAAGAAGAGTGGAACAGATTAAAAAAGAAATAGAAGGAAGTGATTCCGACTATGAGAAAGAAGGGCTTCAAAAAAGACTTGCTAAACTTGCCGGAGGAGTTGCCGTCATAAAGGTAGGAGCGCTTACCGAGGTCGAGCAGAAAAGCAGACAACACAAGACGGAAGATGCCCTATCGGCTACTCGTGCGGCAATAGAAGAAGGAGTTGTCGCCGGAGGAGGTGTTGCTTTGGTTCGAGCTTTGGAAGTGTTAGAAAAAAGCAAGCTCAAAGGTGATGAAGCCACGGGAGTGGATATATTAAAGAGCGCCTTGGAGTCGCCGATAAGACAAATTGCGGAAAACGCGGGTGTTGATGGATCGGTTGTTGTGCAAAAAACGAGAGAAAAAACCGGTGCCTATGGCTTTAACGCAAAGACACTGGTTTATGAAGATTTAATTGAAGCGGGAATTGTTGATCCGACAAAGGTGGTTCGCGCCGCGCTCGAAAACGCAACATCAGCGGCAGCGATGTTCCTTACTACGGAATGTGTAGTGGTTGATGTTGACGAAGAGAAGAGTGGCGGAGAAGGGCAAGGAATGCCGGCCGGAGGCATGGGCGGAATGGGAGGCATGGGCGGAATGGGTATGGGAATGTAAAAACTCATGCCATTCCAAAGAGTAAGACTTTTGCCTTGACTCGCCGGGAGTTTCGACAAAAAAATAACTTTCTCTTAAAGCAGAAAGCACCGCAGAAAGATAATGCGGTGCTTTTGCAAAATGGCCTAAATATAGTATAATTTAAAGGTCTTTTAGCTAAACACAGTATAAATTAATCTGTAAAAATATGGAAACAACAACCATTCTTCTTATAACCGCCGGAATTTTGGTCCTTTTTGTAATCTTTTCTTACAACCGGCTGGTAAAAGTAAAAAACAGGGTAAAGGAAGCTTGGGCCGATATAGATGTACAACTAAAGAGAAGGTACGATCTTATTCCCAACTTAGTTGAAACGGTGAAAGGATATGCTTCCCATGAAAGAGAGGTTTTTGAAAACGTTACCAAAACAAGGGCAAGAGCGATGAACGCCGAGGAAACGGGAGATCCCAAAAAAGTGGCGGAAGCCGAAAACCAGCTTGCCGGTGCGTTAAAAACTCTTTTTGCGGTTTCCGAGAATTATCCCGACCTTAAAGCTTCGGAGAATTTTCTAGAGCTCCAAAAAGAAATAAGGGACACGGAGGACAAAATACAAGCGGCGAGAAGGTTTTATAATCGCAACGTGAGAGACTTAAATATAAAGACGGAAATGTTCCCCATGAGCCTTATTGCAAAAATGTTCAATTTTAAAAAGGAGGACTTTTTTGAGGTTGAGGATAAAGAAGAAAGAGAGAACGTGAAAGTAGAATTCTAAGAAAAAGCCCAAATACCAAAGCCTAAATACCAAAAGAATGTCAAATTTCTAAATATAAAAATGACTCATAATTTGTCATTTGCCATT
>Ga0207421_10001958_pt1 | contig 26003 bp, 16 predicted proteins | sample SodLakKL_010_SED_4_FD_187542 | JGI IMG/M metagenome (GOLD analysis project Ga0207421, IMG submission 187542) | Alkaline sediment microbial communities from Lake Tanatar, Kulunda Steppe, Russia - 8KL_010_SED (SPAdes) (version 2) | ecosystem: Environmental > Aquatic > Non-marine Saline and... | reverse complement strand
ATATCCTTCTCCGGAATACACCTCCCACAACACCGACGAAGTATGGGTGGAGGTGCCGGCCAAATCAAGCACACCCGACTCACAAATCACCGCATCTGACCCGGCATACACCTCAGGCAAAGGCTCAACGGTAATTGTCAATGTCGAGGTAGCGGCCGCACCGGAGCAGCTACCTGATCCATAACCCGTAAACTGAAGGACCACCTCAGTTGGCTCATTCACCGGAGCAGGGATAAACTCGGGGTTGGCCAAACTGCTTTCGGAAGACAGTCCGGAGCCGGAAGAGTTGCCACCTTCAGGGTCCGCAAAATATCCTTCTCCGGAATACACCTCCCACAACACCGACGAAGTATGCGTCGAGGTGCCGGCCAAATCAAGCACACCCGACTCGCATATCTCTACATCAGCACCCGCATACACCTCGGGCAAAAAATCATAAATCACCGAAACCTCACTACTTTCAAGACAGGCTCCGTCAGTCACTGTCCAGACAAAGACATACTCTCCCGGATCAGATACAGCCACATCTGTATGCGGGTCTTCAGGGGCCAAAAACTCAACGGTAGCATTATCGGGATGATATTGAAGGGACCAGCTTCCTTCCAGGTTCTCATCTCCGGTGATGTCATTGGCAGCCATTGTCGCAACCGTTCCGCATACCGCCTTATTTTCCCCGGCATCTGCAAAAACGTAATCTTCATGGCTGAAATATACACTAACCGACGCAGAGGTTCCCTCATGGTCACCACTGGTCAAAGTCCAGGTAAAGGTATACAAACCATATTCCGTCACCCTAACCCGGGGTTCTTCTCTTCTTGGGTTACAGGGCTGGGTGGAAGTTGGACTTCCATCGGGAAGAAAATTGGCCTCCCCCGTCCCATCTTCATGTTCATAAGTCCAGATACCATTGAAGCCTCCGTCACAGGTACACCCTCCGATCAAAGAAACCTCATTGCCGCAGACATCAAAATGCCTGTCATCGATCTCCGCCCCGTCAATTACAATGGCTGCGGTTGCCCCAGGGGTAAAGGCAATTTCAGGGAAATGGCCCAATGACAAACCCCGAACCGATAATTCAATGGAAAGGACCTCCTCCGTTTGGTTCGCCACCTCAAAAAGATAATTCCCTGTCCCAACTTCAGAAAAGTTCCTGATCTCTGCATCTCCTGTGCCGGAAAACAGAAACTCCTCCTGCGAAATCCCCGATACCGGGTTCCCTCCGGAGTCTTCCACATAAATAATCAGCTCGGCGGTTTCACGTCCATCTGCCCTTACACTGGCCGGATGACGATCCAAAAACGAGGCTTCGGCATCGACGATGTCATAAGAAACCACAACAAGTCCGGAACCACCTACTCCACCACCTCCAGCACCTGCAGTAAGGATGGAAGTGCGCGCTCCCCCGCCACCTCCCCCCGGGGAGTTTCCCGGGTTCCCATCTGAGGTTAAGCCCAGGCCTGAACTCGATCCACCACCTGCACCCCCATTATTTAAAATACCATCGCGCGCATCACCCCCTTTGCCGGAATTAATTAATGCTCCGGTTGTACCGTTACCACCTGCCTTTCCAGCCTTCACTACATCACCCACAGATTCATCCTGACTACCCCCGGGTCCTCCAAGCTGGCTGCTACCCGCATAACTCCCCTCACCTCCTGTTCCTCCTGCTGCATAAACAACGTAGAGATCCTCGGAAGACGCAGATTTAAAGAAGGATGCTCCTCCATCCATCCCATCAGCTGCAATACCACAGGTTGCTTCTCCGGCAGCCGAAAAAATGAAAACATCGCCGGGTATTACATTGTATGTCGAAGCAGCATACGCTCCGCTACCACCTCCCCCTCCCCCACGGGCAGCTACATCCGTGGCATCTGAACAACCTCCGCCTGCTCCCCCGCCACCCCAGGCTTCCACAAAAATTTCAGACACCCCGGGAGGAACGGAAAAAGTATCTGAAACCGGCCCCGCAAACTCATGCACAAAAGAATGAGATGGTGATTTATTGGTGTGGTTGAATGCCTCAAAGATTTCCGTAACACTTTCCTGGTTTTCGGAAGACAGAACCATAGAAAAATCCAAAGCCACAGCATTATGCGCCCAAACCTGAAAAAATGAAAAAACCAGAAAAAAAACAAGCCGGCAGGCAGACTTCATAAAACCCAAACCTTGTAAAAACAAATCAAATTATACTGATTTATTGTTATTTAACACAATACTACATCCGGAATGAATGCAATGATAACAATTTTTCTTATACAATAATATTTTTTTACACATTTACGCGTTAATTGTTTGGTAAGTAAAAAATTTTTTACATTTGTGGTGGTAATTTACCGCTTCAACCATTGCCAGATTCTGAAGACACGGGTGTATTTACACCTGGGAAGCTGCAGCACAGGAAATGCTCTACAGGATTCTACGCTGCAGCTCACTCCAGGTTACAAAGGCCGGATGAAACCTTTTAACATAATCTGCGTAAATAATCAATAGAATGCTGAATAAAAGCCGGAAAATAAAATGTGAAAACAGGTATCATGACGCTTTCAGCAGCATTTCCTGTTAAACATCATTCACCATTTTCGACCACCAATGCCCTGAATTCATGCGTATAAGAAAGTTTTGTCTGTTTTTGTTTGCGATTTTGTTCATTTGGCCCGATGGCAGCAAGACAATGGCCCAGGACCCCATATTTTCCCAGTTTTTCGCTTCCCCGATCTACCTGAATCCGGCATTTTCAGGATCAAGCCGTTGTTCGCGTATCGCTTTCAATTATCAGTATAAACGATACGACGTGGAAGATTTCACAACCCTCAACTTCTCTTTTGACACGTATGTGGATGCGCTGGAGGGAGGACTTTCCTTTATGGCCACCAGCGATCACCCTGCAGAGTTCCTGATGCGCAACAGCTTCAGCGCGGCATACGCTTACCATCTCCAGGCCACACGCGACTTTAACATTAATTTCGGTATTCAGGCCGGATACATTCGTAATGATGTTACATGGGGCAAACTTGAGTTTGCCGACCCCAACGAGCCACCACCCGATATGACCTGGGCCCACGGAGTGGATTTTGCAACCGGGATGCTTGTTTTCAATGAGATTTTTTACGGCGGAGTGGCAGCCCACCACATCACAAGGCCCAACATGAGCCTTTTTGATGATGTGGATGCCCGGCTGGATGTGAAGTACACTGCACACCTCGGGGCACATCTTGAACCCCATTTATGGAGACGCTACAGGCGACCTGTTGATTATTTTATTTCTCCGAATATTGTATTTCAGACACAGGGGCCTCAAACCCACCTAAGCTATGGGATTTACGGTGGCATTGAACCAATTATGGTCGGTACCTGGTTCAGGCAGTGGCTCGACACCCCTTTTGAAAAGAATAATTCCCTGATTTTTCTGGTCGGGCTCAACCTTGACAACTACCGTGTCGGATATAGCTATGATTACTCATTTTCGGGGTATTCCGACCTTATGCACGGCACACATGAAATCAGTGTTGCAATCAAGTTTAACTGTCAAACCAGAAATTACAATCGCCGCATAATAAATTGTCCGGGTTTTTAGTTATTTTTGTACGCGCAATATCCAGAATTAATTCAAAAAGAATATGACTAGGACAATCAGGACGATTAAAAGCAGATTCCGGGTAATTTATCCCTTATTGGCATTTGCAGTATTGTTCTCCTCATGCAGTTTATTTCAGCAGGAGTCTTCAAGTACAACAGGATGGGCCTACAATGAACCGGAAACCGGAGGATTTGAGGTAGTCCCCCACCAGGAACAGGAAACCGGACCAGGATTGGTCTATATTGAAGGAGGGACATTTGTCATGGGGCGTACCGGAGAAGATGTCATGTCCGACTGGAACAACATACCCAGACGGGTAACCGTTTCTTCATTCTATATGGATGAAACGGAGATCCGCAATCTTGATTATGTAGAATATCTTCACTGGGTTAACAGGATTTTCGGAGAAACCCATCCGGAAGTTTACCAGAACGCACTTCCCGACACACTCGTATGGAGAGACCCGCTGGCTTACAACGAACCTTATGTGGAAAACTACCTGCGTCATCCTGCATACCGTGATTACCCGGTTGTGGGTGTAAGTTGGGTTCAGGCATCAAACTATGCATCCTGGCGTACTGACCGGGTTAACGAATGGATATTGGTACGCGAAGGGATTCTTGACTGGAACCTGGATGAACAGGAAGGAGCCAATCACTTTAATACCGAAGCATACCTGGCAGGTCAATACGAAGGTCTGGTTCGTGAGGGCATGCGTGATCTTGACCCTAGGGGCGATGGTGAACGCCGTGTGCGCTGGGAGGATGGCCTTCTGCTCCCCAGATACAGACTACCCACAGAAGCAGAGTGGGAGTATGCCGCGTTGGGGCTGATCGGAGCAACCGAAGACGAAAGAATTGCCAACCGCAGAATGTATCCCTGGGAAGGAAGACATGTCAGGCACAGCGACAGAAGAAAAAGGGGTGATTTCAGGGCAAACTTCCAACGGGGGCCTGGTGACCTCTCAGGCCTGGCTGGTTACCCGAACCCCGGAGGCGACATTACCATGCCGGTACACTCATTTGAACCAAATGATTTCGGTCTTTATAATATGGCAGGAAATGTTAATGAATGGGTTAAGGATGTCTATCGTCCCTTATCTCACGAAACGGTGGCAGACTTCAGGCCTTTCCGCGGGAACATTTTCGAGACCGTGGTCAGGGATGAAGACGGCAACATCATGCTGGACGATCAGGGCCGCGTAATCAGGGAGGCAGAAGAAGTTGATGATGCCCGGTGGAATTACCGTCAGGCTGACAATATTGGCTACAGAGACGGCGACAGGATCTCTGCCGTATCAGAAGACCAGGAAGTATATCCGTCCGGATCCACTCTTATTAGCGATTCTTCAAGAGTTTACAAAGGAGGAAGCTGGCGCGACAGAATTTACTGGCTCTCACCGGGAACCCGGAGGTACATGGATCAGAATGCCGCCACCAACGACATCGGATTTCGCTGTGCCATGGACAAAATCGGAGGAGCCCCCGGAAGCTAAAAATTGCAGATTTTACGATATTTAACCCCGTTTGCTGCGGTAACCGGGGTTTTTTTAATTGATGCACCGGGTATGAACGACAGTATAATCGACCATCTGCTTGAGCTGCTGCACAAGGGCCATCGGATCTGCACAGACAGTCGCAGGGCTGGGCCCGGCCATATCTTCTTCGCACTCACGGGAGAGAATTATGACGGCAACCGTTTTGCTGCACAGGCCATTCAGGCTGGGTGTTGCCTTGCCGTAATTGACAACCCTGCATACAATATGGGCGAAAAATATCTTCTGGTTGATGACTCCCTGACTACATTGCAACTCCTGGGCCAGACCCGCAGGCGCAGGCTGAACATCCCTGTTATTGGCATTACCGGCAGCAATGGAAAAACAACCACCAAAGAGCTCCTGCAGGCAGTGCTTTCCTCCCGTTTTAATTCGGCAGCTACGAAAGGAAACCTGAATAACCATATCGGGGTTCCGGTCAGCTTGTTGTCATTTCATACAGATGCAGATTGCGCCATCGTTGAAATGGGAGCCAATCATCCGGGAGAAATTGCAGAATTATGTGAGATCGCCATGCCGACACACGGGCTGATCACCAATATTGGAGAGGCACACCTTGAAGGCTTTGGATCCGTGGAAGATGTGGCTAAAGCCAAAAATGAGCTCTACAGTTATCTCAGCGAAACACGAGGCACCATGTTTGTCAACCAGGATGACCAAAGGCTCAGGGGATTGACCCGGGGCATTCAGGCCGTTCGGTATGGAAAAGACAAATCAAACCACTGCAGCGGGAGCATTATCTGTTCAGCACCGGCATTGCATGTTGGCTTCAGAGTAAACAAAAACCTCGGAGCGGCAAAAAAAGGGATAGAGGGAGAAGTAAAAACCAGGTTAACCGGTGCTTATAATTTTGAGAATATTCTGGCCAGTATTACAGTCGGTCTGTATTTTGGGGCAGAGCCTGAAAATATAATTCGTGCCATCGAAAACTACACGCCTGAAAACCACCGTTCACAGATCATACAAACCAACCGGAACACCGTTCTGATGGATGCATACAATGCAAACCCCAGCAGCATGGACGCAGCCCTTCATAATCTGGCACAGTTCGACCAACAGCCCAGGGCAGTTTTTCTTGGCGACATGCTTGAGCTTGGCTCTTCCTCCAGGGAAGCCCACAACGCTGTAATAAAGAAGGTAGAACAGATGCAGATTCCATTGCAGGTTTTCGTGGGCAGGCATTTTGCTTCTGCCTGCGGGGCTCAGAAAGGAAGCCTGATTTTTGATCATGTCGATGGTGCGGCCGAATGGTTGCGTAACAACCCCATCCGGGGGTATACCATTCTGGTTAAAGGAAGCCGGGGCATACGCATGGAAAAACTACTTGAACATTTATAATAGTATGGAATACCTGGTAACCGGGATGATGTCAGGAACATCAATGGATGGCATTGACCTGGCACACTGCCGCTTTGTTGTAATTAACAGACAATGGAACTATGAGATTCTGGCAGCTGAGACAGTTCCATATACCGACTCCTGGAAAAAACTGCTTGCCAGTGCATCAGGCCTGAACGGAAGGGAGCTCCAGGCCCTGCACGTGGCCTATGGGAAATATACCGGAGAAGTAGCACACGATTTCTTTCTCCGCCACAGCATTTGCAGAACAGACCTTCTGGCAAGCCATGGCCACACTGTTTTCCACAACCCCGCTAAGGGATATACATTCCAGCTGGGGCACGGCCCGGCCATGGCTGCAACAGCCAAATGCACCGTGATTAATGATTTCAGAAGCATGGATGTGGCACTGGGCGGACAGGGTGCTCCACTGGTTCCATTGGGCGACCAGCTATTATTCGGTAATTACCAGTACTGTCTGAACCTGGGTGGCTTTGCAAATATTTCTTTCACCACATCTGGCAACCGCCGTATTGCTTACGATATATGCCCCCTTAACTTCGTAATCAACAGATTGGTAAAAAAAAGCCGCATTCCTCTGGACGCCGAACATCGGAATTTATCCGGAAACTCCAAAGAAACAAGATATCTCAGTCAGGACACCGATGGTGAAATTGCAAGAAAAGGAAAAACCAATACAGCTTTATATAAAGAGCTTAATAACCTGCCATTTTATAACCAAAGCGGCCCCAAAAGCCTTGGTGAGGAGTGGGTCAATCAACACATATTGCCGTTGTTAAGCAAGTATCAGCTCCCTGTAGCGGATCTCCTGAATACTTTTTATCATCACGCAGCCACTCAGATCGCCAACCAACCCGGGTCAGATCCGTCCAAACTGCTTGTCACCGGAGGTGGAACCTTTAATCGGTATTTCATGGAATGCCTGAGAAAAAAACTTCCCGGTCAAATCAGCCTGGAAGTTCCATCCAAAGAACTCATTGATTTCAAAGAAGCCCTGATTTTTGCCCTGCTCGGTCTTCGCCGCCTCAGGAAGGAAATCAACTGTCTTTCAAGTGTAACAGGTGCCTCACACGATTCTTCCGGTGGGAGTATCCATATTTTTTCCGGCTAAACCTCTTTTTATTTTCTTATCTGAAGCTTTTCATTAAATTTGCGGCTTTAATCCTAAAAAGTCTGCAATGAATATCTACCTGCTGATCATCGTCGCCTATTTTGCTTTTATCACCCTGATATCTTTTTTGACCAAGAAAGTAGCAAGCCGTTCAGCAGCAGATTACCTGGTGGCCGGACGCAACCTCGGCATGATAGCATGTGCGGTGGTCGTTGCCTCAGAATGGCTTGGAGGAATGAGCACCATTGGAGTAAGTGAAAAGGCTTTTGAAACCGGGACAATGCAACCCATCCTCTACAATATTTCCACAGCACTGGGGATGATCATAATCGGATTCACTGTCGCCCGGCATTATCGCGATAACAATGTACATACAGTCAGCGAAATGCTGGAAAACCTCTTCGGCCGCAGGGCAAGGGCCGTTTCCGCCATAGCCTTTCTTTTTGCCTATATTACCCTTGCTTTTGTGCAGCTGCAGACCTGCGCAAGTGTCATTGCAGCCATGTTCGAATTCAGCCGGATCGGATCAATTTTAATTTCAGCAGCCATCATTACCGGGTATACCTATATCGGGGGTATGCACGCCCTGGCACTTACGGGCATTATCCACGTGGTTGTGATGTTTTTCGGAATGGGCGTAGCCACATATATCGGTATTTCTGAAGTGGATGGCTTTGCAGCCCTTCAAAGCACCCTTGTGGAGCAAGGATCCCCTGAAAATTTATACAACCCTTTCAGTGGCGGTCTCGGATATGCATGGAGTCTGATCCTGGGTGGAGTATTGGGAGGTATGGCAGGACAAGCAAGTATACAACCCATATTTGCTGCCCGAACAGCTGCCACGGCAAAAAAGGCAGCCATTTTTTCCTCCCTGATCATTGCTCCTTTCGGCATCATGGTGGCCCTGCTCGGGCTGGTAGTAAAAACCGGACAGGTATATGACATTTCGGCTGCCGGCCCTTTATTTGACCCGGCCATCGGAGAGGCAGGAGCGATCGATCCCAAGCTTGTTCTGCCTACGCTGATGACAACCCCGGAATTTATTCACCCCGTTCTGGGCGGGATCGCACTGGCCGGAATCCTTGCCGCTATCCTTTCTACGGTCGGACCGGTGAACTTTGCCGTAGTAACCATTGCCACCAAAGACATTTACCACGGACTGATCAATAAAGCAGCCGTTGACAAAAGCCTCATCCGAACCGCAAGGCAGCTGGTGATCATTGTCAACCTGATTACCATACCCCTGGCCTATTACGGAACTGGCGCCATACTCGATACCGCCTACATAAGCTACGGTATCAGGGCGATCGGTGCCATTGTCATTGTTATGGGCATTTATAAACGTGGCTGGATACGAATAGAAGGAGTCAGGATGGCCTTCATTGGCGGCACAATCGCTGTAGTAGCCAATATTATTGCTAAAAACATCGGCCTGCCAGTAATAGAAAACACCTATATGGCTATCGGTGCCGCGGTTATTTTTATAATTATTGGTAATATTGTGGGCAAAGGGAAACCCCAGAAGTTGCCCTCAGAGAAAGAAGAAGAAAAAACCGAATAGCCGATAAGTCAATCTTTTATCGGAATAAGTAACGACAAAAAGCCAAATGAGTGATCAACCAAGCCACATGAATGACCAGGCAAGCAATATGAGTGACCAACCAGATATAAGCCGTGACACCCCCCTTGCCGGACTGAAAGTTCTTGAACTGGCCAGTGTATTGGCAGGACCCAGTGTGGGTATGTTTTTTGCTGAGCTCGGGGCCACCGTACTGAAAGTGGAGAATGTAACCACCGAAGGCGATGTGACCCGAAAGTGGAAATTATCCCGGGAACCGGCTGATACAAATATTTCAGGCTACTTTTCCTGTGTAAACTGGGGGAAAACCTCTTTTGCCGTTGACCTGTGCCAGGAAGAAGGCCTTCAGATTATCTACCAGCTTGCGGCCCAGTGCGACATCGTTCTGGTAAGTTATAAGCCGGGTGATGCAGAAAAACTCAGGGTTGATTACCCAACCCTTAAAACATACAATGAAAAATTAATCTATGCCCACATAACCGGTTACGGTCCGCAGAATCCCCGGGCAGGATTCGATGCCATTATTCAGGCTGAAAGCGGTTTCACCTATATGAATGGTGAGCCGGATGGTCCGCCCACAAAGATGCCGGTTGCCCTGATGGACGTGCTGGCTGCCCACCACCTCAAGGAAGCAATTCTGCTTGCCTTGTTATACCGGGAACGCACGGGCAAAGGTCAGCATATTGAGGCTTCACTTTTTATGGCCGGGCTGGCTTCCCTTGCCAACCAGGCGACCAACTGGCTGGTTGGAGGCGCAATTCCGGAAAGAATCGGATCAGACCATCCGAACATTGTACCTTATGGCACCATATACGGCACCAAAGATGGCAAGGGAATCGTCATGGCTGCAGGAACTGATAAGCAATTCCGCCAGCTTGTTTCCGTACTGGGTCGTCCTGAATTGGGCACCGACCCCCGGTATGCAAAAAATCAGGATCGGGTAAAAAACAAAGAAGAGATTAACGGAATTCTGCAGTCTCTCATTGGCCAATACGACCGGGAAGAAATCCTCAGCCTTCTTGGTGAAAAACGTATCCCGGCAGGTGGTGTATTCAACATGAAGGAAGTGTTTGAAGTACCCGAATCCAAAGAAATGTTACTGGAAGGGGACTATCACGACGGAATGCATATCCGCGGGGTAAGGTCTGTGGCTTTTCACAGTGAACATAAGATGAGCTGCAGCGAACTTTCACCTCCCCCCCACTATGGTGCACATACCCGCCATATTCTGAAAGAATGGCTTGATTATAATGAAAACGATATCGAACAGTTAATCAGCAAAGGAGTTGTGTATGCACAAGAAAAACAGCAATGACCAGGTACTGATCGACGGATCACGACTGATCATAGAATCACTGGCCAGGGCAGGGGCCGATGCCTTCATCGGATATCCGATCACCCCGGCCAACCTGTTATACCTTTACGGCAGTCAGCGAATGGATATGATGCTCCCGGCTCCGGATGAGATTACCACCGTACAATGGATGGCAGGCCTGTCGGCAACCGGAAAACTGCCGGTCACAGCCACCTCATTCCCCGGATTTGCACTGATGTCTGAATCGGTTAACATGGCTCATATGATGGAACTGCCCATGGTCATCGTCCTGGTGCAAAGACTTGGACCTGCAACCGGTACAGCTACCTGTGGAGCACAGGGCGATATGTTGTTGCTAAACGGCATCCTTTCTGGCGGACATCCCATTCCTGTATTGGGAACAAGCAGCTTCGAAGACTGCTGGACACTGTCTGCCCGGGCCCTTGAAATTGCTGTAAGTCAACGCACACCTGTAATACTTCTCACATCCAAAGAGGAGGTGATGACGCAAAAAAGCTTCGACATCAGCAGCCTGGAAACGATCAGCAAAGTGGGAAAAAGATGGTTTGATAAAGACTGTTGCGACTACAAACCTTATAAACCAACCGGTCTGGTTCCGGAATTTCTCCCTGTTACCCAGACCAGGCATCAAGTCAGGCTAACCGCCTCCACCCATGACCAGGATGGGATTCTTCAGCATTCATCACCCGAAGCTCTTGCAAACACCAGAAGGCTGGAAGAAAAGATTCGAACCTCCATGAAAGAAAAATACCTGTTTTACCGGTTCGATCACCAGGAAGGGGCTGAGAAGCTGGTAACCGCTTATGGTATTTCAGCAGCTGCTGCCAGTGAAGCAGTAAGGAAATTGCGCCGCGACGGACAAAAAGTTTCACTGTTAATCCCGGGCACACTGCTGCCCATACCCCCCATATACCTGGAAATTATGTCAGGGTACAAAAAGGTGGTCATTGCCGAAGAAAACATGAATAACCAGCTCGGATCACTGTTTTACGGGCAAAAAATGCCGGAGAATATTTGTTTTACCGGAAGCCTGGGGAAAATGATCTCCCCGGAGGAAATACAAAAGGAGGTAATGTCATGAGCGGAACGATGATAAAATCACCAAACCTTCCCTATTGCAAGGGATGTGGCCACGATCTCATTGCCAAAAGCAGCACAAAAGCTTTGGAAAAATTGGGTTATAACCCCCTTGACGTTATTGCAGTAACCGACATTGGCTGTCACGGGATTATTGACAAATGCCTCAATACCCATACCGTACACGGACTTCACGGACGCTCCGTGGCATTGGGGGCAGGGATTTCTTTTGGTGCCGCAAACCAGAATCAGAAAATTGTGGTATTTGTCGGAGATGGAGGCACGACCATCGGTCTGCAGCACATCATGGAAGCAGCCCGTCTTAACCTGAATGTAACAGTGGTGGTACACAACAATATGTTGTACGGTATGACCGGGGGTCAAAGCAGCGGATTAACCCCCAGGGGCTTCTGCACCACCACCTCCTTCAAAGGCAATCCCTTTACCGGGTATGATATCTGCAAACTGGCACATACTGCCGGAGCCCGCTATGTTTCGAGGGTAATGGGTGTGGGCGACATTACCGATGATATGATCAGGGCATTTGACCAGCAAGGATTTTCACTGGTTGAAGTCATGGAGATCTGTCCGAGTTATGGTGTAAAACTCAATCCGCGCCGAAAACTGAAGGAGATCGTGAAAGAATCGGGAAGAGAGCTGGGTGAATGGACCAATGATCTCCCTGCTTTTTCGGATCGCCAGGGCGACAAAACAGCAAATCTGCTTGAGAAAACTCCTGTCATAGAAAAAGCATTCAATCATCAGTTGCAAAAACCACTGTCACTGGTTATCAGTGGCTCGGCTGGTGAAGGTGTACAACTGGCAGCAAATATTTTTGCCAAGGCAGCCATGAGTGCAGGACTGCATGCTACCCAAAAGGGAAGTTACCCGGTAACGGTGGGAGTCGGATTTTCCACGGCAGAAATCAATGTATCTCCGGAAGAAGTTCTTTTTCATGGCATAAGCGTTCCGGATATAGCACTGATCACTTCCACCGACGGCCTGCAGCATAACCTTCAGCGCATTGAAAAGATGCAGCAGGGAAAATTATTCATCGATTCAAGCCTTACGCCTCCAAAAACAGGGGCTGAGGTTATCCGGCGGGATTTCAGGTCCGTGGGCGCACGGAATGCAGCCATCCACTCCATACTATACCTGTGCGGACAAACTGGAATCCTTGAAGAATCGTCCGTATATCACATCATTCAGCAGGAGGGGAAGGCAGACAAAATGCCGATCGACAAGATTAAACAAGCCATGGAGAAATAAAACTTCTGAATGAACCGGATTGTCAGCCAAAGGATTCCTCCAGCCGGTTTCGAAGGGTTTCCAGATCCGACTTCCTGTCTGAATCTCCCATGGTATCATATGCCGCTGCCAGGCTGTTCAGCATGCGTGTGAGAATTTCCAGATCACTGCATGGCCTGAAAAACTCTGGCAAAGGTTCAAAATCAAGTTTTTTCAGGAATTTATTGATCTCTTTGGCAGAGAATACATCGCCTCCGCTGAACGCATTAATATAAAAAAGGGGTACACCCTCACTGAAATTCCTTTGAGAAACATCTAAGGATTCACCCATATAGGCCAGAATAAAGTGTTCCGGCAGATTAATGCCTCTAACGGGAATATCGAGGCTGCGGGCCAATAACAAATACAAAAGCCCCATACTTAGCGGACTTCCCTTCCTGGTTTTCAAAACCCGGTTGATCAGTGAATTATCAGGGTCATGGTAATCCTCAAGGTTCCCCTGAAAACGGTGGATGCCATAAAAAACGTGGTTCAGTACCTTAATCTGCTCCAGGGCGGTCAGGTTTTCGTTGACCTCCAGCCAGACATCCCGGCGTATAGCGGCAATCTCCTTCCTGATTTCGTTATCACAAATATCCGGATAACTATAACGACTCACTGACAGCCAGGCCGATAAAAGATCTTTTTCCGGGCTTGCAGTCCAGGCAAACAGATCAGCAGAAAGTTGCTCATAGCGAATTCCATGCTTAATCTGCGCAATCCGCTCACCAAGGTTCTTGTCTTCTGTGCTGGTCTCCGCCTCCTCAACAAATGGAAGAGCATCGTACCCCATCTGAATAATTTTCAGGTAAATTTCTCTGAAAACTTTCGGATCCGGATCATCAATCATGCTGATCAGGGCCTGAATTTCTCGTTCTCTGGTATCTTGTTCCGTCCCCATCACAAAAGATGTATTATGAAGCCACGCGGTCAAGGACCATACGAATCATCTGGTCCACTGCATTTTTATAATCCTGACTGTATGTTTTGCCGGGCCTGTTGGCAATTACTGTACATATGGTCAGCGCATGGTGGCCCAGCAACCTGCCAAGGCCATACAAGGCAGAAGTTTCCATTTCAAAATTCGTAATCGACAACCCCTGAAACCGGAAACTTTCAATGGTTTCATTCAGCTCCGGTGATGCCAGCGGGATTCGCAAACTCCTGCCCTGCGGACCGTAAAACCCATTCGCTGTGGCGGTAATTCCCGTCCGAAGCCCCCCGGCAAACTTTTTCATCAAGGCATCCGAAGCCTTAACGATATATGGATAAGGCAACTGATCGCCCCATGAGGTATGCTTCACAAAAGCATCTGCCATGGCATTCTCAGTGATCCCTTCATGGCGGTAAAAATGCAGCAGTCCGTCAAAACCCAGGCCATAAGCCGATGCAACAAAGCTATCTACTGCTATATACTTTTGCAATGCTCCGGTTGTCCCGAGGCGGATGAGATTCAAAGAGCGATGCTCCGGATTAAGCTGACGGGATGACAGGTCTATGTTCACCAGAGCATCCAGTTCATTCAGCACTATGTCAATATTGTCTGTACCAATTCCTGTGGAAACAACCGAAAGGCGCTTCCCATTATAGGTGCCCGTATGGGTCACAAATTCACGGTTCTGCACTTTGTGCTCAATGGAGTCAAAATAACATGAAACTGCACCTACACGCCCCTGATCCCCGACAAGAATGACGGTATCGGCAACCTGTTCGGGCCGGAGTTTCAAATGATAAATGCTTCCGTCAGGGTTTACAATCAGCTCCGATTCCTTGAATTGTTTCATATTATATAAAGCAGTTTACGCATGCGGTCAAACAAACAAAAATATCAATTATTATAATAATTACCTAAATACTTTTAGTCCCGGATTATCCTTATTTTTGGCCAAAAAATGATGGATGCCTCAATTATTACCGTCGGTGATGAATTACTCTCCGGGTTAACGGTGAACACCAATGCAGCCTGGATTGCATCCCGGCTAAACCTGGCCGGAATCATGGTTAAGGAGATACAGGTAACGGGAGATGAAGAACCCGGTATTCTCAGGGCATTGGAGGTTGCTGCCGGTCATTCAGACCTTGTGCTGATCACAGGAGGGCTGGGGCCCACACGCGATGACATTACCAAACGTTCGCTCTGTAATTTTTTCAATTGTGCATTGCGGCAGGATGCGGTTGTACTGGAAGATATCCGTCAATTCTTTTTGCGCAGGGGTATGGAGATCACAGAAGTAAACCGCAGACAGGCTGAGGTACCGGAAAAAGCTGACGTGATCAGAAACCCCAATGGAACAGCACCGGGTTTGGTATTCCGGCAAAACAACACCATTTTTGTGGCCATGCCGGGTGTTCCTTTTGAGATGAAGGAAATGATGGATCAACAGGTGATCCCACTGCTGAATAAAAAGGACAGGAAACAGTCTATAATCCACAAAACAATTCTGACCCATGGAGTCGGAGAATCCGCACTGGCTGAACTGATTGCCTCCTGGGAGCGTTCACTGCCTGAAACCATCCGTCTTGCTTACCTGCCATCTCCCGGAATTGTCAGACTCAGGCTGACAGCCAAAGGAAACCGGGAAATAGAACTGAGAGAAATCCTGAATCAGGAAGTTGAAAAGCTGCATAAGATCATTCCGGAACATATCTGGGGTTATGACAACGATACCCTCGAAGGCATTACAGGGCAAATCCTGAAAAATCACGGCCTCAGGCTGGGGACTGCAGAGAGCTGCACAGGTGGTTACATCGCCCACCGGATTACAAGCATACCCGGAAGCTCTCAATGGTTCAACGGTTGCGTGGTTGCTTATTCCAACCGAATCAAAGAAACCTTGCTGAAAGTAAACCCGGATCTGATCCTTAACCATGGGGCGGTCAGCACAGAAGTAGCCGAAACCATGGCTACCGGAGCCCAAAAAGCATTGCATTGCGAATATTCTATAGGTATCACAGGCATCGCAGGCCCCGGAGGAGGAAGCAAGGAAAAACCCGTAGGTACAGTTTGCATAGCAGTGGCAGGCCCTTTCTCTGTGGTCAGCAGAAAATTCCGGTTTGGCGACAACAGAGAGAGAAATATCCTGCGTGCAGCGAATGCAGCCCTGGCTTTGCTCAAAGAAAAAATGGAATCAGATCTGGGAAAAGCCAAATAAGCAATATATTTGTTCCGGATCAACAAAACAATCACCAAATCATTCATCAGGGCCATGATGCAAAGAAGCAAGATCACCACACTAACCGAATTTATCATCCGAAGACAATCGGAGTACCCCCATGCTAAAGGAGCACTCACACGACTGCTGAATGACATTGCCACGGCAGCCAAAATTGTGAACCGCGAGATCAATGCCGCTGGTCTGGTGGATATTCTGGGTAGCGTGGGCAGTGAAAACATCCAGGGTGAAGCCCAGAAAAAACTGGATGTCTTCGCCAATGAAACCTTCATTACTGCGCTTAAGGGAGGTGGAGAATGCTCAGCAATCGCCTCTGAAGAGAACGAAAAAGTAATCTCCTTCCGTGACGATTTTTCCGAACTGGGTAAATATGTAATCGCCATTGACCCGCTCGACGGGAGCAGCAACATCGATGCCAATGTTTCCATAGGCACCATCTTCTCCATCTACCGCCGGGTTACTGAAGTCGGTGGTGGTACTGAAAAAGACCTTTTACAGCCGGGAGTGAATCTGGCTGCAGCAGGATATGTCATCTACGGTTCGTCAACCATGCTGGTATACTCCACCGGGAAAGGGGTAAATGGATTCACCCTGGATCCTTCCGTAGGCATTTTTTGCCTTTCCCATCCGGACATGCATTTCCCGGAAAAAGCAAATATCTATTCCATCAACGAAGGCAATTATATTTACTTTCCGGAAGGGGTGAAACAATACATCAAATACTGCCAGGAAGATGATCCGGAAAGCTATCGTCCGTATACTTCGCGATACATTGGTTCACTGGTGTCTGATTTTCACCGAAACCTCATTAAGGGAGGGATTTTTCTTTACCCGGGTACAACCAAAAAACCTGAAGGCAAGTTACGCCTGCTCTACGAATGCAACCCGATTGCCTTTCTTGCAGAACAGGCAGGGGGAAAAGCCAGCAACGGACATAAACGTATCCTTGAAATTAATCCCATAGGGTTGCACCAGCGGTCACCTTTATTCACAGGGCCAAAATGGATGGTTGAAAAAGTGGAAGGGTTTTTGCAGGAGGCTGGCGAAAACAACTAACAACGTGCTGAATTCCGATAAATTATTAGACCTGTTCCGGCAGGATGAATCATTCTCCGCCCTGCTGGATTTTTTAAAGCAGAAAGCACCTTCAGCGGCAAACCTTAAGGGAATGGCCGGATCATCTGCGGCTGTGCTGGCTGCAGCTGCAATCAGAAAGATCAATAAGCCTTTTCTTTTCCTGCTTTCTGACAGGGAAACGGCAGCCTACTTCTTCAATGACCTGGAGAGTTTACTCGGAGAACGGGATGCCTCTTACGAAAACCGCAACTGTTTTTTCTTTCCCTCATCCTACAAAACACCCTTTCAGTCTCAGGAAGAAGACAATGCAGGAATCCTTTTAAGGTCAGAGGTTGTCAACCGCCTGGTTTCAGATGGCAAAAACACCATCATCGTCACTTATCCTGAAGCCCTCTGTGAAAATGTCATTTCACGAAAAGCACTTAAAAAAAACCTGGTAACCATCACCAAAGGGGAACAACTTTCCGTGGACTTTTTACTTGAGGTGTTGCTGGAAGAGGGGTTCGAGCGCGTTGACTTTGTAGTGGAGCCGGGAGAATTTTCCGTCAGGGGAGGCATCATTGACGTATTCTCTTTTTCCAACGATCATCCCTTTCGCATTGAAATCATGGGAGACCAGGTGGAAAGCCTAAGAACCTTTAACACCGAAAGCCAGCTTTCCATTGAAATACAGGATAAAATAAGCATACTGCCCGACATCCATGCCATGTCGCAGGAAACCAGGCATACTGAATTTTTGCTGAATTCCATGCCTGCTGCAACGGTGGTCTGGAGTGAAAATATTGAAGTGGCAACGGATGTGATTCACGAAGCTTTTGTATCAGAAAAGATTACCGAACCACAGTTTATCGGGGCAGAAAGATTTCTCCGGGAGATAAACAGCCACCTGCTGGTGGAGTTCCACCGGACGACAACACCACAAAACAAGGGACAAACCTTTACTTTCAACTTTTCTCCCCAGCCGAATTTCAACAAGCACATCGAGCTGTTGAGGAACAACCTGGAAGAAAATACCGCAAAGGATCTGAATAATATTATCCTGTGCGATACACCAAAACAGGCTGAGCGCATCCGTACCATATTCGAAACAATCCGGGAGTCCGAAGATGGCGTCCTGAATTTTCAACATGAAATTTTGCTGATGACCCTGCACGAAGGGTTTATCGACCACCAAAATAAAGTGGCCTGCTATACCGATCATCAGATTTTTGACCGTTACCATCGTTACCGGATTCGTGATAAATTCCCGGGGAAGCAGGCCCTCAGCATAAAAGCCCTTTACAACCTGAAACCGGGTGATTATGTGACCCATATTGATCACGGGATCGGGGTTTTCAGCGGACTGGAGAAGATCGAAGTCAACGGACGACTGCAGGAGGCAATACGCCTGATCTATAAAAACCAGGATATTCTGTATGTCAGCATCCACAGCCTTCACAGGGTGTCAAAATATACGGGCAAAGAAGGTGTCGCTCCCTCCCTGCACCGGTTGGGATCCGGTGCCTGGAGCAAGCTGAAGAACAAGACAAAGAAAAAAGTCAAAGACATCGCTCAGGACCTGATCGCCCTTTACGCAAAGCGACGCGAACAGAAAGGACATGCCTTTTCTGCTGACAGCTACCTTCAGCACGAATTGGAAGCATCCTTCATGTACGAAGACACCCCTGATCAGGAAAAGGCGACCATGGATGTAAAAAAAGACATGGAATCGCCCCACCCGATGGACAGACTAATCTGTGGAGACGTGGGTTTCGGAAAGACAGAAGTTGCCATCCGGGCTGCCTTCAAAGCCGTAAGCGATTCCAAACAAGTTGCCGTATTGGTTCCGACCACCATCCTGGCACTGCAGCATTACTATACTTTCAGGGAAAGACTTCGTGACTTCCCGTGTACCATTGATTACGTGAGCCGTTTCCGGACAGCATCTCAGAAAAAAAAGGCACTTCAGGCTGCCAAAGACGGTAAGGTAGATATTTTGATCGGAACCCACAGGTTATTAAGCAAAGATGTACGGTTCAAAGACCTGGGGCTTCTCGTAGTTGATGAGGAACAAAAATTCGGGGTCAGCTCTAAAGAAAAACTCAAACAGCTTAGGGTAAACGTTGACACCCTGACACTTACTGCCACCCCCATTCCCCGAACCCTCCAGTTCTCCCTGATGGGCGCGAGGGATCTGTCCTATATCAACACCCCGCCACCCAACAGGTATCCCATCATTACAGAGGTACATGCGTTCAATGAGGATCTGATCAGGGATGCGGTAAACTATGAAGTTTCCAGGGGCGGACAGGTTTTCTTTGTGCATAACCGGGTTCAGAACATTGCGGAAGTGGCAGAAATCATCAGGCGGAACTGCCCTGACGCCAGGGTTGCCATCGGTCACGGTCAGCTTGACGGAAGTCAGCTCGAAAAAGTCATGGTAGACTTTATACACGGGGCCTATGATGTTTTGGTATCCACCACAATCATTGAGTCCGGGCTTGACATTCCCAATGCCAATACCATTATCATCAACAATGCGAACCATTTCGGCCTGAGTGACCTGCATCAAATGCGTGGCAGGGTCGGAAGAACAAACAAAAAGGCATTCTGCTACCTGCTTTCTCCCCCCATGAGCACCCTGACGGAAGAGGCCAGGCGCAGGCTTAAAGCCATTGAAGAGTTTTCAGAACTGGGAAGCGGCTTCAACATAGCTATGCGGGATCTTGATATCAGGGGAGCAGGAAATTTGCTTGGAGCCGAACAAAGCGGATTCATCAGTGAGGTGGGATTTGATACGTATCACAAGATCCTTGACGAAGCCATCGGCGAATTAAAAGAAAATGAATTCAAAGGGGTTTTTTCCGGGGGCCGTGAAAGTCCTGAAAAGGTTAAGCAGACAGCAGATTGTCAGCTTGAAACAGACCTTGAGCTTATGATCCCCAGTGAATATGTGTCAAATATTGAAGAAAGATTGCAGCTTTACAAAGAACTGGATAGTGTGGAAAACGAAACCCAGCTGCAGACATTTGCCGAAAAAATGGAGGATCGTTTCGGTCCGCTGCCCAATCCGGCAAAAGGCTTGTTGCAGGCAGTGAGACTACGCCGCAAGGCCCAATCCCTGGGGTTTGAGAAGCTGATCCTGAAAACAGAAAAGATGATTGGTTATCTGCCTGGCAGCGATCATGCCGGATATTACCAGGGTGAAATTTTCGGTCGGATACTCCAATACGTGCAAAACCATTCACGCCAAAGCCGGATAAAAGAGCTGAACGGTCACCTTTCTCTAACCATTAAACAGGTAAAATCCGTGGGCGATGCTCTTGAGATCATTACAGGTCTTTCAGGATCTCACTGATGTCCTGCCTGACTTTTTCTGTAATATGATCTGCCTTGACAGGGCTGTCACTTTCTGAATAAAGACGAATGACAGGTTCCGTATTCGACAAGCGAAGATGGATCCACTCCCGGTCAAACCAGATTTTCAACCCATCGGTCCTGTCTATGGGTTGACGGCTGTATTTTTCACCAAGTTTTTCAATGACCGCCGACAGATCAACATCGGCAGACAGCTCAATTTTATTTTTGGACATATAAAACTCAGGAAATTGCTTTTTCAGGCGGCTACAGCTTATTTTGCTTTTGGCCAGCCGGGTAAGAAAAAGTGCAATCCCAACGAGTGCATCTCTCCCGTAGTGCAAAGCCGGGTAAATCACCCCACCATTCCCTTCTCCGCCAATCACCGCATTGTGCTCCTTCATGGCAGCCACTACATTTACTTCACCTACAGCAGAATAAAAATGCTCCCCACCAGACCTGGCAGTCACCTCAGCAAGGGCCTGGGTCGACGACAGGTTGCTTACCGTATTCCCCGGTGTATGAGACAATACATAGTCAGCCACAGCAACCAGGGTATATTCCTCGCCAAACATTTCACCATCTTCAGAAACAATGGCCAGCCTGTCTACGTCAGGATCCACTGCAAAGCCAAGGTGGGCTCCTTGGCTTACCACCTCAGATGAAAGTCGAAGGAGGTGCTCCGGCAAAGGTTCGGGATTGTGCTGAAAACGCCCGGTGGGAGAACAATACACTTCAACCACCCGTTTTACCCCAAGTGCCTCCAGCAGCAAGGGAACAGCCACACCTCCGGAAGAGTTGATCCCGTCAACCACAATGGCAAACCCGGCCTCCCTGATGGCATCCGTATCAACAAGCGGAAGATCCAGTATTTTTTCTATGTGCATCTCCAGCAGGGTATCATTGGCCAGGTACTTACCAAGCTTGTCCACACTGACAAAGTCAAACGCCTGCAGGTCCATGAATTTTTGCATCTCCTCTCCCTGGGCAGCGGTCATGAACTCCCCTTTCTCATTGAGCAGCTTGAGGGCATTCCAGTTCACCGGGTTATGACTTGCGGTAATGATAATTCCACCCTGTGCCCCGTGATGCAGTACACCCAATTCAATGGTCGGCGTGGTGGAAAGACCCGCATCAATTATATCAATACCCATCGCCTGCAGTGTGCTTACCACAATTCCACTCACCAGCGGACCGGATAGCCTTGCATCACGACCAATCACCACTTGTATACGGTCGGTCTGGTGCCGTGACCTCAGCCACATTCCATATGCACCTGTAAACTTCATGACATCTGCCGGTGAGAGCCCCTCACCCGGACGTCCTCCGATGGTACCGCGAATACCCGAAATAGAATGAATTAAAGCCATAGCTTGTATAATAATTTTTCGAGCCCAAAGTTAATAATTATAAAGATCGGGAAATTTTACATGCGGTGTTTTTCTTTAATGGCTAAATTTGTATTGCGTAAGATCTTTCTCAACAACATTTCCGTGAACAGTTTCACCCTTTATAAGTATACGATATTTCTAACCGCTGTGATGTTATTCGGCGGTTGTATGCCAGCCAGGCATCTGTCTGAGGGTGAATACCTGCTGAGCCGCAACAATATTGAGGTACATGATGCAGAGATCGATCAGCATGAGCTGAGAAATTACATCCGTCAAACCCCCAACCGTCGCATCCTGGGGTTTTACCGTTTTCATTTGAATGTGTACCAGCTGGCAGATCGCGGAGAGGAAAACCGCCTGAAGCGCTGGATGAAAAACACCATAGGGGAACCTCCTGTCATTTACGACCCCATTGCCGCTGACCAAACTGCCGAACAATTCAGACTGTTCCTTCAAAATAAAGGGTATTTTAATGCTGAAACAGGGTTCGAGGTTGATACCGTAAGAAACAGGGTTCGGGTAAATTACGAAGTAAAGGGCAATCAGCCGTATACGATCCGACACATTGATTACAATATACCTGATACCCAGCTGGCAGGGTTTGTATTTACCGATACCATTCATTCACTGATCAATAAGGGTGACCGATATGATGTGGAAACCCTTCAGGAGGAAAGGCAACGTATTACCAGGAATCTCAAAGATGAAGGCTTTTTTAATTTCTCGAGGGATTATATTTTTTTCCGGGTGGACAGCACACTGAACAGCCAACAGGTAGATATTGAATTAATGATAGAAAACCCTGCAGACCGTGGAAGAAGCTTTGCAGGCGAAAACATGGGCCGCCCACATAAGAGGTACAAGATCAATGAAATATATGTGTTTCCCGAATATACCCGTTTGCAACCTGATCAGGAGTTCACCGATACGACCCGTTTGCAGACCAACAACAACAAGCAGGAGCCGGTTTATACCTTTCTGCATAACGGGGAGATGAAAATCAGGCCCCAGACCATCGCCAATAACATTTTACTTGAGCAGGGAGAATATTACAGCCTGAGCCGGCATGAACTGACCCATCGCTATCTGGCAGGCCTCAGGAATTTTCGTTACATCAATATGCAGTTTGAAGAAGCTCAGGCCGAATCTTCTCCAGACAGCCTGGGGCTACTGAACATGCGGGTTGAGCTTACCCGGTCGCCAGCACATGCCTTCACCGTGGAGGCTGAAGGCCTTAATACGGCCGGAAATCTTGGAGTTGGTGCCAATTTCCTCTTCCAAAACAGAAATGTATTTCGTGGAGCCGAAATGTTGAATCTAAGGCTGAAAGGAGCCCTGGAAATGTCAGGCGAGTCAGGGGATACAGATGTATTCCGGCGGCTGCCATTTAATACAGCAGAAATGGGAGCCGAAGTTTCCATCGATTTCCCTAAACTGTTGTTCCCGATTCGGATGGAGAGGCTTTCAAGAACCGCCCGCCCCCAAAGCACAATTCTCACCGGTATCAATTACAGGCATCGCCCGGATTATACCCGTTACATCCTGAACTTCAGCTATGGGTTTCAATGGAGCCAGGACAGCCGCCGGCAACACCAGCTGACACCCCTGGAGATAAGCTCCATCAAGATATTTAATGATTCCATTTTGCAGTCAAGAATCCCTGAAGCCAACCCACTGATCCTAAGCAGGTACAGAGACCACCTGATCGGAGGCCTGAAATACACTTACACCTACAGCACCCAGCAAATAGACCGGCAGGAAGACTTCGTATATTTCAGGGGCAACTTTGAATCGGCCGGAAACCTTATGCAGCTGACTGCAAGACAGCTGGATGCTTCAATGAATGAAGAGGGAAGCTACACCGTATTCGGCATCCCCTTTGCCCAGTATCTGAAAGCTGATGCAGATGTTCGCCTGTACCGGGCTATGGCTGAAGATAACACACTTGTTTTCAGACTAATGGGAGGCATCGGTGTGCCATACGGCAACCTCGACATTATGCCATTTATAAAAAGCTTTTATGGCGGGGGAGCCAACAGTGTAAGGGCCTGGAGCATATATAACCTCGGGCCCGGCAGCTACGGATCTGCAGACAAACTACGATTTGACAAGTACGGGGATATTAAGCTTGAAGCCAACATAGAATACCGATTCCCTGTGTACCGTTACTGGAAAGGGGCTCTTTTTGTGGATGCCGGAAACGTATGGTTTCTGGAAAAGAACGAACAATTCCCCGGCGGAGAGTTCAACGCAGACAGCTTTTATAAAGAAGTGGCCATCGGAGCCGGATTGGGTGTACGGCTTGATTTTAATTTCTTTTTGGTCAGGCTGGATGCGGCCTTCCCGGTCAGAGACCCGGGATTGGATCCCGGAGAAAAATGGATCGGACAGTTCCCCGGGTTCAGTGACTGGAATCTTAATCTGGGAATCGGGTATCCCTTCTGATATGCAAAAAACCGACATCATCCGCAGGATCAGTGCCGCATTCCCTTACCGGCAAACCAAAGATCAGGCATCCCTGACAACCCATCTGTCCGACTTTCTGACCGACAGTAACCCGGATTCTGTGTTTTTGCTGAAAGGCTATGCAGGTACGGGGAAAACCACCATTGTAAGCAGTCTTGTGAAGGTCCTGCCGGAATTCAACCTCAAAACTGTGCTGCTGGCCCCCACAGGAAGGGCTGCTAAAGTACTGGCAGGTTATGCCGGAAAACAAGCCCTCACCATCCACAAAAAAATTTACCGGATCCAGACCGCAGGTGATGGTTCCGTACAAATTGTCCGGCGGGAGAACAAACACAGCAATACCATTTTTATTGCAGACGAGGCCTCGATGATCCCCGGGTCAGATACCACAGAGCGGGGAAGTTTATTCGGCAGATCAAACCTGCTGGATGACCTCATTGAGTATGTGTATAATCAGAAGAACTGCCGCCTGCTATTGATCGGTGATACAGCTCAGCTCCCACCCGTACATTCTGCGGAAAGCCCTGCACTGAACAAATCATTTCTGGAAGGACATTACCAGGTGTTTGTCAGAGAGTACGAACTCAGGGAGGTGGTCAGGCAGGCCAGGGACAGCGGCATCCTTTACAATGCCACAAAACTTCGTTATATGCTTGCCGGAAACACAAACGGTTTCCCGGCTTTACAGACAGATCGGTACGGGGATGTGGTCCGCGTGCAGGGGCAGGAAGCAGCCGATGAGGTCGATAATGCATTCCTATCGGGGGGGAAGGAACAGGCGCTGATGATCTGCAGATCCAATAAAAGGGCCAACCTTTATAACCAGCATATACGGCAGCGGGTGTTGTTCATGGAAGACGAGATCAACGCGGGTGATCTGCTGATGGTCGTCAGAAACAACTATTACTGGTTGCCCGAAACTTCAGAAGCCGGGTTTATTGCCAACGGTGATATCATGGAACTCAAAAGGATTCAGCGAACGGAAGAAATTTACGGATTCCGTTTTGCTGATGTAACTGCCCGACTGACAGATTATCCGGACATGCCTGACATGGAGGTCAAGCTGATGCTTGATACCCTGCAGACGGAAACACCCGCCCTGCCCGAGACACATACCCGAAAACTGTTTGACGCCGTGGCTGAAGACTTCAGGGACATCCCGAATAAAAGAACCAGAATGTCTGCCATCAGGAACAGCCCCTATCTTAATGCACTTCAGGTCAAATACGCCTACGCAATGACCTGCCATAAGGCACAGGGCGGACAGTGGGAAAACGTATTCGTGGAAATGGGTTACCTTCCGGATAAAAAACCGGACATCGAATACCTTCGTTGGCTATATACTGCTTTTACCAGGGGGACGCAAAAAGTCTTCCTGCTCAATTTCGCGGATGACTTTTTCCTACCTGATAAACAATAAACCACGATAATAGATTATTCATTCGGACTCCGGCATATATTTTACGATCAGGTGTTTATATGTTATGAAAGAAAAGCGAGAAAAAGTTATTATATACTAGCTCCTGGTGCGCCTTGCCGGAAACACCGTCATTAATAACAAACCCTGGGGAAGTATCACTGAAAATGGCTGCGGCAAGTTCAATGACCTGTCCGGACATTTTCTCAGGGAGATCGCCGGGCTGGGTGCCAGTCACATCTGGCTGACCGGGGTACCGGAA
>Ga0207421_10001957_pt1 | contig 26006 bp, 25 predicted proteins | sample SodLakKL_010_SED_4_FD_187542 | JGI IMG/M metagenome (GOLD analysis project Ga0207421, IMG submission 187542) | Alkaline sediment microbial communities from Lake Tanatar, Kulunda Steppe, Russia - 8KL_010_SED (SPAdes) (version 2) | ecosystem: Environmental > Aquatic > Non-marine Saline and... | reverse complement strand
ACGGTTCGCCCGTTGCCACCGCCGCCGAATACCCCTCGTGGTACGCCGGCGCGTCCCCTACCGCGACGATCCGGGCTCCGATTGCTCGGACCCGCAGAAACAGGTCCGTCTCTTCGAAGTACAAGAAGAACCTTGGATCGAAACCGCCGGTCGCGCGGAAGGTGGCCGATCGAATCAGCATCACGCCTCCTCCTACCCACTCCGTCTCAACCGGGGATTCCCCGGGATGAACCGCACATCCCCTCTGCTGCGAGGCGCTGACACCGAGCGCCGAGAGCACTACTCCCATGGGATTAACCACGAGCCCCACTCGCTGGTATCGTCCATCGCCCACCAAGGTCGCCGGCGCAGTGATCCCCACATCCGGATGCGCGTCCATGAACCGGACAAGCGTTCTCAGGGCGTCCGGTTCGATCGACGCATCAGGGTTCAAGAAGAGCACATAGGGAGTGCTCACCGACCGGAACCCCAGGTTGCACGCCTTCCCAAAGCCCAAATTGTCTCGGCTACAGATCATCGCGCTCCAAGGATAGTCCCGGCGAACGACGATGCGGGTACGATCGCGACTGCAGTTGTCAACGACTATGCATTGAGCGAAGTTGCGTTCAACGGCTGGTTGAAGACGGTCGAGTGCTCGTCCGATCGTCCTTTCGGAGTTGAAGGTGACAATGATCGCGGTTACAAGAGGCGTCGAGTCCCGATGCAACGGATTCTCAGGCATTCTCCCAACCGCCTCAGCTCCACGCGACGGGTAAGAAGTTACGTCGGATTGCGCCCTCAACACCGGAACACCCCCGGTATATCCCTGGGGACGACGTTGCGAGTATCGACAATCGGAACACCGAGGCAACCATACTCGATCGACCGGTATTCACTGTGAGCGGTCATGAGAATCAACAGGTCGTAGTCAGCACTCACGGGAGACGAGCACAGGCCCTCGAACTCGGGGTACTCACGCTTGGGTGGAACGACGGAGACAAACGGGTCGTTGAAGGAAACGTCCGCCCCCATCTCCGCAAGCATCCGCATCACCGGATACGACGGCGATTCCCGGTCGTCATCGATGTCAGGCTTATATGCCAACCCGAGCAACAGAATCCGGGCTCCCCGCACCGATCGCGAGTGCTCGTTGAGCGCGTGGGCGGCGCCGGCAATCACCACTCCGGGCATCATGCGGTTGATTTCGCCGGCAAGCTCAATGAATCGCGTCGGTTGGCCGTACTCGCGTGCCTTCCAACTCAGATAGAACGGGTCGATCGGAATGCAGTGCCCCCCCAGTCCCGGCCCGGGATAGAACGGCATGAAGCCAAACGGCTTGGTGCGCGCAGCTTCAATAACCTCCCATATATCGATGTTCATCTTCATGAACAGCAGCTTGAGCTCATTCACAAGTGCGATATTGACTGAACGGAAGATGTTCTCAAGGAGCTTCGACGCTTCCGCCACTTCGGGCGATGAAGCAACAACTACCGTTGCATGGGTCGCGCGATACAGTGCTTCGACTAACCTGCCGGCAACCGGTCCGGAGCCGGCAACAACTTTCGGGATGGCCCCGACGGGGAATTCGGAGTTCCCCGGGTCCTCCCGCTCCGGCGAAAATCCTGCATAGAAATCGCTGCCGGCCTTGAGACCTGAGCCTTCCAAGATGGGAATCATCACTTCGGTTGTAGTTCCCGGATAGCTGGTAGACTCCAAGACTACCAGCATTCCCGGTCGCAAGTGCTCCGATACCGTTCGGCACGTCTGGACTACGAAAGAGAGGTCGGGCTGCTGGTGGCCGTCGAGCGGCGTGGGAACCGTGATCAACAGCGCGTCGCACTCCGTCAGGCGACTGAAGTCATCGGTCGCAACGAAGTCCTTTCTTCGCCCAGCTTCCGTAAGCTCATCGAGTCCGATATGTCGGAGATACGACCGTCCTGCCGTGAGAGATGCGATCTTGCTCGAGTCGATGTCGAATCCAAAACACCGCATTCCTGCACCCACGATACCGATGCAAGCGGGCAAGCCGACATACCCAAGCCCAATCACGCCGATCACGGCCGTTCGGGTCTTGAGCTTTTGCATGAGAGCGAGCGACGCTCCGGTCAGCGAAGCGTCTCCCTCGCCGTCTCCCTCGGCAAGAGCAGCAGGCAACGGCTCACCGGCCAATGCCCTTCTGGTGTCTCGGCGCATCGTCTTCGACCCGTCGGGTGACATGGCATCCACGACAGGTGGGGGTTCAGCAGTGCTCATCTATACGCTCCTTGCAGACGTTGACGTAACTGGGTCTCTCGGCGGGTAGCGAATGCCCACGCCTCCTACCTCAGTCGTCGCAGAACCGGATTCAACAGCGCACGCTTGAGAACTCTCAGCATGTTCCAGGCGCGGCTGGGCTGAGGGCGATAACGCATGTGGCGCAGCGGATTCTTCATCGCCTCCCGGAACTCAGCTTCCGTGATGCCCAGGGATCGACAGAAACCGTCCAGGTTAGCCGGGGCGGCATCACCCCGGCCATTGGCACGAAGCTTATCCCGGGCATCTTCCTTTCTCAGAAGCCCGGCCGTTGCCAGCTTGCTATAGCGCAGCAACTCAGGCTGCAGCGCAGGGAATTTGCACTGCCTGACGTAGTCTACGATGTTGTCCACCGAGCAATCGCTGTGTTCCTCGTCAGGACGGTGACTCATCCAACCCAACTCGTTTTGAATGGTCGCGAAAATCCGATCGTAATCCCAATCGAGGTAGTCAGGCATGTTGATAGCCGCGCTGTGGAACACCCGTTCGATCCCGGTCCACCAGAACAAATGGTAGGCTACCTTCCTCTTCCAGTCGCCGGTGTACAACAGCTGCCTTGCCGCCTGGAGCAAAGGATCGCCGGCGAGAACGTTCCGGAAAAACCCGATCTGTCCGGCCATAAAGAACTCGGGCGACACGTACTCTTCGGTGCGGCGCGAGGTCCCCGTTACCACAAGCGGGACTTTGAAGGCGGCCGCGGCCATTTCAGTGGCAACCGCAATACCCCGCATGCACACAGGGCAGAAGAAGCCGGTCTTCAGGAAGAAGCTCCGATACAGCTGCATAAGCAGCGGCTTGCTTATTCCGTAGAAGATGTGGTCTACTCCCAGCACTTCGACCGTGCGCTCGATGTTTCGCCGCGCATGATCGGTCAGAAAGCCCTGGTCCCACGTCACCGCAAGGCAACGCAGATCAAACTCTTTGCGACAAAGGTAGAGAACGTACGTACTGTCCTTGCCCCCCGAGAGAGGCACAAGCACGTCGTACGGCCGGTTCTTCTTACGGCAATCAGCAAACATCTGCTCGAGCGCACGGCGACGTCCCTCTTTGCGCTCCGGCCAGTTCCCCCACTCTCGGTCAAAGGACTTGCAGATCGAGCAAGTCCCTCCTTCGTCTATCCGGACACCGGGTATTCCCTCATGCGCCAGACAGCGCTCGCACTCTCTTACTGTGTACGCCACTTATCTACCCCATCCTCCACTTTTGGCACTCACTGTCCCGATCACACAGGACCATAGATCCCGCTCGCAAGCGAATGGCTGCGAAGCCATTCTCGATCGTTGTCCGAATAACGTATCCATCGGTCCACGAGGCCGGCCCATTCTACCGGCACTTGAAGCCTCGCCCATGCTTGCTCAGTTCCGCGCGAAAGCCGCTCGTAGAGCTGTTCATTGTTTGCAAGCTCCTCGACCATCTCGGCAAGGTGCCGCCCGCGACCGGCTTGGAAGAACAGAACTCCCTGCCCTTCTACGAGCCTCCCCTCGAACACCGGATGATCCGAAACAACAACCGGTGTCCGCACAGCAAGCGCTTCGTTGACTACAATGGGGAAGCCTTCGGGATAGTTCCTCCTGCTCGGGACTAGAACAAGATCGCATTCACGCATGAGGGTAAGAACGCGCGACGACGGGAGACGGCCGAGGAACTCAATTATGCCGGGGCTAAGTCCGGAACGTGCAGCCTGAGCCCGACAATAGCCCTCGTCACGCCCCCCTCCGACGATACGGAGCTGCGCCTTCACGCCTCTCGCTCTCAGGAGTCTTGTCGCTTCGATGCATTCAGGCACCCCTTTCGACCGAAGTACCGCGCCCACGTACAGTAGCAGCAATGCGTCCTCACGCCCCGCTCCGGTTCCGTTCTTCCCCGGGCCATGCTTCGCCGAGTACTCCCTGGGAGTTGGCGAGGCAGGCCAATCCCAAGGGATGATGCGACCAGGCTCAACGCCGAGTCCAAGCAACTGGCGAGAGGCGGTCACGTTGTGATTGGCGATCCATTCCAACGAGCTGCGCCGTAACACGCGAGACAACCGACGGTTCTGCCGTCGGCCGCGAAGCCCGCCTCCGATGAAGCTGTCGGCGAGAAGCGGCAAGACTCTCACCGGCGTGTCACAGAAGTGATCGAGTACCGGAGCAAGCGGTGTGCGAACCAGAAGGTGGCTTGGGTGTCGCTCTTCCACCAGACGCACCAGTTCCGCAACGGAAGTGTCGCGCCAGAGCCGGACACCGACCGCATGGACCCCGTTCGCCAAATCCCGTTCGTACGATTGGCTTGCCTGAAGGCAAATCACCGATACGTCGTCCGCGGTCTTCAGCAAACTGCCGGCGTGAGCCACCGAGTGCCGTTGGTGCCGGTACGTCTCCTCTCCGCCGCCGGCCAAGCGATCGTACGCCTCGCCGTAGTCACCGTACTGGACGAACGTCACACGCATCGTCGGCTTCCCTGACTGCGCTCTGTGGGGCATGCCCCGTCTTGTGTACTTTGGAGGCGCTGATAACCCGTGTCCTGCCTTCTTCGTCACAGTGGCGCCGGACCGTCCCGTATCCCTCCGCGCTCCGGAACAGACGATCGACCAGCCGCTCTTGACCGGCACCGATTTCGAAGACCAAGACGCCGTTCTCTTTCAGCATGTCCCCGGCACCCTTGATCAACCGCCGATACACGTCCATGCCGTAGGGCCCGGCATCCAGCGCCACCGCCGGTTCGTGTTCACGGATTTCGTCCTCGAGCTTCGCCAGAGCAGCGGTAGGGAGATACGGGGGATTACAGACCACCAAATCGAGCGCCCCACGTAATCCGGCTTCGTCCAACGGATCAAAGAGATCCCCATGGTATACGGCGATGCGCCGTTCTAGGCCAAAACGAGCGACCTGCCTCCGCGCAAGCTCCACGGCCTCGGCGCTGACATCGGTGGCGACGACTCGCACCTCAGGAGCGTACCACGCAAGGGCAACGGCAATGTTCCCGCTCCCGGTTCCGACGTCGGCGACAACCAGCCCGTCACCCTCCACGAGCTCCACGGGACTATTCCCATCGCGAAGAGGCGACTCGATTGCCGAAGAAACGACGGGTTCTAAACCCTTCCGGGTTCTCGTCCTGTCCGCCCCCGCTGGAGTGCGCGCCCGGAGAACGTCGAGAGCTACCGAGACAAGAAGCTCCGTCTCCGCTCGTGGGATCAGAGCAGACCGGTCGCATTCCAGCTCGAGTCCCATGAAGGAAGCTCTGCCGAGCAGGTACTCCAGAGGGACTCCTTCCCGGCGCCCGGCGGCAATAGCCGTCAGCTCGTCCGGTAATGGTGCCCGCATCTCAGCGCGACGCACCGCACCCCCCGTGTATATGTCGATCAGGTGCAGCGTATCCTGAACGGCATCGCGAACCCCAGCGTCCTCGAGCGCCTGATACACCCGCTGCAAGCCGGTAAACACGGCTACGCTTCCAAGCTCGAAACCGTTACGGTTCCGCCGCGTAGGAGCGCGGCGGTTCTAAGAATGTCCCCGAGACCCTCGGCATACGCGGGTGTAGCTCCGGGCAACACGATCACAAACTCATCGCCGCTGCGCCATCCGATATGGTCGGTTTCCCTGACCCTACCGGTAACCGTCTGCATCAGGCGCCGCAATTCCCGTTGGGAATATCGGGTACCGTTGAGCTTGCAGACCAACAGAGTGGGCGCCTCCCCGGTGCGGGTCATCCTACGCCGTTCGTACTCCATAAGCCCTTGTAGCTCCAGGCTGTTGTAGATGCCGCAGTTTGGCGTACCCTTCCGTTCCCGGCGCCTGACTTTCCGCGCCGGCCACGCCTCTGCCTGAGGCAGATTCTGCGTCCTTCGTTCGCTTCGAGTTCCAGTTAACGTTTCGACACTCATAGCCTTCCTCCTCGACCAGTGAACTCGTCGGCGCAAATCGTAGATGCCGATCGAACTGAATCCCCACACCGTCGTGGTTCTGCCGTATCACCTTTCCCTCGACTGCTACAGCCACCTCCGGGGAAACGTGCACCAGCTCAGGTAGGGTTCCGATGACTAGGTGCAGTTCGAGCTCTACCCGCGTACCGACCGCAGGGATATCCGATAGATCCGATAGATAGACGAACGCTCCGTTCGCCGAGATGTCTCGGGTATGCGTCGGAGTAAGCCGAATCCTTCTGACCGGAGAAACGCGGACGGACAATGATGCCGGTACATCCAGAGAGAACCGCTCGAGAGCTCTTCGATCGCTTGATAACATAATCACACCCTCGCCGACGATCTGCGACTATCTACGACTATCTAACTATCCAATTGACGAAGTCATCGATGCGGAACCGTGAAGCGAAGCGCAGGGCGGAGTGACAAGTTTGCGTCACGGTCAAGCCAAAGAGTTCCATCAGCAGTCACAACGGTGCCGCCCGCAAACCGAACGCCGAGCTCGACCGAAGGACCGAAGAGCATCCGGCTATCAAGCGCGCCGACAAGTCGATTGTCGTCGTCATCCGGCCCGGCAACAAAGACTGCCGTGTAGATCGAACGGGCAACCCGGTATTCTCCTTGGGCGCCGAACCCAACCCGCACTACGTCTCCAAAACGCACATACCGCGTCATCCCCGCAGCAAGGCTATAGTGTGTGCGCCGCCCAAGAAGCTCCGCGGGTCTAAAAGGCTCCGGCAGTGCTTCTTCGTCGCCGAGATCACGCGCCAACTCGGCCCGCACCAGCTCCCGGTCGACAAAGGTGATGCCGTAGCGAAGCCGCACCTGCAACGAGACGGGCGCGCCCGAATCCTGCTTGAACGGCAGCACGTCGTACATGAACCCTAACGACTGGTTGCTTCCGTCCGTGCCTCCAATCGTCTCGATTTGATTTACGAAATAGGCACCGAGGTCCATCACGCCACCAATCGAGAGCGATGAGTACCCGCCGACCAATGGGGGAAGCTCTCCCGGCTCGAACTCGGAGTAAACACCGACGGCGGTGGCGTTGGATCCGGCCGGCACGTCGAGGCTTTGAGCCCAGAGAAGCGCGGGGCCTCCGGCGAGAAGCCAGACAACACCGACAACCGGAGCCATCGACATCGCACGCCTTCCATACGTCTGGAGCCGTGGCAGTCGCCGCCCAATCGCCTCACAGACCAGTTGAACTATCGTAGGAAACGTTCGGAGAATGAGGAGAAGGTCTAGCCATAGAGACATGGTTTTCTCATAACGGATATCAAGTCGAATCATCTCGGCAAACGAAAGCTTATTCTTCCCGCTAACCTGCCACAGACCTGTAAGCCCCGGAAGGATACTGAAACGGTGGCGGTGCCACCGCTGATACTCTGCGGCCTCATACGGTATACAAGGCCGTGGCCCCACAAGGCTCATATCGCCACGCAACACGTTGTAGAGCTGGGGAAGCTCATCGATGCACGTCACCCGTAGAAACCTACCCCCAGGGATAATCCGAGGGTCGCGGTCATCGAGTTTGGCCATGCTCCCACCCGCTCGGATGAAAGCAGCGGCGTGTGCGCTGTGGAAGCCCTGGTCACTGTTACAGTGCATGGTCCTGAACTTGAAGAACCGGAATTCCTTCCCCCCCCGTCCAACCCGGGGCTGAGTGAAGAACACAGGCCCCGGAGATACCAGCCTGATGTACAGCGCTACCAATGCAAAGAGCGGCGCGCAGAGAAAGAGTCCAACCGTTGCTCCGACTATATCCAGCCGTCTTTTCCACCGCGGCGTCGGCCGAGCGAGGACGCTCTCCACGCCGGCAGCGACTCCTCTTCCGTTGGCTCCCCGTGTCGAGGCCTCTTCGGCCCCGGCACCTCCGTTTGTGCTTCTAACACCCGTTACGCCGGCATCGATCGCATACCCCCCGGCCTCCAAGCGTTCCTCACTAATCTCCACGCGATCCGATGCGCCGACGTCACCTCGATCCATGAGCGCCACCGCCCCCGGACCGCCCGGATAAGTCGAACACTCCTCCAACACGCACTCCGGCGGAAGCTCATGCGCCAGCGACTTCGCCACGCTCCGTGCGCCGGCCTCGTCGGTAGCCACGAGCAAGACGCCCAGCCGCTGAGAATCCAGCCTGCCGATCGCATCGGTCGCCCGGATCCGGGCGACGAGTCGAGACGCGATTCGCTCCGGTTCCTCCGGAACACTCTCCTTAGACGCCTTAGACGCGTTGGAAAGAAGCGACGTCGGCGGCGGCGAAGTCCGCGGTAAGCGAAGCACAAGGAGCGAAAGCGAAGCGTTCAGGCGATCCGAACGGAGACACTCATATCGGATTAACCGTACGAAAGCCTCCTGTGGATATATGCCTCGGGGATGTACGGAGCCGGCCGCGTCGGACACCAGGCCGAATACCAGGCCCGATAAGAGAGGTCTCCACGCTATCGGAGATCGGGCTGCCGGCATCTTGGGACCGCGTTGTGCCGCCGCATACTCATCGTTCATGCCGCACTGCCTCCTGACAACCTTGCCGTCTTGCGGCAAGAGCACACTCCAAGCCCTTAGCTTGTCTGCTGCGCGATTCGTTCGGTCTCTTCACTGAGTCCGCGCCGGCACACCGGTTCTCGGGTCCGACACCGCCGTCAACCGGTGCTCGGCAGCCGCCGGCAGGCGCTCGCCAGGCCGTGGATACACTACGATCCTCCGTCTCGCTCCCTCCGGTAGAACACCCCGGGATGCGAAACGATGCCGCCGAACGAATGGTTCGCCACCGTACCGCCGAAACTGGTTCCGATGCGCGCAGCAAGCGCGGGCCTTGCACTATGGTTGAGGTGTAGGGTACCGCCGCGTATCGCGGAAGAACATCGAGAAAAGGTATGCGTTTCTTCGTATTCACATCACCACGACGAGTTTTGCAGGCACCTGATCTAAGGTCACTCGAGATAGGTAAACACTATGATAGGGATGATGATATCTCCGTATTCGGCTCGTCCCTGCGCAGTAGGTCCGGCAACCTGAGATTACAGGTTCTTGGCCCCCCAGAGAGCCGCCTGCATCCGGTTAGGAACGTTTATCTTTTTGTATATCTTATAGATATGCGTCTTCACGGTGTTGGTGCTTATGAACAACTTGTCCGCGATCTCCTGATTGGAAGCACCTACGCACACCAGCGCCAGAATTTCCCGTTCTCGCCTGCTGAGATCTCCCGCCTCGGTTCGCCTGCTGCCGCCGCCTCCAACTCGACCGGATCGCATGGCGGCGGCAAGCAAGGTCTCCCGCCCAATCCACACAGCGCCCCCCAGCAGCGCATGAACTCCGCGGACGACCAGCGCATACTCGTCGTCCTCATAGAATAACCCCCGTATTCCGTGAAACACTGAGTCGCTGATCCACGGCCGGTCACGTGGAACGTTGAAGAGCGCAACGGGCATGCTATCCACCGGGCGGACGTTCCCAAGCCCGTGTACGAAGCGATCGAAACTGATGTGGGTCAAGTCCACGAGAAGCAGCTGTCTGGTCTCTCCTGCCAGGGCCACCAACGATAGCGCCTCCTCCAAGCTTCCATGCAAAGCAGTCGGGAGCTCCGCGCTTAAGGCGTCTACGAAATACTTGGTTTGTACGTTTGCGGCCCCCACGAAGTGCACTCGGCCTTTCGGTTGGGGAACCGCTTCTTCGGTTCCCTCTCCGTCTGCCTCCGGGCTTTGCACGGGTTCACGGGATGCCTGAAGATTCCCACTTGTTCCGGAGGGACTGCCGGCGTCAGGAGCGAAGACCTCCGCTCCGTCAACGTGCACAGTTCTTCCTTTGCTACCCACTTGGACCACCCCCTCCGCGTGAATTTACCTAATTATGCAGCATGCATATCAATCCCAAAGATGTACAAAATACAACATATTGCTGACTCCGTAAACAATGGCATAATGATATAGCATGTTTTTTCTGGTGATATCAGAGAATCGGTAGTGACGGTTCCCATCGTCCGGGTGGATAATCGATTTCAAAGCGGAACTCCGCGCAAGGGCGCCCAAAAATGAACCAGACCCGAAGCAAGGAAAACGGCCGTTCCCTCCGCCCAGCCGGGCCCCAACTGACCGAGTTGACGCTCGCCGAGACGATTATTCGCTACGTTGGCATTCTGTATCGTTACCGGTGGTGGATTGGCATCGTCACGTTCTTTGCCGCCGGCGGAATCGTAGCATTCTCGATTGTCTCACTGCGGTTGCCGCCGGAAGAGAGCCCGATGCCCAACACGTATGAGGCACAGGCTACGCTCCTCATGGGCGAAGATCCCCTCGAAGCGGGCGCAAGCGCGATTTTGGAAGCGCTAGGCATGGCAACGATGGAATCACGCACGGCGCTCACCTCCGGCCGGCTGGCGCTTCAAGTGCTCGAAAGCAGAGCGTTTATCGACACGATCATCGAGCGCAACGCGATGGTAGCTCGGTACGGGCTGGAAGACATGAACAATACCCGCCGTCGTGCATTCGTCCGGGCCCGCTCGGATTATGCCTACGAACCGCCGACTGCACTTCTGACGATCTCCTACCGCGACATCCATCCCGAGTACACCCGACAAGTAGTCGACAGCATGGTTGCCGAGCTCACCCAATGGTTTAGCGAGCGCGATCGCATCATCCGGGGACGGACTCTGGAAGCGTTGGAGACAACGCTTGCGGAAGTGGAACGGGAGATCACCGCGCTTGAATCCGAGATACGGGCTTTCCAGCAGCGTTACGGAGTGCTCGGCGTGGAGGAAATAGCTTCCTCACAGGCGGCGATGTTGAGGACGCTCGAGAACGAGCTCGTGCAACTTGAGCGGGCGATTCGGACGGCAGCCGAGCGCACACGCCTCCGCGACGATCCCGAGCTCATACGGTTGCGTTCGGAACGCGACACGGTAATCGATCTCATGAGGCAGGTCGAGGCGGGCCACGCCGGTGGAGACCGGACCACGCCGGCGCGCTCGGAGCTTCCCGATCTTGCGTTACGTCTGAGCCGTCTCCAGTCAGACATTGAGATTCAGCAGCGTATTCGCACGTCACTTCAGGAGCAGTATGAGCTTGCACGGCTCACAGCATCGGCCCCGCCCGCCTTCACCATTCTCGAGTCCGCCGAGGTGCCGGACGAAAAGGTTGCCCCGTCTCGCGCTCGACTCTGCGTGACCGTGACGCTCGCCGCATTCGCGGCGAGTGTCACGCTGGCACTCATTCACGACGCGTTCAAATCGGCCAAGCTCAAGCAATCACGTGGATCGCCTCCGGCCGCAGCCGACAGCCTGTCGACCCCGGATTCCGCTCTGGAACCGGTAACACGGAGGGGGTAAGCCCATGAAGACCCGCAGAACCAAGCGGCCCTGCCATACGAGAAAACACCGCCTGATGATACGCGTGCAGGCCGTTTCGGCGGCGTTGGCACTCCTCGTCCTCGTTCCCACCGCCATAGCCCACGGCCAGTCGGCGGAGCGCGATGCGTTACGGCAAGCACCCACAATAGCCGGTGCTCCGGTCCTGGATCAAATCGAACGTCTCCAGTTGGCTACGGTCACCACCGGCTATCCGGTTACACCCGGAGACGTCTATCGCCTTTCCTACCGGCGAAACGGTGAGCCGGTCAGCATGGAGCTTGTCGTCGACAACGACTATTCGATCAACTTGAGCCTCTTTGGGAGACTCGACGCGACGGGCACAACCTTCGCCCAGATCAAGCCCAGAATCGAGCGTCTCGTCGAGAATGCCATTCCCCGGAGCTTGCCGGTTGTTACATTGGAATCAGTTGGCGTCTTTCAGGTCAGGATAGCCGGACAGATAGCACAGAGCCGAGTCCTGACCGCGTGGGGGATGACACGACTGTCGGACGTAGTCCGCGATCACTTGGCGCCATACTCCTCCGTTCGATCGATAACGATCGTGGGCGAAGACCGTTCGGAAAGGTCCTACGATCTCTTTCGAGCACTGGAAGCTGGTGATGAGAGCCAGGATCCCTATGTGAAGCCGGGTGACACGGTACGAATCGGCCGAGCCGAGCGTGTCGTGTACGTCGGAGGGGAAGTAAACGAGCCTGGTCGGGTCGAGCTTCTCCCGCAGGAGACGTTCGATGATGCGCTTCGTTACGTGCGAGGTCTCGACCGAAACGCAGACCTGACGCGAACACGAGTGACCCGCTCGGAGGATCGAAGCATTCGAACGCATTTCGTCAATCTCACCGACCCTGCTACAGAGCTCGTTCTCTATGACGGCGACGTCGTGATCATTCCCATGCGACGCTCTCATCAGACCGTAGTCTACGTGGAAGAACGCCTGCCTCTCCCGTACCTGGCCGAAGCCGTACCCGGCTTCCCGGAACCTTCACGCCGAGTTGTGCCGATCGGGAGCGGCGAGACGCTTCACGGAGTTCTTCAGCAAGTGCGCGGCGAGCTTTCGCCGCAAGCTGATCTGTCGCAAGGTTTCCTTGTCCGAGACGGCAGACGAGTCACGGTCCCGGTGAGCTTCGAACGACTCCTGTACTCGTGGGAGGAGGAGCTCGACGTGACACTCGAACCGTTCGACCGCATTGTCGTTCCGTATCAGTCCTTCCTCGCTGAAGACGACGAGAACGACGTGTTTCCGTCTCCCGATGCGCCAATCGACCCCGATTCCCTGTTGCCTGACGGGCTTGTCACTACCGAGATGATGGATGCGGCGCTCGCCGAACTCCTCGATTCCGTATACCCCGCAGTACCGATCGGGCTCGACGAACCCTATGAGCACGAAGAAGAGCCGATCGTGCTGATCACTGGAGCAGTAAACGCGCCGGGACGATACCCGCTCCTCCCCGGCCGAAACGCGTACACGCACATCCGCCGTGCCGGGGGCTTCAACCGAGAGATGAACGTCAACGAAGCATTTCGCGTCTTCGATGCCGGCGGCAACGTTAAGCCAAACGACGCCCCAATCGAAGCGGGCGATCATATCGAAGTGATGCGGAACTCATTTGTTTACAACTACAACCGCTACTTCCCGGTTGTAGCCACCGGAGTCGGGTTCTTAGCAACAATCGTCGCAACGATCTCACTGTTCGGCCTATAGGCAGGAGGAACCGTATGCCGTTCACCGTCAGCCGGCTTTCGCTGTCCGGCTTGCTTCTCTTTGAGCCACACCATTTTCAGGACGAACGAGGCTGGTTTGCCGAGCAATACCGACACAGCGACTTCGTCCGAGCCGGAGTGATGGAGCAGTTCGTACAGGACAACGTCTCCTTCTCAGTTCACGGCGTCATCCGGGGTTTGCACTATCAGGTCGATCCGGCCGAACAAGCCAAGCTGGTCGCCGTACTGGAGGGTGAAGTCTACGATGTCGCCGTCGATCTCCGCATCGGCTCGTCTACGTACCTTCAATGGACAAGCGTCCTGCTGAGCGCGGAGCGCGGCTCGCTTCTGTATATACCGGCGGGGTTCGCTCACGGCTTCGCGGTAGTCTCGGAGACTGCGGTGATATCCTACAAGTGTAGCGCCGAATACGAGCCCGCATGTGAACGTGGGATCCGCTGGGACGATCCCACGTTGGGCATCGAGTGGCCCGTCACAAGTCCCATAGTATCGCCCAAGGATCGCGAGCTACCCTTAGTCGCTGAACTCCTGCATGGGAAACAACCGGTTTCCGAAGACCCGGCGGATCTCGAGCTTCCAAGTGTTCCAGACCCATCGATTGGAGCCGGCTCTCCGTCGTCTTACCGTTCTTCGGAACCTTACAGCCTCCCCAACGCTACCTCCCGGCTCGGAGGCTCTCCATGATCTGGCTACTGGGCGCCAAGGGTATGCTTGGCCGGATCGTGGAGGAAGAGCTGGAAGAGGCCGGCCTCCCTATCCGGTCGTCGGGCAGTGAATGCGATGTGACCGACTCACGATCGATCCGGCGACATGCGCCGACGCCGCGGCCTGCATGGATTGTGAACTGTACCGGATACACAGCCGTCGATCGCGCCGAGAAGGAGCCGGGCAGCGCCTGGGCGGTTAACCGAGACGGGCCGGCGAACATCGCCCGATATGCAAGCGGTATATCGTCCCGGCTCATCCACATATCCACCGATTACGTCTTTGGAGGACCGAGTGAGAGCTATGCATCTCGAGCAACCGGTGACAATCCGCGCAATCAAGCCGAAGGCTACCCGCCCGAAGGCTACTCCGAGGCGGCTTGGCCGGCGCCGATCAACGTCTACGGCTCGACCAAGGAGGCCGGAGAACGTATCGTTCGTCGGCTTCTCCATGAACATATCATTATCCGCACCGCGTGGCTCTACGCCGAGCACGGCACCAACTTCCTCCTCACCATGCTCCGACTCATGTCAAAGAACGAGCAAGTGAGCGTCGTCGCAGACCAGATCGGCTCCCCGACCTACGCACGCGACCTCGCTCGCGCCGTCTTGAGCATCGTCACTGCGCGTGCATTGCACTCCGGGGTCTTCCATTTCACCAACGCCGGAAGGACCAGTTGGCATGAGTTCGCATGCGCGATTCAGGAGCAGGCACTTGCTCGGGACATCCTCAAGAGTCGTGCCTGTATCACCCCCGTAACGAGCGATGCGTACCCGACCGCCGCGGTACGCCCTCGATTCAGCGTACTGAGCTGCAAGCGGATCGGATCCTGCTATGACGTAGTCCCTCGCCCCTGGATCGACGGCCTTGCCGACTGTCTGGAACGGATCCCCCCGACGTTCCTGCGTCCAGGAGTGCAAAAGGTACCGGCTCACCGAGCGGTTCAAACCATCCGCCATAGGAGCGCACAGCAATGAGTACTGTTTCTCGACCGCTGCAAACCGTCCTCGTAACCGGTGGTTGTGGCTTCATCGGAACCAACTTCATACGCTATCTCTTTGAACACCCTCAGTTTACCGGAACGATCATCAACTTGGACGCACTTACCTACGCCGGCAATCCGCACAACCTCCGAGATGTCGAAGAGCTTCACGGTCCCGCGAGATCCGACAGATACCGGTTCTACCACACTGACATTCGCGACTTGGGCGCCGTCGAAGCTATCTTCAATGAGAACGCTATCGACACGGTCGTGCATTTCGCCGCAGAGTCCCACGTCGATAGGTCGATCTCCGGCCCACGGACCTTCGTTGAAACCAACGTGGTGGGAACCCTCAACCTTCTGGAAGCCGCACGCCGAAGCTGGCTCCATCCCCCGGGAACCCAACGGGCCAACACGATGCGAGGCAGAACCACCGAACCCGGCGACTCCACCCACAGCGATTCCTTAGTCAAACGCAGCGCGGCACTGCGCATCCAGAAGGCCCGCGTCCGTGCGCCATACGTTCCCGGCGGAAACGCGGCTACGACGCCGCGCACCGACGTACTGTTCCACCATGTGAGCACTGACGAAGTCTTCGGATCGCTCGGCCTCACCGGTTCGTTCAGCGAGAACAGTCCGTACGCGCCGCGCAGCCCTTACTCCGCGTCCAAGGCGGCTTCCGATCACCTCGTGCGTGCCTATGCGCACACGTACGGGTTGCCGGTCACGATCTCTAACTGCTCCAACAACTATGGACCGTATCAGTTCCCCGAGAAGATGCTCCCGCTGATGATTCTCAATGCGGCGGAAGGCCAGGAGCTTCCCGTGTATGGTGCCGGCACGAATGTCCGCGACTGGCTCTATGTGGAAGACCACGCGGCGGCTATCGAGCTCATCCTGCGGCGAGGGCGCGCAGGCGAAACGTATCTCATCGGCGGTCGTAACGAGTGGCAGAACATCCGCCTCGTGGAAGCGGTATGCGATAAGCTGGCAACGCTCAACGGAAGGACGGCAGACGAGTACCGCCGTCTCATCCGTCACGTGGCCGATCGTCCCGGACATGACTACCGCTATGCGATCTCCAGCGACAAGATCGAGCACGAGCTCGGATGGCGGCCGCGCCACGACTTCTCCACCGGGCTCGATGACACCATTGCCTGGTATCTTGCCAACCCCGACTGGGTCCAGCTCGTACGATCCGGGGCATACCGCGATTGGATGGAAGCAAACTACGCCCACCGCTGATCGTGGCTCCTCACGGCCATCGGGAATGGGTGCGACGCACCGTTGCGTTGGGCGACGCACCCTCCCGCTCGTCGTCTTCGGACTCTCCACCGTTACTTCACTAGTAAGCCCTCGGACTCTGCACTTCCCGTCTCAGTATTCTCAATCAGGATGGAAAGAAAGGACCGCCGGCCCCGCAGGGGTGACAAGTGTCGGCCTCCCCAAGAGGGGTTAGCCGGCTACTCCAGGGGGGATGGAGCAACCGGCACAGGACCAGCACGCCGACCACCTACGGGATCCAGCGATCCACAATATCTCGATTCTCCTCGACCCAGCGCTTTGCGTTTTCGTACTCGTTCCCTTCCGCATTCCACTCCATCAGATCGGCGAAATCCTCGACTTCCCAGTAGAAGTTATCAAGGAACTGGTACACCTCCGGCATATCGTCTTTGAGGCCGGCGCGAACGATCGCCGCTACGTACTCAACCTCGCCGTAGACCAGAAGCGGATCCTCCAAGTACTTCAGCTCGTGCCGCCCTTCCTTGGGATGCGGCGTCCAGCCGGTCACCACGATCCACTCCTCGTTGTTGTAAGCTTCCGCCAACGCGCTCTGCATGGCCGCGTCGCTACTCTCCACGAGGCTCATATTCGTGAGATCGTACTGTTCGATGGCCTCCTCGGTTGCCCGCATGATCCCCGCCCCGGGCTCGATCCCGATGATTTCGTTACCGAACCGGTCGGCATGCTCGTTTAGCTGCTCGATACTGTCGATCTCCACATATGTGGGCACCATGAGTCCAATCCGCGCCCCTTCCAGCACCGGGCTCAACTCTTCCACCCGTCCCGCAGTCTCTTCCCGGTAAGCCGAATGGGTGTGAGGCAGCCATGCGGAGAGCATACCATCGGCGTCTCCCGCGGCAATACCGGACCACATCGGGCCGGCGTCGACAGCGGTGATTGTCACATCATACCCCATCTCCTCGAGAACCACCTGGGCTACGTACGTAGCCGCGATCTCTCCTTCCCATTCCACGTAGAGAAGCTCTACCTCCTGCGGTCGCTCCTCCTCCTGGCCTGCGGCGACCACGGATAGTATCCCCACCGTGGTAAGAAGAAGAGTCACCAAAACTAACGTAACAACATGTTTCACGCTTAACCTCCTTGCGACGCCCGAGTCCAACGTTGCTTCCGACTTTGGCAAGAGAAGCCGTCCTAGACTCCGTGCGTCTTAGTGCGCTACTTCTTGGGCCGCAACATGCTTCTCTGATGCCATCAGTGTCCAGTATATAGTGCACTACATGCAAAGACCCGCTATACGGAAAAAACTACTCACTCTCGTGCGTGTAGTCAACAATTTCCTGCTACCGGTACGAACGCTGGAGAGCGTGTAGACTCCCCGCCCCACACACACACGCACTCACCCGGCTGCGGCCATTCTTCCCGTAGACCGCCAAGCGAAGGGTCTATGGGGAGGGGGAGTGGAAGCACTTCCGGCTCCGAAAGCCTCCGATCCCCCGACACGTGCCTTGAAGATTCGCCTACACAGTCACGTACCCGTAAGCCAAGAGCGCCAAGAAGAAGCCGGTCAGAAACACCGTGACCTGGTTGAAGCTGAACTTGTGCCGGCGCACCGCAGCCAGCACTCCATCCACTCTTCGAACAAGGCCGAAATACGCTGCAACCGCAAGCACAAGCATCACCAGAAACGCCACGATTTTCTCTGCCGAGTACGCCCCCGTCGCCGTGTACTCAGGACCAAACACCAGAGCCACCGCCGGCCCTCCGAATATCCCACCGGCAAAGCAGACCGCCCCGATGATCAACGAGATCCCGTTGACGAAGGGGTCGCGGGAAGGCCGTTCGGCCGGTTGCTCCTGCTTCGCTTCGCCGATCTCCGGCCGCCCAAAGAGAATAGTCGAGTACTTCACGAACGAGAGGAGCGTACCAAGGTTGACCACGTAGATGGCAAGCTCCCAAAGGTTCCCCTGCAACCCTTCCTGGATGAAGTACTTGGAGATACTCCCGTTGAAGAACGGCGCTCCGGTGATGCCCAGTACGCCGGCAAGTGCGGCGACCCCGACCGCGGGCATTCGCCGAAGCACCCCGCGAATCTTATCGTACGAACGAACCCCGTACTCCTCGATGATGATGCCGGCGGTGAGGAAGAGGAGCCCCTTGAAAAACGCGTGGTTGATCATATGGTACATGCCTCCCCAGAAGGCCAGATCCGACCCACCGTGAAGCCCCATGACGATCAACCCCACCTGACTCACCGTGTGGTACGCGAGGATCAGCTTGATATCCTTCTGGGCAATCGCTAAGAGGAAGCCGACCGTCGCCGTGACGAACCCCAACACCGCAAAGAAGCCGCTTGCATCTATTGCGGGCATGAACGTCCACTGCAGGCGCACCAGGAGGTATACTCCCACCTTGACCTGAACGCCCGACAGGATCGCGGACACGATCGACGGCGCGCTCGGCGCACCGTGCGCACGCGGAAGCCAGCCGAAGAGCGGGAAAAGAGCGGACTTCATCGCAACGGCCGTCATGATAAGTGCATACGGGATTACGACGGCCCTGGGATCGGACAGCTCAGCAAGCCGCTCCTGCAGTAACCAGAAATCGAGGACCCCGGTCGTGCGATAGAGATAGCCGATGCCCAGGAGCATGAAAGCCATCCCGATGAAGTTCATCATCAGGTAGAGCATGGCGTCGTAGACTGACTGCTGGTCCCGTTTGTACATGATGAGGATCGAGATCGCGAGCATCATAAGCTCAAAGAGCACATAGACATTGAACACGTCCGCACTCAGAAACGTCCCGAGGATGCCCGTTTCGATCAGCATAAATACGAACAGAAACGTGTTGTCCATGTACGATGCGCGCGTACTGAACAGAAAGGTTGCCGCGGCAAAGGTGGTCGCAAGCAGGAGCATCGGAGCGGAGTATCGATCAGCCACGAGCCTGATCCCGATTCCGTCAGGCCAACCGGCCACGACCTCTACCAGCTGAGAGCCCCAACGCACCTCGGCAAAAACGGCAACGGCCGATACCACCATGACGGCATGGGTCACGAGCAGTACAATGTGGAACAGGCGCCTGGGGAGGAAGAAACCGAACGCTGCTACCGTAACCGGCAGGAGAACGATCAGATGGAGCGGAGGTATCGGAAGCGTCGGCATGATGTGGTCTAGTCCTCCTTGCGCCGTATGAGGATGTCCCACTCCCCGGTGCCGTAGCGGTACGCAATACGCATGAACATCGCCAAGCACATCGCCGTAACCGATACTCCGATAACGATGGCGGTGATCATCAGCGCTTGCGACACCGGATCGGTCATGCGCTCGGCTGCGCCCTCGATCGGAGGACGCGCTCCGGGTGCGTAGTTTGCGAGCATGAGAAACGTGATCGCCGCAAGGTCCATGATTCCGATCGACATGATCGTCTTAACCATATTACGTTGCGTCATTGCTCCGTACAGCCCGATGAAGAAGACTGCTACGGCTAGGTCTGATACATCCAGGGTCCCTATAATCTCCATCGTTTTCCTACTCCCTCAAAGAACGCGAACCGGAAGACAACCACGGCCAGCCCCAACCCCACCTGAAGCCCGATAAACACATCCATCACAGTGAGATACAGAGCGCGGTACTCCGGATACGCCGACACGGTACCCGTGAAGAGTACCAGAATAGGAGCCAGAAGGATCAAAGCAAGAAAGAGTCGCTCGTACAGGTGAAACGTCTCGTCGTCGAGGTCCTCGACCGGGTAGACCACATACCGGGCAATGAAGAGCGTCGCAAGAACACTCCCTCCCTGAAATCCGCCTCCCGGCGTGTAGTGCCCGTTGAGGATGATGTAGAATCCGAGCAAGAGCATGAATGGGTAGAGCAGTCCCACAATCCTGGTGATAATCGGAGAGAACTCGCTCAACTCGTCAGTCGGCTCGGAATGCTCCTTGACGGTGGTCGGGTTCACATTCGGCTTCATTCGCAGCTCCCCCCCCCGTTGTCGCCCTCGCTCGATGGTTCCCCCGGTGTTCCGGAACGGTCCTCGTAGTCGCCGGAATAGCCGTTCTCATCCGAGGGGCTCCTCGACACTCCATGGTCTTGCCGGGGGGAATCTCGCTCAACGCTCGGAAAGCCATCAGTGCCCTCGGCATCCTCGAGCGTCTCCCAGTGCTGAATCTCACTCGGTCCGGGCAGGAACTGTTTCATGCCGATAATTGCAGTGAGCAAAATGACCGCTTCGAACATCGTGTCATACATCCGGTAGCTCAATAGCACTGCGGCCACGGCGTTCCGTGCAGCTGTGTCGCGGTAGAAAAAGGAGGTAACATAGTTGTAGACATATGGGCTGAGCTCTTCACCGTGAGTCGCATTGACAACGGTAACAACCACAAAAGCAACGAGCACAAACAGCCCCGACAACAAGACCCTCACGCTCATGCTTCCGGCCTCCATTCGAAGGTCACCGCCGGTCGCCCGCCCACTCCCGCGCCTCGCATCTCGAACATAACCTTCAACTCGAGCACCAGCGAGTCCTCCGGGGAGCCGTAGATCGTCACCTGTTCCTCATCCACCCGGACAACAAGATTATAGCGGGCGCTGCGCACGGCCCGCTCCAGCGGCTCCGAGGAAAACACCAGCTGCGTCTCGAACTCCCGCCGCAGGCAGAACTGCCGTATATCGCGCACCACTCGGTTCTTCCGAACCTGCCGAACGCGGCGATCCCGCTTCCCTTCTCTCTCAGAAGAAACCACGCACACCGAGTAAACCAGATATCGCTTGATCGCGGTCAGGTACAGCAGCGTCAACAGTCCGCTTCCGATAACCGCTTCGGCTATCGCGAGCTCGGGAGCGGAGTAGAGGAGGTACAACAGAGCTCCCAGTAAAGAGAAAACGGCAAAGTAGATTACGGACAGACGCAAAAAGCGGCTGTGGATGACGAAGAGCGCCGTCACCCCCATCAGGACAACGACACCGACCTCAAGCATCTCGCTCTCCCGAGCGTTGTCTCACCGTGATGGCGCGACGAACCCGGAACCCGTTCATGTACGCCGAGCGCGCAATCGCGTGTGAGCCAACCGGTACGGTAATCAGCTCGAAAACCGCCACCACCGCGATCTTGAGCGCAATCGTCGACCACCCTGCCAACACCATTGCGCCGATAGCAACCGTGAGGAAACCCATCGTCTCCACCTTCGAGGTCACCACTACGCGCGAGTAGAAGTTGTCCAGAACCAGAAGCGCGTACACTCCGAACACGCTGAACGCCAGTCCAGCCCCTATCAAGGTTCTGCCGATGATCACCTGCATAAGCTCACCACGCGCGGCAGTACTGTTTGGCGCCCGTATCAGGGGCACGACGGTTAGACGTCGCCCTGGCGCTCGACGTAGCGCGCAATCAACACCTTCAGTAAGAATCCAAGAATGGCGAATGCCAGCGCCAGGTCGAAGATGAAACTCTCCGACAAGATAAGCCCGACGAGCACCGTGGCCATGGCGACCTTCGTTGCCATGAGTCCGACTCCCAGCAACCGGTCCCACACGGTGGGCCCCATCATCACCCGCACGAAGCTACCGAGAATGAGCACGCCCACGACGCCGAGCGACACTGCAAAGAAGGTCATTACCGGCCCTCCGCACGCGCAGTTCTCACCGACAGTGCGCGCTCGAAGCTGCCCTTGATCTGCTCGCCCGCCTGTTCCGGGTCGTCGGTGGGGCAGTTTATCCAGATCACCGTATAGACTCCGTCCTTATAGTCGAGCGTCACCGTTCCCGGCGTCATTGTGATAGCGTTCCCAATCAGGGCCGTGGCAAATGGATCGGTGACGTCCGTGCGAACCTCGACGATCGCCGGAGACACCTTCCCGGAAAGCGTAATCCGAATTGCGTCGAAACCCGACCGGAAGATCTGCACGATGACCACCGCCACGTAGCGGATCAGGGATAGCACGTTGATCCGATAGAGATTCTGATACGAGCGCTTGAGAAGGTACCGATTCGTAACCCACAAGCTTGCGGAGCCGAGAATCACGCCCTCGAGAAGTGTCCGCGCACTCAGAGACTCGTTCCACAGACACCATACGGCGGTTAAAGTGACCACCGTCAAAAAAAAACGAAACGAGTTAACAAGCCTGAAGCGGTGCCCCATTACAAACCACACATATAATGGAAAGGAATTGTGTCGGTCAAGGGCAGGTTTCTTCCGGCCGGCCTGCTTGGCCTGGACTCCCCACCAACCTCGCAATGTGCGCCTGATCCCCACATTCACACGCCCGGTTCGAGTACGTACAATGGCGGTGTGCGAAGAGACGAGCTTGCTGAATGGATCGAGCGGAACGGCAGCTGGGAGTTCTCCCGCTCCGGCGGCCCGGGCGGGCAGAACGTGAACAAGGTGAGCAGCCGAGCCGTGCTCCGGCTGCCCCTGGAGCAGCTCCCGGTGGATGCTGAGACCCTCCGAAAGGCTCGCGAGCGCCTCGGGAAGCGCGTCACCAGCGGTGGCGAGCTCCTCATTGCATCCTCGGAAGCCCGGAGCCAGCTTGCCAACCGGCGCAACGCCCTAAACCGCGCCATCTCACTTCTGGAATACGCGCTCACTCCGAGCAAACGCCGCCGCCCCACGAAACCGCCCCGCGCCGCGGCCGAGCGCCGGATCGCTTCCAAGAAGCTCCGCGGGCGCCGGAAACAGACGCGGAAGCCGCCGGCCCCGGACCTCGACTAGCTTACCCGCACACGATACCGGCTCCCCCACGAGCTTCACGGTCGGGTGCTACGGTCGGGTGCTACGGTCGGATGCTACGGTCCGGTGGTACCCTCTGGTGGTACGGTCTGATCTTACGGTCTGGGCTCACCGTATAGGCTCACCGACCATATGCTCACAGAACGACCAGCACCGCGATGACCGTGGCCCCTCCGGCGCCAAAGAGGTACGGCGTATCCCATGTGTGCGGTGCGCGCGCTTCAGCGACTGTCATGACCACGGGCACCGCAACGAGCGCCGCGACAAGCTGCACGGTCGTGAAGTACGCAGCGTGGCCAAGCACCACCAGAACCCCGGCCGCGAAAACGCACGCGCTCCCCTCCAGGGTCCGGACATAACGCCGCTGTGAGAAGATCGCCCGCGTAGTATACTGCCGGCGACCGAAGCGCACCCCAACCGGCTCGGCAAGCCCGTCCCCAATCGCATTGACCAGAATCGGAACCATGATCAGATCGCCCACGCTCATCCGTTCCAGGACAAGCATTACGGGAAGAATCACGAGGTAACCGGCGAGCACCTGTGTAACCAGCCAGACCATGGTATTCGGCTGGTCCTCCGGTCGATCCAGCGATACGAAGAGCGTAGCAAAGAACGGAACTCGTCGCCGTATCGGACCGATAAGCGGGACGATCCCGAGCGCCAGTACAATGCTGCTGATCACCCGCGTGACGTCGGTATGCTCGTACCCCAGAATGAGCCAGAGGAGCACCGGGACGAAGAAAAGCGCAAAGTGGTTGATCTTCCGGGTGTAGTTAACGCGAACGCCCAGCCGGAGGACGAGCTGTGCGCTCCCGTACATCACTGCGTACAGTATGACAATCTTAAGAAGCTCACCCGTCCAGAACAGCGGATCGTGCGGGAGCTCCGCTGCAACGGAGGCAACTGTAAGGAGAGGCGACGAGATACTGGCCAAAGATGTCCCTCCTAACGCTGCTCCACTGATACCCGAAGCGGCCGCCCCGAGCCCGGAAACCGACAGAGCAAGCGCCGGCACTTCATACCCAAGCCCGCACCCCGCATCACCGCGTAACGCACGGCGCCTGGTGGACCCACTCCCTGCTCTCGACCTGATCTAGGAGAACGCGGGCTACGTCCTCCCGGCTGATCCGCGACGCGCGAATCTCCGGATCCACCCCTACGCGATACGAGCCGCTTGCCGCCTCGTCCGTTAGCCCTCCCGGACGAACGATCGTCCAATCCAGCCCACTTTGCCGGACGATCTCCTCCTGCCGCTCTTTGTCCTGCATCTGTTTTCTGAGCACCGTCTTCGCCACAAGCTTAAAGAAAAACGGCACTTGATCCGCGCTCTCCCCGACGCCCATCGAGGTCACCACAATCAACCTGCGCACCCCAAGCTTCTCCATCACCGGTACGATAATCGCCGTTCCCTTGCTACAAACCTCCGGCGGATTGCCTTTCGTCTTGCCCAGCGTCACGATTACCGCATCGCACCCGTCCACGGTCCGGAAGACCGCTCCGGGATCCAGTACATCCCCCTGTACTACCTGCACCCCGGGAATCTCGGGGATAGATGTCGACGAGCGAGCCAGCGCTTTCACGCCCCATTCTCGCTCCACAGCCTGCGGCAGAAGCCGCGCGCCGATCCCTCTGCTACCGCCGAATACTGCCAGTCTCATTCGCACCTCCAAAGCGCTTCACTCAGCTTCCGTCGCGCCGCGCGCAACCTGCTTTCCCGGCATCGTCTGCATGTCTTCCCCCAAAGTCCGGGCCACTCTCTGCAAGCCGGCCCGTGCTCTGGGCCCAACGACACCGCCTCTGCATGTCGCCACGCCATGCTCACCGCAGGGAAATGGCCCGGTTGATCCCTTCCCCGGAAGTCTCTACTATCCTTCCTAATTCCGCGCGCTTGTAGTCCGCTCCGGCGAGCGCCCGTACGGCCGCGCCGCAGGCGCCCCCAGGCAAGGCGGCCGCGTGCCGGTCCGGGTACGAACGCCCGAGCCCACCGGCGCCCCACGCAGCCGTCCGCGCTGGCGGCCTGGCCGTGCAAGCGCCGCCGATCACAACACTCTACACCGGAGGCGAGAGAAGCGGTCAATAAAACGCATTGTACTCAATTCAGGCGAACAGATCCCCATCGAGATGCACAAAGTCCGCACCGTCCGGAAGCTCGATCTCCCCTCCGTCGAGCGGCGGACTCAGGCCAGCCGGGAAGCCGGCAACAACACCTTCCTGCTCCGGAACGCCGACATCTTTCCGGACATGCTCACCGACAGCGGCGTGAATACTATGAGCGACCGCCGGCTCGCCGCCATGATGCAGGCCGACGACAGCTACGCCGGCTCCGGCACCTTCACCCGCCTCGAGCGCACCTGCGCCGAGATCTTCGGCACCCAGTACTCCCTCCGCCCACCAGGGCAGAGCGTGCGAGAATATCCTCTCCAAGCTCTTCGTCCGCCCCGGCCAGGTCGTCCCCATGAACTACCACTTCACCACGACCAAGGCCCATATCATCCTCAACGGCGGCGCAATCGAGGAAATCCCCGTCGACCAGGCGCTCCAGGTCGAAAGCGACCACCCCTTCAAAGGCAACATGGACATCGACAAGCTCCAAGCCACCATCCGCGCCCACAGCCCCCAGCATATCGCCTTCGTCCGCATGGAAGCCGGCGCCAACCTCATCGGCGGCCAGCCGCACTCGCTCCAGAACATGGAGGCCGTCCGCCGCGCCTGCGACGAGCACGGCCTCATGCTCGTATACGACGCCAGCCTCCTCGCCGACAACGTCCACCTCATCGCCGAGCGGGAAGAACGGTGCGCCGGCATGAGCCACCGCCAGATAACCCGCGCCCTCGCCGACCTCGAGCTCCTGCGCCTCGCCCTCCCCCGCCGCGTCTTCACGCTCTCGCAGATCAAGTACGTCGTCGACCGCCTCACTTGCCTCCACCAAAACCGCACGCTCGTCGAAGGCCTCCGCTTCGTCGAAGAGCCCGCCACCCTCCGCTTCTTCTTCGGCAAGCTCGAGCCCATCTCCGACTGGCAACCCCGCCTCGTGCCGGCACCCCCGCCTCGTCGAGCAATTCACCCGCGACTTCGGCGACTCCCAGTAGCCC
>Ga0207421_10001956_pt1 | contig 26010 bp, 25 predicted proteins | sample SodLakKL_010_SED_4_FD_187542 | JGI IMG/M metagenome (GOLD analysis project Ga0207421, IMG submission 187542) | Alkaline sediment microbial communities from Lake Tanatar, Kulunda Steppe, Russia - 8KL_010_SED (SPAdes) (version 2) | ecosystem: Environmental > Aquatic > Non-marine Saline and... | reverse complement strand
CGGAGGTTTACCTGGTAATGAGTGCCCTTACCAGGTGGCAGGATGTGCGGTACATAGCAGAAAGTTTCAAGCAACTTAATTTCAACCGGCTTATTGTGACCAAGCTGGATGAAACCAGGGCTGCCGGCGCCATTCTTAATGGCGCTTATACCACAGGTTTGCCCCTGGTTTACGTTACCAACGGCCAAAACGTGCCCGATGATTTGCAAGTAGCTTCAGAGGTAGACGTTTCGTCTCTTTTGCTAAAGGAGGAACTCTAATGACAGATCAAGCAGAAAGATTAAGGCAAATTTCGCGGCAAAATGAAACACCTCCGGAGAAAGTCGCTTCAGGGCCCTGCCGTGTGGTAGCGGTTTCCAGCGGTAAAGGCGGGGTGGGGAAAACCAACCTGGTGGTTAATCTGGCCCTGATTCTTTCCCAGTGGAACTACCGGGTGATAGTAGTGGATGCCGACCTGGGCATGGCCAACGTGGATGTGCTCATTGATGCGGTGCCCCGCTACAGCCTGGTGGACGTAATTGACGGCAATAAGGATCTGGAAGATGTGATGATCCAGGGTCCGCAGAAATTGAAGATTATACCTGGCGGGTCGGGTTTTGCCAATATAGCTAATCTGGACCAGGAGAACCGTACCAAGCTTCTGTCCAGGTTGAAAATGTTAGAAGATGCCGGCGATTTCATGCTTATTGATACCGGAGCCGGTATATCCAAAAATGTGCTGAGTTTCGTGGGAGCGGCTGATGATTTTATTCTGATCACATCTCCCGAACCCACGGCGCTCACTGATGCCTATGGTATGATTAAGGTGGTTTCCGAAAACGGATTGCAAAATAAAGCGGAGGTAGTGATTAATTATATTCGCGATTTTTACCAGGGACAGGAAGTGTTCAACCGCTTGAACAAAGTTTGCCAGCGCCATTTGAAGGGGATGGAACTTAATTATCTGGGGGGGATATTTTTTGACCCTGTAATATCCCGGGCCGTGGAAGACTGCAAACCTTTTGTGCTTGGCTTTCCCAAGAGCGAAGCCTCCCGATCAATGCACAAAATAGCACGCCGGTTCTTGTACCAGGAAGACCAGGAGATAGCACCTAAACGGGGCATAAACGGTTTTATTGACCGCTTGGCTCGTTTAATCAAGTAACGGGGGGATTTTTTCATTGGCAAAGAAGCAAGTCTTTAAAATAAACGATCGGGTCAACATCTACAGCAAAAAAGACGATACCTACTACAAGGCCTTTATCTGGGATATTGATGATTCCGGTATTATCATAAATCAGCCCATTGAGCAGGGCAAAGGATTAAGGCTTGTAGAGGGGGATAAGTTTGAAATAAATATTGAAAGCGGCGATGCTCTTTATTATTTTACGGGTAATATTATTGATGTTAAAAAGGGAGGCCCCACTCCGCTTTATGTAATCGAGTATCCTAAAAAGGTGCGGCGCAAGCAGAGGCGCCAGTACTATCGGTTGCCCTGCAACCTGGAAGTGGAGTATGAGGTGCTGAAGGAAGGAGATATAGAGGAACAAGAAGGAGAAGGAGGAAAAGAAGGAGAGGGTGAGAAAGGGGCCCAGGCGGCTCAGTCTGAAGAGTCCGGAGAGCAGGCGCAGCAAGAACAGCAGCAACAGGGAGAATCACAGGAAGAAGGCCGGGCGTCCGGAGAAGCTTCAGGCCAGTCTGGCGAGGATGATGGGCCAAACATAAACCTTACTGAGCTTTCGGAGGATGATGAGCTTTACAACCCCCTGAAAGCACTGGAGGACAAGGTGCCTACCGGCTCCGGCGAAGATGTGGATTTTGCCATTACCGTGGATATTTCCGGAGGCGGGGTGCAGATTATTACCTCTAAGGAACTTAATCCCGGAGCAGAGCTGGCTATGCGGATTTTCATCCCGGATATTAAAGGAGGGCTTAAAGTTAAGGCCAGGGTGATCCGGGTAGTGCCTATAAAGGTGGAGGGAGCAAAGAAGTACCGCGTGGCTATGGCCTTTGAAGACTTAGATGAAAGATTGAGAGAGCACATAATCAAATTCGTATTTGATGAATCAAGACGCCGATTGAAGAGTTAAGTCATGCCAGCATGCCAGGGGACGGTTCTTTGTCACAAGAGAAGGGATCTTTAGTGTTATTCAAGCTGTCTCTCTTGTAAAAGTAGTTACCATCCGGCCCAGAAGAACTAACCGGTGGAGACCCAGAGGTTGTTTAATGTGACAAAATTGCCCCGTCCCCAACTGTCACTGTCACAGAGGACATTCTTTTGTGACAAAGAACCGTCCCCTGACACGGTGGCACGGGGAGATGGAGAGGAGAAAGTTTATGGGAGGATACCCGGGAAAGGAAATTGCATACGGCGGTGACACTGCTGAAAGGGAAAGGTTTGTCCTGGATTATCTTCCCCTGATCAAAAAAATTGCCGGCAGGCTGGGCATTGCCCTGCCCTCCTCTATGGATGAAAATGACTTGATTGGCAGTGGCATTATCGGCTTGCTGGAAGCCCTGGAGAGGTATGATCCTTCTCGGGGCGTGGATTTTGCCACCTTCGCCTCGCTGCGCATTAAGGGGGCCATGGTGGATGAGTTGCGAAAGCTCAGCTGGGCGCCGCGCTCCTTTTTTTCCCAGCTGCGCCAGGTTCAGGGCGCCGGGGAAAAAGTGGCCCAAGAGCAGAAGCGGGAGGCGGACGCAGAGGAGATAGCCGAGGAGTTGGGGTGGAAACCGGAGGACGTGGAGCAGGTTTGGCTTCATTACAATCTGCTGTCGGTGGTTTCTCTGGAAAAAGTTCTTTTTGCCGAGGGTGAGGATGACGGCGTTAAGCTGGAAGATCTGATTTCGTCGGCAGAAGAGGGGCCTTCTGAGAGTGCAGATCGCAACGAGATGCTCCTCGAGCTCACGGAGGCTATAAAAAAGCTTCCCGAGCGGGAGCAGATGTTATTGTCATTGTATTACTATGAGGAACTTACGCAAAAAGAAATAGCCAAAGTGCTCCAAATTTCAACGGTACGAGTATCACAGATACATGCCAGGGCTATACAGCGTTTGCAAGATTTGCTCAAGGAAAGTTAATATACAGGGAAGGGGTGAGTGGTTTTCATGTTTGTGGCTGGTTTTATTCTCGGGCTCTTGGTAGCCATGCTGGTGGGATGGTTTTGGTTCAGCCAGATCAATAATGTGTCCCCATTTCACCAGGCGGTGCAGAAGCATGTGGAAGAGGGAGAGTACCGGGAAATGTTTTCAAGCCTGGAGTCCGAGTTGGAAGGGGTGCAGGAGCAAATTCAGAAGTTGGGGGAGGCGATTGCCGGGAATTCCTCCGGCTCTGATTCTGCTGTGAAGCCTGAAGATGAGGAAGGGGAGCGACCGCTTTCGGGAAATGAACAGTTGGAATTGAGAGGCACTTCAAACAACCTGGAAATACATCACCAGCCACAGGAACCTGAAGCGGAAGCAAGAGGTGAAGATAAGAGAGAGTTGCGAGGCAATCGGAAGCGGGAAAAACAGGGAGAAGTGTTGGAACTTTGGGAAGAAGGAAATGATATGGCCCAGATTGCCCGGGAAACGGGGTTGGGGCAGGGCGAAGTGGAGCTTATTCTGTCCTTGCGAAACAAACTGGGCGAGCGTAAAGCTGTAAGCGGGCAGGAAAATATGGGGTAAATTTAGAAATGTAGTTTATAAGTGAAACATTATGTAGTAAAGTGTAGTAAAGAACCTGGAAATGTAAAATGCATGATCGAATTGATCGAATACAGAAGCAAATGATGCATGGCAAGGAATGTTGGGTTTTATATTCATTCATCCTTCAGAAAAGGAGTGAGTAAGATGCGGGGATTGTATATGGCAGAAGGGTCTATGCTGACCCAGCAGGCCCGGATGGAATTGACTGCCAATAACCTCACCAACCAGCAAACCCCCGGTTTCAAACGCGACGAGGGTGTGCAAACCAGTTTTGCCGAGTGGCTCCTCTATGCTTTTGATGCTGAGGATTTGGACGGGCCGGCACCCGTTGGGACCATGGCACACAACGTGGCCAAATCGGAAACCCACACCCATATGGGCGAGGGTGACATGGAGCAGACTAACCGGGAACTGGACCTGGCCATAATGGGTAACGGCTTTTTCGAAGTCCAGGTTGGTGATGAGGTCCTTTATTCCAGGGATGGACATCTGTCTCTGGATGCCGACGGATTTCTGGTTAACTCGGAAGGCGATATGATTCTGGGTGCCGACGGGCCTATCCAAATTACCGGCCCTGACCGGGAAGATGTTAATTTGAGCGAGGATCTGCGGATTGAAGATGATGGGTCTGTTTATGTGGCAGGAGAATTTTTGGACCAGATTCAACTGGCGCCATTTGATCCGGAAGCGGACTATACCAAGGTAGGCGACAATTATTTTGAGCCCTATGATACCGATGCAGAACTAGATGCCAGGGTTTTTCAAGGTTACCTGGAAGGTTCTAACGTGGATCTGGCCGAGGAAATGACCCGCATGATGGAGCTTTCTCGCAATTACGAGGCAGCTCAACGGGTAATGCATACCAATGATGAGATCCTTCATCAAGCAGCTAACGAACTGGGGACTTTGCGCTAACTGAATAAAGGGAGCGTATAGAAAGATAGAAACAGCTAGTTGTGAGAAAGTTGTGAATGTTTTATAATTATACATACACCAGAAATGAGGTGAGATTATGTTTTGGTCAGTCAACAGCAGCCTTACCGGTTTGAGAGGTTTTCAACAATCCATGGATCAAACTTCGGATAATATAGCCAATACGAACACTACCGGTCATAAAAAATCGGAGGTTAGCTTCAATGACCTCTTGTACCGGGAACTTAGTGAAAGAAGAATGTCAGAATCCCAGGCCCTGGAAGCTGAACCGCCCCAGACCGGTAAGGGAACCCGGGTTTCAGCGACTAATACTAACTTTGCCCAGGGCGGCATGGAGCAGACCAATCGCCCCCTGGACCTCGCTGTGGAAGGTGAGGGCTTATTCCGGGTAATCCGGGAAGATGGCACGGAAGCCTACACCCGGGATGGGACCTTTTTCATGGATGCCGAAGGTGATTTGGTAAATGCCAGCGGCGATTATCTGGACGTGCCTTTTGACCTTAGCGAGTACATGGTGGATACCGAAGAAGGTGGCTCACTGGAGCAATTAACTATTGATGAACGGGGCAATGTCTACTGGCAAGATGAGGATGAAGCAGAGCCCGAGGAGTTGGGGCAAATTGAGTTGCACCGCTTCGTAAACCCTGAGGGCCTGGAACAAGACGGCAACAATCAGTTCCTGGAGACAGAAGTTTCCGGGGCACCTATTACGGGAACACCCGGGGAGGACGGATTCGGACAGCTTCGCCAGGGCTTTATTGAAAGATCCAACGTAGATATGGCCGAAGAGATGACCAACCTGATCAAGGATCAGCGCGCATTGCAATCCAATGCCCGGGCCATGACTACTTCTGATGAGTTGTGGAGCATGACCCTGCAGGCCAAAGCTTAAACCTGGCCTTTCGTTGGCCGGATAATGATTTTATTGTAACAATTGGAGATATGTCAGGACAGTGAGGTGAGTTTATGAGCAAGAATGTTTTGTCGCAATCGGAGATAGATTCGTTGATTTCCTCCCTTTCAGATGATGAAGGCGTAGAGCCGTCAGCTGGTGTTGAAGCTGAGCAACCGGCCAAGGGAGGAGTTCCGTCTGCGGCGCCCGAGGAATACAGCGCATATGACTTTCGCAGCCCTACCAAGCTGACTAAGGAGCAGATGAACACCTTGCGGGTAATCCACGATAATTTTGCCCGCATTGTGGGCAACTTTTTTAGTGCCTACCTGCGTGTTCCTTTCAAGCTGGAGGTCATTTCGGTAACCCAGGTTACCTATGAAGAATTTATATCCTCAATAACAATTCCCACGGTTATATCTGTCTTCGACATGTCTCCGGAGATGGGTGTTGCGGTGATGGAAGTTAACCCCGCATCCGCATTTTCGCTAATAGACCTGAACTTTGGCGGAGATGGTAAGTCCATTCCCAAGAACAGGGAGTTAACCGATATAGAGTTGGAAGTGATGCGTCACATTTGCAACCGGCTTTTGGAAAATTTAACTTACGTGTGGAAAGGCGTGGCCAATCTGGATCCCGAAATCCAGAGCTTAGATACAAACCCTCACTTTACTCAGGCTATTGCCGCCAATGAAACCATAGCCCTGATCACTTTTAATGTTGAAGTGCAGGAAAACAAGGGCATGATCAATTTCTGCTACCCCTATATTACCCTGGAGAAAATATCCAGCAATCTTACTGCTCAGAGTTGGTATAACGAGTACCGAAAAATAGCTACCCAGCCTGATCCCAAGCATCTGGAAAGCTCCCTTGCTGAAGCGGAAGTAGATGTCAGGGCAGTATTAGGGGGAACCAAGATAACCATGGATGACTTTTTCCAATTACAGGAAGGCGATGTTTTGCAGCTTAACCGCAATGAGGGAGAACCTCTTGATTTGCTGGTGGAAGATAATTTAATTTTTAAAGGCCATCCGGGGGTTATTGAAGGTAGTAACCTTGCTTTGCAGATTACCGGATTGGCTGAAGAAGAGGAAGAAGGGGAAGAAGAGGAAGAAGAGGACGAAGAGGAAGCGAAAGAAGCGGATGAAGCAGAGGAAAGGGAAGAACAAACTGCCACAGGTGAGACCCGAGGAAGGTCTCGGAGTGCTGATCGCGGCGAGAAGCAAAAAAAGGAAGGTAAAACTGAATCCGGCCGGTCCGGTGCTTCCCGGAGAACCCAAAATGAAGCTCGGGAAAGGGCAGATGGAGAAGTTGCCGGGGAAACAACTGAAGAGGGACCTGTGGCAAATGGTGGAATAGAAACTGTTGAAGCCGAAGAAGGCATCGTTGGCGACGAGGAAGAAGTTCCTGAAGCGGAGCCTGCTTCTGAAGGCAACTCTCAAGGGGCTGCCGGGCAGGGACAAGCCAGCAAGGCAGGGGAGAGACAACAAAGCTCTCGCGGTGTAGAAGGGCAAAATTCCAAACAAGCCCAGGATTTGAGTCAGCGTAAAGAAAAAGTCAAAAGGCAGAAACAGCAAGAGGCAAAAGAAAGGCAAGCCCGCCAGGCAAAACAGGCGCAAGAAGGGTCGGAATAAAGAAGCGGGGTAAAGAATCGGAATAGAAAGAAATAAGTATAGAATGTAAGGACAATAAGCTGCAGATAGCATTGAGGAAAAAGGGTTAAAGAAAAGATTAAATTTAAGATAAGAGAAGGAAAGGGGCATATGGTTATTGAGTAAAAAAGCTCTTTCTACCGATGAATTAAATGATCTGCTCCAAAAAGACAGTTCTACCGAGTCTGCCGATGATTTGGAACGCAAAATGGAAATGGTTCTGGAGTTTCCGGTGGAAATATCGGTGCGGCTTGGGCATACCTACATGCCCATAGAAGATATAATGGATCTGACTACCGGAAGGGTTATAGACTTGAACAGGCAGATTAGCGAACCCGTGGACGTACTGGTCAACGGGAAGCCTTTTGCCAAAGCCGAAGTTATCTCCATGGGAGAGTATTTCGGCATTAGGATTACTTATATAATCAAGCAGGAAGAACGCATTGAAAGGCTGAAGTAAGATGATTAATTGCTGTGGTTTTGGAGATTTAAACCAGTAGTAAAAAAGGAGTTGGCTGGAGATGGAAGAAAGATTTACCGATGCCCAAATTGATGGCTTGCTGGAAGTGTTGAATCTGGCTATGAGTTCAGCAGCCAGTGCTCTGGGCACTCTGGTAGGAAAAACCGTTAATATCACTTCACCTGATGCGGCTGAAATGAGCATTGAGGATATTAAGAACGAACTCACTGCTCCCTGTGTGATCATTGATTTTCCCTTTGAAGCTGGATTGGAAGGCAACAGTGTGCTCGTCTTTAAAGAAAGGGAGCTTGCTGTTTTAAATAATTTGTTGAATGAGTTAGGCCCTGAAGATGGCCTCCTGGATTTGGGCGATAATCTGGCGGATACACACATGGGAGAGGCGCTGAATAAGATGCTTTCTTTTGCCGCTTCTGCCATGTCGGAGGCTTTTAGCGAGGTTGTTACTGTTAACCAGGCCCACATGGAGCGCCTGGTCCCCGCCGAGCAAGATTTTATTGCCCCTTCTTTGCAGGGCGTAGATACGGTTTTGGAAGTTACTTACCGCCTCAAGGCGGAAGAATATGTGGATAGCAACATTCGCCAGCTTATTCCCCTGGACTTGGCAGAAAAGATGCTTGCCCTCCTTGGATATGAAGTTGAAGCAGAAGAAGGGGAGGCAGAAGAAGCTGCAGCCCAGGAGTTTGAAGGTTTCAGCGCGGAGGAAGAAGCTCCTCAGCCTGAAGAGGGAGAGGAGCCTCCTGAGGAGCTTCAGCCTGAGGAAGAAGGAGCTGAAGAAGAGGTTGAACCGGAGCCTGAGCCGGAGTTTGAACCTGAACTTGAGCCTCTGGCACCGGAGGGAGAGGCAGAAGGTGAAATGCCGGAAGAGGAGCTTGTTCCCCAGAGCGAGGAGGATATAGATGCAGAAGTATTTGAAGATGTATTCGGCCTGAGTGATTTCCTGGTGAGAGCGCTGGAGGGTGCTCCCGAAGAAATGATGGAAAAAGAAAACGGGCGTATTTTGTGGTCCCGGGAAGAGGAAGTAGATGACCTGGAAGCTCTTTCCCTGGAAGAGCGCATGGAAAAACTGAACCTGGTCCGGGACATTCCCATTGAGCTCACGGTGGTATTGGGTGAGAACAAGATGAAACTGGGTGACCTTATGGAATCAGGCATTGGCAGTATGGTGCCTCTCAACAGGCTGGCCGGGGAACCGGTGGATATTCTGGTCAATGAACAGCTGGTGGCCAGGGGAGAAGTAGTGGTTGTAGATGGCAAAATCGGTGTGCGCGTCCTTTCTATAGAATCCAAGTTGCCCAAGGCTTCTTTAACTTCCGGCCATGCTTAATTGGCAGTTAAAGAAGTAAAGAGAGGTGAACAGGGTGGAGGAAGAAAGAATAGAGGAAAGCCGGGAAGTGCAGCTAGTAGCATTCATGCTGGAAGATGAAGAATTTGCAGTAGATATCCACAAGGTAAGGGAAGTTATCAAGTTGCCCGAAATCACCCCACTGCCGCGATCTGTTGATTTTATTGAAGGGGTTATTAATTTACGGGGCGACATAATTCCGGTGGTGGATCTCTGCAAGCGTTTTAGCCTGCATCGGCCTGAAGAAAGGGATGAGCAAAGCCGCATTATTATCGTGGAAATAGACGGTAGTGGGGAAATTGGCCTTATTGTAGATGCGGTCAGTGAGGTTTTGCGAATTTCCGAGGATGTCATTCATCCCCCACCCACAAATGTTTCCGGGGCCCGGGCAGAACTGATTCAAGGTGTGGGGAGGCTGGATAATAGATTAATTATTATCTTAAATTTGCAAGAGATACTAACCAGCGAAGAGCAACTGGCTTTGGAAGAAGTTACTATTACCGATAAAGATACCAAGTAAGTAAAAGGTGGCAAGAGGAACTTAAAATGGACGACTACAAAGAGATTTTTCTGGCCGAGGCAAATGAATACATGCAGTTGTTAAATGACTGCTTGATGAACATGGAAGAGAACCCCCAGGATGCCGAGAGCCTGCAGGAGATTTTTCGCCTGGTTCACAGCCTCAAGGGCATGGCCGGCACCATGGGGTTTGATTTGTTAAAGCAGGTTGCACATGACCTGGAGAACTTTATGGAGCAGTTCAAGGGCAATGAGCACCTGCTAAATTCGGAAATAGTGGATTTTTTCTTCGAGTCGGTGGATGTATTTCAGGGGCTTTTAATCGATCCGGAAAACCCCGGTGAGAACGAGCGGGAAACTGCTCAGCTCTACCTGGAAAAGATATCCAGTTACTGGCAGGAAGTTTTAGAAGAAGTGCCGGCGGAGACGGAGACGGAGACAGGCGCACCCTCATCGGAAGGTGAAACCACTGGCGAAACTACTGCAGAGAGAACTGCGGGAGAAGAGGAAGCTGTGTCTGCAGGTGACGAAATGCCTGCGGGTGAATCTGGAGTGGAATCTGAAGGGGAATTTGAAGGTGAGCCTGCAGTTGATAAAAGGGAAGAACCAGTTGGTGAACCTGCAGCGGAAGGCATGCCTGCAGCCGCAGGTGACGGTGAAGAGGAGATTCCCTGCGCCGACGATGGTGAAGAAACCGCAGAAGATTTAACCATAGAGCTTAGCGAGATAGAAAAAGAGATTCTCAACTCCGCAGAGTGTAGAGGCGAACAGGGCTATGTGGTAAAGGTGGTCCTGCTGGAAGGGGCCATGATGAAATCGGTGCGCTCCTACATGGTCATTCGTGCCCTGGAGCAATTCGGCGAGATTGTAACTGCTGCTCCTTCTCTTCAAGATTTGGATGAAGAAAAATTCGATCAGGCCTTTAAGGTGCTGGTCGTCTCCAGCTTTCTGGAGCCTGCCAAGGTGAAAGAGGCCATTCTCAATATTGCCGAAGTGCAGCAGGTGGAAATAACTCTCTGGCAGGATGAAGTGGCCCAAAGGCAAGAAGCCCCCCAGGAGGCTGCCGATACCTCTGATGGTGTAGCACAGGCGGAGCCCGCAGCGGCTCAGGATGCTGCCGGGGATGAAAAGGCGCCCTCTGATGCGGATAAGGCCGTTCCTGAGCAGAGTTGCCGGCAACAGCCTGATAAGAAACAAACTTCTTCTGCTTCCGTTCCCAAAGTCCAGGAAAAAATGGTGCGGGTAGAAACTTCCAAACTTGATGATCTTATCAATCTCATCGGGGAGATGGTGATCATGCGTAACAGCGTCATGGAAAAGGGAACGGGTTTGTCCGAGGAGTTGGATCAGTCCCTGGATCAGATGGATCGGGTTATTACCGAGCTACAGAATGTGTCCATGCAGCTGCGGATGGTTCCCATCAAGCAAGTTTTTGAGCGTTTCCCCCGCATGATGCGTGATATCTGCCGGGATCGAGGCAAGGAAGTGGAGTTGAGCATCAGCGGTGAGGATACCGAGCTGGACCGCTCCATTATCAATCAGCTTTCAGACCCTCTGGTGCATATCTTGCGTAATGCCGTGGATCATGGCATTGAGGATGTGCAGGAAAGAGAATCTAAAGGCAAGAGCAGAATCGGGCATATTTCCCTGCGCGCTTTTCATGAGAGCAATCATGTGGTGCTCACAGTGGAAGATGATGGCAAGGGCATGGACCCGGAAAAGATTAAAAAAGCAGCCCTGGAAAAAGGCGTGGCAGATGAGGAAGAGCTCTCCCGCATGGACGAGGACGAAATTATCAATCTGCTATTTCGCAGCGGCTTCAGCACCGCTCCTGAAATCACCGATGTTTCCGGCAGAGGCGTGGGCATGGATGCGGTAAAGAAAGCAGTGGAATCTATGCGGGGTTCCATTGAGATAAAGAGTGAAGTGGGCAAGGGAAGCATGTTTATTTTAAGATTCCCGCTGACCCTGGCTATCATTAAGGCCCTTATGGTCAGGGCGGGAGGATACATTTTTGCCATCCCCATCGAATCCATAAGGGAAAACGTGCTGTTGCAGCCGCACCAGATCAAAACCATCCAGAAGGAATGGGTGGTGAACATGCGCGGAGAGGTTTTCTCCCTTTATGATTTGGGCAAGTTGCTGAATTTTGCGCCCATGGACGAGGAAAAGGATGAGTACAACGTAGTGGTTATTGAGACAGGGCAGAAAAAAGCCGGTTTCCTGGTGGATGAACTCCTGGGTCAACAGGAAGTGGTCATCAAATCACTGGGTAACTTTTTAAAGGATATGAAAGGCATCACCGGAGCAACCGTGCTTGGTGATGGGCGAGTTACCCTTATTATAGATGTTTTAGGGTTACTCGAAGATAGGAGGGTTGAGGTTGGCTAAAAGTATATTGGTAATTGATGATACTGCTTTTATGCGAACTACATTGCGGCGGATGTTGGAGGAAAACGGTTTTTTTGTAGCGGGAGAAGCTGAAAACGGCGAACAAGCTGTTGAAAAATACAAGGAACTGAAACCTGACCTGGTGACCATGGACATCACTATGCCCGTCAAGAACGGGATTGATGCTACCAAAGAAATCATGGAATACGATCCCGAGGCCCGCATAGTGGTAGTAAGCGCTATGGGGCAAAAGTCGGTGGTAATAGATGCCCTCAATGCGGGGGCAAAAGATTTTATTGTCAAGCCTTTTCGACCGGACCGGGTTATCGAGGCCCTGCAGAAAGTAGCAAACTAGACCGGGAGGTGAGCTGTGGTGCCGGATAAATCGGAGTTGACTCCCGAACAACAAGATATGCTGCGGGAACTAGTAAATATTGGAATAGGGAATGCCACTACCTCCCTTTCCCGTATGTTGAGCAATGAAAAAGTGACCATGGAAGTACCTGAGGTTGAAGTCATTCCTCTGCAGGAAGTTAATGAATATGTGGAGCAGGAGAAAGCCATAGCGGCTGTTTTTTTTGAGGCATACAGCGATGAGTTCAGCCTGGTGCTCATGTTTGTGGTTCCGGTAGATTCAGCGTTGACTTTGGCTAATAAAGTGTTGCAAGCGGAGTCGAGTTCCCTGGGAGAAATGGAACGCTCGGCTTTGATGGAAGTAGGGAACATTGTCACTAGTTCATATTTGAATGCTCTTTCGGATATGACCGGTATTACCTTCCAACCGTCAACTCCCAGTCTGGCCGTGGACATGGCAGCTGCCATCTTCGGCACGGTCATGGTTACCACCGGGCTGGTGGATGATCACCTCATCCTCTGTCAAACTGCCCTCGAAACCGAAAAAGATAATATAAGCGGCAATATCTTCGTTTTTCCGTATCAAGGTCTGGGTTACATGTTTGAATTAATGGGAGTTAGTTAGCAATGGAAGTAAAAGTAAAAATTGCCGATATGGCAGTTTTAAAAAATTCGGGTCTACTGGTGACAGTGGGACTGGGCTCGTGTGTAGGAATTGCCCTCTATGAGGCAAAGTTGAAATTGGGAGGCCTGGCTCATATTCTACTGTCCACCAGCGAGCATCTTTCCGCAGAAAAGAGGAAAGATATGAACCCTGCTAAATTTGCCGATACGGCCATACCGCATTTAATAGATAACATGAAGCAGGAAGGAGCCCGGCCCCAAAATATTGTGGCCAAAATTGCCGGTGGCAGCCAGCTTTTTGAAGTCAGCCAGGAAGAGATGAGGGTGGGAAACCGTAATGTGGAAGCAGTGCGGCAGAAGCTAGCCGATTGTTCCATACCTTTGGTGGCCGAAGACGTAGGTGGTAATTACGGGCGGACCATGAAGTTGGATGTTTCCACGGGAGAAGTATATATTTCAACAGTAGGGAGAGAACTTAAAGTATTATGAAAGAGAAAAAAAGCTCACAAGAAAAACAGCAGCGGAATATCAGGGTTTTGGTAGTAGATGATACGGCACTGATGCGCCGTGTTATTGGTGATGTTATTCAGGAACACCCTAGGATGGAGGTGGCAGGAACTGCATTTGACGGGGAGGATGCTCTCAATAAGGTCAGGCTCTACAAACCCGATGTGGTGACCATGGACCTGGAAATGCCCCGCCTGGATGGTATTTCTGCTTTGAAGCGGATTATGAATGAAGATCCGTTGCCGGTGATCATGGTCAGCACTTATACCCAGCATGGTAGTGAAAAGACAATGGAAGCGTTGAGTCAGGGGGCAGTGGATTTTGTACCTAAGCCTGCTTCCGGCTTGCGTAAGGATGCTACAGAGAGTTTTAAAGAATTGCTGCCGGAAAAAATTGTGGCTGCTTCTCAGGCTAAAGTGGCCAGACTCGTTAAGGAGAGAGTAGAATATAAACAGCCTCCTGCTTACACTAAACCACCACGGGAGCGGCATAAGCTGGCACCTGGGGAGAGGGAAGCCGAGCTGCTCATTGTGATTGGTTCTTCCACCGGAGGGCCAAAGGCTTTGGAGGAGCTGTTGCGAAAGATGCCGGCTGATTTGCCGGCGGCGGTGCTCATTGCCCAGCACATGCCGGCAGGATTTACTGCATCCCTGGCCCGGAGGTTAAATCAGGTAACTTCGCTTGAAATCAAGGAAGGCTGGCACGGCGCCCCTCTGTTGGAAGGAACGGGGTTGGTCGCACCCGGGGATTACCACATGAAAGTGCAGGGGCGGGAAGTTGTTCTGGATTCAGGCCCCAAAGTTAATCATGTGCGCCCGGCGGTGGATGTGCTGCTGGAGTCCCTGATAGAAGTCAGGCAAGATGTCATTAGTGTTATTCTGACCGGAATGGGCAAGGATGGAGCCAGCGGGGCGCGAGTGCTAAAGGCGCGCCGGGGCAGCCAGGTGGTGATAGTGGAAGACCCGCGTACGGCGGTAGTAAAGGGCATGCCCGAAGCAGCCATCAAGGCCGGTTCTTTTGATGCTGTAGCTCCTTTGCCCGAAATTTCAGAGCACATTTTAAGGTGGATCAAGAGCTTCCGTGAACATGGCAAGCCTTCGTTTAAGTAAGGACATATTTTTAATTTAACGTTGAACAATGTAATTACAATGTAATTTTGAAAAACGTGAAGTTTTATAAATCATAAATTATAAATTATAAATGGGATATTTAGGTAGTTGCACAGTTGAAAATATTTGGGAGGAAGATTTGAGTTTTGCCGAAAACAGATTGGGATTTTAACGAATTCAAAAAGAATTTTTACCAGCAAACCGGGCTCAACCTGGAATGCTATAAAGACCAACAGATGGAGCGCAGGATTCGTCATCTTATAGGCCGGGAGAAATGTGAGGGGTTCTATGATTTTTATACCCGGCTCATCAAGGATTCTAATTTCATGCACCGGTTCATGAACTACATAACTATTAACACCTCCGGTTTTTTCCGCGACGTGAAGGTTTACGAGGAACTACAAAACGAAGTGCTGCCGCAGCTCAATAGAAAATTTAAAGGGTTGCAGGTCTGGAGCGCCGGTTGTTCTAACGGGGAAGAACCTTATACCATTGCTATTATCCTGGCGGAACTTGGAGCGCTGCGCCGGTCTCACATTTTGGCCACTGATTTTGATGATAAGGCACTTGCTAATGCCGCCGACGGAGTTTATAACTTCCGCCAGCTTGATAAGGTCCCTCCGCGTATCCTGGAAGAGTATTTTGACCAATTGGGAAATGGAGATTATCGCATTAAAGATAAATACAAAAAGAATATAACCTTCCGCAAGCAAAACTTGCTTGATTTAAACATTAAAGATATGAAAAAGATGCAACTTATTCTTTGCCGTAACGTCTTTATTTACTTTAAGACCTCGGTCCAGGAAGAAATAATTAGCAAATTCACCGAACTCCTGGAGCCCGGCGGATATTTCGTCATTGGTTGCGCCGAGTACATCAACGATCCCCAAAACTTTAACCTAACAAGAAAATCCCCCGCTATTTACCAGAAGTTAGATTAGGCCTTAAATCTACTTAAGAATACCCCTTGTTTGCGGTTGCCACAAAAGCATCCTTGTGTTTAAATAGAACATACAACCATTATTTATTAACCTCATTAAATATGACAACTTAATTACTTTAATCAAAGGAGGGACTGCTTTGGGCCGGGAAAAGACCTATGCAGAAATTAATGAAAAGATTCAGAAAGGAAAAGCGGTAGTAGTAACTGCCGAGGAAATAATCTCACGGGTGGAAGAAGACGGTTACAAAAAAACCGCTTCCAACGTGGATGTGGTTACTACCGGAACATTTGGCCCAATGTGTTCTTCCGGTGTCTTTCTAAACGTGGGGCACCCCCAGCCGCGCATTAAAATAGGAGAAGCATATATTAACGAGATTCCCGCCTATGCGGGCATAGCTGCCGTGGACCTTTACTTGGGGGCAACCTCTCTTCCCGAAAACGACCCCGCCAACACCAAGCATCCGGGCGAGTTTACCTACGGCGGTGCTCATGTTATTGAAGATCTGGTGGACGGCAAGGAAGTGGAGTTAGAGGCCTATGCCTACGGCACTGACTGCTACCCCAGAGAAAAGTGGGAAACTACTTTCCGCCTGGAAGACATCCCGGAAGCGTTTTTGTTCAATCCGCGCAATGCTTATCAAAACTATAACGTGGGGATTAACCTTTCCGATCGGACCATCTACACTTATATGGGGATTTTGAAGTCCAACATGGGTAATGCCAATTACAGCACTGCCGGGCAGTTGAGCCCCCTGTTCAACGACCCGTACCTGCTCACCATTGGCTTGGGAACGGCTATTTTCCTGGGCGGCGGCGTGGGCTATGTAACCTGGCAGGGCACGCAGCACAATCCCAATGCCCCGCGCCTGGATAATGGCACCCCTAAGATGCCCGGAATGACCCTTTCACTTATGGGGGATCTCAAGCAGATGCAGAGTAAATGGCTCCGCGGGTTAAGCTATATCGGTTACGGAACCACTTTGCAGGTGGGAGTAGGCGTGCCCATACCTATCCTCAACGAAGAAGTTCTGCGTTATGCTGCTGTCAAGGACGAGGAACTCTATGCGCCGGTTCTAGACTACAGCCGGGGCTTTCCGTATAAAGAAGGAGGCCCGCTGGATTGGGTTAGTTACCGGGATTTGAAAATGGGCGAGATAACAGTAAAAGGCAAAAAAGTTCCAACTGCGCCCCTGGCCAGTTACGCTTGTGCGCGGGAAATTGCGGAAATTTTGAAGAGCTGGATAGAAGAGGGGAGCTTTACCCTCACCGCTCCAGCCACCCACCTTCCCGGCGCCGGTAAGCCCGAGTAGTTGTTATCTGAGGGATGGGGCTTGAGTAAATCCTGAGTAAATCCCGAGTAAATAATGATGGAGCCTGAGCAAACAATTCTGGAGGTGCTAATATGATCAAAAAAAAGGTAGTCTTGCATTTTCCTGCTGACCTGGTTGAACAGCCATTTATCTATTATCTTATTAAAGACTACCATCTTATGGTCAACATCCTGCGGGCAAACATCAACCCCCGCAAGGAAGGCCGCTTAGTGGTGGAACTTACCGGCAAGGAAGACGATTTCAACGAATCCATAGATTGGCTTAGCGCCCAGGGATTGCGAATCTACACCCTGGACCAGCAGATTGTCCGTCGCGAGGATAAATGCACCCACTGCGGCGCTTGCACTGCCATCTGTCCTACCAGTGCTCTTTACCTGCAGCGCCCGGAAATGATTGTCCACTTTGACGAAAGCAAGTGTGTGGCCTGCGAACACTGCTTGAAAATGTGTCCTGCCTCGGCCATGGAAAATCTCATGGAGAATGCCACCAAAAAATGAGCTCCTATAGATTCTACCGCCGCCTGGAACCGGAAGAGAGAATGACCGCCTTTACCGTAAAAGTAAAGGAAACCGACCTGTGGGTAGCGGTAGATACTCAAAATTATACATCCGAACTCCCCGGCATGTTAGAAGAATACATCTGGCAAAAAAGACAGGAACTGGAGCACTTTATCCAGGAAAATCCGCTATTTCGCGACACTCTGCAGCCATTTATTCTCGACAACCCCGCTGATCTGCATTGCGTGCCCCGCCCTGCTTTGGAGATGATCTGGGCCGGTAACCAGGCTGGCGTGGGCCCCATGGCTGCAGTAGCGGGATTGTTTGCCGAGCTGGCCGGAAAGTTCCTCCTGGAAAAAACCCATGAAGTTATGGTGGAAAATGGCGGAGACATCTTTTTGAAAGTGGAAGAACCTTGCTGCGTGGGCATTTACGCCGGAGACTCCCCTTTAAACGGCCAGGTAGCATTGGAAATATCTCCCCAGGACACCCCGCAGGGAATTTGCACCTCCTCGGGGAAAATCGGCCCTTCTTATAGCGAGGGGGAGGCTGATGCTGTGGTAGTTACTTCTCCATCTGCTCCCCTTGCCGACGCTGCTGCCACCGCCCTTGGCAACATGGTTACCGCCGAATCCCACCTGGAAAGCACCCTCGAAGCTGCCTTTCAAATCGAAGGAGTCCGAGGCGTCCTCATCATCTACAACGACAAAATGGCCGCCCGCGGCAATCTCAAACTCACCCACCCGTGACAGTTGGGGACGGGGCAAAATTGTCACACTCTTGCGCGTGCCAGCGGGGGTTCTTTCTTCCTCCCCATGGGGTCTTTGGGTAAAGACCCCCTCCCCTTACTCCCCTCCCGCCAGGGGAGGGGAGAGTATCAGTGCTCCCAGGTACCAATGAAAAGGGGAGAGTTCCAGTGCTCCCAGGTACCAATGAAAAGGGGAGAGTTTCAGTGCTCCCAAGCACCAGGGAAGGTGCCAGCGGGTGTCCTTTTCCTCCTCCCCCAGGGTAGGAGTAATGTTTCCTCCTCCCCCCTGGCGGGGGAGGACCGAGGTGGGGGGGGGTGTTTTCATGACAGTGGGAGACGGGGCAAAATTGTCACACTCTTGCGCGTGCCAGCGGGTATTCTTTCTTCCTCCCCATGGGGTCTTTGGGTAAAGACCCCCTCCCCTTAATCCCCTCCCGCCAGGGGAGGGGAGAGTATCAGTGCTCCCAGGCACCAATGAGAGGCAGTTGAGGGCAGGGAGGAATCAGGGGGGTGGAAGTAGTATATTCATCTAGTAATAGGAAAAAAACTGCGAAGTATATTCATTTGGTAATAGGGAGGTAATGCAAAATATAAAGGTAAATAATGCAAAATATAAAGGGAAATACTGCAAAATTTAAAAGGAGATGATTTTCATGATTTCTTATGATTTGGCAGGGAAAGTATTTCTGGTTACCGGCGGCAGCAGGGGTATTGGCCTGGAGATAGCTCGCCATCTCCTGCAGCAGAATGCCCGGGTGGCTATCTGCGCCCGCAAGCAGGAAGGGCTGGATGCTGCGATGGCAGACCTTCAGGCTGGCGACGAGGTGCTCGCCGTTCCCGCCCATGTAGCTCGCGAAGAAGACGTGGATAACCTTTTTGCTCAAGTCAAAGAAAAGTTTGGCCGCCTGGACGTCCTGGTTAACAACGTGGGCATGAATATAATGACCAGTGCAGTAGCCGATGTTGATTATTCTTTGTGGAACAAGATCATCGATTCTAACCTCAACGGGGCTTTTCTTTGCGCTTCCCGCGCCGCGGCCATGATGAGAGAACAAAAAGAAGGGAAGATCGTGAACATTTCTTCACTGGCGGCGCACCGGGCTGCTTCCGGAATGGGTGTTTATGGTATAGCCAAGGCCGGAGTAGAGATGCTTACCCGCGTGCTAGCGGTGGAACTGGCCGATTCCAATATTCAGGTTAATGCCGTGGCGCCCAGCATGGTCAGGACCGAATTCAGCCAGCCGTTCTGGTCTGATCCTGCCATCCACGATGAAATAGTCAAGGGAATTCCCATGGGCCGTATTGCCGAGCCGGAGGATATAGCTCACATGATAATGTTTTTGTCTTCCTCTGCCGCCGATTTCATTACCGGCCAGACTTACTTCGTAGACGGCGGTTCCACAGCAAAGTAACTTAAAGTTAGAAGTTGTCTAAAAGGCAGGAAATTGTAACCGGTGGGAGCCGGTGAGAATTGGTTGCTAAGCTTTATTGGCCAATACAGTTAGGAGCTAGGAATTAGGAGTTAGGAGTTAGGAGTTAGGAGGAATGTTTGATGGCGGAAGATAGGGGTGCCAATATGAATAACAACAATATATCTGAGCAATCTGCGGCAGGACAACAATATTATAAAAATCATGAAAACTCATCTCCGGGCAATATAAAAGATATTTGCTCTCAGCAAAAGGAATATTTTGCCGCTGGCAAAACCCTTCCAGTTAGTTTTCGAATCAAACAATTAAGGCTTTTGCGCCGGGCCATCAAAAATAATGAAGAAAAATTATTGGCATCCCTGCAGGAGGATATGGGGAAATCGCCGCATGAATCGTATTTATCGGAAATTGTCTTAGTCCTTCAGGAAATTGATTATGCTATAAAAAATCTGGCTAAATGGAGCAAGCCCCAAAAGGTAAAAACGCCCATTCCTCTTATTCCAGCCCGGAGTTATATATATCCCGAACCTTACGGTGTAGCATTGATAATAGGCCCCTGGAACTACCCGTTCCAGCTGATTTTTGCACCGTTAGTTGCTGCGATTGCGGCTGGTAATTGTGCTGTGGTCAAGCCTTCAGAACTGACACCTCGCACTAAACTAACTATCAAAAATATTATCAATGAATATTTTGACCAGAATTTCGTAGCTATGGTGGAAGGTAACCGAGAAGTAACCCAAAAGCTGCTGGCTCAAAAGTTCGATTACATTTTTTTTACCGGGAGCATCAAAGTAGGGAAAGTCGTTATGCGGGCTGCTGCGGAAAATTTAACTCCTGTTACCTTGGAATTGGGAGGGAAAAGCCCTTGCATAATTGATAAAGATGCCAATTTGCAGCTTGCAGCTTCCAAAGTAATATGGGGAAAATTTATTAATGCCGGCCAAACTTGTGTGGCTCCAGATTATTTATATGTCCACCACGAGATAAAGCCCCAGTTCATGGAAGCTTTAAAATCAAAGTTACTTCAGTTTTATGGTGAAAACCCTCAAAAAAACCCCGATTATTCGCGCATTATCAATGAAAAACATTTTGCGCGCTTAACGGAAATGTTGGATAATGACAAAGTAATTGTAGGAGGGCATGTGGAGCAGAGCGAACTCTATATTGCTCCCACCATTATGGATCAAGTTACTTGGCAGGACCCCGTCATGCAAGATGAAATATTTGGCCCCATACTGCCAGTGTTGGAGTTTAGCGAACTGGACGAGGCAATTGATGGGATTAAAAGCTTTAGCAAGCCGTTGGCTTTGTATTTATTCACCAATAACAAAGGAACCAAACGCCGCATTTGGAGCGAAGTCTCTTTTGGCGGGGGATGCGTAAATAATGTTTTAATGCATCTGCTTTCTCCCCATTTGCCATTCGGCGGTGTTGGCGAAAGTGGCATGGGCGCTTACCATGGGCGCGCAGGCTTTGATACATTCACCCACTATAAAAGCACTTTAAAAAGTTCTCCCCGTTTTGACTTCCAATCCTTAAGCTATCCACCCTACAGCGAGAAAATGATGGCCTGGATTAAACGCATCATTGGCTAATGCCTAATACTTAATTCCTGATTGCTAATGAGAAATGTCGAAGGTATGTCTAAAAAACTGTTAGGTTAAATCAGCAAAGGCAGGTTTAGCCAAACAGTTTTTTGTTTTAAAGGTGGTTAAAAACTGATATACTTTTTGTAAATGTAAGAATAAGCATACAGGAAGTATACAGGTGAGGGGTGGATGAACAACCTATCTCCGCAGTGTTATCAGCAAAGCCCCGGGCAACGGAGCATCGTGCCACACTACGCATTTGGAAAGGAGCCGTCTGGATAAAATGGAGTATCTTAGCAGCTCTTTGGCTATTACCCCCCTGGCATGGCTCATCTTAGGCCATTTAGCCGGTGACTTTCTATTTCAAAATAGTTGGATGGCTTACAATAAATCTCATAATTTTGTCGCTTTGTTTACCCACAGCATTGTTTATACGGCTCTCGTGGCGATAGGGTCACTCTTTTTTGGCGGATTGCACTTGCTCGCCTATGTGCTTATTTTCGGAGTTCATTTGCTAGTGGATCAGCGTAATCTTTTAAAATGGTGGATCAAGAATATAAGCAGGAGCGAAGAAGAGTGGTTGCTCATTGTGGCCGACCAGGTGTTCCATCTGTTTACGCTGGTGGCCGCCTTGTATTTGACTATATGGCTGACTTAAATTAAGGTAACAGGATTAATCGATATTTTTTAAAATGCGGTAGGTGTAGCAATGATATCCCGAATTTTTAATGCCAGGCCTTTGATTAAATTCTTGCTCATGGGCGGTGTGGTAGGGTTGTTTGTTGTGGCCCTTTCCTATTTTAACGTAATGGCCGATCTGGAGCGCAGGAATTATGATTTTTTGCTGTCCCAGGAAACCGGAGACCCCAGTAACGATATATTAATTGTGGGTATCACCGAGGATTGCCTTGATGAGCTGGGGGCTTTTCCCTGGGAGCGCAGTGTCCATGCCGAGCTTCTGAATTATCTGACCGCAGCGGAGGCAGCGGTGGTAGGCATGGATATTATTTTTTCCGAACAAGCCCAGGATCCCGAGATGGATGAGGCTTTGGTAGATGCTACCGCCGCAGCCGGGCCTGTGGTCTACCCGGCGGTGGCCCACCTCACCGATGAGGATACCCCGGGTCTGTTTACCTCCGAAGTTATGGATTACCCCTTTTCTGAACTCGATGCCGAAGCCCCGAGCGGAGTTATTAATGTGATAGCCGATCCCGACGGGATATTGCGCCGGGCTCCCTTCGGTTTTGAGTACGGCGGCGAGGTTTTGCCTTCTTTTGCTCTTCAGGTGTGGTCCCAGTACCGCGATTACTCTGCGGCAGAAATAGATAGGTATTTTGAGCAATTAATGGACACCTCATCTGCTGGCGGGGATATTTCTACCCTCCAAGTGAATGATTATGAATACAAGCTGGATGCCGGGGGACAGAAGCATATCAATTATGCCGCCGGCCCGGGAACTTTCCCGGTGCTGCCTTACCATGAAGTGCTGGAGGGTGAATTCGAAGATGTTACTTTCCGGGACAAAATTGTCCTGGTAGGATATTATGCTCTGGGATTGGGCGATTACTACTTTACGCCTTTCCAGAAAGATACTCCCATGTTCGGCATTGAAGTGCATGCCAATATTCTCAATACCATCAAAAAAACCGGTCCTATTAATCCCTTGCCGCTGGGGAACAATCTGGCGATTATTTTCGGGATTGCGGTGCTTTCGTTCGTAGCCTTTCAGCGCCTGCGCCCCTTGCTGGGTTTGGTGGTGCTCCTGGGCGGGGTAGTTCTCTTGTTCATAATAGCAGGACAGATATTCCACAACAGTGCAGTATATATGGAAACCGTGTATCCGGTAACGGCGTTGGGACTTAGCTACGGCGCTGCAGTTATATACAATACTATAAACGAAAGGCAAGAACGGGAAAGGGTTACCCGCCTGTTTGGCCGTTATGTAGCCAAGCAGGTGGTAGATGAAATTTTGGAGGTCGGGGAAGAGAATCTAAAGCTGGGCGGAACGCGGCGAGATGTGACGCTGCTTTTCGTGGATATCCGGGGCTTTACCCCTCTTTCGGAAAAGTTACCACCTGAAAAAGTAGTTTCGGTGCTCAATGAATACTTCGACATAGTTACCAATTGTATATTTAGAAATCACGGAACGGTGGATAAATTTATAGGTGATGCGGTGATGGCTATTTTTAATGCCCCCATGGAGCTCAATAACCATCCGGCTTGGGCGCTGCGGGCGGCCCGGGATATTATTTCCGAAGGGGAGGCCCTTCAGCAGCGAGTTTACGATATGGCCGGGGTCAACCTCTACTTTGGCATCGGTATCAACTCCGGGGAGGCTGTGGTAGGTAATATTGGCGCCGAGAACCGATTGGAATATACCGCTATCGGAGATACCGTCAATCTGGCTTCCCGGCTGGAGTCCAACGCCGAAGCGGGCCAGGTGCTGGTTAGCAGATACACTTACGATCATGTCGGCGAGCAGATGCCCCTGCAAAAGGCAGGCGAGATAACGGTGAAGGGCAAAAGTGAGCCCATTGAGATTTATGAACTGGTAGTAAGTGAACCGGAGTCAGAAGAGGATAGTCCCGGGTAAGAACTCCAAGATTAATAGGCTTCTAAGGCGTCCTGTCCAAGGCTCCAAGGTTCCATAGGCTTCAGAGGCTCTCGAAACTTCCAAGACTTCAGAGGCTCTCGACAGTTTCCAAGATTAATAGGCTCTCGAAGCTTCCAAGAGTTCATAGGTTTCTAAGACTTCCTTAGATTGCTTCCCATAACTTATTTTGGACTAAGATTTTTACCAGGTGGGGGTCGAGCTTGCCTTCTTCTGCCATGGCACTAACGATAGAGGCCGCCTTTTCTTCGGGGATTTTATCGCGGTAGGGGCGGTCGCTGGCAGTGAGGGCAGTGAATATATCCACTACGGCCAGGATGCGGGCTTCCAGGGGGATTTCCTCGGCACTGACTCCCCGGGGATAGCCGCTGCCGTCCAAATATTCGTGGTGCATGCAGGCAAAGGTAGGCACCTTAGCCAGTTTGCGGGAAAAAGGTACCTCGTTAAGCATTCTTTCCGTTATATCCACATGCTCCTGGATGATGTTGCGCTCTTCTTCGGTTAGGGTCCCCCGGCCTACGGATAAACACCGGAGTTCCTCTTCGCTTAGCAGATGACAAAGGTTGTCATGGGAATCATAATATTGCAGGTTAGCTATTTCCGACAGTTGCCGGCGGAGGTCGTCATCAACGAAATTATCGGGATTATCGGCATGCAAAACCAGTTCTCTGGCTTTCTGCAATCGGTTTAACTTAGATTGCGATTCTTCCTCCACTTGCCAGGCGGTTTGGTGACAGCCGGTTTTTAGTAACTTCACTTGTTCCTGCAAGGAATTGCGCATTTCCCGTTCCCGGGCATAATCTATTCTCTGCAGCACCAGTGGCAATTGAGAATCCAGGCGGGTGGCCTTGTTCATTATCTGTAGGGGGGTGGCAATTTTCCCGATATCGTGGAGCCATCCGGCCATGGAAAGGGCTTCCAAGCGATCAGCATCAAAATGTTCCTCTGCATAAGGGCCATCTTCAATTTCGTTTATCTTCTGGGCCAATGCTTGAGCTAGGCTCACTACTTGGAGAGTATGCGAAACATTATAAGGGGTTTGCTCATCAATGGCGGTAACAATTACCCGGGTAAAGGCGGCAAACAGATTCTCTACTTCCTGAATGAGGTTCATGTTGGTAAGGGCTATGGCCGCCAGGGAGGCCAGGGCTTCGACGACGGCCAGGGAGCGGGTATCGAAAGGCACTACGGTGTTGTTTTCCGGGTCCATGGCATTTATAAGCTGCATAACGCCTATGACTTCATTGAGGTGATCCTTGAGAGGGATGACCAGCATGGAAGTAGTTCGGTAACCGGTTATCTCGTCGTATTTACGGGCCCCCGAAAAATCGAAATCTGCGGCCTGGTAAACATCATCGAAACGCATGGTTTTTTCGTGCATAGCCACGTAAGCGGAAGCATAAGAGGGCTGGAGGGGAACCGGTGGCAAATCCACGCTTTCACCGGAGGTGCCTCCTTTGAAGACATTCATGGAGCTGTTATGCAAAATCTCTATGCGCAGAAAGTCACCATCCACCAGATAGAGCGTGCCGCCGTCACTATTGGTAATGCGGCGGGCTTCGGTGATAATCATTTCCATGAGCCGGCGGTGATCCTTTTCTGAAGAGAGGGCCACCCCGATCTTGATGAGGTTGTCCATCTGGCGGGATAAGCTTTCCTCCTGATTATTAGAGGCATCATTGGCGGCATGGCAACCGCTCATGCTATCCATATTTCTTACAGCCTCCCCATGGCTATGTTTTGCCAATAATTCGCTTCCACATATAAATAAACGTTGAAATTTTTTTAGTTTAGTCTATTCTTCGCGGTTTTTGTCTAGTATATCGCCAAGCTGGGATTCAAACTCATGTTTGTATTCCAGCAGTCTTTCATTGCTTTCTCTTAACCTGCAACTCAGTGTTTTCATGATTTTAAAGATCAATGAGGGGTTTTTTTGTGCCACCTTATTGAAAGAGATTTTATCAATTACCATCAGGGTAGTAGGTTCAACTGCGATTGCATCGGCACTTCGGGGTTCATCCTCCAGGAGACACATCTCTCCGAAAAACTCGCCGGCTTCGAGAGTGGTGAGTTCAAAGTCCTCGCCTTTACGGCGCAATGAAATTTTAACCTTGCCATCAATGATGACATACATTTCCGTTCCATAAGAACCTTCAGAGCAAATTTTTTCATTTTCGGCCACATTAAGATACCTGACCCCATCTTTGCATGATTCATTTTCATGAGATCTTTCTTTCACTATTAAGCACTCCTTTATAATTGTAGGATAAGCTAAAATAAACTCCAAAAAGTTTAATATTGAACTGCCTAAATTTGGCAAGTAAACGATCTTTCATACAAATTATCACAAAAATGTGGTTACCTCAATACTAGCTTTACATAATAGCTGTA